>Ga0315556_1001618_pt1 | contig 13393 bp, 11 predicted proteins | sample SalMarSW160310MG_FD_202112 | JGI IMG/M metagenome (GOLD analysis project Ga0315556, IMG submission 202112) | Salt marsh sediment microbial communities from the Plum Island Ecosystem LTER, Massachusetts, United States - Salt Marsh Sediment SW1603-10 ...
GCCGACCCACGGCCGGGTGTGGATCGGCAGCCGGGACGTCACCGGGTTGCCTGCACATCGCATCGCGGCGCTGGGTGTCGCCAGGACGTTCCAGAACATCCGGCTGTTCAGCCAGATGACGGTCCTGGAGAACGTCGAGGTCGGTGCCGCCCTGCATCCCGAGCGGCCGGGCGGGTCGGCGCTTCGTCGGGCGGCACGGCTGATGCTGACAGAGACAGGCCTGGTCGACGTCGCGGATCGGCCTGCCGCGACCCTGCCCTACGGCGTTCGCAGGCGGGTGGAGATCGCACGGGCACTTGCCACGCGGCCCGCTTTCCTGCTGCTGGACGAGCCGGCGGCGGGCGCCAACGAGGCGGAATCGGACGAGCTGCGAGGCCTGATCAGCGAGCTTCGTGTGGCCCACGGGCTCGGGATGCTCGTCGTAGAGCACGACCTGCGACTGATCATGCGCGTCGCGGATCGGATCGCCGTCCTCAACGAGGGCCGCCAGATCGCCCACGGGACGGCCGCCGAGGTTTCGGTGGACCCGGCGGTCCGGGAGGCCTACCTCGGCCGTCGCGCCGTGGACACGGAGTCCCGTTCATGAGCAGCGCAGGAGGATGACGACCGCCAGAGAAGTCTCGGGCCGCACGGCGCCGACCACCGGTCGCGTGGTCGCGTCGAGATGAGCGTCGTGGCGCTGGCCACGGGCTCCACAGCAGGGGCAGAGGAGAGCCGATGAACAGACGTGTGGGAGTCGCGATCGCGACCGCGGCGACGGTGATCGTCGCCAGCTGCGGCGGCAGCTCGGGGGGTGACAACAGCACCTACCCGATCGGCTATGACTCGTCGCAGACGGGCCTGCTCGCCTACTCGGACGTCCCGGCGTCGAAGGGCGTCCAGATGGCGATCGACGAGATCAACGCCGACGGCGGAATCGGCGGCAAGTGGAAGATCGAGCTGACGCTCCAGGACAATCGGAGCGAGGCAGCCCAGAGCGCCGTGGTGGCGCAGGACCTCGTGTCCAAGAACGTGAAGTTCCTCATCTGCACCTCGGATGCAGATCCGTGCACGGCGGCCGGCCAGATCGCCCAGAAGGCCGGGATCCCGATCATGTCGACAGCGGCAACGTCTCCGACGCTGCCCGGGTCCGTCGGCAACGACATGTTCATGAGCGTGTTCGGGGACAACACCCAGACGACCGCGCTCGCCGACTACGCCATCGGCAAGGGCTACCGCGCCGCGTACCTGCTCTGCTCTCCTGACTCGTCGTATACCTCCAAGTCATGCGACTACTTCAGCCAGGTGTTCGAGAAGAAGGGTGGCTCCATCGTGGGCCGCGGCTCGTTCACGCTCGGTGCGGCCGACTTCAGCGCCGAGGTGACGAAGATCCAGAACATGTCGCCGGCACCCGACGTGATCATGACGCCAGCCTATCCCCCGGACGCGCCGACGTTCATCAAGCAGCTGCGCGCGGCAGGGGTGGAGACGCCGGTCATCTCGATCGACGGCGTCGACTCGCAGGACACCATCAGCGCCGGTGGGCCGGCGGTCGAAGGCCTCGTGTTCACGACGCACGGCTTCCCTGCCGCGGGCACCCCAACCGCCGCCTTCTGGGCCGCCTACCAGGCGAAGTACGGCTCTCCCCCTGACAGCGTGTTCGCGGCCACCGGATACGACCTGATCAAGGTCGTCGAGGCGGGCGTGATCGCCGCTGACTCGACCGACCCGGCGAAAGTCCGGGACGCGATCGACAACCTCGAGAACGTCCAGGGCGCCACCGGAACGATCACCTACAAGGGCCAGAACCGCATCCCGCTCAAGACCGTCTACCTGGTCCAGATCAAGGACGGCAAATTCGAGCTCCTCGATACCGTCCAGCCCAACCCGGCAGACATACCCGCTCCGTAAGCCGGGAACCCCGTGACTCTCCTGTCTGTCGAACGGCTGTCGGTCACGTATGACGCGATTCGCGCCGTGCGGGACCTGAGCTTCGAGGTCGGGGAAGGCGAGATCGTTGCCATCCTCGGTGCCAACGGGGCCGGCAAGTCGAGCACGCTCAACGCCATCATGGGCCTCCTCCCCCATGTGGATGGGAGCGTGCGGCTCGACGGACAGGAGATCCGGGGCTGGCGAGCGGAACGCATCGTGCGGCTCGGGATGACGCTGACCCCCGAGGGGCGCCGCGTCTTTCCCGCGCTCACCGTGGAGGAGAACCTCGTCCTGGGGGCCATCCCCCTCCGGGATCGCTCGCGGTCCGGCCGGCTGCGTGAGGAGGCATACGCCCGCTTCCCGGTTCTGGCTGAGCGCCGGCACCAGGCGGCCGGCACGCTCTCCGGTGGCGAGCAGCAGCAGCTGGCGATCGCGCGCTCGCTGATGTGCGGTCCTCGACTGCTGCTCCTTGATGAGCCATCGCTGGGCCTGGCGCCGCGCTTCGTCGATCTCATCTTCGATCTCATCTTGGATCTGCGACGGGAAGGGGTGACCATCCTGCTGGTTGAGCAGAACGTCGACCGGACACTGTCGATCGCCGATCGCGGCTACGTGCTGGGTGCAGGGGAGCTCCGGCTCGCCGGCACGGCGGCGGAGCTGCGAGCCTCGAGTGGCGTCGAACGAACCTATCTCGGTATCGGGGCGGACTGATGGAACTGGTCGTCCAGCAGCTCATCAACGCGATCAGCCTCGGCGGGGTCTATGCGCTCCTGGCCCTGGGGCTGGCGATCGTGTTCAGCATCATGGGCATGGTCAACTTCGCCCACGGCGAGATCATGACCCTGGGCGGCTACGCCATGTGGTTCGTGACCGTGCAGTTCGGGGCTCCCCTGCCGATCGTGATGGCCGCCGCGATCCTGACCGCGCTTGTCGCCGCGGTCCTGATGGAGCGGATCGCGTTCCGGCCCGTGCGCGGCGCAAGCGTCGCCACGATGCTCCTGACCAGCTTCGCCGTGTCGGTCATCCTCCAGGTGACCTTCCAGAACGTGATCTCGCCCCGGCCACGCGGCATCCAGCTGCCACCGGAGATGAGCCAGGTCATCCCGATCCTGGGTGTCGGGATCGGCCTGATCCAGCTGACGGCGATCGTGCTCGTGCTGCTCTCGCTGGGCGCGATCACCTTGTTCCTGCGGCGGACGACGCTCGGGATCTCCATGCGGGCTGCGGCGCAGGACTTCTCGGTGGCTCGGCTCATGGGCATTCGTGCTGACGCTGTCATCGCCACCGCGTTCGCGATCTCCGGCCTGCTGGCCGGCGTGGCGGCGTTCCTGTGGGTCGCCCAGCGAGGATCGGTCGAGCCGGCGATGGGCCTGACGCCGGTCATCAAGGCGTTCATCGCAGCCGTCATGGGCGGGCTCGGCAGCCTGCCGGGCGCCGTCCTTGGCGGCTTCGTGCTCGGGTTCGTCGAGATCACCCTTCAGGCCTGGCTGCCGCAGGCGGCGCTCCCGTTCAAGGACGCGTTCTCGCTGGCGATCGTGATCGGGATCCTGCTGTGGCGGCCGCAGGGGCTGCTCGGCCGCGCCACGGATCGCGCCTGATGGCCGGACCAGCCTCGCGACATACCGACCGCCACCCGGACGGCGGACACCCGCCCGGAGAGGACGCCCCCGGGGCGATCGCCCGGGCCGATGGCCCCGCCGTCCGCCTGCTCGGGCGGTCGCTCTCGCTGGACAGCCCGGTGGTCCGCGCGGCCTCCGGCGCAACGACGCTGGGCGTGCCGCTGATCCTGCTCGTGCTGCTCGTGTCGGTCGCACTGGGCCCCGCGGAGCAGCAGGTGACCCAGAACTTCCTGGTCTCGCTGGTGGCCGTGGTCGGGTTCGGGATCTACAGCGGCAACACCGGCATCATGACGTTCGGGCATGTGGCATTCATGGGCATCGCGGCCTACGCATCCGGTCTGCTGACGATGTCACCGGCGATCAAGATGCAGGCGCTGCCGAATCTGCTGCCGCTGATCCGCGACGTCCAGCTGCCGCTGATCCTGGCAGCCATCGTCACGCTGGTGGTCGTGGCTCTCGCTGCGCTCCTGTTCGGCGTACCGCTGTCACGCCTGTCGGCTGCCGCCACTCCGATCGCGACGCTGGCGATGCTCATGATCACGTACGTCATCCTGGTCGGATCAGCCGATGTCACGCGGGGCAGCCAGACCTTCTACGGGGTGCCACCCGACGTCGATCTCGTCGTCGCCCTCGCGGCGGCGATCGGAGCGATCGTCGTCGCGCGCCTGTTCCGGGAGTCGACCACCGGGCTTCGCGTGCGCGCGAGCCGCGAGGACGAGCTGGCCGCACGCTCGACCGGTGTCGACGTCGCCAACCTGCGTCTGGTGGCCTGGCTCCTGAGCGCCCTGGTCGTGGGCGTAGCCGGGATTCTCCTGGGCCACACGCTCACCGCGTTCTCGCCCAAGCAGTTCTACTTCACACTCCAGTTCGCGCTGGTCGCGATGCTGGTCGTGGGCGGACCCACGACGGTCACCGGAGCCGTCGGAGGCTCGTTCGTCGTGGCGTTGCTCATGGAGGCTGCGCGTCGGCTCGAGGGCGTCGTGAACGGCCTCACGATCGCGGGCACGACGATCCGGGGGGTGTTCGGGCTGCAGGAGCTCACCCTTGGCCTGCTGATCCTGGTGGTGATGTACCGGCGACGGGAGGGTCTGTTCGGGCGAGTCGAGCTCGACGAGCTCCTCGCAAGGCGCTGGCTCCGCTCCCAGGGAACCCGGAACGCGGTCAGCACCGTCGCGGACGAGCGGAGGCACGCATGACGGCGACGCACCCCGACCTCGCGGGACAGCGGGTTGTGATCACGGGTGGCGCGAGCGGGATCGGGCTTGCGACCGCGGAGCGTTTCGTGTCCGAAGGGAGCAGCGTTGCGATCCTCGACCGCGACTCCGGCGGCCTGCAGGCTGCCCGTACAGCGTTGCCGGGCCTCGGCGCCCTGGTCGCTGCCGATGTTGCGGACCGCGACAGCGTCGAGCGAGCGTTCGAGCAGATCGACCGGGAGCTCGGAGGCGTCGACATTCTGGTCGCCAACGCCGGCATCAGCATCCGCCACCGGTTCCTTGACATCACCCCCGAGGAGTGGCGCCAGGTCCTCGCCGTCAACCTCGACGGCGTCTTCAACTGCGCGCAGCTCGCGGCCCGCCGGATGGAGTCCGAGGGTGGCGTGATCCTGATGACGGCGTCAACGAACGGCGTCGTCGGTCACCCCTTCTATGCGGACTACAACGTGTCGAAGGCGGGAGTGATCCTCCTCGCGCGCTCGATGGCCCTCGAGCTCGCGCCGCGAGTCCGGGTGAACGCGGTCTGCCCAGGCTACGTGATGACTCCGATGCAGCAGGCCGAGTACACGCCCGAGATGCTGGCCGCGACGGACGCGAAGATCCCCCTCGCCCGCCACGCCCGGCCGGATGAGGTCGCCGGCCTGTTCGCGTTCCTCGCCTCGGACGCCGCCGCCTATCTGACCGGCGCGGCGATCCCGATCGATGGCGGCGAGCTCGCGGGTGGATTGGCGAGTCGCGACTGGAGCAGCCCCCCGTCGACCCTGGGCGGGACCGCGTGACGCCAGCGTCCCGAGAGCACGGAGAGACGATGACCGATCAACCCGCGACCAGCCCTCCCGCGGGCGCCCACCCGTACATTCCCAACTCCGCGTCGACGGTCAAGGCGGAGATGCTCGCCACGATCGGGGCTCGCGACATGGAGGAGCTGTACGCGGAGGTCCCCGAGCGGCTCCGCCTTCGTCGTCCGCTCGACCTGCCGGCTCCGATGTCATCCGAGGCCGAGCTCGTCCGCCATGTGGAGGGCCTGCTTGGCCGGAATACCTCCACGCGCGAGACGATCAGCTTCCTGGGGGCCGGCTGCTACGACCACTTCGTCCCGGCGGTGTGCGACGAGATCAACGGGCGCAGCGAGTTCCTGACCGCATACGCGGGGGAGCCGTACGAGGACCACGGCCGCTTCCAGGCCCTGTTCGAGTACGCCTCGATGATGGGCGAGCTGCTCGAGATGGACATCGTCAACGTCCCGGTCTACGACGGGTACCAGGCCGCGGCCACGGCGCTCCGGATGGCGGCCCGGGTCACAGGCCGCCATCGGTTCCTCCTGACCGACGCGATCGGCCGCGACAAGCGCTCGAAGATCGCCGACTACGTCGCGCCGGATCTCGAGCTCATGTCGGTCGCGATCGACGCGGCGACCGGGGAGCTGGACCTCGCGGTGCTGGAGGCCTCACTCGACGACACCGTTGCCGCGGTGTACGTCGAGCAGCCGTCCTACCTCGGGATCGTCGAGACACAGGGAGGCACGATCGCCCAGCTCGCGCACGCGGCCGGCGCCCTCGTGATTGTCTCGGTCGACCCCTCGACGCTCGGTGTCCTGGCGCCTCCTGCGTCGTTCGGCGCCGACATCGCCTGCGGCGACATCCAGCCTCTCGGGATCCACCAGCAGTTCGGGGGAGGTCACGGCGGATTCATCGCCACCGCCGACGACCCTCACCTCGTTCTCGAGTATCCGTCCCGCCTGTTCGGAATCGCCCCCACGCTCGTCGAGGGCGAGTACGGCTTCGGCGATGTCGCCTACGAGCGCACCTCGTTCGCTGTCCGCGAAGACGGGAAGGAGTGGGTCGGGACGGCGTCCGCACTCTGGGGGATCACGGCCGGCGTCTATCTCGCGCTGATGGGCCCGCAGGGGATGGTCGAGCTCGGGGAGCGGATGATGGCCCGCACACGTTACGCGATGGCGCGCCTCGCGGAGCTGCCCGGGGTCCGGCTCCCGTTCGGGGCGAGCCACCACGTGCACGAATTCGTCCTCGATCTCAACGCGACCGGCCGGACCGTCGCCGAGGTCAACCGCGCGCTCCTTGCTCGGGGCATCCACGGCGGAAAGGACCTGTCGACCGAATTCCCGGCGCTGGGGCAGAGCGCGCTCGTGGCGGTGACGGAGGTACGCAGCCAGGCCGACATCGACCGGCTCGCCGGGGCGCTGGGGGAGGTGATCCGGTGACCGCGTCCCAGGCACATCCGGCGACCGGAACGGCCGGACCTTCACCGGACGCGATCGGCCCGAAGCCGATGCCGCGACGGTTCCATCAGGCAAGCTGGGACGAGCCGATCATCTTCGAGCTGAGCGCTCCCGGCACCCGGGGCGTCCTGCTGCCGGAGGTTGAGCCCGGGATCCGCGAGCGCGTCGGCGACCCGGTCGCCGCGCTTCCGGTGGGCGTCAGGCGCAGGACGCCGCCGGCGCTGCCGGAGCTCGCCCAGATACACGTCGTCCGCCACTACACCCGGCTGTCGCAGGAGAACCTCGGCGTCGATCTCAACATCGATGTCGGGCAGGGCACCTGCACGATGAAGTACTCGCCCAAGGTCAACGACCAGCTGATCCGCAGCCCCCGGCTCGCCGACCTTCACCCGCTCCAGGACCCAGCCACGATCCAGGGCGTGCTGGAGATCATGTGGCGGCTCGAGCAGATCCTGTGCGAGATCTCGGGGATGAGCCGGGTCACGCTCCAGCCGGGAGCGGGCTCGGCCGCGATCTGGACCAACGTCTCGATGATCCGCGCCTACCACGCGGCACGTGGTGAGGGCGACCGGCGCGACGAGATCGTCACGACGATGTTCAGTCACCCGTCGAACGCCGCCTGTGCGAAGACGGCCGGCTTCCGGGTCGTCACCCTCATGCCCGATCCCGACACCGGCCGTCCATCGCTCGACGCGCTCAGGGCGGCCGTGTCCGACCGGACGGCGGCGCTGCTCATCACCAACCCGGAGGACACCGGGATCTTCAACCCCGAGATCGACGACTTCGTGCGGATCGTCCACGAAGCGGGCGGCCTGTGCTCCTACGACCAGGCGAATGCGAACGGAATCCTGGGGATCACGCGTGCCCGGGAGGCCGGCTTCGACCTCTGCCACTTCAACCTGCACAAGACGTTCTCGACCCCTCACGCGTGCGGCGGGCCTGCCGCGGGCGCGTGCGGGGTCACCGAGGACTTGGCGCCGTTCCTGCCGTCTCCCACCGTCGAGCGTGACGGTGACCGGTTCTTCCTGGACGCCGACCGTCCGGAAAGCATCGGCAAGGTTCGGCCGTGGTACGGCGTCGCCCCCAACATCGTTCGCGCGTATGCCTGGATCATGAGCCTCGGAGCAACCGGGTTGCGGGAGGTGGCCGAGGTGGCCGTCCTCAACAACAACTACCTCATGCACCGCGTGCTCGGGCTCCGGGGGTCGTCCGCGCCATATGCCGCCGGCAAGCGCCGGATCGAGCAGGTCCGCTACAGCTGGGATGAGCTCACCCGCGACACGGGAGTCCACAGCGAGGAGCTCGGGGTCCGGATGGCCGACTTCGGGACGCACTACTGGACCAGCCATCACCCGTTCGTCGTTCCCGAACCGATGACGCTGGAGCCGACCGAGTCGTACTCTCGCGCCGACCTCGACGAGTACGCCGCGATGCTCGGTGCCGTCGTCCGGGAGGCGTACGCTGAACCGGAGACCATCCGAACGGCGCCGCACCGGAGCACCGTCCATCAGGTCCGCCACGAATGGTTCGACGACCCGGCCAGATGGGCTGTCACGTGGCGAGCGTACTGTCGCAAGCACGGCGGTGGTGGTCTCGCCGCGACGCCCGACGCAGGCCGTGATTCGCCACCATCATCCGGCGCCGCCCACCCCGCTGCAGCCCCGGATGCGTGACGGACCCCACCTTGGTGCACGGCCCAGCATCGGCCTCGTCGTGAACCCGATCGCCGGGCTCGGAGGTCGGGTCGGGCTCAAGGGAACCGACACGCCCGAGGTGGTCGCACGTGCCCTCGCCCTGGGCGCGATACCCCAGGCGCCGCGCCGCGCGGCCGAGACCCTGCTCGCACTCCATTCGGTGGTTGCATCCCGCGGCGATCCGCAACCCGGGCTGCTCGTCGGCCCCGGCGACCTCGGTGAATCCGCAGCCCGGCTGGCAGGGGCAGCGGCGACGGTCGTCGTGGAAGCCGTCCACGACGGGCAGACGACCGCCGCCGACACCCGGCAGGTCGCCCGGGCATTCGAGTCGGCCGGCGTCGATCTCCTCCTGTTCGCTGGTGGCGACGGAACAGCGCGGGACCTCGCCGCCGCCGTCGACGAACGCGTGCCTACCCTCGGGATCCCGGCTGGCGTGAAGGTCCAGTCGGCGGTGTTCGCAACGAGCCCGCACACGGCCGGCGAGATCTCAGCCGCGTTCCTCGCGCCCGCCAGCCGCCGGACGACGGCTGAGCGGGAGGTCGTCGATCTCGATGAGGCGGCCTACCGGCGTGGCGAGGTTGCGCCCCTGCTGCACGGCTACCTCCGCGTTCCGGCGAGTCGGTCCATCCAGTCCCGCAAGGCACCCACGCCACCCGGCGAGGCCGCGGCAATGGCGGCGGCCGGCGCCGAGGTTGTGGCATCACTGCCGATTGGCCAACCATGCGTGCTCGGGCCGGGAACCACCGTTCGGGCCGTCGCGGAGCAGCTCGGTGTCCCGAAGACGCTCGTCGGCGTCGATGTCGTCGTGCCCGGCCCGGGTGGCGCTCGACTCCTGGCCGGTGACGCCGGCGAGCGAGAGGTCCGCGCGGCGATAGGGGCCGGACCAGTCTCGATCGTGGTGACCCCGATCGGTGGCCAGGGCTTCCTGTTTGGTCGGGGGAACCAGCCGATAGCGCCCGCGATCATCCGGGCAGCCGGGCGCGACGCGGTCATCGTCGTCGCGACCCCCGCGAAGCTGGCGGCACTCGGCGGGCGTCCGCTCCTCGTCGACACCGGTGACGCCGAGCTCGACCGGGCGCTTGCCGGGTTCATCACGGTCATCACGGGACGGGCCGAGCGAGTCGTGGTTCCCGTCGCCCCGGCCTGACGGCGTCAGCGCGGGACGGGGCGCCATCCGGGCCTCACCATGGACCGAATCCTCGCAGCCGACATGAGCGAAAGGAGCACCGATGGACACGCTGGCTGGTCGCCGGGCCCTGGTCACCGGGGGAGCGTCGGGTATCGGCCGGGCCTGCGCGCGGCTGCTCGCGGAGGCCGGGGCGGCCGTGGCCGTCGCGGACATCGACCCGGAGGCCGCCGAAACGGTCGCCTCGTCGATCCGGTCGGAAGGTGGGCATGCGATCAGCATCGCGTGTGACGTGAGCCGGGACGCGGATTGCAGCCTGGCAGTCGCGGCCGCCATGAGAGACCTCGGCGGTCTCGACATCCTCGTCACGAGCGCCGGCATCATCCGGCGGGCGGACGTCGTCGAGACGACGCCGGCCGAGTGGGATCGCGTGATGGCGGTCAATGTCGGCGGCGTCTTCCTCGCGGCGAAGCACGCCGTCCCGGTCATGATGGCGGCCGGCGGCGGATCAATCGTGAACATCGGCTCGGGCTGGGGGCTGAAGGGCGGTCAGCGGGCAGCGAGCTACTGCGCCTCAAAGGCGGCCGTGGTCAATCTGACCCGGGCCATGGCGATCGACCACGGGCCTGCGGGCATCCGCGTCAACTGCGTCTGTCCGGGCGACACGGATACGCCGATGCTCCGCTCCGAGGCCAGGCAGCTGGGCGAGGACGAGGCCACATTCCTGGCCGGCTCGGCGGACCGACCACTCGCCCGGCTCGGCACGCCCGAAGACATCGCCCGGGCCGTCGTCTATCTCGCGTCCGACGCGGCCTCCTGGGTCACCGGCTCGATCCTCGTCGTCGACGGCGGCGGCCTGGCCTAGCTCCAGTTCCAACGGAGGCGGATCCTCAGCGCCGCTTGCAGCCGGATGGCTCGCGCTCGCTGTGTTCGCCATCGTCGACCCAGGCCCGGCGTCGGCCGACGATCCGGGCGGACAGCCTCCCGCCGCCGGTACGACGACCGGCGGGGCGATCGGCCGCGACCTGACCACCGAGCCGGCGATCCCGTACCGGGGGATGCGGAGGCGACCGGACGCAGGTGCCGACCCGGCCCGCGGCCTACTCCGCGTAGGCGACCCGCCCCCGGGCCAGGGTAAGCCGCACCAGGCCCTGGAGCTCCCGGCCGAGGAGCGGGGTGTTCCTGCCCTTGGAGCGCAGGGTTTCCGCGGTCACCATCCACGAGGCGGCCCGGTCGATCACCGCGAGATCGGCGATGTCGCCCTCGCGCAACCGGGGCGCGACGCCGTGCCGCTCCCCGAGGACCCGCGCCGGACCGGTCGTGAGCAGCTCGACCGCTCGAGCCAGCGACAGCCCGCCGACACCAACCGCGGCGAGCACGACCCCGATCGCGGTCTCGATCCCGCTGATCCCGTTTGCCGCCCAGCCGAACTCGACGTGCTTGTCGACCTCGGTGTGGGGCGCGTGGTCGGTGGCGATCGCATCGGCCGTGCCGTCGGCGAGCGCCACCATGCAGGCCGCGGCATCGTCGGCGCACCGCAGCGGCGGATTGACACGCAGCGCCGTGGCGTACGGGGCCGCGACCAGCGCGCCGTCCGTCCAGGGATCGCGCGCCCGGCCTCCGGGATCGACGGCTTCCCAGGCCCATCGCCGCGCACCGGCGATCCATTCGTCGGTGAAGCCCAGGTGATGCGGGGTGACCTCACATGTCACGGGGAGCCCGGCTGACTTCGCCGCGCGCACGTGAGCGAGCGCCGCTGCCGTCGACAGGTGTGCCAGGTGCAGCCGTGCACCCGGCACATCCCGGACGACGTCGGCCAGGATCGCGATCGACCGGGCGACCGAGGACGCCTCTGCGGCCACCGGCCAGCCCTTGAGGCCGAGCACGCTCGCGACATAGCCCTCGGACGCCTCGGCACCCTCGGTGAGCGTCGGGTCCTCGGGATGATCCAGGATCGGCAGGCCGAGCGCGCCCGCATAGGCCAGCGCGTTCCGCAGGATGGCCGCGGACCGGACCGGCGAGCCGTCATCGGAGAAGCCGGCGACGCCCGCATCGGCCAGCTCACCCAGCGCCGCCAGCGTCTCGCCCCGACGGCCCTGGGTGACGGCGCCGTGGACGAGCACCCGCACTGGTGAGCCGGATGCCGCGGCCGCCCGCTCCACCCTCGCCAGCACCGACGGCTCGTCGATCGCCGGCGTCGTGTTGGGCATCAGGCAGACCGTCGTGAACCCGCCGTGCGCCGCCGCCAGCTGCCCGGTCGCGACCGTCTCGGCATCCTCGTTGCCGGGCTCCCGGAAGTGGGCGTGGATGTCGACCAGGCCAGGCACGATCAGCGTCCCATCGGGTCCCAGGTCACCGGCCCCGGAACCCTCGAGCCAGGCGAGTCGTGCGATCCGGCCGCCCTCGACGGCGATCTCGGCGGCCCCTTCCCGGCCGGCCACCGGATCAACGGCCCAGCCGCGCAGCGTCAGCCCGTCGGCGAGCTCCCCGGGCTCCGCGCTCATGCGCCTTCCTCGGCGCGCCGAGCGGCCGCCAGGAGATAGAGCAGCGCCATCCGAACAGCGACCCCGTTCGCCACCTGGGTCGTGATCACCGATCGCGGGTCGGTCGCGACGTCGGCGGCGATCTCCACGCCCTCGTTCATCGGCCCCGGGTGCATCACCAGCACCTCGGGTCGAGCGGCTTCCAGCCGCGCCCGCGTCAGCCCGAACCGCGCCGCGTACTCGCGCAGCGACGGCAGCAGCCCGGACGCCATCCGCTCCTTCTGGATCCGGAGCGCCATCACGACGTCCGCGTCGCGCAGCGCGGCCGAGACATCGGAGGTGACCGTGAACCGGCGACCGGCTGCCCCCCGCACGGCCCAGCCCTCGAACCCGCGCAGCAACGTGGCCGGGCCGCAGAGCCACAGGTCGGCACCCATCGCGGTCAGCGTCCAGATGTTCGAGCGGGCCACCCGCGAGTGGAGCACGTCGCCCAGGATCACGACCTTGCGCCCCTCGAGCGACCCGTCCGGCAGCCGGGAGCGCAGCGTGTACAGGTCCAGCAGCGCCTGCGACGGGTGGGCGTGCCAGCCGTCGCCGCCGTTGAGCACGGGCCCGCCGAACACCTCGGCGGCGAGGTACGGCGCCCCGGACACCGAGTGGCGCATCACCAGCATGTCTGCACCCAGCGCCTCGATCGTGCGGACCGTGTCGATCAGCGATTCGCCCTTGGACACGGAGGACGAGGCGGCCGCGACGTTGACGACGTCGGCCGACAGGTTCTTGGCGGCGACCTCGAAGCTGACCCGTGTCCGGGTCGATGCCTCGTAGAACAGGATGGTCACGCTCACGCCACGCAAGGCCGGCACCTTCGGGATCGGGCGCGCGAGCACGTCGCGCATCTCGTCGGTGGTCCGCATGACGAGCTCGATATCCGCCCGCGACAGGCGGTCGACGTCGAGCAGGTGTCGATGGCCCCAGGTGGCAGGGGCCGGCGACACGGATCCGGGACGCTCGACCTCGGTGGTCATCCGCGGGCGTCCACGGCCGCCTCGAGGGCCGGCGCCCGCTCGATCTCGACCGCGTCCTCGCCGTCGATCTCGTCCACCA
>Ga0315556_1001619_pt1 | contig 13392 bp, 13 predicted proteins | sample SalMarSW160310MG_FD_202112 | JGI IMG/M metagenome (GOLD analysis project Ga0315556, IMG submission 202112) | Salt marsh sediment microbial communities from the Plum Island Ecosystem LTER, Massachusetts, United States - Salt Marsh Sediment SW1603-10 ...
GAGGCCTCGCCCGCTACCATCGCGACCCAGGGTCGAGCGGACACGGCTTAACGTATGATGCCGCGCGTCGAACGCGCGAGGAAGTCGACCAACGAGCGCACTGCGCCATCCTCTTCGGCGAGTGCCTCAAGCTTACGCCGGGCCTCTTCGAGGCCCAGCCCGGACCGGTAGAGCAAGCGATAGGCGCGCTTGATCCTCGCTATGGCGTCCTGGTCGAATCCTCGGCGGCGCAGGCCTTCGCTGTTGATGCCGTAGGGCTTGGCCATGTTGCCTGCGGCCATGACATACGGCGGCAGGTCCTGCGGCAGGTAGGTGCCCATGCTGGTGAAGCTGTGGGCACCGACATGCACGAACTGATGCACGACGGTCATTCCGCCCAGGATCGCCCAGTCGTCGACATGGACGTGGCCCGCTAGGCCGCAGTAGTTGGCGAAGATGGTGTGGCTTCCGATCTGGCAGTCATGCGCAAAGTGTACATAGGCCATGATCCAGTTATCGTCGCCAATTCTGGTCGTTCCCGCCTCCTGCACGGTCCCGCGATTTATCGTTACGTATTCCCGGATCGTGTTGCCGTCCCCGATTTCCACCGCGGTATCCTCGCCGGCGTACTTCTTGTCTTGCGGCGCAGCGCCGATGGACGCGAAGGGGAAAATGCGGTTGTTCTTGCCGATGCGGGTGCGACCTTCGATCAGGACGTTCGAGTCGATTGCGGTTCCTGCGCCGATCTCGACCTTTGGGCCGATGATCGAGAATGGCCCCACCGAGACATCCGGCGCCAGCTTGGCCTCTGGATGAACGATCGCCGTTGGGTGAATCATGCACCCTATTCCGTGAAGCTACGCTGCGTGCAGAGAATTTCCGCCTCTGCCACGACGTTGCCGTCGACCCTTGCGGCGCAATTGAACTTCCAGATGCTGCGCTTGCTCCACATGATGGCAACTTCGATTTCAAGCTGGTCCCCGGGAATTACCGGTTTCCTGAAGCGCGCGTTGTCGATCCCTGCGTAGTAGTAGAGCGTACTCTTGTCGGGCCGCTCGCCGGCGGTGCGAAAGACAAGAATCGCGGCTGCCTGGGCCATGGCTTCCAGGATCAGGACACCGGGCATGATCGGGCGCTGCGGGAAATGTCCCGGGAAATAGGGCTCGTTCACGGACACATTTTTCAACGCTACGATCCGCTTCCCGGGCTCGCACTCGGTCACCCTGTCGATCATCAGCAACGGAAAACGTTGCGGCAAGTGCTCGAGCACTTCGTATACGTCCATGTCAGCCATTTTTGCCTTTTCTCCCTAGAAGCTTCTCGAGCTCGCGAACACGGTCCGATAGCTCGGAAAGATGGCGCAGCCAGACGGCGTTTCTCGTCCAGGCTGCATTGACGTCGAACGGGAACACGCCGGTATAGGTTCCAGGCTCGAGAATCGAGCGCGAGATGAGCGTACCTGCCGAGATGTTGACGCGATCTGCGAGCTTGAGGTGGCCCAGGATCACCGCCCCACCCCCGATGGTGCAGTGCCGGCCGATCTCCGCGCTGCCGGCAACGCCCGCGCATCCCGCGATGGCGGTGTGGGCGCCGACCCGCACGTTGTGTCCGATCTGGACCTGGTTGTCGAGTTTCACCCCGTCCTCGAGTACCGTATCGTCGATCGCGCCGCGATCGATCGTCGAGTTGGCACCAATCTCGACATCGTCACCGATGATGACTCTGCCGATCTGCGGTATCTTGATCCATCGCCCGGCATCTTGTGCGATGCCGAATCCGTCCGCCCCGATGACGGCGCCGGAGTGGATGAGCGCGCGCGCCCCGATCCTGCAGCCGCCGTATACGACGACCGAGGGGTGCAATCTGCTGTCGTCGCCGATCGAGCAGTCCTGGCCGAGGTAGCAGCCGGCCCCCACCCACACGCGCTCGCCGACAAATGCGCCATCGTCGACCACGGCTCCTGCCTCGATGCGCGCGGTCACGGCAATCCTGGCTCCGCGTGCGACCATGGCGGTGGCATGCCGCAAGGGCTCGGGCGGCTCAATCGGGTTGAAAAGCTGCGAGACTCGCGCGAAATACGCGTACGGGTTCTCGCAGACAATGCGCGGAATCGAAGTAAGGTCTCGTGCGTCTTCAGCCAGGATGACCGCAGCCGCGCGCGTTGCGGACAGCTTGCTCTTATGCCGTAGCTGCGAGAAGAACGTGATCTGGTCGGGACCTGCGCGTTCGAGGGAGCCGACCTGGCGTATCAGGGCGTCGGAGGCACCGACCACACGGCCGCCGAGGCGCGAGGCGATCTCCGCGAGCGTGAGAGCAACCGGCATCTCATTTCGCGGGCGGCTTGCCCTCCAGCGCCTTCATGACCTTGTCGGTGATATCGATGCGTGGGTTGACGTAGACGGCGTCCTGGAGAATCAAGTCGTAGTGCTCTCGTTCCGCGATCTGCTGGATCACGCGGGTCGCCTTGTCGCGCAGCTGCCCGATCTCCTCGTTGCGCCGCTGGTTTACCTCGTCTCGGAAATCTCTATCCCGCCGTTGGAGCTCCCGGTTGAGTTCGTTGAAGTCCCGCTCCTTGCTCTTGCGCTGAGCGTCGGACATCGTCATCGCGTTCTTTTGAAGGTCGTCCTGCATCCGCTTAAGCTTTTCCGCGAGCTTTTGCAGATCCTGCTGCTTCTTCGAGAATTCCGCTTCCAGCCTCTTCGAGGCCTGTTCCGCGGGCGCGGAATCCCGCATGATTCGTTCCGTGTTGACGAAGCCGATTTTCGCCTGGGCAAGCGCGGAAATGGGGAGAACGGCCGCCAGGACGGCGGCGGCGAGAATGAGCTTGGTTGGCCGCATGATATAGATACCTGCTTCGGATTCAGAAACCGTAGCCAAAAGTGAATTGTAACCTCTGCACACTGTCACCCGGCTTCTTGTTCAGCGGGATGCCCAGCGACAGTCGCAATGGGCCGAAGGGCGAGCTCCAGGCGAGTCCCACGCCCGTCGAGTAGCGAAGTTGACTCAAGTCGACCTTCTCACCCTCCCCGTAGACCTGCCCGGCGTCGATGAAGGCGCTGAGCCGCAGCGACTTGTCGTTGGCTGCGCCCGGCATCGGAAACAGAATCTCCGCGGAACCCACCACCTTTCGGGTACCTCCGAGCGAGTTGCCGAGGGGGTCACGCGGGCCAAGCGAGTAGACTCGGTAGCCGCGAACCGTGTCGGGCCCCCCCGCGTAATAGTTCTTGAAGAACGGCAGAGGCTTGGAGCCAATGCCCCCGGCGTAGCCGAAATCGCCGCTCAGCCGGAGCGTGTAGGTGCGGCTGAGCGGCCGGAACCATTGTTGTCCGAAGTTCAGCTTGTAATACTCCAGGTCGCCTCCTCCCAACTCGAGGCTCACCCGCGATAGCACTCCCGAAGTCGGCAGGATAACGCTGTCGCGAGTATCGTGCGCCCAGCCTGTCGTAACCGCGCCGTACGAGTACTTGCTGCCGAACTTGCTGACGAAGTCGGTATACACGAACGGGCTGTTGGTGAACGTCTCCAGGTTCACGGATTCCGCATTAAGGCCGAGGCTGACCGAGTCCGTCTCGGACAGAGGGAAGCCGTACTTTATGCCCCCGCCGACGGTCTTCGTCTTGTAGGCGCCGACCACCAAGGTGGAGGCGTCGACGTCTCTCTTGTATATGTCGAAGCCCTGGCTGATTCCGTCGACCGTGTAGTACGGATTGTTGTACGAGAGCGAGTAAGTCTTGTTCACGCTGCCGCTGTTTATGTTGACGGAAAGATACTTGCCGCTTCCGAATACATTCGGCTGAGTGATCGAAGCGGTCAAGATGATCTTGTCGACGCTCGAGAATCCGGCCCCCAGCAGAAGCGCGCCGGTGGGCTTTTCCTGCACCGTAAAATCGACATCCACCTGGTCGGAGGTCCCTTCAACGGGGTGGGTGTTAACCGAAACATCGGAGAAATATCCGGTACGGTCGACCCGCCGCCGCGAAAGCTGGATCTTGGCGGCGTCGTAGTACGCATCCTCGAGCTGTCGCATCTCGCGGCGCACGACCTCGTCTCGCGTCCGCGTATTGCCGTTGACGAGAATCCTCCGTACGTATACCCGCCGCCCCGGATCGATCAAGATGGTGAAGGAGACAGTGCGCTTTGCCTTGTCGACCTGGGGTACGGCGTTCGCGTTCGCGAAGGCGTAACCGTCGTTGCCGAGCCGATCGGTGATCGCCTTGGTTGTTTCGGTAAGCTTGGCGCGGGAGAACACGTCTCCCGGCTTAATCTTGATGAGCTTGCGAAGCTCCGTCTCCGGCACGAGCATCTGTCCCGCCAGCTTCACATCGGAGACCGTGTACTTCTCGCCTTCGGTGATGTTCACCGTTATGTAGATGTCGCGCTTGTCCGGCGTGATCGACACCTGTGTAGAGTCGATGTTGAAATCTAGATAACCGCGATCGAGGTAATAGGAGCGCAGCGTCTCCAGGTCGCCGGCGAGCCGCTCGCGTGAGTATTGATCGTGCTTGGTGTACCAGGTAAGCCATCCCGGAGTTCGCAGCACGAAAAGGTCCAGAAGGTCCTTCTTGGGAAACGCGTGTGCCCCCACGATATTGATCGAGCGAATCTTGGCAACGGCGCCTTCGTTTACCGATATGTTGATCGCGACTCTGTTTCGCTCGAGCGGAGTCACCGTGGTCTGCACTTGCGCGCCATAGCGCCCCTTCGACAGATATTGGCGCTTCAGCTCCAGCTCCGCCTTGTCGAGCACCGCGCGATCGAAGATCCTGCCTTCGGCCAGGCCTTGCTCACGCAAGACCTTCTTGAGCGCTTCTGCGCTGAATTCCTTGACGCCTGAGAAATCGATCTGCGCGATGGCCGGCCGCTCCTGGACGATCACTACGAGAACGTTCTTGTCGACTTCGAGGCGGACATCCTTGAAGAAGCCGGTCGCGAAGAGCGCCTTCACCGCCTGGCGCGCCTTGTCCGGCGTCATGGTCTCGCCGACTTTGACGGGCAGGTAGTTGAATATCGTTCCGGGCTCCGTTCGCTGGAGTCCTTCGAGACGAATGTCTTTGATTACGAACGGGCTGAACGTTTGCGCGGCGACGCTCATCGCAAACGCGAACAGCCCGCAGCCGAGCGCGCGGATTATTCCCTTGCGCATTGTTCAGCCGGTAAGCAGGCGGTTCAGGTCGTTGTAGAACGCAAAGGCCATCATGACGAGCAGCAATGTCAGCCCAACGCGTTGACCGAGCTCCATTGCGCGCTCTGATACCGGGCTGCCTTTTATTATCTCGAGCGTATAGTACATCAAGTGTCCGCCATCAAGCAGCGGGATCGGCAGCAGATTCAATACCCCGAGACTGATGCTGATCAAGGCCAGAAAGTTGACGTACGGAATCCAACCAAGCTGCGCGGACTGGCCGGCAAAATCGGCTATCGTCACCGGTCCGGAGAGGTGCCGCCACGACACCTGGCCGAGCAACATCTTGCCGATCATTCGAAGGCTGAACACTGCGATGTCGTAAGTCTTGTCGACGCCCTTGAGCAGGGCCTGCGCCGGCCCGTAATGAACCCGAACGAGCATGCGGTCTGCATGCTCGTCCGGGATATGAGGCGCGGCGCCGATGCGCCCTATCTTCTTCCCGTTCGCTTCGACGGCCTCCGGGCGCACTTTGACCGAGAGCGTCGCGCCGTCGCGCACCACCGTAAAGGTGATTGTCTGCTCGGGATGTGCCCGGACCGCGAGCACCAGTTCTTCCCATGTGCTAATAGGCTGGTCATCGACGCGCGTCACGCGGTCGCCCTGCTTCAGCCCCGCCCGCTCGGCGGGGCTGCCCGACATCAGCTTTCCTAGGATTGGATCGAGCTTCGGACGGTACAGTTGCAGACCGAGCTGCGCGAGAAGATCGCCCTCCACTTCCCGGTCCGCGACATTGCGCAGGTCCAGCGTGCGCACGGAGATCTGTCGCTGCTCGCTGAGGGTCTCCACTGAAAGTGTCTGGTGCTGCAATGCCGCTTCCAGCACGCGCCACCTGACCTCTCCCCATGTCCTGACGCGCTTGCCGTCGATGGCCGTGAGCGTGTCGCCATCATGAAAGCCGGCTCGCGCCGCAAGCGTATCGGCTGGAGGCTGAGCGATGATCGGTCGCACTTCGGGCAAGCCGTGCATGAACAGGCCCGCGTAGACGAATATCGCAAAGATGAAATTGAACGTCGGTCCTGCGGCGACGACGAGAAATCGTTTCCATACCTTTTGCCGGTTGAACGCTCTTGGAAGCTCCGTGGGCTCGACGTAGCCCTCGCGTTCGTCCAGCATTTTCACGTAGCCGCCGAATGGCACTGCGGCAAGGGTCCATTCGGTTCCGTCGCGGCCTCGACGCCAGGTCGCAATCGGCTTGCCGAATCCCACCGAGAAGCGCAGCACCTTGATGTTGCACAGGCGCGCAGCGAGGTAGTGCCCATACTCGTGTACTACGATAAGGATTCCGAGCGCCACCACGAAGGCAACAATGGTATGCAGAAAGCTCATGCGGCTCGCCCCATCATCCGGGCGACCGCTGAAAACGCGGCCTTGCGCCCGCGTGCGTCGGCATCCAGCACCGTGGCAAGGGATGCAGCGGGCGCTGTAGGCACTGTCTCGAGTGCGGCATCAATGACGTCCTGAATTCGGGTGAACGGGAGTCGACCCGCCAAAAACGCTTCGACAGCGACTTCGTTTGCGGCATTCAATACTGCCGACGCGGTACCTCCGGCTTTCAGCGCCGCATAGGCAAGGGCCAGGCATGGAAATCTTTCGAAGTCCGGCCGCTCGAAGGAGAGCTGACCTATCGCGCCAAGGTCCAGAGGGGTGGCGCCTGACTCGATGCGATCCGGGAAGCCCAGCGCATGCGCGATGGGTACCCTCATGTCGGGGTTGGACAACTGGGCAATCATCGAGCCGTCCACGTACTCGACCAGAGAATGCACGATGCTTTGCGGATGAATCACGACCTCGATCTTGTCGGGTGCCATGTCGAACAGCCAGCGAGCCTCGATGACCTCCAGCCCCTTGTTCATCATGGTGGCAGAGTCCACCGAGATCTTGCGTCCCATCACCCAGTTCGGATGCGCGCAAGCCTCGTCGGGCGTCACACCCGCAAGCCGCTCGAGCGGAAGCGACCGAAATGGACCGCCGGAAGCCGTGAGGACGATCCGCCGGACGGAAGCCAGGGCCCGCCGCTGGTCGTCGTCCCGAGGCAGGCACTGGAAGACCGCATTGTGCTCGCTGTCGATCGGGAGCAATTCGGCGCCTGCGTCTCGCACTGCTCGCATGAACAACGGCCCCGCCATCACGAGCGCTTCCTTGTTGGCCAGAAGCATCTTCTTTCCGGCGCTCGCAGCGGCGAGCGTCGGCGCCATGCCGGCTGCGCCCACGATCGCCGCCATGACCACGTCCGAGCCGTCGCTCGCGGCAATTTCTTCAAGAGCCCGCGCACCGAATAGCAGCTCGCTTCGGCAGCCGGCTTCGACGAAGCGCTTTCGCAGCACGGCGTCTTCGTCGCTTCCGGAAAGCACGGCAACTTTCGGCTGGTGCAGCGTACACAGTTCCAGCAATGCGTCCGCAGACTTGTGCGCGGTCAAAGCGAAGATCGAATAGCGTTCCGGATGCCGCGCGACGACATCGAGCGTGCTCGCGCCCACGGAGCCCGTCGCACCCAGGATCGTCAGTCCGAGGGGGCGTCCTGCGTGCTGCAATTTGGATGCGGCTCTTCTCACGTCGTACCCATCCAGTACATCAGCAAGGCGGCGATGGGTAGCACGGCCGTCGCGCTGTCGATCCGATCAAGCAAGCCTCCGTGCCCGGGAAGCAGCGAACCGCTGTCCTTGACGGATGCCTGCCGTTTGAGCGCCGACTCGAACAGATCGCCGATAACGCTTGCGGCCAGAAGCAGCTCGGCGGCTGCCAGATAAACGAGCCAGACGGCTCCGTGCACGCGCACCGCGATCTGCGGGACGAACAAGGCACAGATGATAGCGTAGCCGGCCGTCGCAATGAATGCTCCGAGCAGGCCCTCCCAAGTCTTACCCGGGCTGATATTGGGGGCAAGTTTGTGCCGGCCGAGTGCGCGCCCGGTGAAGAAGGCGGCCGTATCCGATACCCATACCACGCCCAGCGCGAGCAGGAGCTGGCTGCGCTGCATGACGACCATGGCCAGCGCGGCAGGGAGCAATACGGCAAAACCGGCGAGCGGCAGCGGCCATCGCAGCTGCCGGCCAACGCCGGCGCGCAGCCAAATGGGCAGCACCACGACCCACAAGATCAGGGAGCCGCCGAACACGGCCTGCAGAACGCTTTGCCGCATCTCGGTCGGCTCCAGGAGCCACAACAGTGCGGCGAACACGAGCGTCATCGCGCCGGCATACGCCAGTGTCGCCCGCGGACCGAAATGAGAGAGCTTTCCCCACTCGTACGCTCCCGCGGCAACAAGCAAAGCCACCAATATCGCGAACTGCGTGCCACCGAGCAGGACGAGCGCCGCACCGAAAGCCGCCAGCAGTACGATCGCGGTAACGATGCGGGTCGAGAGCAAGGCGCTCAGGCCACTATGCCCGTGGCCGACCCCGCGCCGGTCGTTGCTGAAGCCTGCTCGCCAGCCTCGCTAACTTGATCGCTCGTACGCCCGAATCGACGCTCGCGCCGGCGGTACGAATCGATTGCAGCCTCCAGTGCCTTCGCGTCGAAGTCGGGCCACAAGGTGTCGGTGAAATAGAGCTCCGCGTAGGCAAGTTGCCAGAGAAGAAAGTTGCTGATGCGCTGCTCGCCGCCGGTGCGGATGAACAGGTCGGGCTCCGGCGCATAGCTCATCGCCAGATACGGCGCGACGGCCCGTTCCTCGATAGGCTGCCTCGCAGCTTCCGGATGCTGGCGAAGCAGCGCCGACACCGCCTGCAGGATATCCCAGCGACCGCCGTAGTTCGCCGCGATGGTCAGCGTCAGGCCGGAATTGTTCGCCGTCAGCGCCTCGCCACGCTCGATCAGGGCACGGATCTTCGGATCGAAGCGATGGGTATCGCCCACCAGCTTGAGGCGAATTCCGTTGCGGTGCAGCTTCTCCACCTCGTTGATCAGTGCGCCGCGAAAGAGTTGCATCAGCAACGCGACTTCCTCCGGCGGTCGACGCCAGTTCTCGGAGCTGAATGCAAACAACGTCAGATACTCCACGCCCAGCCGCGCGCATGCCTTTACCACCGTGCGCACGGATTCCACTCCCCGCTTGTGGCCGGCGAAGCGAGGGAGGTGGCGCTGCTTCGCCCAGCGCCCATTCCCATCCATGATGATGGCAATGTGCCTGGGCAGAATGCCGTGCGCCGGAATCTCCCGGGTGGAACTCGCGTGCTCGCCCATCTCGGCCTCAGACCGCCATCAGTTCGTCTTCTTTCTGATGAAGAAGGCTGTCTATCTCTGCCACGTGTCGATCCGTAAGCTTCTGCACCTCGTCCTGCGCACGTCGCTCGTCGTTTTCCGAAACCTCCTTCTTCTTCAGCGCCTCCTTCAAAGCATGGATCGCATCACGACGCAGGTTCCGAACCGCGACTCTCGCGTTCTCGGCTTCATGACGCACAACCTTGATGAGCTCTTTCCGGCGCTCCTCGGTGAGCGCGGGCATCGGGACACGGATGGTCTCGCCCATGGAGGCAGGATTGAGCCCCAAATCGGAGTCGCGAATCGCCTTTTCCACTGCCTGCACCATCTTCTTATCGAACGGCGCGACGCCGATCGTACGGGAATCGAGCAGGGTGACCTTGGCGGCCTGGCTCAGGGGTGTGGGTGTCCCGTAGTAATCGACCAGCACGTGGTCTAGAAGCCCGGTATGCGCCCGGCCGGTTCGCACCTTCGCCAGGTCGTGCTTGAACGCCTCGATGCTCTTGCCCATCTTCTGCTCGGTGCTCTTCTTGAGTTCCGGAATCATATCGGCCTCCTTTGCAGATTCACACGTGCACCAGCGTACCCTCGTCTTCGCCGAGGACCACACGCTTCAATGCACCTTTCTTGAATATGCTGAACACGTTGATCGGCAGCCTCTGGTCGCGACAAAGCGTGAGCGCAGTGGCATCCATCACCCTGAGATTGCGCGCGATCGCCTCGTCGAAGCTGATCCGCCCATAGCGTTGCGCCCCGACATCCTTCTTCGGGTCGGCCGTGTAGACGCCGTCCACCTTGGTCGCCTTGATCACGATTTCCGCCCCCATCTCGCTTCCGCGCAAGGCGGCGGCGGTGTCGGTGGTGAAGAAAGGATTGCCCGTTCCCGCCGCGAAGATCACGATCTTGCCCTCTTCGAGGTAGCGGATGGCTTTTCCCCTTATGTAAGGCTCCACGATCTGCTCCACGTTGAGCGCGGACTGCACCCTGCTCGCGATCCCTGCCCGGCGCATGGCGTCCTGGAGAGCAAGCGCGTTCATCACCGTCGCCAGCATTCCCATGTAATCAGCGGTCGCGCGGTCCATTCCAGAGGCGCCTGGCGCGACGCCCCGGAAGATGTTACCCCCGCCGATCACGACCCCCACCTCCACTCCCATGGCCGCCACCTGTGCGATCTCGGCCACGATTTCCTCGATCGTCTGCCGGTTAATCCCGTAGGGGTCGCTTCCCATCAGCGCTTCGCCCGAAAGCTTGAGGAGAATGCGCTTGTACTTGGGAGTCAAGGCTCGCTGTCTCCGCTCGTGCGCTGTTCCTGCCTAACGCGCCATCCCGGCTTGGGCTTGAACTTCTGCCACGAAGTCGCTGGATTTCTTCTCGATCCCTTCTCCCACAACGAGGAACCGGTAGCCGTGCACCTTCGCCTTCTTCGACGACAGCATCTTCTCGACGCTCTGCTTGTCGTCTTTGACGAACGCCTGCCCGAGCAGAGTGATCTCACCGAGAAACTTGTTCACTCCACCCTCGACCATGCGCGCGGCAATCTCGGGCGGTTTACCCGACTCTTTCGCCCGTGCGGCAACGATATCGCGCTCGTGCGCCACCAGATCGGCCGGCACGTCGCTCTTGGCGAGGTAACGGGGCCTAGCGAAAGCAATATGCATTGCCAGGTCCTTGCCGACCTCCTCCGGACCTTCGCAGTCGACAATGACGCCGATCTTCGCTCCGTGCAGGTAGAGCGAGAGCCGGGACGCAGCTCGAACGCGCTCGAAGCGACGGACCGAGATGTTCTCGCCGATCTTCTGCACCAAGCTCTGCCTCTTGTTCTCGACCGTAGTGCCATCGAGCTCGAGCGTAGCGAGCGCGCCCAGGTCCGACGGGTTTGCCGTGGCGACGAGCTGCGCGAGGCCGTTCGCAAAAGCCAGAAAGTCCTCGTTCTTGGCCACGAAATCCGTTTCGCAGTTGACTTCCACTAGAGCGCCCAGACGGGCATCCGGCGAAAGGTACGAGCCGATGACGCCTTCCGCCGCGATGCGGCTCGCCGCTTTGCTTGCTTTGGCGCCGCTCCTGATGCGAAGCAGCTCCTCGGCCTTTTGCAGATCGCCCGCGGTCTCGCTGAGCGCCTTCTTGCACTCCATCATTCCGAGCCCGGTCATTTCCCGTAGTTCTTTGACCAGACCTGCCGTAATTTCTGCCATTGCTGCTCCTTGCCGGGGCCGTTGGCCCAAATGATTCGATTCCCGCTTCCGTATCCGGGTTGAAAAAAGGGGCCATCGGCCCCCCTTTTTCAATGCCAGGCTATTCTTTCTTCACTCCTCGCTTGCCTCGTCGTCGACCTCGACGAACTCGTCCCGCGTAGCGGCGACGATATCCTCGACCGACTGCGAGCGACCCTCGAGAATCGCGTCCGCCACACCGCGCGCATACAGCCGAATGGCACGGCTTGAATCGTCGTTACCCGGAATGACGTAGTCGATGCCCTCCGGCGTGTGATTGGTATCGACCACGCCGACGACCGGGATGCCGAGCTTGACGGCTTCCGCAATCGCGCCTTTCTGGTAGCCAACGTCGATCACGAACATGGCGTCAGGGAGGCTCGCGAGATCCTTGATCCCGCCCAGGGACCGGTTCAATTTTTCGAGCTCCCGTTGCAGCCCCAGCGCCTCCTTTTTGGACATCCTGTCGAAGGTTCCATCCTGGGCCATTTGCTCCATTTCCTTGAGCCGCTTGATCGACTGCTTTACGGTCTTGAAGTTCGTCAGCATTCCGCCCAGCCAGCGATGATCCACGAAAGGCATGCCGCAGCGCACGGCTTCCTCCCTGATGATCTCTCGCGCCTGGCGCTTGGTGCCAACAAACAGGAGGGTGCCCTTGTTCGCCGCCAACCGGCGGATGTACTTGAGCGCGTCCTGGTACATTGCCAGGGTCGTCTCAAGGTTGATGATGTGAATCTTGTTGCGGTGCCCGAAGATGAAAGGCGCCATCTTCGGATTCCAGTAACGAGTCTGGTGCCCGAAATGGACGCCCGCCTCGAGCATTTGACGCATGGTGACTGACACAATCGCTCCTTAGGGTTGATATCTGCCGCGCGGCCGAACCGTCGACCCGGCCAAAACCGGGCACCCTAACCAGCCGGGCAGGAAATTTGGCCGGACATGCGCCCTTCGCACATACCACAGCCAGCCGAAAATTCTAGCATAATCAGGTAACAAGACTCAACAGATTTGCCTCCAGAGAGCGATTCTCGTATCCTCCACGGCTTTTGCGAATCCATGCCCGTTACGCGCAAGTCTGCAGACGAGATCGCGAAGATGCGGGTTGCCGGCCGCCTCGCCTCCGAAGTTCTGGATTTCATCGCGCCGCAGGTGCGCGCGGGCGTCACCACCGGAAAGCTCGACGCCCTGTGCCACGACTACATGGTCAAGGTTCAGGAGACCGTTCCGGCACCGCTCAATTACGCTCCGCCGGGATACAAGCCCTACCCGAGGTCCGTTTGCACGTCGGTCAATCATCAGGTTTGCCACGGCATTCCTGGCGACCGGGTGCTGAAGAACGGCGACATCCTGAATATCGATGTGACCGTCATCAAGGACGGCTACCACGGCGACTCGAGCCGGATGTTCTTCGTCGGCGAGCCCGGCGTGCAGGCGCGGCGCCTGGTCGAGGTCACATACGAAAGCATGTGGCTCGGGATCATGCAGGTGCGCGCCGGGGCGCGCCTGGGAGATGTCGGCGCCGCCATCCAGACAAATGCCGAGAAGCATGGATTCTCGGTGGTGCGCGAGTTTTGCGGCCATGGGATCGGCCGGAATTTCCACGAGGAGCCCCAGGTATTGCACTACGGCAAGCCTGGTACCGGATTGTTGCTGGAGCCCGGAATGACGTTTACCGTCGAGCCCATGATTAATGCCGGCAAGGCGGCAATCCGTGAGCTCGCCGATGGGTGGACCATCGTGACCAAGGATCACAGCCTTTCCGCTCAATGGGAGCACACGGTTCTCGTCACCGAATCCGGATACGAGGTACTTACGGTC
>Ga0315556_1001620_pt1 | contig 13382 bp, 12 predicted proteins | sample SalMarSW160310MG_FD_202112 | JGI IMG/M metagenome (GOLD analysis project Ga0315556, IMG submission 202112) | Salt marsh sediment microbial communities from the Plum Island Ecosystem LTER, Massachusetts, United States - Salt Marsh Sediment SW1603-10 ...
CGGTCGGATGACGAGCGGCTCCTCGAGCTCCCTACCCCCCGCCTGCGTCACGACGGCGAGCTCGGGCGCGAACCCCTCCACGTGCTCCTTCTCCCGCTCGATGAAGCTCATCGGGATCAGGAGCGGGAAGTACGCGTTCTCGTGCCCGGTCTCCTTGAACATGTCGTCCAGGGCGCGCTGCATGAGCTCCCAGATCCCGTATCCCCAGGGACGGATGACCATGCTCCCCCGCACCGGGGAGTAGTCGGCCAGCTCCGCGCGCAGAACCACCTCGTTGTACCAGGCGGCGAAGTCCTCGCCCCGGGGGGTCAGCTTCTTCTCGTCAGACATCGGGCTCCTGCTCTTCGCTCTGGTCTTCCAACCGTCTTCTCCATTCCCGCTCCTCCTGCTTCACGCGCCTCAGCGCGAGGCCGCCCGGCACGACGAAGAGCAGGACCGAAGCCATGATCCACGTGAGGCGGAACGGAAGGTCCGCAACGTCGGAGAGCAGCAGCGCGACAAGCGCGCCCCCCGCGGTCGCGGCCCCGACGGCTCCGGCCAGGATCAACCACTCGAGGTAGTCCAGGCGCCGCGCGGCCCGAGCGGTGAACTCCCGTAGGCGGGCGGTCTGCTCGTCCTCCCTACGCCCGCTCACGGCAACTCGTCCAGCGGCACCTCGCGCTCAGCGCCGGTCGCCATCTCCCGCAGCACTGCGACACCCCTGACGGCCTCCTCGGGGCCGAGCACGAGCACCCGGCGCGCCCCCTCCGTCTCGGCGGCCTTGAACTGCTTGCGCACCGACTGGCCGCGCAGCGCGTAGAGCACGCTCCGGCCGCGGTCGCGCAGCTCGTGGGCCACGCCGAGGGCCACGGACCGTTGTTCCTCGCCGATGACGACCACGAAGTAGTCCACCTCCCGGCGGTAGGTGGGAACGAGGTCGCGCGCCGCCAGCAGCTCCCCCAGCACCACGTCGCCCATGCCGAAGCCCACCGCGGGAAGCGGCTCGCCCCCCACGAGCTCCAGCAGGCGGTCGTAGCGGCCCCCCCCGCAGATGGCGCGCAGCTCCCCCTTCCGGTCGAACAGCTCGAAGACGATCCCCGTGTAGTAGGCCAGCCCGCGCACGATGGCGAGATCAACCTCCACGAAGTCCCCGAGACCCATGGCGTCGAGAATCGACAGGTACGCGCGCAGGCGCTCGAGGGCGGCGGCCACGTCGGATCGGTCTCCGAACTCCGAGTCCACCGCGTCGAGCCCAGGACCCGAGAACAGCGCCATGACGCGATCGACGTCGTCCGCTCCGACACCCGCCTCCCGCAACCTGTCGCGGGTCCTGCCCTCGTCCTCGCGCTCGACCTTGTCCACGGCCGCGAAGGCGGCCTCCATCCGGTGGGACGCCACGCCGCAGGACGCCAGCACCGCCGACAGGAGCCGGCGGTCGGAGACGCGCGCACGGAAATCCGCCGCCGTGAGGCCGAGCTCGCGCAGGGCGTCGATGGCGACCGCCACCACCTCCGCATCGGCAGTGACGCCCTCCTCGCCCACGATGTCCACGTTCCACTGGAAGTGCTCGCGGAGACGGCCCCGCTGCTGCCGCTCGTAGCGGAAGAGCTGCGGGATCGTGAACCAGCGGATCGGTTTGGGCATGGCGCGGCTCCGCTCGCCCAGAACGCGCGCCAGCGTCGGCGTCATCTCCGGGCGCAGCGTGACCTCACGCTCGCCTTTGTCGGTGAAGTTGTAGAGCTGGGCCACGATCTCCTCGCCGCTCTTCTCGACGTACAGATCGAGCGGCTCGAGGGGAGGCCCATCGTACTCCAGAAAGCCGTAGCGCCGGGAGACCCGGCGCCACGCTTCGAACACGTGTGAGCGGAACGCCAGCTCTTCCGGTGGAAAATCCCGGAATCCGGGGAGCCGTTGGAAGGCGGAAGTGGCCATGGAACGCGGAATCTAGCGCCCCGGGCGGGGAGTTCAACCTGACAGCGGCTCCCTGCCGAGCACCCGCAGCGCGCTCCCGACGGTGTGCACCGAGCCGGTGACGACGACCGTGCCCCGCCCCACCTCGGAGCGCACGAGGTCGAGCGCCGTCACGAAGTCCTCCACGACCCGCAGGGGGCACATGTGCTGGACCGCGGCTGCTGCCGCCGCGGCGTTCCATCGCCGCTCCGGTGGAGCCGAAGGCGGCTGCGTCAGCACGGCCAGGTCGGCGCGGGCGAAGAGCGCCGGCAGCATGCTCCTCCAGTCCTTGTCACCGAGCACGCCCACGAGGGCGGCCATGGGGCGCGCCAGCTCCAGGCGGTCCATCGTGTCCACGAGGGAGTGGATGCCCGCCGTGTTGTGGGCGACGTCGAAGAGCCAGGTGACCCCGTCGATCTGCTCGATCTGGTCGCGCCCCGCGTGCCGCACGCCCGCGATGCCACGCACCACCGCGTCCGCCTCCGGACGCATCCCCTCGGGCAGCTGTTCCAGCACCTCGACGGCCAATGCCGTGTTGGCCGCCTGGTGGACGCCCACGAGGGGGGTGCGCACGCGCACGTCCCCCCAGCTCCGCGTCGGGAGGGTGAACGCCGTGTGATCGCGCGCCACCTCCATGTCCCGCGCTACCGACGGGTCCACGGCACGGAAGGGTGCGCCGCGCTCCGCGGCGGTCCGCTGAAAGATCGCCAGGAGATCCGGGTCCCTCTCGGCCGTGGCGAACGGAACGCCGGGCTTCACGATCCCCGCCTTCTCCCGCGCAATCTCCTGCAGCGTGTCACCGAGGTAGTCCGCGTGATCCATCGCGACGTTGGTCACGGCCGACACCATCGGCACGAGCACGTTCGTGGCGTCCAGCCGTCCGCCCAGACCCACCTCGATCGCCGCGACGTCCGCGCCCGCACGCGCGAAGGCGTGGAAGCCCAGGACCGTGACCGCCTCGAAGAACGTGAGCCCGAGGCCCACGACGACGTCGCGGATCTCGTCCGCGCGCTCGACCAGCTCCGCCTCGGGCAGCGCCCTTCCCCCCACTACGATGCGCTCGCGGAACGAGCACAGATGGGGCGAAGTGAAGCACGCGGCGCGCCGCCCGGATTCGTTGAGGACGGCGGCCAGCGTTGTGGTGACCGATCCCTTTCCGTTCGTCCCGCCGACGTGGATGGTCGGATAGGCCCGGTGGGGGTCTCCCAGCGCTTCCAGGGCCCGCACCGTTCGCTCCAGTCCCCAGTGCACCCCCGTGGCCAGCGGCGGGAAGAGCCGACCCATCAGGGGATCGGCGAACGGCCGGTCGAGGCGGTCGGGTGCCAGCGGCCGACCGGCCCCCGCCCCGCCCGCGGCGGCGCTCACGCCCGAACGGGAAGGGCGTCGGAAGGGACGGATCGCACTGGAGCCCTACTTCCCCGCGAGCGCCGTGTCGGTCATGTGGTGCAGGAGGAGCGCGACGGTGTCCTTCAGCTGCCGCCGGTCCACCACTCGGTCCACCATGCCGTGCTCGAGCAGGAACTCCGAGCGCTGGAAACCCTTGGGCAATTCCTGCTTGATCGTCTCCTCGATCACGCGCGGCCCGGCGAAGCCCACCAGGGCACCCGGCTCGGCGAGGTTCACGTCGCCCAGCATGGCGTAGGACGCTGTGACGCCCCCTGTGGTGGGGTTGGTGAGGATCGACACGTACGGGACCCCCGCGTCGTGAAGGCGGGCGAGCACGGCGGACGTCTTCGCCATTTGCATGAGGGAGTAGATGCCCTCCTGCATCCGGGCCCCACCGGAGGCGCTCACGATGATCAGCGGGCTCCGGCGCTCGAACGCGATCCGCCCCGCCCGAGCGATCTTCTCACCCACCACCGAACCCATGGATCCTCCGATGAAGGAGAAGTCCATGACGGCTACGAGGACCGGGATCCCGTCGAGCTCTCCAACGCCGCTGACGAGCGCCTCGTTCCTTCCCTTGGCCTCGGCGGCGGCGATGCGGTCGGGGTAGGCCTTCAGGTCCCGGAACCTCATCGGATCCGAAGCGCGCAGTCCCTCGTCCAGCTCTTCGAACGTCCCGGAATCGATCAGGAGCTCGAGGTAGTCCTCCGCAGGGATCCGGAGGTGGTGCGCGCAGTTCGGGCACACGTTGAGGTTCTGGGCGAGGCGCTCGCTGTAGAGGATCTCGCCGCAGCCCGGGCACTTGTCGAAGACATTGCCGGGGACGTCGCGCTTGTCCTCGGCCTTGAGTGGCTTCTTGTCCTTACGGAACCAGACCAATGTTGGCTCCCTTCAGCCGTCGCGGGCGTTGATGGGACGGCAACGCGGAGCCGGGATCACCGCTCATGGGCAACCCGGACCGCGATGGCCACCGCCACCCAGGACATCAAGAGAAACGTCCCCCCGTAGCTGACGAACGGGAGGGGTATCCCGGTAATCGGCACGAGTCCGACGGTCATGCCGACGTTGACGAAGATGTGAACGAGCCAGGCCCCCAAGATACCCATCACCACAAGGCCGGCAAAGGGATCCGGCGAGTCCTGCGCCATGCGCGCCAGCCGCACCAGGAGGTACGTGAACAGGAGGATGACGAGCGCCGTGCGCAGGAAGCCGAGCTCCTCTCCGATCACGCTGAAGATGAAATCGGTGTGCTGCTCGGGGAGGAAGTCGAACCGCTTCTGCGTGCCCAGGGTGAAGCCCTTGCCGAGCAATCCGCCGCTGCCGATCGCCACCTTGGACTGGATGATCTGGTAGCCCGCCCCGCGCGGGTCGACATCCGGATTGAGGAAGACGAGGATCCTGTTCTGCTGGTAGGCGGCGAGGGAATTCCAGAGCGGGCGCGCGATCGTGCCGGCAGCGATGTTGGCGAGCACCACCGCCACCGACTCGAAGAGGAAGAGCCGGTAGCGGTAGAAGTACAGGAAGCTCACCACCGCCACGATGTACCACGACCAGATGCGCGTGTCGAACGAGAGGACGAGCCCGGCGACGGGGCTGGCCACCAACAGGAGAAGCGCCACCGGAGTCCCCGCCCAGTAGAGCATCGCGAAGAGGATCCCCACGAACGCCATCGCAGTGCCGAGGTCCGGCTGGAGCATCACCAGGCCCAGGGGGAGCGCGACCAGCGCCGTAGGGGGCATGATGTCGCGGAGCGACGTCAACCCCTCGTCCCGCTGCGAGAGGAGCCGCGCGAGCACGAGGATCGTCGCGATCTTGGCGATCTCCGAGGGCTGGAAGCCGATGGGCCCGACCCGGATCCAGCTTTTCACGCCGGCGGCGGTGCCGGCCCCCGTCCCCACCACCAGCGTGGCGGCCAACAGGATGAGCGACAGCACGTAGGCGGGGATCGCCACCCACTCGATCCAGCGCAGCGGGACGCGGACCAGGAGGGAGAACGCAACCAGCGCGAGCACGAACCAGAGGATCTGGCGGAGCCAGGCGTCCTGGGTGACCGGGTTGGGGATGTTGACAACGCCGGCGGAGTAGATCATCGCGATCCCGAACACCGACAGGACCAGGACGGCGAGGACCAGGGCCGGATCGACCGCCCATCGTTCGAAGAAGCGCGTCATCGGCCACTCCCGAACCGGGCGCGGTACCATGCGGGGTAGCGCCCATGCTGGACATAGTCGAGGTAGGTCTGCAGCGAGTCGGTCGGTATGCCGTGCTTCTTGCGCAGGTAGTAGTCGGCGGCCTTCGCGACCAGCGGCGCCGCCGCGCTGGAGCCGTGCTCTCCGTACTCGACGATGGCCACCACGACGATCTCAGGCGGCTGCCCGGGGGGACCCACCATGCCCGCGAACCAGGCGTGATCCCCGGCGAGTCCGCGGACGCTCTGGGTGTTCTGGGCCGTCCCCGTCTTCCCGAGGACGTCCCAGTACTCGAGCGCCGTACCGTAGTGGGCCGTGCCCCCCGGCGCGGTGACCCTGCGCAGCCCTTCCCTCAGCGTGGCCAGGTTCTCCGGCGACAGGTGCAGCGACCACCCCTCGCCCAGATCGACCCCCTGCGCGATGGCCGGAGGCGGCGCCGATCCGTCCCGGGCGAGCGCCGTGTAGAACTGTGCCATCTTGAGGGGCGTCTGCGAGTTCGGGCCCTGACCGATGGCGAGGGACAGGACCTCCCCCTCCTGGGGCCGGTAGTTGAACGGCGGCTTCTCCCAGAAGGCGCGGTTCGCCGGGAAGATCCCCTGGCTCTCCTGGGGGAGGTCCACCCCGCACCGCTCGCTGAACCCGATCTCGGTGGCGCGCTGGAGCATGCGATCCAGCCCGATCCGCAGTCCGAGCTGGTAGAAGTAGACGTCGCACGAATTGCCGATGGCCTCGGCGAGGTTCTGGTACCCGTGGCCCCGCGGCTCCCAGCAGCGCCAGGTGCGGCCTCCCCAGTAGAACGACCCGTCGCAGGCCTCCGGCATGAACTCGTCCGGGGTCACCGCCCCCAGGTCGAGGGCGATCGCCGCGGTCGCCAGCTTGAACGTCGAGCCCGGAGGATACAGACCGAGCACCGCCCGGTTGTACATCGGCTTCTGCTCGTCCGTGTTGAGCTGCCGCCAGAGGTTCGGGGCGATGCCTCCGACAAACTCGTTGGGATCGAAGGTGGGGGCGGAGTACATCGCCAGCACGCCTCCGTCGGCCGGGTCGAGCGCCACGACGGCGCCCGCCATCGAGTCGGGAAAGATGTGGTCGATCCACTCCTGCAGGTCCATGTCGATGTTGAGGTGGAGATCCTCCCCGGGCACGGCCGGATCGGCGGTCACCCCGGAGAAGTCCCCCACGATCCGGCCGCGCGCGTCGACCTCCACGTAGCGTACGCCCTGATGTCCCTGAAGACGGCTTTCGTACTCGCGCTCGATCCCGGTCTTTCCGGTCACCATCCCCGCCTCGTAGCGGTCCGCGGGAAAGGCGTCCGTGTCGAGCTCGTGCCCCGTTACCTCACCCACGTACCCGAGCACGTGCGCGGTCGCGGCACCGGCCAGGTAGCGACGCCGCGGTCGCATCTCGATGTAGACGTCCGGAAACTCGGTGCGCCGCTCCTCCAGCGCGCTCACCACGTCGAAGTCGGCGTCGGCGTCCACGACGAGCTCCCGCCCGTAGCGGCGCAGATCGCCCACCAGCCGATCGATGCGCTCGGGTGAGAGGCCCAAGTACTGGCTCATCCGTTCCAGCGTGGCCCGGATCGAATCCGGCGGCCCGGGCAGGAGCGTGATCGCGTAACCGGGCACGTTGTCGGCGAGGATCTTGCCGTTGCGGTCGTAGATGGTTCCCCGCGGCGACGGCAGCGGCAGCTGCCTCAGCCGATTCGACTCGGCCTTGAGCTTCCAGGCGCTCGAGCCGAGCACCTGCACGCGGAAGAAGGCGGCCAGCAGAAGCCCCATGAAGAGCCACACCACGGCGACGGCCCCCTGGGCACGGAGCCGGCGCACGTGGGGATGGAAGACCTTCATCGGGGGCTCTCCCGCCAGAGTCCGGTCGCCGTCAGGACCACGATGGCGGTTGCGGCCGCGTACACGCCACCCACGACCCCGTGGACCACGACCTGGTCCATGAACGGCTGACGGACGGCGTCGCCCGTCACGACCCAGTGGATCAGGTCCCGCACGACCTTACCCGCCAGGAAGTACGACACCATGAAGACGAAGGAGTCCCCGACGAAGAGGTCGCGCGTTGCGGCGCCCGCGGCGCCCAGGACCACCATGGCGACCGTGTTGGCCCCGAAGGACAGCACGCTCAGGGCGTCCTCAAAGAGCCCGAAGACGAGCCCGATGCCCGCGGCCGTGCCCACCCCCACCTCGCGGGCCGCCAGCAGCAGCGCCACCGTGAGCAGGTCCGGGGCCTCCGACCCGAGACCCAGGCCGACGTGCAGGAAGAAGTGAAGGACGAAGAGCGCCGCCACCACGACCCAAACGAGCGGCGGAAGCCTCACGGCCGGCCCCCGGCCGTCGTGTCCCGGCGTATCAGCTCCTGAATCCGGGCTCGCAGTACGCGCACGCTGTCCGCCAGCGCGGCCAGGCTGTCCCGATGCACCCGCTCCCGGAAGATGACCTGCTCGCGGGTGAGGACGGAGTCGGCGGGCCACGCGGACGACAGGTCCGTCGTGGTCTCGCCGACCGCGACCAGCACGTGCGTCACCGACGCGGGCGCGACCATGGGACGCAGCCAGTAGCTCTTCCGCCACCGCCCCTCCACCTCCGCCACCCCGTCGATGGTCCCGATGGGGATCCCGCGCGGGAAGACACCACCCAGCCCCGAAGTGAGCACCGCCACCCCCACCGGCACGGACTCGTAGTAGGCGGTACCGTTCAGCACGAGCCGATCCAGCTCGCGGAACTCACCCCGCCGATTCTCGACCATGCCGTACCCCGTGCCGTCGGCCAGCATCGCGCTCGCACGGAAGTCCGGATGCGTCCAGTCCATCCCCACTGACATACCCGGGCGCGCCTCGCGGATCACGCCCACGAGTCCGTGGCGGTCGACGACCGGGGCGCCCTCGGCGACGCCGTCCTCGGTGCCGAGGTCCACGAAGAACATGCTCTCCGAGCCGGGGGTGCCCGGTCTCAGGACGGTGGCCGGACGGAAGGCCGGCCCGATCCGGGCCTGCAGGTCGAGGAGGCTCCTGAGCGTCCTGTTCTCGTCCGACACGGCTTTCTGCGTGGCGAGCGAGGCCGCCAGCGAATCCACCTCGGACTGAAGCCGCCCCACCTCGCGGGCGCGCATGCGCGCCCGCGCGAGACGCTCCTGCGTCGCGATGAACGGGCGCAGGACCGTGGCACGCAGCGTCCAGGCGGTGCGCTCCTGCGCGCCCTGCGGGAGGTACAGAATTCCCAGCGCCGTCACCAGGAAGACGGTGGCCAGCACGATCTGCCGCCGACCGCCGGTTCCTTCGTGCTCTGGGGCGAAGGGAGGCACGCTCCGATCTCCGCCGCCCTACTGTACCAGGACGCTGCGGTATTTTTGCAGGTCGTCGAGGATCCGGCCCGCACCCCGCACGACGCACGTGAGGGGCTCCTCGTCCACGTGGATGGGGAGGTTGGTCTCGTGCTGCAGCAGGCGGTCGAGGCCCCGGATGAGGGCACCCCCTCCCGTCATCACGATCCCGCGGTCCACGATGTCCGAGGACAGCTCGGGCGGGGTGATCTCCAGGGCACGCCGCACCGCCTCCACGATCGCCTGGATCGGTTCCTGGATGCACTCGCGGATCTCCTGCGAGTGGACCGTCACTGTCTTGGGGATCCCGCTCACCAGGTCCCGGCCCTTCACCTCCATCTCGCGCTCCTCGCCGAAATCGAACGCGGAGCCGATCTGGATCTTGATGGCTTCCGCGGTAGGCTCACCGATGAGGAGGTTGTAGTTCTTACGCAGGAACGTGACGATGGCGGTGTCCAGCTCGTCGCCGCCGACGCGGATGGACGTGTTCGACACGATCCCCGACAGGGCGATCACCGCGATCTCGGTCGTCCCGCCACCGATGTCGATCACCATGTTGCCCGTCGGCGTCTCGACCGGAAGGCCCACGCCGATCGCCGCGGCCATCGGCTCGTCCACCATGTAGACCGCCTTGGCACCCGCCGCCATGGCGGAGGACCGCACGGCGCGCCGCTCCAGCTCGGTGATCCCGGAGGGCACGCCCACGACCACGCGTGGCTTGATGCGGAAGACCCGCTTCGCCGTGACGTGCTTGAGGAAATGGCGGAGCATCATCTCCGTCACGTCCACGTCCGCGATCACACCGTCCTTGAGGGGGCGGATCGCTTCGATGCCCTCGGGCGTCCGCCCGAGCATCCGCTTCGCCTCCAGGCCGATACCCTTGATCCTGCCGGAGCCCTTTTCCACCGCCACGACCGAAGGCTCGTTGAGGACGATCCCCTCGCCCTTCACGTATACGAGGGTGTTCGCCGTGCCAAGATCGACGGCGATGTCGTTGACGGGGACGAGGCGCCCCGAGCTGAACCAATTGCTCAGAACAGACAATGCTCGACTTGTCGAGTGCGGACGAGGGGCCCGACAACGGGCCGTGAACATACGTTTCCAACTTCGGGAAGACCAGGCTCTCTTTGCAAGAACGACGCCGCGGACGTGTGATCCGTCACCCCAGCCCCGTGCTCCCGAATCCGCCCGTTCCGCGCGCGGTCTCGGAGACCCGTTCGGCCTCCTCGACGTCCGGCACCTCGAACCGGGCGAAGACCAACTGAGCGATGCGCTCGCCACGGGCCAGCTTCACCGGCGTCGAGCCCAGGTTCTGCATGATGATGCGCAACTCGCCGCGGTAGTCCGGATCGATGGTCCCCGGACTGTTCGGCAGCGTCACGCCGTGCTTCAGCGCCAGGCCCGACCTCGGACGCACCTGGCATTCCATGCCCTCGGGAAGCTCCATCACCAGCCCGGTTCCCACAAGTCGGATCTCACCGGGCTGCAGGGTAACCTCGGCTTCCGCCGAGCGCACGTCGTATCCGGCCGCGTGGGCGGTCGCCCTCTCGGGGAGGGGGAGGTCGGGATTGGTCTCGAGCCTCCGGAAGCGGACCCGGGGGCGGGGTGGATCCACCCCGCCCCCGGCGAGCGCATTCCTCGGTGCGCCTCCGTCCGTCACACCTTCGCGGTGGCTTTGAGGAAGTCGTCCACGTTGCGGCACTCCATGCCGAACGCCTCGGCGACCCCGGCGTACGTGAGGTGTCCGTCCACGGCGTTCACCCCCAGCTTCAGCGACTTGTCCTCCATGCACGCCTTCTGCCAGCCCTTCCCTGCCAGGGCGAGGGCGTAGGGCAGCGTGGCGTTGGTCAGCGCCAGCGTGGAGGTGCGGGGCACGCCGCCGGGCATGTTGGCCACGGCGTAGTGGATCACGTTGTCCACGGTGTAGACCGGGTCGTGGTGGGTCGTGGGATGGATCGTCTCCACGCACCCGCCCTGGTCAACCGCCACGTCCACGATGACCGTGCCGGGGCGCATGAGCTTCAAGTCGTCCTTGACGATCAGGTGCGGCGCCTTGGCACCGGGGATCAGGACCGCCCCGACAATCAGGTCGGCGTCCTCGACCTGCTTCCGGACGGCGTACCGCGTGCTGAACAGGCAGCTCACGTTGGCCGGCATGACGTCGTCGAGGTAACGCAGGCGCTGCAGGTTGATGTCCATGATGGAGACGCGCGCGCCGAGGCCGGCGGCCATCTTCGCGGCGTTGGTGCCCACCACGCCGCCGCCCAGGATCAGCACCTTGCCGGGCAGCACGCCGGGCACACCACCCAGCAGCACGCCGAGGCCGCCCTGCGGCTTCTCCAGGTACTTCGCCCCCTCCTGCACCGCCATGCGGCCCGCGACCTCCGACATCGGAGTCAGCAGCGGCAGCTCGCCCGAGGGAAGCTCCACGGTCTCGTAGGCGACCGCGATGGCCTTGGTGTCGAGGAACGCCTTGGTGAGCTCCTCGTCCGCGGCGAAGTGGAAGTACGTGAAGACGACCTGGCCCTCCCTGATCTTCGGCCACTCCGGCCGGATGGGCTCCTTCACCTTCATGATCATCTCGGCGCGCTTCCACACCTCGTCGGACGTCGAAACCATCTCGGCGCCCGCCGCCTGATAGAAGTCGTCGGTGAAGCCGCTGCCGAGCCCGGCGTTGGTCTCGATGATGAGCTGATGGCCCGCCTGCGTGAGCATCTCCGCGCCAGCGGGGGTGACCGCAACGCGGTATTCGTCGGGCTTGATCTCTTTGGGTACGCCGATGAGCATGTCGTTCTCGCTTGCGTAAGGTCCGAAGCGTGGTTGTCAGGGAGGGTCCAGGAGCCTGGCCCGAGAAGCCGATCCGAGCAGGTCGCTGAAGAGCACCACAAAGGTAGTGTCCCCTCCCCCAACTTCCCAGGCCACGGCCCTGTGAATTCGCAGACGACGCGCTACGCCGGACCGAGCCGCAGCAGCAGGTGCCGGTCCGGGTGGAAGAACCGCTCCGCCAGACCGGCCACCTCGCCGACGGTCACGGCGTCGAGGCGAGCCAGGAGATCGTCCAGGCCGAGGAACGGCTCGTCGTTCAGCGCGAACGACACCAGACGGTGCAGGCGCGCCGACGTCGACTCCAGCGTGAGCATGACCTGGCCCTTCACCTGCTGCTTGGCCTGCTCCAGCTCCTCGGCCGGAAGACCATGGGTGGCGACGCGTTCTAGCTCCTCGCGGACCGACTCGACGGCCCGTTCCGCCACTGCTGGTCGCGTGCCCACGTAGACCCCCCCGACGCCGGCACCGCGGTAGAACGACTGATACGTGTAGACCGAGTAGCAGAGGCCGAGTTCCTCGCGCACGCGCTGGAAGAGGCGGGAGCTCATCCCGCCACCCAGCGCCGACGAAAGCAGGACCAACCCGTAGCGGGAGGGATCGGCGTGGGCCGGCAGCCCCGTTCCGAAGACGAGGTGCGTCTGTGCGCTGTCGCGCTCGTGGCGCTCGTCTCCCCGCCGCGGCGGTCCGGGGGAGGACACGGGCTCGGGAGGCGCGCCCGGCTCCAGGTCCCCGAAGAGGCGCGAGACCTCCCGAAGGAACGTCTCGTGACTCAGGTTGCCGGCGCCGGCTACGATCAGACTCCTTCCCAGGTAGGCGCCGGCGTGCAGCCCCTGCAGCGACGTGGAAGGCATCGACGACACCGTCTCCGGACTGCCGAGGATCGAGCCTCCGTAGGGATGGTCGCCCCACAACCGCCGCCCGTGGAGCTCGAAGACCAGGTCGTCGGGCGTGTCTTCGACCTCGGCGATCTCCTCGAGCACGACCTCGCGCTCGAGCTCGAGGTCCTCCTCCCTGAGGAGGGGAGCGCGCACGAGGTCGGCCAGGACGTCCACGGCGGTGGGAAGGTGCTGGTCGAGGACCCGGGCCTGGAAGCCCGTGTGCTCGCGGCTCGTGTAGGCGTCCAGCGAGCCGCCCAGCCCCTCGAGCGACAGCGCGATGTCGCGCGCGCTCCGCGTTCTCGTTCCCTTGAACACCATGTGCTCGAGCAGGTGGCTCGCGCCCGCAACCGGCTCCGGGTCGTGCGCGGCGCCGTGCAACACCCAGACGCCGATCGCTGCGGAGCGCACACCGGGGATCCGCTCAGACAGGACGCGGACGCCGTTGTCCAGGAACGTCTCCGCCATCCTCCCGTCGGCCCCTCGCGTTCCCGCCACCTCTTCGCGGGCAGCCGAAGAAGAGGGGGACACGGGCGCTGGCCCGTGCCCCCCGTCGTCCCGCGGCGACCCGTGCGGCCGGGTCAGGCCTCGACCCCCGCCGTGGCGGCGGCCGGGGCCCCCTCCTCCTCGGCGAGGGCGGCCTTCCGCGACAGGCGCAGCCGGCCCTTCTCGTCGATCGACAGGAGCTTGACCTTGGTGACGTCACCTTTCTTCAGGACGTCCTCGGTCTTCTCGGTCCGCTTCTCCTGCAGCTCCGAGATGTGGCACAGACCCTCGACCCCCGGGAGGATCTCGATGAACGCGCCGAAGGTCGTGGTGTTCTTCACCGGACCCTCGTAGATCCGGC
>Ga0315556_1001621_pt1 | contig 13366 bp, 15 predicted proteins | sample SalMarSW160310MG_FD_202112 | JGI IMG/M metagenome (GOLD analysis project Ga0315556, IMG submission 202112) | Salt marsh sediment microbial communities from the Plum Island Ecosystem LTER, Massachusetts, United States - Salt Marsh Sediment SW1603-10 ...
GTGGTGTTGGAGGGGGTGCGACGCGAGTCGTGATCGCGCCTGGAATCTCGACGTCGCCGGTGGTCCAGTACGGATGAGGTGTTGGATCCATGGTGCTCCTTTCTGCTGGGCTTCTTTGCGAGCATCGTGGATTGGGACCCTGTCACCGCGATGTCATTCCGGGTTCGCAGCGTCGATTCGACGGTCGATTTGCGGCTGCTGTGGTCGTGGCATCGGCCCTGTTGCTTTCTTCGGTCGACTGTGGCACCTGTATTGGTTCACCATGCAGCTCGTTCGGTTGTGTCGCTCATCTCTCCGGAACACCGTCACACATGTGTCCGGTACGACCCGTCGCCGATCACCCGTGAAGGGACAAGGGCCGCCTTGCGGCGAGTTGGAGGGTCTGTGACAGGGTTACTGACACTCTGATGACAGGATCCGCAGCGAACGGGGACAGCGCCAGGGATCATCGACAGCCGCGATGACATCCCAATGACAGGGTGGTATCGGATGATCGGAACATGGAGCGTTTGGATCGGTTGCTGTCGGTGGGTGAGCTCGCAGGCTACCTGGGTGTTCCGGTGGCGACGTTGTACGCGTGGCGGTATCGAGGTGAGGGTCCGCCCGGGTTCCGTGTCGGCCGGCATGTCCGCTACCGCTGGTCCGACATCCAAACATGGATCACGGGAAGGCTCGAGGACGACCGTTTGGTGTCGGTGGCACCCGGTACGGTCCGGAAGCGACCGAACAAGCCGGCAGCAGTGGCCACGAGTTGGTCTGGGCATCGTCACACAGACTCGGGGATGGTGCAATCGTGAGGGGGTCGATTGAGCATCGTCCCGACCGGCCGGCAGCGTGGCGTGCCCGCTACCGAGGTCCAGACGGGACATTCCACTCGCGAAGCTTCGATCGCAAGATCGACGCCGAACGATGGCTCCGAGCCACGCTGGCCAAGATCGACCGGGGCGAGTGGGTCGACCCTGCCCACGGCACGATCGCCTGGGAGGACTACTCGACCCGACTCCTGGCAGCCCGTACACATCTGAGCCCGCGAACGGTCGAAACCGACAGGCTCTGCCACCAACGAGCCCTCGGCCACATCGGGACTGTGCCGCTGGTGCGGCTCACCCCCGAACTCCTCCGCACGATGATCGCCGACCTCACCTCTGCCGGGTATGCGCCAGAGACGGTCGCCAAGACGTTGCGCTGGGTGCGTCTCACCCTGAACCAGGCCGTCAGGGACAGGCGCATCCTCTCCTCCCCCGCACAAGGGTTGCGTCTGCCTCGGGTCCGCCGATCCGACATGCGGATCCTCACCCCCAACCAAGTCGCATCCCTCGCCCACGCGCTCCCCGACCGCTACAGCTCACTGGTGACCGTCGCCGCCTACACCGGCCTGCGGTGGGGAGAACTCGCCGGCCTCCGCACGTCAGACATCGACCTGCTCCGCCGTCGCCTCACCGTCCACACCGCACTCATCGAAGCCTCCGGACAACCACCACACCTCGGAACCCCCAAAACGTCCACCTCGGAACGCACCATCACCCTCCCCAAGATCGTGGTCGACACACTCGCACAACACCTCAAACACCACCCACCCATCAACGGAATGATCTGGACCACCGAGCGAGGAGCACTCCTACGAAGGGGATCGTTCGGTCGGATCTGGCGACAAGCCGTCAACGACACCATCGGACCACCGTGTCGGATCCACGACCTGCGTCACACCCACGCCGCCTGGCTCATCGCCGCAGGTGAACACCCCAAAACCATCCAAACCCGACTAGGACACTCCTCCATCCAAGTCACCATCGACCGCTACGGACACCTCATGGACGGCCTCGATACCCAAACCGCCGACCGACTCGACACCATCGCCCAAACCGTTCATAGCCCACGCGCAGGCCACGACCCACCGGCAATCGAGCTGTGACGACGCCCATAGCTCCGTCCGAACTCAGCCTCGACAGCTCGTCCAACCGCGACCCCTTGCCCGAGCGCGGAGAGCGACGCCTACTCGGATATCGTGCCAACCGCGACTGAAGGGGCTGCCTCATCATCCCTGAGCTTCGGTATCCAACTTGCCATCCACGTGAATGCCATCCACAGAGCAAGGACGCTGACAGCCGCTGAGCTTCGACGAGTTCCATAGGCGGATGGCGCCCGGAGGCGCGATGGCCCAACGCGGTGCTGAGCTCTCCGCCACGTTCCGCGGAATCGCGCAAGAGCTCCCGAAGGTGGCTCTGCCCTTCTGCTTTCCCATGGAGCAGTGATCGAGATAGCCACCGTTGCATTGGCACCGCACCCGAGCTACGTCGAATGGGGAGCGCACTGTGGGCACTGCGAAGGCGTTCGGTTCACGTACCGAGACGGATCCGCCATCTCAGCGATCCCCCTCCGCGCGGAGAACACGACCGGTCGCTAGGCGGCCCCACACGGACTATCGGCCGGAAACCTGCACCAGTGGTTTCATCGCCGCAGGAGAACGCGAACACCCCTCCATCCAGGTCACCATCGATCAGTGCGCGCACCTCATGGACGGCACCGACACCCAGACCGCCGAACCGTTCGTGCCCCACACGTGCCCCAAGACCCAACAGTCATCGGGCCATGAAGAACGCAAACCCCCGCTGAGCAGGGGTTTCGAATCGTAGCCCCGACCAGATTCGAACTGGCGTTACCGGCTTGAAAGGCCGGCGTCCTAGGCCGCTGGACGACGGGGCCGGACGGAGGCATGATAGGCGACCGGCCGGGTGGCGCGACCTAGAGCCGTTCGCACACGTCGTGCAGCCTGCGAAGGGACTCCTCCTTGCCGAGCACCGCGAGTGACTCGAACAGTGGGGGGCTGATCGATGACCCCGTGACGGCGACCCGTATCGGTTGCAGGCCTCGACGTGCGCCGATCTCGAGGTGATCGAGCATGCCGCGCAGGGTCTGCTCGATCGAATCGTGCTCCCACACCGCGACATCGGTCAGCACCGCCGCTGCTGCACCGAGCACCTCCGCCGCTCGCTCGTGGCCGAGCACCTTCCGCCAGGACTCCTCGTCGTAGTCGACCTCGTAGAGGAACCGAACCATGGGAGCGACCTCACCCAGCGATTTGACCCGTTCTTGCACCTCGGGCGCGAGCTGCTCGAATTGCCGTCGCTCGTCTGTAGTCAGCGTCCGGCCGATCGCCGCTTCGACGGTCGAAACCGACCGGCGTACGAACTCCGATGATTCGAGCTCTCTGATGTACACACCGTTCATCCACTCGAGCTTCACCGGGTCGAACACCGCTGGATTCTTCGAAACGTCCGTCAGTGTGAATCGATCGACTGCCTGCTCCTTGGTGAACACCGTCACGTCCGGTTCGTACGACCAGCCGAGCAGCGACAGGTAGTTGAACATCGCTTCCGGCAGGATCCCCTGGTCGCGGTAGGCACGCACCGACACGTCACCGTGACGTTTCGACAGCTTCCGGCCATCGGGTCCGAAGAGAAGCGGGAGGTGAGCGTAGGTGGCGACCGGAGCACCAAGAGCCATCGTCAGCAGGATGTGCTTGGGGGTTGAGGACAGCAGATCTTCACCCCGGGCCACGTGCGTGATCTGGTAGTCGATATCGTCGACGGTCGAGGCGAGGTGATAGGTCGGCGACCCGTCGGAGCGCAACAGGACGAAGTCGTCGACGGCATCGTGATCGAAGTGCATCTCGCCCCGAACGAGGTCGACGAATGTGGTTTCGCCCGGTCGAGGAATAGCCAGACGAAGTGCCGCCGGCTCCCCTGCAGCCTTCGTCGCCGCAGCGTCCACCGGGTCGAGCAGCCGGCACGTCCCGTCATAGCCAGAGCTGCCCCCCTTCGCTCGGGCGCGCTCGCGTCGAGCCTCGAGTTCCTCGGATGTGCAGAAACACCAGTAGGCCCGTTGGTCTGTCAGCAGTTCCTCCGCGACCTCCAGGTAGCGACCCAACCGATCGGACTGCCGGTAGGTGCCATGCGGCCCACCGACGCCGATCCCCTCGTCCCAGTCGAGGCCGAGCCACTCGAGGCTCTCGCGCGCGTCGGCCTCGTACTCGGGGCGGGAACGGGCGGTGTCCGTGTCGTCGATCCTGAATATGAACGTACCGCCTTCATGGCGGGCGAACAGCCAGTTGAACAGGGCAGACCTGAGGTTGCCGATGTGGAGCAGCCCCGTCGGTGACGGGGCGATTCGGACGCGAACGGTCACGACGCAGCCACCTGATTGGAGAGGATCCCGATCCGTTCGACCTCGACGTCGACCCTGTCACCCGGCAGCATCGGTCCGACACCTGGCGGGGTGCCCGTCAGGATCACGTCGCCCGGCAGCAACGTCATGACGTCGGTGATGTACGCGATGATCTCGGGTACGCCGAACACCATGTCGGCGGTCGACCCAGACTGCCTCGTCTCCCCATTGACGCGAGCCTGAACCGACAGGCCCTCCGCCGGATCGAGTTCCGTCTCGATCGCAGGACCGATCGGACAGAACGTGTCGAACCCTTTGGCCCGCGTCCACTGTCCATCTTTGAACTGGAGATCACGGGCGGTCACGTCGTTTGCCGCCGTGTACCCGAAAATGACCCGTTCTACCTCCTCGGCGCGAACATGGTGTGCCACTTTCCCGATCACCACTGCGAGCTCCGCCTCGTGGTGCACGTTGCTCGATGCCCGCGGGTAGATGATCGGCGCGCCGGGGCCGATCACCGCGGTGGCCGGCTTCAGGAAGATCAACGGCTCGGCCGGCACTTCGGAGTTCAGCTCGGCTGCGTGCTCGACGTAGTTTTTTCCGACGCACACGACCTTGGTCGGAAACACCGGGGCCAGCAGCTTCGCGTCCTCGTAGGAGACCATTGCATCCGTCTGTTCCCACGCGACGAACGGGCTGCCTTCATACACCCGAATACCGTCGAACTCCGGTACCCCGTACGCGATGCGGTCACCGGTCTGGATCCTGACGACCTTCATTCAGGCAGCATCCGCACGAGGTCCGCAGGCGTGGCCATCAGCTGATCGATCGGCACCGAATCGATGAACGAGCGGCCCTTGTCGCGTTCATGGGCTGCGTGGTCGACGGCGGCAGATCGTGTGTCTGCCAGGATCGCCACGACGTCATCCGGGAGTCCTTCTGTGCGAAGCCCGAGGAGCGTCAGTGCGACCTCGACGTCCTCGGAGGTCGGTCCTCGCCCGGCCTTGGCGGCCCGGGCACCGGCCACGCTCGCCACGATCTTCTCGAGTGCGGCCGGACGGTCTCCCCTATCGAAATCGGTGGACGACACCAGCTTCAGCGCCCAGCCGGTGTCGGGGCCCGGGCGGCCGAAAGCACCGCCCCACTCGGCCTGATCTGGTGTGGTGATCTCGCCGGGTCGGTCCTGGAACCACGCTGTTGCGTGCGGACCGAGCTCGGGACGGGGCAGGTCTCCGCGAGCGAGTTCGATGTTGGGTTGTTGGGCCACGGATCCGCCTCCTACACGAAGTCCAGCCAGTGACGGTACCGCTCGAGCCGACCGGTCACGGTGTCCTTGAACAGCTCCTGGGCGCGCTTCGTGACGGGTCCGGGTTTGCCGGTCCCGACCGGGCGGGCGTCAACCTCACGAATCGGGGTCACCTCGGCGGCGGTCCCCGAAAAGAACATCTCGTCTGCGTTGTACAGATCGCTGCGAGTCAGCTCGTGTTCGACGATCTCGTAGCCGTCGTCTGCCAAGATCTCCATGACCGTCGCTCGCGTGATGCCGTCGAGGATCCCGGCCGAGACGGGAGGTGTGCTCACGACGCCGTTTCGAACAACGAACAGGTTCTCCCCGGAGCCCTCCGCGACAAACCCTCGCATGTTGAGCAGGATCGCCTCGTCGTACCCGTCCCGGATCGCTTCCCGCTTGGCGAGCACACTGTTGATGTACCCACCGGTCCCTTTGGCGTTCGGTACGAAGGACTGGTGATCCAGGCGCCGCCACGAGGACACACGCACTTTGATCCCGTTGAGGAGTCCTTCCTCCCCCAGATAGGCGCCCCATCGCCACGTGGCGATCGATGTCTCAGTCGGCACGCCGGTCGGATTCAAACCGAGCGAGCCCATCCCGAGGTAGACGACCGGCCGGATGTAGCAGGCCTCCAATTCGTTCTCCTTGATGAGGAGCCGGGCGGCGTCCAAGAGTTCGTCGACGGTCCACTCGAGTTCCAGACCGTAGGCCTTCGCTGACGAGTGCAGCCGTTCCATGTGCTCTCTGTGGCGAAAGACCGCGGTCCCGTCGACGGTGTCGTAGGCTCGAATCCCTTCGAAGACCCCGGTCCCATAGTGCAGTGCGTGGACGAGCACGTGTACCTTGGCGTCATCCCACGGTACGAGTTTGCCGTCCATCCAGATGAATCGTGACGGTTCCATGCGTCCTAGTCTGGCACGTCATTCGCACCCAGGTGCCGGCCGTGCCAGTCGAGGATGAACTCGAAGCGTTCCTTGCGGTGACGTGGCTTCCCGGACCTGGACAGCTCGTGTCCTTCACCGGGGAACCGGATGAACTCCGTGTCGACACCGTTGCGCAACAGCGCCATGAAGAACTGTTCTGCCTGCTCGATCGGGCAGCGGTAGTCGTTCTCGGATTGGATGAGCAGCGTCGGCGTGGTCACCTCGTTCGCCGCGGTGAGCGGGCTGGCTTCCCACAGGCGATCGTCCGGCGGGGCGGCGTCCAGATAGTGCCTGCCGAACGTTGCTCCGATGTCGGACGTGCCGGAGAACGACGTCCAGGACAGGAGTGCGCGCTCGACGACGGCTGAGCGATAGCGGTGATCCCGCTCGATCAGCCACGCGGCGAGGAACCCTCCGTAGGAGCCACCCATCACGCCCAGACGATCACGATCGAGACGGCGGAAGCGCTCGAGTGACGCTTCCAGAGCTGCGGTCACGTCGGATGTGTCCACAGTTCCCCATCCATCTCCCGTCACCGCCCGCACGAACTCGACCCCTCGGCCGGATGACCCACGTGGATTGCAGGCCACGACTGCATAGCCTGCGCCGGCATACATCTGGAACTCGTCGAAGAACCCGAACCCGTACTGCGTTGCCGGTCCGCCATGGATGTTCAACAGCACGGGAACAGGGCCATCTCCCTCCGGCAGGTACACCCACGTGTCGATATCGACGCCGTCCGACACGGTCGTGAAATGCTGCGGCTCGATCGGGTTTGCCTCGGCTCTGAAGCCGGCGTTCAGTTCGGTCAGGACACGCTCCTCACCTTTAGACCACAAGAACAGTTCTCCGGGGTCGGCCGGGCTTGTCGCCACGAAGGCGAACGTCGTCCCGTCGGCTGTCGGGCTGACACCGGTGATCAGCCGATCTCCGCCGGCGATCTCCTCAATGGTTCCGTCCGGTTCGACACGCGCCACGTGGATCCGACCCGCATCCTCGACACACGTGAGGAACGACTCGCCGATCCACTGAGGACCGGAGGGTCTGATTGCCGGCGAGTGCGGAAACGCGCTGCGATCGAGGTGGCCGGTGAGGTCCGTGAGCGACCCATCCGCCTCCCGCCTCCACACGGAGCTGATCGAAGGGTGCGACCATGGATCGGGCTGCCCCACCACGTGGAGCGCGGCGTCTGGTCGGTAGGTTGCGCAGGCCCAGGCACCACGGTCGACGAGTCGTCGAACATCGCCGGTCTCGACGTCGACTTCGCACACCTCGACCCCCGGCTCGAAGCCTCGCTGCTCGTGGCGGTTGGAGAGGAACACGATCGCATTGCCGTCCGGGCGCCAGTTCGGGGCCGTCTCGTCTGCATCCCCGGGTGTCAGCAACCGCGGAGCGTCGGTTCCTTCAGGGTCGATCAGGTAGAGGTGCGAGCGACGGTCGTGGATCCACCCGCGGTTGTCGAACCGGAACGGGACCCTGTTCATTCGACGGGGACGCCGCGTTCGCTCGTCCTCGTCCAGATCGGCCCACGCCTCGATCCAGGTGCTCGCCACGGCAACCAACCGGCTGCCGTCCGGAGCCCACTCGAGGGCCTCGACCCCGAGTGGGAGGTCTGTGACCGTCTTCGCCTCTCCCCCGTTCGTGTCGATGATCGCCACCTGGGGCTTGTCGTCCTTTCCCGATCCTTTCCTGAGGAACGCGAGACGGCCACCATCTGGTGACCATCGAGGCGACGTGTCGCCATGGCCGCTGGTGAAGGACCGGGCGGACGTCCCGTCCCACAGCCAAATCGAACGTTCATAGCGGTCCTCGCTCATGTCGATTCGTGAAGTCGCGAGCGCGATCTTGATGCCGTCGGGATGAATCCGCGGATCCGAGAGAGTGCTGAATCTGGACAGGTCGTCGATCTGCATGGGTTCCTGACTGTCGGGAGGCGAATGTACCAGCAGGCCGCCCGCTACTCTCGCCGGGTGCAGCGGCTCATCGCGTCCTGGTTCGGTACCGGTCTGATCCTTCACCGGCTGCGGGGATCGGATGCGGGGTCAGGCACGCTTGCATCGCTCATCACGTTCCCGATTGCCCTGCTCCTTCACGGCTGGCTGGCCGGCCTGATCCTCGCCATCGGAGTCACTGGTTTGTCACTGTGGTCGGTCAGACCATTTGCGAAGGACGATCCAGGGTGGGTGGTCGTCGACGAGGCGGCCGGTGTGTTGTGGTCGACGATCGGGCTCGGTGGGTGGGCAGCGGTCGTGGCACTCGTCGTTTTCAGGCTTGCGGACATCACGAAACGACTCCCGGGCGTCGGTGCTTTCGACCGGATGCACGACGCCGTTGGCGTCACGTTCGATGACGTGGTTGCGGGCGGCTACGCGCTCGCCGCGGGGTGGCTGACGGTTCTACTCTTGTCATTGTGAATGAGCGGCTGGACGACTGCCTCTCGACGAGGGGCGGGCACCTATTCATAGACGACGTCGATACTGTCGGCCTGGCAGCCGAGTTCGGTACACCGGTGTTTGTCTACTCGGAGGGCCAGCTGCGCTCCAACTACCGACGGTTCCGCGACGCGTTCACTGAAGGCTGGGGTGGATCGGTCGATGTGCTTCCCGCCATGAAGGCCAACACGCTCCTCGCGACCCGACAAGTTCTCACGGATGAAGGTGCGGGGGCCGACATCTACTCGATCGGCGAGCTGGAGGGCGCCCTGTCCACCGGCGTCGATCCATCCAGGGTATCCGTCACCGGTGGCGGCAAGACCGACGCGATGCTTCGGCGATGCGTCGGTGCGGGAGTCCGGATCACCGTCGAAGATGTCGACGAGGTCGATCGGATCGAGCGGATCGCTTCCGAGGCAGGGCGCACGGCATCCATCAGGCTGAGGGTCAAACCGGCCGTCCCGAACCTATGGCGACGGACCGACTTCTCCCAGCTATCGGTCCCAACCGACATCGCAGCCCAGGTATACAAGTCGGGCATCCCGCCCGAGTACCTCGTGGACATGGGACGCCGGGCGCTCTCGGCGCCTCATGTGAACCTCGTAGGGCTCCACTTCCACGCTGGACGGCACCAGGCGAGGCTTTCCTACTGGCGAGGTCTCATGATCCGCTACGCCCGTCTCATCGGGGAACTCTCTCGCGCATGGGACGGGTGGCGGCCATCCGAGATCGACATCGGCGGTGGCATGGCCAGCCCTCGCGATCCCAACAACAAAGAAACCCCCCGCTCGGAGTTCGTCCTCACGGCGGCGACCTATCCCCTACTGGTCGCTCTCCGCTGGCTCGGAGAACGAACCTATCACTCGATCATCGGAAATGTGGTCCCCAGGCTGATCGGAGGCAGCCGATCCAGGCCGGCACCCACCATCGAGCAGTACGCGCACACAATCACAAAGACACTGCGCCGGGAACTCGCCTCCGTCGGAGTCGACCCGGCCGGCATCCGTCTGCAACTCGAGCCAGGACGAGGACTCTTTGGGAACACGGCGATCCATCTGGCGACCGTGAAGACTGTGAAACGGCAACACCGGCCGATCCCCTACACCTGGGTGCTCACCGATACCACGTACTTCTTCTTCGCCGACAATGTCCTCGAGCACAACCGACACCCGTTCGTACTCGCCAACCGGGCCGACGCACCAGAGGCGATGAACGCCGACATCGTCGGCCACTCGTGCGCACCGGACACGATCGTGATGGGTGCATCGCTTCCAGAGACCTCCGAAGGTGACCTGATCGCATTCCTCGAGATGGGCGCCTACGGGGAAACGTCCGCGTCCAACTTCAACGCGCTTCCCCGCCCGGCGGTGGTTCTCGTCAACGGCAACGATGCAGATCTCATCAAGCGGGCCGAGACGACCGTCGATGTGTTCCGAAGGGACATCGTCCCGGAGCGGTTCCGTCAACCGGATGTCGAGATCGACCTGACCGAGACGCGGATCGACCCCTAGGTGATCCTGACGATCGGGATCATTCGGGCAGCTTCGGTCATGTCGCCCTCCATGGGAACGCCCATCAGCGTGCCGAGCGTCCGGGCGGCCTTCGGATGTGCCTGCGCGTACCTCCTGAGCACCTCGGCTGCATCCGGCACGGGCACGACCGTCGCGGTCGCCGGGGTGCGCTGCCCCTTGTAGTTGACGGTCACGTTGGGATCCGCCTTGATGTTGCGAAACCAGTCGGCGTTGTTGCCGTACGCGGCCGCCACATACCACGAGTCTGGTTCCCTACCGACGACTTCGAGGACCACATACCGGTCGAGACCGGACTTCCTCCCCTTGTGGGTCAGCATGAGAAACCGCCCGCCCATGAGCCTGCCGAGGCCAAGCTGGTAGAGCTTGATCGGGGCGCGATAGAACCACCGCAGGCGGCTATTGGGAGCTCGTGTGATGTCCATCACACCTCCAGCCTGATCGACATCGCCTCGTCGATTCCGGGAATCGTTCTGAGTTCCTCCAGTTCCTTCGAGCTGAGATCCCGATCGAGGCTCAGGGCCATCAGCGCGTGCCCGGTGTGCGTGTCTGACCGTCCGAGCACCATGTCGTCGATGTTGACGTCGAGATTCCCGAGGTAGCTGCCCACTCGACCGATCATGCCGGGGACATCCCGGTTATTGATGATGAGGAGATGGTCCGCCAGCGGAAGTTCGATCGCGAAGCCCAACATCCCTGCGATCAACGGAACCCGGCCCATGGTGCCCCCTACGGACACCTCCCGACCGGAAACGACCCCCGACACGCGAAGCAACGACCTATATCCACGGGCCTCATCCGCGGGACGTTCCTCTACTGTCAACCCACGCTCGTCGGCGAGCGCCTCGGCGTTCACATAGGACACCGGCTCGTCACTGCTGCCCGCCAACACTCCTTTGAGAATGCTCAATCTGAGCGGACGCAACGGGTACTGGGAGAGCGCTCCTTCGGCGTGGAGTGTCAGTACGCGGGGGACACCGCCTGCGAGTGCGACGAAGATTCTGCCGAGGTGCTCCGAGACCGACAGGAAACGGCGAACCTCATCCGAAATGTCGGCCCCCAGGTCGACGTTGACGGCCGAGAGGACGAAGTCCCCGGCGAGCGCCGATACGACCGCTTCTGCCACATCGGTACCGGCCCGATCCTGTGCCTCTCGTGTCGACGCTCCGAGGTGTGGGGTGAGCACGACGTTGGGAAGGTCCAGCAGGGGGCCACTCGTCATCGGTTCGCTGGCGTAGACGTCGAGCGCGGCTCCCGCCACCTTGCCGGAACGAACCGCTTCGACAAGGGCGTCCTCGTCGACGATCCCTCCTCGTGCGACGTTCACGAGACGCACCCCGTCCTTCATGGCCGAGAACATCGTGGCATCGAACAGCCCTTCCGTCTCTCGGGTCTTCGGCAGATGTATGGTGATGAAGTCGGCGACTGCACAGAGATCGCCGAGATCGCCGACGAGTTCGACGCCAGCCTCCTCCGCCATGGCGGGCACCACGTAGGGGTCGTAGCCGACAAGGTGCATCCCGAACGACGCGGCACGCTCGGCGACGAGCATGCCGATCCGTCCGAGCCCGACGATGCCGAGGGTTTTGCCCAATAGCTCAACGCCACCGAACCGTTTCCGGTCCCACTTCCCTCCCCGCAGGGAGGCGTCCGCCTGGGCGATGTTGCGGGCTTGGGCAAGGATCAGACCCATCGTGTGTTCGGCCGCAGAGACCGCATTCGCCCTGGGCGCGTTGACGACGAGCACCCCCGCGTTCGTCGCTGCGGTGATGTCGATGTTGTCGACGCCGATCCCGGCCCGCCCGATGACGCGCAGCCTCGGGGCAGCAGCGATGAGTTCGGCGTCCACTGCGGTCGCGGACCGAACAACGAGCGCGTCGGCATCGGCAAGCCGCCGTTTCAACTCCTCCCGATCGACGCCGACTGCGACATCGACGACTGCGGACCCCCGCAGGATGTCGATCCCCGCCTCGGCGATCGCCTCCGCAACGACTACACGCATGGATGGCATTGTCGTCGAACGTTCCCCCGACACCAACACGAGCCGCCTCTAGAGTTGGAGGTGAAAGGAGGCCTCGCATGAAGACATGGGCTCCGAAGGTCGTCGTTGCGGCGACGGATGGATCGGAGGGGAGCATCAGGGCATGCCAGGTAGCCGTGAGTATCGCTCGCGCCTGGGATTCGAAGCTCCTCCTCGTCACCGTCGTTCGCCCACCGGAGGGGTGGTGGGGCATCGGGGGTGCGCCCCCTACCGCAACCGCGTTGACGAAGGCACTCGACGACGCGCAGCAGGAAGCGCTCGATCGGACGATGGGTTCACTCGACTTGTCGGATGTCGACTACGAGACAGTCGAGGAGCTCGGTGATCCGGCTGCAACGATCGTGGGGTTCTGTGAGCAGCACCAGGCCGATCTGCTCGTGATCGGCCGGCGTGGCGCAGGGCTGATAGAACGCTTCATCCTGGGTTCGGTCGCAGACCGGCTCGTGCACTACGCACCTTGCCCCGTGATGGTCATCCCGCCGGCGTAGCCGGACCGTCAGCTTCGAGCCGCCTTCAGCAAGGCAATCGAAAGCAGACCGAAGATCAGAGCAGCGGCCAGGAGGCTGATCGCCGCCGCGATGTCATCGGCTCTCACGGCGTGCACGATCGCAAGCCATCCGGCCACCATTCCCGACAGCACGGTGAACCACGCTGCCGTACTCACTGCGCGCATCATCCCTCCTCACCGAATCTTGAAATACCAGATCCACGCTGCCACTCCGAGGAGCGCCCCCCAGAACGCAAGCCTGACGAGCTTCTTGATCAGCCAGAACACCACGAGGACCGCGGCCGCGATCCCGATCACGAGCGGCAACTTCTCCATGGCATTGAGGATAGAGCGAAGGAGGGCGTTTCTCGCCTGTTGGTCCTCCCAGCGCAGGGCTTCGCCTGCCAGTTCTGGGTTTTCGGTTCTGGGTTCTCGGTAGGAGGTCGCCCCGAGGTCTTGTGGTCTTCTAGGTAGCGTTCTGGCTGAAGACTGAAGACTG
>Ga0315556_1001622_pt1 | contig 13362 bp, 9 predicted proteins | sample SalMarSW160310MG_FD_202112 | JGI IMG/M metagenome (GOLD analysis project Ga0315556, IMG submission 202112) | Salt marsh sediment microbial communities from the Plum Island Ecosystem LTER, Massachusetts, United States - Salt Marsh Sediment SW1603-10 ...
GGCCTGACTGACCCGGTTGACGACCTCGAGTTCGGAAACGCGCCGCTGTTCCTCCGAGTATTGCCGAGCAGTTTCCATGGCGAGGGCAGCCTGACCAGCGACTGCCTGGATCAGGGCGATATCATCATCGGACCATGTTTCATCTTCCCCGGGTTTTCTGGCGCCGATTGTGGCGATGGTTTCACCGCGCACTCTTACAGGCACCACGACCTCACGCCGATCATCCGAGATGACCGTTTGACCCTGACGCGCAGCCTGGCCCAGGCCGGCAAACGTGGCGGCGGAAGCGCCCGTATCCCCGGAAGGGCCGAGGTGGATTGTCGAGGTGGTGCCGCCGCGAACGAATTTGCTCCACGACTGGCGAGTGCGATCCTGGACGTCGCCCTCAAGTTCGTAGAGTTGAGCCTGCTGCTCATGCGAAAGGCGGGCATGGTCGATGGCGAAGGAAAGATCTCCAGCGATGGCTTCTACAACTCGGATGTCGCCTTCGCCGAATGCATCTTGCTCAGTGCTCTGGACGTCAAGGGCGCCAATCAGGCGTTGACCAATCATCAAGGGAACTGCCATCTCCGACTGGGTTTCGGGCAGGGCAGGATTGCTGAAGTAGAACGGGTCCTCAGCCACATTTGGGGTCACGCGCGGCATTCGGTTGGCGGTGACCCAGCCGACGATGCTGGCGCTGCCAACCGCCAGCTTATGGCGCCGGGCGAGCAAGGCTTGACCCGCGGCACCGGTGCTGGCAGCGATTTCCGCCCAAGAACCGTTTTCGTCAATAAGGAAGACCGAAGCGTGGTAGAAGTTGAAGCGTTCCTTGATCAATTGAGTCGCTTCCGTCAGGAGCTCGCTGAGATCACTTGACTCGGCGCTAAGCTTAGCGATTTCAGCCGCCGCTTGGAGCTGAAGGCTCTGACGGAGCAGCTCGCCCGTGCGATCTGAAACCCGCGCTTCAAGAGCCGCTTGCTGCTCCTTGAGTTCCCGGACCATCTCCGTTTCATGGTTGAGCGATGTCTCGAAACCCCGCTGCAGCGTACCAAGCGACAAGACCAACATCAACGCGAGGAGGGTGAAGACCACGCCGCCGGTGATCCAGGATGTGATATCGGTGGAGGCCATAATGTCGGGGGAAAATGGAAGCAGGCCGTATGACATCCCAATGGCCACGGCCACGGTACTCACCAGGCCGATGCCGAGCGTGATCCAGCCACCACGCGTGCCGAACAGAAGCGTGGCGATGACCGCCAGGGCGATCAAGAATATGCGTCCGCTGCCTGGTAGCCCGGTTGACCGCAGCGCGTCGAGGCCCAACGCCATGGCGATGGTGAGCAAAATGGCTGCGCGGGCCGCATAGGGGATCAGACGCCTGGCCAAAGTGATCACCAGGATCAAGCCATATGCGGCGGCAAAGATCAGGATTCGTGTGGGCTGAGCGTCCCGCAGGGCCGTGATTGAGCCGCTGACAACTGCCGGCAGACCTAGGATGGCGGCAGCAACCAGCATGCGGTTTAGCAACCGATCGCGCCAAGCGCCTAGAGAGCGGTCGGGTTTCGGCTCGGGTGGGTGCTCGCTTCGAGGAACCACAACGGTGTCCTGATTCTCGATCATTTGCGTACCCCTTCCGAGGGGTCAATCGGACGCGTTTGTACGCTCATCGTGCTAGCGTCCGTTTCCGGGAGGGCCAAAATAGGGCTCCTGCCCATAGGGCCCTTCGGAACCGGTCAACTGGATCATGATTTCTGGTTCTCCGAGGGCGCGATGGAGTGACTGCGCGGCTGTCGACAGCACCTGGTCCACATCCAACAGACCACTGAGCTGACCAGTGACTTCGCTGATCAGGCGGGAGCGTTCTGCGGCTTCCATCGAGACTTGCGCCAAGCGAGCGTTCTGAATAGCTGCGCTAAGCTGGTCGGCAAGCGTCTGCATGATCTCCAGGTCCTCGGTCTTGAAAGTGTCCGGGGATGAACTCTGGACATCAAGTGCCCCCAGCACTGTGCCTCCGACCTGGAGGGGCACTGCCAACTCAGAGCGCGTTTCCGGCAGAAGTTCATTGCGGAAGTGGACGGGATCGTCGCCGACATCGGAGGCGATACGTGGTTGGTTGTTGGCGGTGACCCAACCAATCATGGATTGTGAACCCACGGGCAGGCTGTGGCCACGGGCGATAAGGGCCTGTCCGACTTCACCGGTTGCCTCGCGCAACACTGCATTCTTCCCGCCCTGATCGAGAAGGAATATCGATACATGGTAGTAGTCGAAACGCTCGCGGATGAGGTTGACCGCTTGACGCAGCAAATCGTCCAGCGTTGGGATGGACGTCACGGCCCGCGCGACCTGGGCAGCGGTTTGAATCTGCTGAGTCCGCGAATTGACCCGCATTTCGAGCGTGGTGTAGATCTGGCTGAGTTCTTCGGCCATCCGGTTGAGGGAACCTGATACCAGGCCGATTTCGTCGTTGCGGTCCTCCGGCACCCGGTAGCTCCAGTCACCTTTTGAAATGCGCTGGGCGAATTCAGCCAGACGCCCCAGAGGTCGGAGCATGCGGCTAGTGGCAACAACGATCACGATCAGCGAAAGGACAGCTGCCAAGAGAACGGTGGTCACAGTAAAGGGGAGCAGGCTGTTGAGGTCGGCGAAGACTGTGTCCTGTGGAACCTCGGTCACCACGGCCATGTTCCAGCCTGGAACCCACTGGTAAGCAGCCAATACCGGGGTGCCGTCAAAGTTGGAGTACTCAACCGTGGCAGGAACCTCGGTCTGAGAGGTGTCGAAGATCGGCATCTGAACGTTTTGAATCGCTTCCGGCGCAAGGGCATACAGGGTCAGATGGAAAACCGTGCTGGGCGGAATGGCCAGGTAGGTGCTGCCGATTTCTTGCCGGTAGACGCCACGTTGTTGCCAGAAGACCTGCAGCTGCTGCATTAGCGTACCGACGCGTGTATCCAAATTGACGCCGACCAGGGCGGCATCGACCTCGGTCATCTGCCCACTTCTTAATGGAGAAAGAGAAACCAGTATCAACTTGCTTGGGGCCAGAGTCGGATCGTCGTACAGGGGATGCGTGCCGGGTTGGTCGGCGGTCAGCATGCCTTCTGCAAGGGCGCTCAACTTCTGGCCCTCCCAGCTGGTATTGGTTGACGCCAGAATGGTCCCGTCCGGCCGGGCGACGAGCAGATCGCTGAACAGCACCTGGCCTTCATTCGATTTTAGATCGTTGAGGTCCGCTCGCGTCGCGGTTTTCAAGTCATCTAGAGATTGTCCAGACGGCGGATCGTACATCAGACTTGCAGCTTCGTCCCGGAGCGAGTTTCGCTGGGCTCCGAGCTGCAACCTCTGCTGCCGAACTCGAGACCAATCTTCAAGACTGCTGATTTGACTTTGGGTTGCGGAGGAAAGTTGGTTGGCTGCCTGATCGCGCAAAATGGCGCGCGTTCTGAAATAGACGGTCGTCCCCATGGCTGCCAGGGGGATGAGCATCAGCGGAAGAAGCACAAGGGCCAATCTTCGGCCCAGGCTGCTGCGTGTTCTTAGGGGAGGATTTGAGTCGCGGGCTGCCGACTGAAACATGGTCTATAACTCCCACACCTGGTCGCCGCTGAGTAGACTTCGTACCTGTTCCGGGAACCGGTCCGGATCGAGGGGCTTTCCCAGAAAGCCGTCGAAACCGGCGGCTCGGGCCCGCTCCATCTGTTCCTCACTGGAATAGGCTGTCACCGCCACGACCGGAACGCTCATTAGCTTGTCCGAACCGCGTATTTTGCGCAACGCCTGGTATCCATCTTCGTAGGGAAGCCGGATGTCCATCAGAATTAAGTCAACCTTGGGAAGAGTATCGGCATACTCGACGACCTCGTACCCAGAAGTCTTCCACTCACAGTGCACGCCGATGTACCCCAGCATGCGCGCCATTAGAACGAAATTGGAGACATTGTCTTCGACGATGAGGACGGTGGCGTCCTTGATTTCTGCAGGCACAGCCAGGACTCCTTGTGCAGGCTAGCGTTACGTCTCTGTCTGTTGCATGAAACGTGCAATCTGCTGGGGGAAGAAGTCGACGTCTATTGGCTTCTGAATATACCCATCACAACCTGCCGCCAGCGTACGCTCTCTGTCCCCCTTCATCACGTTGGCTGTGAGCGCCACAACCGGGATGGCTTGCAGCGCAGGATCGGCTTTCATGATTGAGGCCAGGCTCAATCCGTCCAGGTGGGGCATGTTGATGTCTACGAGAACAAGTTGGGGCTTGTGGTTCTGAGCTAGCTCAAGGCCGGCCGAGGCGCTCTCCGCCTCAAGAATCTCATAGCCCTCGGCCGTGAGAATCCGGCGGACAAGAATCCTGTTTTCTAGGTTGTCCTCGATGTAGAGAACCGTCGCGGAAACCTGCTCCATCCCCTCTCCCGGCTTAAACGTTAAAGAATTCCCCAGACTTGGCTTCCCAATTATATGCGAATTCGGCCTACGTGCCGGCTTACAGCTTCTTTACAGTTGGGCTTGGAGGGCGTGACAGGGTTGCGCCCGGCCCCTGATTGCGACTTAGGGGCTCTGTGGGGTGGCCTGAATTCTGCGGAAGATCATCAGGCCCGAGTTGGGTTGGCACGGGTTGGTCGGCGGGGTCCTTGTGATCTGATTGAAGTCCTGAGAATTCAGGCTGCTCGCCAGCCAACCCTCGAAATCTTGGGCTTCGACCACTACATAATCTGCCTCCAAGAGCCAGGCAGATGCCAGGCTGGGGTTCCAATACCCAAGTCGGGGCAGCTCAGCCGGGTCGCCTCCAAATCGGTAGGAGTAGATGCCGTTGAGCTGGGGCGGAAAGATCGAAGCCTGGTCCAGGTAGAGGAAGGGGACCGGTGACCGGCCGCCGCTGCCCCAGTAGATGCTCGAACCCGGGGGAATCTTGGCGGACAGGTCAGCTCCGGCATTGTCCTGGCTTGCGACGACATCCAGACCGCAATCGTAGGTATGGTAGCCAGAGCCAAACGAGAACGTCGCGGCGGTGACAGCGAATGCGGTGGCGATGGAGAGCGACCTCATGGCCGAGGCTGCCAGACTGCCATGTCGGCTCTCCCGTCTGGCCCGGATGAGAAATGCGATGCTCACCAACACAAACAGGGCCATGGCAACAATCTGCAACATATTCAAGCGGTCCACCAGGGCAGTTTCACCCAGACCGAACTTCTGGGTGACCATCGATCCCAACTCTGCTGTCCCAGGCAAGATGGAGCTTCTCGAGAGGCGTGGAAGTTCGCTGGCCGCAACGTTCTGCGCCAACGGTGTGCCCAGCGAAAACCCAAGAACCCAAGGCAGGAGGAAGAGCACCAACAGGCTACCGGCCCTTCGGGCGTTGCCGGCGCGGGGCAGCCAGTGAGCGCCTGCGATGGCCAGCGCGATCAGCCCAATTGGAGAAAAGAAGGCGAGGTAGTTCTTGAGACAAAATGGGCAGTAGGTCCCGCCGAGTGTGGCAGCCGCATGGATGACGAATAAGAGGAAGAACAGGCTGGTCAAGAAGGCCATCGTCAAAAGGCGGTCCCATTTCTCCTCTCGGAGACTGGATGGCACGAGGAGCCACGCCCAAATCACACCGGCGACCGATGCAAAATGCAGGCGGGAGCTGTCCTCTAGAATCCCCCACTTGGCACCGGCTGAAAGCAGAACCTGCCACGCCGACGCTCCTCCGGCATGATCCCGAAAGGGGTTTAAGAAGGGGGTAACAGCCGAGGGCAGCCAGGCGGCCCATAATTTGAGGATGCCGGGCCAAAAGATGAGATGGCCGGCGAGAAGAACGCCGCCACCACTTAAAAGTGCCGCATATCCCTTATTGCGGCCGTGCGCCCAGTACGCGTAGGACACATAAAGCAGAATCACCGGCAGCAAATTGATCCGGGTTAGGCCCATGATGCCAGCCAGGGCGGCAGCCACAGCGGTCTGCCAAAGCTTGCGTCCTTCGCCAACCCCGATGGCGACGGTCCATACGAGCATGCACGCGATCAGTCCCTCGGAGATCGCCTGGCTGTAGATCTTGAGCCACCCGGCGTTCACCACAACCAGCCACACGACGCCTGCGGCCCACCAAGGGCCTGCCAACCGGCGAGTGGCCAGCCATAACCCGAGGAGCATCAACAGGCCAACAACCCAGGCATATGCCCGTCCGGTAGCCAACCCCGGGCCGAAAATGAGCTGGACCCAACCGGGAATGATGAATGAGAGCGGCATGTGGTTGGTCAAGAGGCCGAAATCTTGGAAAGGCCAGTAGACACCACGGGCGAAGAGGAGTCCCTTGTAGAGGTATAAACCTTCATCCAACACGGATCTTTGGCCGTGCACATGGCCGTATGAGAGCAGGCCGAAAACTGCACCGCCCAATAGGGCTGCGGCCCAGGCTGCCCAGCGTAGCCGTCTGCTTCTCGCTGCGGTGGAGTGACTCGGACCAACGTCAGGCAAGGTCATGGGCAGTAGGCCGGGGGAGGAGGGAGACAGTGATAGGTTGTCTTGATCGCAAGGGTGAGATGTTCGCCTCGTTAATTGCCGTGAAGCACGGCGCGAGGACGCTGTAGCCAGAATGCGTTGGGTGATGTTGATGCTTCATGGCATTGGGGAACTGAGCGTCCGGGCGACTTCTGGGGTATGCAGAATAGCATCCGGGTTCGGATGAACGTTTCGACCAGGCTCTCGTTATCAACCTGACCAGTCCGTGCTCTTGCCGGGAGACTTCCCGGAACGAGTGATGGGATTCGAGCCAACAATTGCTAGCTTGGGAAGTTGGTGCCTGGGAATCATTCTGAGATGCAGGCACAAGGCTGGAGGCTCCTCCTGGAACCGACTCTGCCTCTCCGAAGCTCTCACGCGCAGGAGTGTCAACTGGATCGATTCCGTACGTTTTTCCAGCGCATCTTGTCTCGTTTTGGGGGGCTTTGAATATTCCGGAGGAACTCGAATTCCTCCACAAACCTGAAACTAGGGCACTTCTATCTCTCGTAAATCTCAATTACTCGCGCTGCAATCCGTGTCGAGGGGCTTAACATCGAACATGCTCTCGGGAGTCCATTCGCCCCACACACCGTTCTGCATTGCTCGCACTCGCCATCGCCATCCCAATCGATTCTGGTCGGCAATGTAGCCATGCCCTTCATACGAATAGCTCGTGTTAGGTGTGCGAACATCAAGGATCGGTTTCGTCGCGTTCGCACCGATGACGAAAAGTCCGTAGTCCTGGGCGGCAGGGCACTCCGACCAGTCGAATTCCCATGCAATCGGATCCGTCATATTTGTACAACCGTTGTCTAGTGTTGCTCCTTCGGGCGGCGCTAGAATCACTGGCACACAGCCTTGCGTTGGTGGGAGAGTCGGTTCGAGGGCAACGGTTGGCGTCGGTTCATCGTCCCCGCCCAATGAAAGACTGAACGAACCATCTCCGTCTTCGTCAACCATATAAAACGATGGGGGAAGTCGGCCAAATACCGTATCACCAAGATTCCCAAGTTGCTCAGACGCGACTGCCATGTCGCCACCGATTTGTGTTATCGAAACATACTCATCCCCGCGTACCAATATGAGTGTCCCTTGGGAATAGTACTCGTTCTCATAGACCAACCAGGTGGCATGCTCTTCCGGACCGTCCGCCTCAACTAGATTCACATCCGTCCCGCGGAAGAGTTCAGCCAGACGAGTTACGCTTTCTGTCAATGTCAGATCAGGGAGTTGGCTGTTCACCTTCTCAAATTCATCTTGGATCTCAAGATCCCCGCTGAACCCGGCCAAGAGCCCCATACTCAGCACGGTGAAAGCCTTGGCCTCATTTCCCTGCGCTGCACTGAGAGCCAGCTGCACCATAGCGCTGGGATCTTCGGTTTGCAGCACGTACACGCAGCCGCCGGTACCCATCGAGGGCTGTACCTGGACGGCCCCCCCAGGACGGCACCGACTTCCTCCACGGTGAGCAAAGTGCAGGAGTCGAGCTGAACCCTCTCGATCGGCTCCTCAACGGCCGTTGGTTCTGGCGCTTCTGTCGGGCGAGCCGGTTCCGTCGTAGGCATTTCATCACTGGTGGCAGGTTCCTATGGCACGTCCTCAGCCGTGGCGAGCGCGAATGGCGCGTTGCAGGCCGAGGTGAAAGCGAGGGGCAAGGCAATCATCAGTGCAAAGGGGATGAATCTGTTCGGTTTCATCTTGGATCCTCTCCGTTTTGGGCGCGATGAAGGGTTCTGAAGAGGAAAGAAAGAGCGGGTGATGGGATTCGAACCCACGAATGCTAGCTTGGGAAGCTAGTGCCTTACCACTTGGCGACACCCGCTTGGTCATGATCAGCCTGTTGGGCACTATTATACAATCCCGGTCCAGCGGTGAGAAGAGGGGCGGCCGTCCGGTTTGTGAAATCCTTCACAATATGGGGTGCTCTTGGTTCCCATCGATTCATGATTCGGAGACACGCCGGCGGGCCCAGTCGAGCGTCAAACTCACCGACCGTTCGGCAATGTTGACCGCCGGGCCCTTCTGTTCGTAGATCTTCTCCTCGGCGTCAGCCTCATCCCACATGATCACCGTCAAACGCGTTGTCTCTTTGATGCTGGCCAGGTGCATACCGATGAGCAGGACGCCTTGCTGACGCTGGTCCGCCATGGCGGTGCGCAGATCGTCAACGGAGGCTGATGCCGGCAGGATGATCCCACCAGCATAAGTCGGATTGGCAGATTTGCTGAGGGCGAACTCCAAGGCGCCAGTGGATCCCGCCTCAAGACTGGTGACCTGCCAGCCTTTTGCGTCGGCTTCACCAAGCATCGCATCTTCGAGAGTCTCCTTGTCGAACCCGTAGATGTGATGTCCCAATAGAGACTGGAGTTGGCTGACGACAGGAGCGATCAGCCCTTCGGCGGCTTCTTTGGAAGCAGCCCTGGCCGTGATGCGTATGTCGACCCGCCCGGGATGCGCGGAGACCCCGACAGTGGGATTGGTCAGTCTTTCGAGGTCATCGATCTGCTCATCGAGCCGGGACTCGCCCAATCCGGCCGTGCGAACAATTCGAGCACGAATGACCTCGCCAAGGTCATAGCGGGTCCGGATCAGGGGCAGGACCGCGTGTTCGAGCAGGTGACTCATCTCAGCCGGAACACCCGGAAGCGAGACAACCAAGGTTCCGTCTGCGTCGACCCAAAAGGCGGGAGCAGTGCCGACTGGATTCTCAATCGCGTGGGCGCCCTCGGGAATATAGGCTTGTCGCCGGTTGTTCTCACCTGGAGTGCGTCCGAAGGCTTTGAAACGGTCCTGGATTTGCTCCCACAATTCGGGCACGAACACCGTCGGTACGCCCAACGCCAGAGCTACGGCCTCTCGGGTGGGATCGTCGACGGTGGGCCCCAGACCGCCAGTGGTGATGATGATCTGCACATGCCCGAACCGTTCACGAAGCAACTCAGAAATCCGTTGAGCGTTGTCGCCCACCGTGGCCGTGCGGAACAGATTGATGCCGAGATCACGAAGCGAGCGGGCGATGACGACCGTGTTGGTGTCGGTGATCTCGCCCAACAGCAATTCGGTTCCAATCGTCAGGATCTCGGCGTCAGGGGATGTCATATGATGTTTGGTTCCTCAATCGTGTGACCTTCGGCGAAGCGGGCCGGATCCAGCGACGAAACGTCGACACCGGCCAGCTCGGCAGCTTGAGCCGCCTAGGGGCCGGCAGCGCCTGCCGGCCGCCGTGCTGGCAATCATGCTAGAGATCGATCAGCTCTCCGAGCCCTTTGGCTTCCGCACTCCTTAGGGCGACAGCAGCCGCAGCCGCGTCCTGGACGGCTACACCCACGGACTTGAAGAGGGTGATTTGCTCTGCCTCAGTCCGCCCTTCCGATTTCCCAAGGATGATCTCGCCCAGCTCGGCGTGGATGTCCCTCTCCTTGTACTTGCCAGCCCTAATGGGCTGAATCAATTCTCCAGCTTCCTCCAGCACGGCGTCTCTTGAGTCTACGACCACTCGCGCCCGCGTCAAAGTCTCCAAGTCGATTTCGACCATGTTGGGGGTGAACGAGCCCACGGCATTGACGTGGCAGCCTGGCCGCAGCCGCCGGCCGTCAAAGACAGGCTGATGAGAGGTGGTGGCTGTGCAAACGATATCGGCCTCCGCCACCGCCTTGTCGGCCGATTCGGCGACCTGGACGGATTGAGGCACACCGTTGTGCCCGGCCGTGTCGATGGCGAACGCCTGTGCGTGTTCGCTGTTTGGGCTGTAGACCCAAACCTGCTCGATATCCCGCACGCAGCAGACGGCCTCCAGCTGAGTCTTGGCCTGAGCGCCGCTGCCGATGATGGCGACCGTGCTGGACTCCGCGCGGGCCAATACATCTGTGGCAGCACCCGAGCCTGCGCCGGTCCGGATGGCTGTCAGGCTGGCGCCCTCAAGCAGCGCCATCGGCCGGCCGGTGGCTGGATCAAGCACGAGCACGAGAGCGTGGATTGTGGGCAGATCCTGGTCGGGGTTGTGGGGGAAAACGGAAACGATCTTGATCGCCAGACTTTCGTCCTGAGGCAGATAGGCGGGCATGAACAACGCAACGCCGGATGCCTGATCGAAGTCAATCCGGCTCCGAAGGGGTACTCGCGCCGCTCCGCTGGAGAGCTGAGCGTAGGCTTGTTTCATTGCTTTGACGGCGTCCACCATCGGCAGCGCCTGCCGGAGTTGTTGCGACGTGAGGATTCGGATCGGCATGAACGGGCCTCCACAGTAAAGGGCGGATCGAGGGATCCGCCCTGGGGGACACTGAGCTGGGCGGGGGCCGCCCGTTTGATCGAAACCTATTCTATTCCATACCCAGATAGGATTTCTGGACCGTGGGGTTCTTGCGCAGACCTTCGGCAGAGTCAGTGAGCACGATCTCGCCCGTTTGAAGCACGTATCCCCGGCTGGCGATTTTCAGAGCCATCTGAGCATTCTGTTCGACCAACAAAATGGTGGTCCCTTCCTTGTTGATGTCCACGATCGTGTCAAAGACGCTGTCGACCAGAACGGGGGCCAAACCCATCGATGGCTCGTCGAGCAGAAGCAAGCGCGGGCGGGCCATCAGGGCCCGCGCCGTGGCGAGCATTTGCTGTTCACCGCCGCTCAGCGTGCCAGAGACCTGGTTGCGCCGTTCCTTGAGGCGTGGGAACAATTGATAGATCCTTTCCCGGTCGGCCTCAATTCCGGCGCGGTCGCGACGCTGGAATGCTCCCATATCCAGATTCTCAGTCACCGTCAGTTTGGAGAACACGCCGCGTCCTTCGGGAACGAGTGAGACTCCCTTGTGCGCGATTTCATGAGCCTTGTACGGCGCCATGTCCTCACCCTCGAGCAAGACGGTCCCCCGCTGAGGCTTGGTTAGTCCGCTTATGCTTTTGAGAGTGGTGCTCTTGCCGGCGCCGTTGGCCCCAATCAGGGTGACGATTTCGCCTTCGTCGACCTTGAGCGAGATGCCACGAAGAGCGTGGATATTGCCGTAGTAGGTGTGGATGTCGTTGATCTCGAGCATTGGCATGGAAAATCCGCTCCGCTTGGGCTAGTCGGTTCCCAACTCCAGGCCGGAGGCGGCGCCTCGACCGAGATAGGCTTCGATGACGCGTGGGTTCCGCTGGATTTCGGACGGTGAGCCTTCGGCGATCTTCGTTCCATAGTCCAGCACGGTGACGCGTTCAGAGATGCCCATGACCACCCGCATGTCGTGTTCAATTAGCAAGATGGTCACCCCGAGCTCGTCCCGCAGCCGGTTGATGAAATGCATGGTGGTGGTTGATTCGTTGGGATTCATCCCGGCCGTCGGCTCGTCCAAAAGCAGGATTTCCGGTTGGTTGGCCAGCGCCCGCGCGATTTCGAGGCGACGCTGATCGCCGTAGGGAAGATTCTTGGCCAGAAGATCGCCCTTCCCCGCAAGGCCCGCGAACTGAAGCAGTCGCCGGGCCTCCTCCAGCGCCCAGGCTTCTTCCTTACGGGTTTTGCGCGATCCCAAGATAAAGCTGTACCAGTGTGAGTGGAGCCTGGGCTCCATCCCGACCAGGATGTTCTCGATGGCGGTCATGTTGGAGAATAGGCGGATGTTCTGGTAGGTCCGCGCAATGTGCATCCGAGCGATCTGATCCGGGGAGTCCCCGTCGATGCCTACGTCTTTGAAGGAAATTGAGCCCTCGTCGACGTCATAGAAGCCGGTGATGCAGTTGAAAAAAGTTGACTTCCCGGCGCCATTGGGACCGATGATACTGACGATCGAATCTTTGGTAAGGTCGAAATCTAGATCGCTCACAGCCACCAGGCCGCCGAAGCGCTTGGTGACGGAACGGGCCTGCAACAGGGGAGGATTGGAATCCATCATTCTAGCCTTCCGCGTCGAGGGCGGCTTGTTGGGCCTTGAGGACCTCAGCGTCCGCCTGAAGCTCACGCTGGCGTACGGCCGAAGGCCAGAATCCCTCCGGTTTGGCGAGCATCATGAGGATCAACAGAGCGCCGTACATGAGCAGCCGGTATTCGGCGAACTCGCGAAGCAGCTCTGGTAGTCCCACCAAGATCAGCGCCCCGACCACAACCCCGGGGAGGCTCCCAATACCGCCAATGATGATCAGGCTGAGCACGTTGATGGAGATGATCAGGCTGAAGCTGTGCGGGAAGATCGACGTCAGCTTGCTGGCGAACAGCGCACCGGCCAAACCAGAGAAGGCCGCTCCAGTGGCGAAGGCGAGCAGCTTGGCGCTGACCAGCTTGATCCCCATAGCTTCGGCGACGTCTTCGTCTTCGCGCATGGCCATCCACTGGCGTCCCAGGCGTGATTCTCCTAGGCGATAGGCCACAAAAGCGGCCAGCAGGCATCCAGCCAACACCACGTAGTAGAACTGCTCAGGCCGGACCAATGTCAAGCCGAAAAAATCCGGCTTGGGGATCTTGAGGACCCCTTGGGCTCCGCCGATAAAGGGTTTGAGGGCATCAGAGATCGCCAAAAGGCGGATGATTTCGCCAAACCCCAAGGTCACAATTGCCAGATAGTCACCGCGCATCCGAAGAACGGGGACGCCGAGGATAACTCCGGCTGTAGCGGCAAAGAGTACGCAAAACGGAAGCGCCTCCCAGAAGTTCATGTGGCCGATCCCCAGTGCACCTTGAGACGTGAGCACCGCCATGGAATACGCCCCGATGGCGAAGAAGGCCACGTAGCCTAGGTCGAGCAGGCCAGCGAAACCGACCACAATGTTCAATCCCAAGCCCATCAATATGAACAGACCGACGCTGTTGGCAACTTCAGACAGATAGCTGCCAAGCAGCAATGGCAGGACGATCAGGCCCAGGCCGCTGCCAAGAAAGATCCACAGACGCATGCGTCGCTGTTCGCTCGGAGAGAGGTCTCCAATTCGAGACTGGAAACC
>Ga0315556_1001623_pt1 | contig 13359 bp, 17 predicted proteins | sample SalMarSW160310MG_FD_202112 | JGI IMG/M metagenome (GOLD analysis project Ga0315556, IMG submission 202112) | Salt marsh sediment microbial communities from the Plum Island Ecosystem LTER, Massachusetts, United States - Salt Marsh Sediment SW1603-10 ...
CTATCAGCACCCAGGTCGGCAATCTACGAGACAACCTGACGTTGCTGCTCCAAGCACGGCAGACGAGTATCAACAACCTGAGTTCCGAATTGGCAATGGCCAAGACCGAGCTCGGCCAGACCCAGTCGCAGCTACCCCCACTCGGCACCCCGTTTGAACTGTATCGTCGTGGGTTCTCCTTGGGGCCAGACCAGAACGTCGTTGTGGATCGCATCCAGTATCAGGGTGCCGAGAACTTGTCCACTGCGCTTGGTAATTCGACCATCGAAAGCTACACCGTCGATCTCACAGGCAGCTTGCCCGACTGTATCGTATACATCCGCCAGCTCGAACGGGAGGGACGGCCATTCCTGGCAACAGATAACATCAATCTGGACGCTGATCAATTGGCCTGCAGCTTCAGGACCACCGTTTTGGGCACCGATTCTTCGGGCGCCCCGACGTCACCGTAGGCCGGCCGATGGCCCTCACCTCAAAGGGATGGGAGTAGGATGGCACTGTTTTCGCGTGAAACCGTCACCCTCGATTTCGAAGGAACCACGTTGCGCTGGCTGACCGCCAGCCGTGGCCAAGTGCGGCGGTGGAATCGAGTACATCTCAAGGTACCGACAACCGCGCAAAGCCGGCCTGACCCAGGCGTGATTGGCGAACAGCTGGCTGAAGTATTTGAAGCCGAGTCCCTCCCCAAGAGCCGGGTAGTCATGGCGGTCAGCGGGCAGCGGGCGATCTTCCGTATCCTGACCCTGCCCAATCTCGATGAAACACTCCTCGACGCTGCCGTCCAGAGAAAGCTGCGCCAAGAGGTGCCTCTCCAAGCCCAGGAGACGGATGTATCGTGGCAGATTGTCAACCGGGATCCTGGCGAAATCTCGATCTATGTTGTGGCCATTCCCAGAGAAGAAGTCGATCATCACATGGCCATCCTTCGAGCTGCCGAGCTCGAACCCACCGCCATGGATGTCAAACCGTTGGCTCTTGTCCGCAGCGTCAACCGACCGCTCGGAATCGTGGTCAGCCTCGAAGAACAGGCTTTGACGATCGTCGTCGTCGTGGACAACGTGCCTCAAATCATCCGCACTGTTCCCTTGGGGACCTCTTCGGCGTCCGTCGAAGGCAGATTAGACCTTCTGGCTCAAGAACTTCTGCGCACCACCAAGTTCTACAACGAGAGCCACAAGAGCCGGCCGCTGCCGGCTGATTGCCCGCTGCTTCTGGCCGGTTTGAGCTTTCAGTCTCGTGAGATAGCCGAGCGCATGGCAACGCGAAGTCCGTATCCGCTGGCAGACCTGACTCCGCCCATCGCCTATCCGGACGGCCTTTCGATGCCCGAGTACAGCGTCAATATCGGTTTGGCGTTGAAGGACCTATGAGCGCCTGGGCGATCGCGGCCTACAGCCTGATCGGCGCCGTGATAGGGAGCTTCCTCAACGTCTGCGCCGACCGGCTGCCGGCAGGCAAGTCGATTGTCACCCCGGGTTCGCACTGCCCGCACTGCAAGCGATCGCTGACGGCGCTGGAGCTCATTCCCGTCATCAGTTTCGTGCTCCTGAGAGGGCGTTGTCGAACCTGCGGGACGCCGATCGGGGCGCGATCCCCCCTTGTCGAGCTACTGACCGGAGGGCTCTTTGCCCTGACGTTGGCCCGATTTGGCGTGAGTTTGACCACCCTTCTGGTCTCCGCATACATTTGCTTTCTGATAGTGATGGCGATCACTGACTTGGAGAGCCAGCGGATCCTGAACTCGGTCATCTTTCCAGCCATCGGCGTAGCGCTTGTGGCCGCATTTTTCACACCCGGCCGATCCTTGATCCAGCTCTTGCTCGGCGGAGCGGTCGGATTTGTGATCCTGTTCCTGCTGGCGGTGCTTGTCTCCGGCGGCATGGGCATGGGTGACGTCAAACTGGCAGTCTTCATCGGCCTCATCGTTGGTTTCCCCCAAATCGGCCTTGTCCTCCTGCTCGCTTTCGTGATTGGTGGGCTCATTGCCGGCGTCCAGTGGGCGGCTGGGAGACTTTCCCGCGGTGATCGGGTCGCCTTTGGCCCCTATCTCGCCCTGGGTGCCGCGATCGGCCTGCTCTACGGTGACCAACTTCTTGCCCTTTGGCTGGGGAGGATGAACTGAATGCTGACTGACCTGCTCGAACTGGCACGCCAACACGACGCATCCGATCTGCACCTTAAGACCGGCTCGCCGCCCATCCTGCGGGTGGACGGTCGGCTAGAAGTCCTCGCTGCCGAGCCCTTTCTTGACACGGAGAGCATAAGGACTCTGTTTCAAGAACTAACGACCGACGCTCAGCGCCAAGTTTTCTCCGATGACCTCGAGTTGGATTTCTCTTTCCAACACGGCGATCTGGATCGCTATCGTGTCAATGCCGCCATGCAAATGGGCGAACTGAGCATCTCCATGCGCCGGTTCATCCTCGAAATCCCGGCACTGGACGCGCTGGGGCTGCCGCCTCTGTGTGGGGAGTTGGCGCTTCGGCAGCAGGGATTGATCCTGGTCACGGGGCCAACCGGCAGCGGCAAGTCAACCACCCTGGCGGCGATGATCCAGCACATCAACCAGACCACTGCCCGACGCATTGTGACCGTGGAGGATCCGGTTGAGTACGTCTATGGCGACCAAAAATCCGTCATCACCCAGCGTGAAATCGGCCGTGACACGCACTCCTTCGCCCTGGCCGCACGCCAGGCCCTGCGCCAGGATCCGGACGTGATCCTGGTGGGTGAGATGCGCGACCCGGAAACGATGGCAGCCTGCTTGACCGCTGCCGAGACCGGCCACCTGGTGCTCTCGACACTCCACACCAACAACGGAGCCCAATCCATCGACCGCATTGTCGACAGCTTCCCGCCTCACCAGCAATCGCAGATCCGGATGCAACTATCTTTGACCCTGGCGGCGGTGATTTCCCAGCGCCTGCTCCCGCGCGCCGATAGGCCCGGGCGGATTCCAGCCGTCGAACTGATGCTTGCCAACTCGGCTATCCGCAACCTAACCCGTGAAGGCAAGACGCATCAGATCGCCAACGCCATCCAGACCGGACGGGAGGCCGGAATGCAGAGCATGGAACAAGCCTTGGCCGACCTTGTGCGAGGCGGCCAAGTACGCCTCGAGGATGCTCGTCCCTTGGCAGGCGACGCTGAGACGTTTCGATCCCTTCTGGACAATTGACGACTGTCATTCGATCCATCCCAAACTATGTAAATCCGTGCAATCTGCTGTAAGGCCGTTGTAAGTCACAGATTCGCAATCCTGTGACATACTGGATTTGGTTGCAGCCAAAGACTTATATACGAAGGCACGGAAACACATTCACATCCAATTGTTCAACTGGGAACTCATTCCCGCCAGATCCCAAGGAGGACCTGAAATGTTCAAGAGACTTATGAAAGAGGAAACCGGCTTCACCCTGATCGAACTGCTTGTCACGATCGCCATCCTGGGCGCATTGTTCGGGATCGTCACGCTCACGCTCACCGGCATCGGGACCGACGCCACGGCGAAATCATGTACCGCTGAGCTCGGTGTAGTGCAATCGGCCGTCGACATCTACATGGCGAACAACAACCTCTCCACTCTGATCGCCGGCGATCAGGTCAGCGACGCTCAGATTGACAGCACCGACACGGCCTGGGGCGATCTCTATCTGAGATCCATGCCGACATTGGGTAACTACACCGTCGCAGCGAATGGCGATGTCACAGCCGGTACGTGTCCCGCTCCGTAACCTGAATTTCGAGTTCTGACAGAAGAAGAGCGGCCTGCTTGAGCAGGCCGCTTCTTTATCTTCTCACAAGATGGCCATTGTGAAAGCCATCACAAGCTCGGCGATGGGCCGGTTATTGGCTCAGAACCGCAGCCGCGTAACGCACCCCAATGGCGATTTCTTCGGCTGCCTGCCTGTCCAGCGTGAGAGTCGCCGGGCTGGCGAAGAGCACCCATCCCTGGCGGCCATGGCTCCCCTAGAGCCGGGTTGCCGAACAGCTTCGTACCTCAACCGCCTTGAGCGCGTCGATGATTTGCCGTGGGCTCGTTCGGGCGCCTAGACCGCCCATCGGCGGGCGCTGGGCCAGTTTGTGAATGCATTCACAAACGAAAGGTCGAATGGTCGCGCAGGGGGAAGACAACCGGGGCACAGCTTGGCTGTGCCCCGGTCGTTTCCTGAACTTGTGAGGCGCCGTGCGTTACGGCAGCGACCACATGCTCATCTGGTCGACGTCTGCCTTCAGATCCGGAGTCTGCGCCGAGCCAATGAACAGACCGAATAAGCCCGAATCAAAGGTGCTGTCAGTCACTTCCTGGAGCAGCTGCCCGTTGGCATACAGGGAGAGCTTGTTTCCATCGCCCTTGAAGCCCAGCACGTTGGTTTGACTGGCGCCGGCCTTGATGGCGCTGCTTTGTGTCCAAGGAGTGAGATAGGTGGTCTGGTTCTCAGCCCCGTCCCATATGCTCAACCGGTAGCGTCCATCACAGGTCAGCGCAAACAGGTACCCGCTGCAGTTGCCGCCATCGCAGACGCCTCGGGCGACGATGCCGTAATGATCTCGTTCGGTGCACGGCTTGAGGAACTGGCCCTGAGCTTCGATGTAGAAGTTGTCCACCGAAGGCGTGGTCAGCGTCCACCCGTCGTAGAAATCGGGGTTGGCAGCCGTCATGTGCAGAACGCCGTCGCCCACTGAGAAGCTCACATGGTCGTCGCTGTAGGTCGGCCAGGTTGAGGAGGCGTCGAAACTGTCACTAACGGTAGGTGTGCCGAGATTGGCCTTGGGATCACTGGACGTGAATGTGGCGGTCGGGGCAGGAGTTGGCGTCTCTGTCCCCACCGGGGTAACGGTTTCGGTCGCTGTTTCAGTAGCGGTTTCGGTGGCGGCTTCCGCCGTGGCTGTCACCGCGGTCACGGGGACAAAGAAGACGTCCCAGCCAAAATCCACCGAGTCGACCGATCCACCCTTGGCCAAGGTCACCGTTTGCGAGGCCACGCTGCTGTCCGCCATGCCCTCGGGATGGGTCCAAGCGCCACCATTGAGCACGCCGGCATTCTCAGGCTGGCTGGCGTCGATAGAGACGCAGTATGTGCCAGGTGTCAGATCGGAGAATTCGTAGGCTCCATTGGCGTCGGATGTAGCGGTGGCCAGGCCGAAAGCCGGACAGGCTCCCGTCCCCAGCCTGATCACTGCGCCTTCAATCCCCGTCTCTGATGACTGTCTCACGCCGTCCGCAGCCTGGCCGGAGGCCGCCTGGTCGTTGGGGACGCAGTTGGCGGGCCCCGCCTGACCCTCGCCAGCCGGAGAACAGTCATCCTTCCACACCGTCCCCGACAACCCTCCGGTTTGGACAGCAGGGATTGCGCTGGGGAAGATGAACCGTGTCGGCGTGGCCCCAGGTGTGGTCGACTGCGCTGGCACATTGCATGCAGCCAGAAGCAGCGCCAAGCCGATGGTTGTGCCAAGAGCGTTGCGAACTCGCTGGCGAAACAGCATGGTCAGATCTCCCATCTTGCGTCAATTCTGAATGGGCATCGACGCCCGTCATATGAGCCAACTGCGCCGCCATTCTAACCCCGGCCGAGCAAAAATGCATCCAACCGCACAAGTCCCAGAAGTCAACGCAGTGGAGAGCCACCGTCTGACCCCGATGGGCCATTTCAAGCGGTTCCGATTTGGGCTATACTCGAAAACCTCACAACCTGAAAAAATGAGTCACAAGTTCTGTCGGGGAGACGCCGAGACCCATGAGGGATGACTTGGTCCATGAGTGAAGACAGCCTGAACATGCTTGAGCACTACCAGATGCTCAGGGGCGTCAGCCGGACCTTTGCGCTTTCAATCGAGCAGCTGCCGGCCGGCTTGCGCGATTCCATCACCGTTGCCTACCTGCTCTTTCGCGTATCTGACGCCCTCGAGGATCACCCCGACCTGGCCCCCCATATGAAGTCGAGCCTGCTCAGGACCTGGGTGGCAGTGCTTGAAGGCAAGGAAGATGTAACCCACCTCACCTCAGCTTTGTCCAACTTGGATCCGAGCGACCCCGAGGTGCTAGTTGCGCAGAAGGCGGGGGACGTGTTGGACGCTCTCCACACCCTGCCTCCAGTCGTTCAAGACTCCATCCTTCTCAGGTTGACAAAGAGTTCCTTGGGCATGGCCCGTTGGCAGGACCACGGACCGTTTGTGGAAAATGAAGAAGCTCTCGACGACTACATGCACCAGGTGGCCGGACGCGTCGGGTACCTGCTGACGGACATCTTCGCCTGGTACTCGCCGATCGTGCGCGAGCGCAAATCGATGCTGATGCCGCTCTCGCGTGAATGCGGATTGGCGCTGCAAACGGTGAACATTATCCGTGGCATGCGCAAGGACTACGAACGGGGATGGGTCTTTGTCCCTCAAAGCTACTACGAGAAGGCGGGTCTCACTCGAGATTCCATGTTCGAAAGGGACAACTTCGAGAAGTCGCTCCAGGTGGTGGAGATGCTGGCCCAGAAGGCAGAGCGGCACCTTTGGGGGGGGATGGAATACGTCATCCATCTGCCCAGGCGCCTACACAGTGTGCGCCTGGCGTGCATGTGGCCCGTGTACTTCGCCGTGGGGACACTGGCCGTAAGCCGAAACAACGCCAGCGTCCTCTCCAGTGAGGCCAAGATCGGGCGAGACCAGGTGATGCAGATCATCGCCAGCACACGGCTTCTCGGCTGGTCCAACCACTGGCTTCGCTTCTACTATTGGCTGCTCAACCGTCCCGGCCAGACTCCAGATAGGCCACAGCTCGAGCTGCTCCCCACCGCGCATTAGTGCCGCAGGCGAGCTCCTGCGCTAGGCTGGTCGGAACAGGTCCCCGTCCAAATACTTCAGCCCCGAGTCCGCCGCTACAGTGACCACGACCTCTTCCGGGGTCATTTCGGACGCCAGACGGCATGCGGCGGCCACGTTGAGACCACTTGAAAAGCCAGCGAAGATGCCTTCCTCGCGAGCGAGGGAACGCGCCATGGCTGCGGCCTCAGCCTCGGTCACGGTTATCACCTGATCTACAAGTTCGGGATCAAAGTGCGGTGGCACAAAGCCCACACCGATGCCTTCAATCCGGTGCGAACCGGGCGGCCCTCCCGAAAGCACGGCTGAACTCGCCGGTTCGAGGGCGACCACGCGCACGCTCGACGACGCCCGGCGCAGCTTCCGCCCGACCCCCGTCAAGAACCCGGACGTCCCTACGCCGGCACAGAAGACATCCGGCGGGCCTCCAAGCTGCTCTATGATCTCATCTGCGGCAGGCTCGTAGCCCAGAACAGCATCGGGATTGTTGAACTGATCGGTGTAGTAGGCGTCGTCGATTTGGACAATTCGATCGACCTCGCGACGCATGTTTTCCATCAGCTCAGCGCTGAGGCCGCCATCATGGCTGTGAACCACGGTGAGCTCGGCCCCCAGAGCCTCCATCGTGGCCAGCTTGGCCGCCGAGAACGCATCCGACGAAACCACTTTGAACGGGTAATCTTTGATCGCGCACACGAGCGCAAGCGATGAACCGGTGCTCCCTCCTGTCCGCTCGACCACCACCATCCCTGGCTTGAGCATTCCTCGGCTTTCGGCACCTTCAATGAGACCCAAAGCCATACGGTCCTTGTACGAGCCGGTTGGGTTGAACATCTCCAGTTTCACCCAGACCTGCCCCCCGCCTTCGGGAGCCAAGCGGCTCAGACGCACCAAAGGTGTATGCCCGATGGAACTCAGGGCCGTTGCATCGTGGTTTCGGCCATCACCCATGTCAGACTCCCTTCCTTCCACCTGGGCTCAGTTTGTGAGACTTTTCACGAACGGTCCTGGCTGGGCCATTCCTGCGTCGGTTGGCACATGTATCCTCGACTACATCCTACTGACAAAGTCACGCGACAGGACATCGCGGAGCTCTGTCGGCTTGCGATCGAGCAGCCAGGCCAAAACATTCGGGTTGCCGACCAAACCGTAGGCAGCATAGTAGCGAAACATGGCTGCCAGCGTTTGACGTTGATAGGCACCCATGGCCTGTGTCTCCGGCCGGGCCAGCCATTCATGAAGCGGGAGTTCCTGGGCTTCGACTCCCCTACCAAGCGCCTGGCCCAGAGTTTGGGCAACCTGGGATTGGGTGAGAGCATCGGGGCCATTGAGCTCGTAGGTCGCGCCAACGTGCCCATCCTGGGTGAGCACCAAAGCCGCAACTTCGGCGACATCCTCCAGATCCACCAGGCTCAGGCGTGTTTCGATGGGATAAGGCACGCGGTAGACCCCTTGTCCAACCACCTCATCCCAGTAGCCTTTCAGATTCTGCATGTACGCAGTCGGCTGCAGGATGGTGAAATCCAGGCCAGACTCGAAGAGTCTCTCTTCGACCCGCAACTTCTGCCCATGGTGGGGCATTGCCTCTGCTTGCGGGTGCAGAACGGAGTGGTAGACAAACCGGCCAACGCCTTCTCGACCAGCGGCCTCGATGAGTCCTGTGAGCAGGCCAAGTTCGTCTGGCACCATATTGGGGCTGATGGCATAGACGGCATCCACGGAACGGAGCGCCCTCTGAAGGTCAGCTTGGTTCCCGAGTTCGCCCACCACCGCTTGATCAGCGCCAGCCGACTGGGCCCTGCCGGTCGACGCAGCTCGGTGCACCAAGGCGCGCACCGAAACGCCTGCGTCGTGAAGAGCCCGAATGACTGCCAGGCCGGTCTTGCCTCCGCCACCTGTCACCAAGATCACGTCAACCTCCATGTGCTTTGGCCCCCCGGCATTCTACCGGCGCCGGAGCGGCGAGGCTGGGCATATCTCGGACACACGTTTCGATCCAAGGAGCCCGGAACTTGTGCTCGCGGTAGACGGGACTTCAGACGTCACCGAAGGCCCCAACGGCCCCGTTAGTCTTGCCCCGGCGGCTCATCATCGTCTTCCAGGTGAAAGCGATGGAGCAGCCGATGAAAGAGTGGGGCGAAGAGCACGCCGGCGACCACCAGGAAGACCACGCCGGAAAAGAGGGCATAGGCCGAGGCAAACAGCTTGCCGCCCTGAGTATGGAGCTGGTCGACCGGCCCCATCCCAGCCAGGATCATGGAAGCGTTGAGCAAGGCGTTGATCCAGCTCATGCCCTCAGTAAGACGATAGCCGAGGACCCCCACCAGCAAGGCCACCAACACCAAGCTTATGGCGGCCCCCACGAAACGAAGCATGCGAAGCAGAAAGTCTCGTCGGGAGAGCAAGGGGTCATCTTTGGCTTCAAACATGGTCTTCCCTCACAAGGCTTGCTTCCGGCAGATCCGATTGCAGGGGCCGTCTATAGAGCGTCTTGGCCCGGGTCTTGAAGAACGACCTCATAATGATCCACGTCTTGAGGTTTGGCGGCTAGCTAGGCATCATCTTCGGAGTAGTATCGCGCCGGATCCACCGGCTCACCTGCAAAGGCGCCAATGGAGTCCCAGTCATCCCACAGGGCTAGGAGCAGGAACTCGGCCTTCTCCCGTGAAACTCGGGCCAGCACGAAGACACTCCGATTTCCTTCTGGCGCGGCATCGTCGAGGACACCTGTCCACTTGAGGATCTCCAGGTGCGCATCGGCATGCTCAGGGCGCGTTTCACCTTCCCCGATCCTTGCGATCACGCTCTGGTCCTTTCTCGGATTGAACGTTGTTTCAAGCGTTGGGGGACGACTCTTCCTCGAGCCAGACTGATTCCCAGTGCGCCACCCAGCTGGGATCGAGGCGGATGAGACGGGCCTTTCCGAGGTTCTGTTTCATCACCCACCGCACTTGGGGCATGGGATCCGAAAGCCAGGCCTCCATGGCAGCTTTCCCTTCCTCAGGCTGTGCGCAGACAGCCACGCTCCAGGCATAGGCCAACCCCTTGCGAAGCACCTTGCCGCCCTCATCCAGCCGACCCGTTCGTCCTTTAAGCCAACGGGTGGCTTCGTCCAAATGATGGAACACCGGCTTGAGGCTGGCCATCGTCTTCAGCACACGGGGCTCGCAAAGTCCGGCGATAGCTGCCCTACGCTCCAGGGGATCAAGTCCCCATTCTTCAACCGCAGCCAGCAGGGCATCGACGTCCGCATCCCCCAGACGCTGCAGCGCCATGGCGACTGCCTCCCGTATGCGCCAGCGGGAGTCATGGGCTCTCTGCCGGAGTATCTCGAGCTGGTTGGTCTCGCCCTCGGCGATCAGTCGCCCCAAGCCGTAGACCCCACAAAATGCAAGGAAGCCCATCGGCGAATTCTCCGGGGCTTCCTCTACTTCAAGCGCCGCGTACTCGAGGATCAAGCTGCGGGGCGCGGCGTCGACGAAGGCAGCGGCCAACTCAAGGTTGCCACGCGGCCCCGGCAATCCTGACTCGGCCTTGAGGTAGGCGTCCCAGTCTTCGATGGAGACAAGATGGTCTGCGTACGCCTGTCGTTTGCCCATATCTTGACTGGGATGGCTCCCTTCGGCGACCTGCCGTCGCCGCTGCCGCCCGGAAGGGTCAGGAGACTGGCGCCTTCAGCAGCTTGCCGTAGTGGGCCCTGAACTTGGCCACCTTTGGCGCGATGATCGCTCGACAGTACCCCTGATTGGGATTCTTGGCAAAGTAGTCTTGGTGGTAGGGTTCAGCCGGAAAGAAAGCCTCCAGCGGTTCGACCTGCGTCACCAACGGATGGTCCCACAGTCCTTCGCTTTCAATTTCGCCGATCACCTTGCGGGCTGACTCTCCCTGCCCTTCATCGTGGGTGAGGATGATCGATCGATACTGCGGACCGACGTCGTTTCCTTGACGATTAGGGGTGGTCGGATCGTGAAGCGTGAAGAAGATGCGCAGGATGTCCTCATAGCTGATGACGCTCGGATCAAAAGCCAACTGCACCACCTCGGCGTGGCCGGTTCGACCAGTGCACACCAACTCGTATGAGGGACGGTCAACATGGCCTCCGGCGTATCCGACCGTGACTTCCTCCACGCCTTTGAGTTCCTGGAAAGCTGGCTGGAGGCACCAGAAACATCCTCCACCAAGTGTCGCTAGCTCACGTGAGGTTTGCCTTGTGTTGTCACGCATACCAAAACTCCTGTCTGAAACGTTGGATGAATTGGGATCTGGTCGAGATCCAACGCAGCCTTACGGGTTGCGGGGGATGAGGCGGAGCAAAGGTATGCTGCGGGCGCCGGCGCGTTCGGCGTAGATCCCATAGCCCTGGTAGAGCTCCGTCGCCCGGGACCACGCATACTCACGGCTTGCCCCCTCAAGCTCCTCCACACGGTAGATCCTGGGGTTGCCTCGCCAAAGAACCTGAGCGACTCGCACCGACCTCAGAAGCGCATACCAACGCGGATGGTGTTTGCTCCCAAAATTGGATGCGACCAGGATCAAGCCGCTCTCGTCCGGGATAACCACCAAGGGCACGCTGTGTGGAAACCCCCGGGCCGTGTCTTCAACGCTCACCAGGGCGACTGGGAGCCCCGTCACCAAGTACGTCAGGCTCCATTGGCCGGCGGTCAATTTCAAGAGGCTGCGGTCAATGGGGGGGAGCAGCCTGCGGAGAACACCGCTCCCCCAACCCCGGCTCAGCAACCTACGAAATCCCGCCTGCCACCCTTTGATGACGGCCATCGGCCCATTGGCGGACCTGCTCAACTCGGCATCCGCCAACTGGCGCGCTCTCGACGGTCAGCCGCAGGGCAACTCACAGGTCTTGGTATGAGTCGCCCGGTCGCTCGATCTCCTTGCGTGCGTTTTCTTCTTCCCAGAAGCTGTCTGCTCTGACACGCATGGATTTGCGCATGGCAGCCAAATCTTCGGACTCCTTGCGCCATCCCCGAAAATAGAACCACCCCGGAACACCGAAGATCAAACCCACTTCTCCAGAATAGATCAGCCAGATTAACCATTCCTTACCTGTCGTGGTATCAGGGACGAAGTATAAGCTGGCCGCAGGAGGCGTTGGAAAACTCAATTGGTACAGGCCAGGCGTATCAATTGAGAAGCGGAGTACAGGACGCCCTTCTGCGAAAGGCGTGTCGTAGGGCATCAAACCACGCCTGATGCTGTCAACCGGGTACCGCTCGCCTGTCGTGGGGTCAGCCACGTGGAACCATGAGGTGGACGTTGATGATTCCATCTGCATGCTGACAGAGAGCAACTCGTAGTTCGACGTGAACACCTCAAAGGTTCCAGAATCCTTGAAGTAAGCGTTCACCGGTGTACTCACCAGATCAAGCCGTTGGATCGTTTCAGGTCTGGGGACATCCACCAAACCCAGACGAGAAGGGACATAGAGCAGCCCATATCCGATGAGCTTCACCGTAGTGGATATGGAACAAGCCAATCCAATGAGGACGACGAAAACAACCACACCGCCGATGATTGCCAGCAAGCCCGGCGGCTTGTAGCCTTGATTTGCCATCCAATGACCTCCCCTTGAAAACGCTAGAGAAACATCGAGCAGTGCGCCGCTGGCACCACCGCCAATCACATCGCCCAATTATGTACTGGAATTGTCGTTCGCGGATACCGGTCTTGAAATGACAAGCATCGCCCGCATCACTCCCCTCAGGTACTACTCGCCGCGGTGCCTACCGGGTTCATGTGAGAAACCTCCATCCTGATGGCCTGCTGTGGCCAGGCGTCACGACGGATGGATTTCGCTTGTGAAATCATTCACAAGTATTGGGGGTTGCCTTTGCAGATGGAAAACTCTCCCGCTTCGCGGCGCAGCCGCGTGTGGCGGACCAGCCGCTCCTGGTCAGCTCAACTGCTTGGTCATGTTAATATTGGTGATCACGTATCCAAGCTTCTCATATAGGGCCAAGGCGGCCTGGTTGTGCCCAAAGACATGAAGCCCAAGGCTGGTGAGTCCCTGGGATCTCGCCCATCGTTCGGCTTCCATCATGGCTGTTGTGCCCAAGCCCTTGCGGCGCAGGTCGGGCCGGATCCAAACGTCATAGATGAACCCTTGCCTGGCCCCGTTATCTTCGATACTGCTCAGCCACAGAACCCCCACCGCCTCTTTCTCATCTGGCAGAGTCAGGTCGAAGAGTGCGTGCCCTGGGGTGGACAACCCATCGGTCAGCAGTTTCGTGATTTCGTCGCGGGATCTCGTCAAGGCAGCCTCCTCTGACCAGTTGCCAGCGCCCACCTTGTCTTCGGCAAATTCCACGATCAGGCGTTCCAGATAGAGTTCGAAGCTCGCCCGCGACATGGGTTTCAGATTCATGATGCCTCTAGTGAAGGCGCTCCGATTGGCCAAGTGCCAGGGGTGTTATTGGGGAGAAATGGGGCGCCAGCTGCCTAGCGGCCTTTGCCGTTCAACCAGGCCACTGCCCGAGCATGATAAGGGTCCCACGCCCGCCAAACGCTCTTCGCCCAGGCCTCCACCCGATC
>Ga0315556_1001625_pt1 | contig 13350 bp, 4 predicted proteins | sample SalMarSW160310MG_FD_202112 | JGI IMG/M metagenome (GOLD analysis project Ga0315556, IMG submission 202112) | Salt marsh sediment microbial communities from the Plum Island Ecosystem LTER, Massachusetts, United States - Salt Marsh Sediment SW1603-10 ...
TGCCTGGGCGCGGCGATGGGCGTGCCTTGCCCGCTGGAATCGCCAGGGTCCTCCCAGATGAAGAATGCTCTCTTATTTTCCTCAAAATCATGGAGTAAAGTGTCAGGTAAGATGGTATGTAGCATTCTTGGTATGGTGGTAAGCGGTTGACGTCAGTCGTCGCATTCGAACAGCGGGGGAAATCTCGATCATGAGTGGGCCCAGTTCCGATTCGTCGGGGGCGGAACGTCGCGTCTTTCGTCGGCACCCGATTCATTTGGTGGGTCATGTTGCCGTGGACGGTGGGCTCGAGTCGCCTTGCGTCATACACGACTATTGCCCCGGTGGGATGCTGATCCACTTTGATTCGAGTGCGTCGCCAGGTATGCCGTCCGACGGCTATCCCATTCAGGTCGGTGCGAAGGCCGCGTTGCGGTGCGTCATTCCCGCAGCCGGGCATCCACAAGAGAAACGGTTTGCGGCCCGCATAGCCCACCTGGGTGGGGGGCATGCGGGTCTGGCCTTCACGCAGGTCGACCGGTCGGCGCTGGCGCTGCTGCACGAGTACGCCAAAACCAGTGGCTCCGCAGCACATGGGGACGGCGCGCAGAGCGACGCGCTGCGGACCCGTCTGGATTCCACTGCCCGCAGTGAACTCATCCGCCGCTGCGAACAGACCATCCGCGACGCGCTGGCGCCGTTGATGTCCAGATTCCTCACCCTGGTCAACGAAGAACTGTTCGAGTCCGCCAGGGACAGTCATGACGCGGTACAGCAGAATGCGCTGTTCCACACCATCAAGGTGCTCAACGACAGCAAGACCAAGTTCCGGGCCGCCTTTTCCGACGCGGTCGACCGGCATCTGCAGCGGGCGGCAGAGGGGCAACACGGCGGTTCGGCGGACGACGCTGGCATTGACTGGGATATCGATTCCCTGTCCCTGGTCGGGGATCACGAGTTCGACAATTGGTTGTCGGTCGCGGATTTCATGGACAGCGCGGAAACCGAGTTCCGCGAACTGCTCAACGCGCTGCGGGAGCGGTTGAGTGTGCTCTTCGATCGACCCATGAACGACGAGACCAATCCCTACGGCCCGATGCTGTTCGTGAAGTCGTTCCAGCAGGCGCTGGATCAGTTCGATCTCAAGCATTCCATGACCCTGACCTGCCACAAGCTTTTCAAGAAGGCGTTCTTCGGCCTCGGGAAGGATCTCTACTATGGCCTGAATCAGGTGCTCGTCGACGGGGGCATTCTTCCCGGGCTCAAGTTCCGCTTCAAGGCCCCGCCCCGCGCATCGTCTTCTGCGCCTGAGGAGGCGCAGCCAGCGCCCTCTCCTGAGAACATTGCCTCCGAGAGCGCTCCCGCTGTCCCTGCGGGCGCAAGTGCCGTGCAGCCATCGGCACCTGAAGCGGGACCTGCGGCCGATGTTGCGGCGCCGGCGGCACGATCCGGTGACGTGCGGGATCTTTATCAGGTGGTGGGAGACTTGATGGATCTTCAGGCGCGGATTGCGCGGTCGTCCTCCGGGTCGCCCTCTGGTGGGCGAGGCGCGCCGGCGGCGCCCGTGCCCGCGTCGCCGCCGGCGCGTCCATACAGCCAGCCGGAACTGCTCGATGCGCTGTCCAGTCCGACCTTTGTTGAGTCGGTCACCGCCGACGAATCGTCGTCTGGCGGCGCGCATGACTTCGGCGGCCTTATCGAAACCATCCTGGGACGCACCGACGCCAGTGGCGAACCCCGGGCGATCGGACAGCATGAAGCGCGCGTCATCAACGTGGCCAACCATGTGTTCGATTCCCTGTTGGGCGATCTGCAGGTGTCGCAGAGCGTTCAACCCTGGATCAGGAAGCTGGAGGGGCCCATCCTGAAGATGGCCATTGTCGACGAGAATTTGTTCGTCGACCGGTCGCACACCGCGCGTCAAGTGGTCAATCGGCTGGCCGACCTGGAGGCGCGCACTCAGGGCGCGGACTCCGACGAGCACGCCGAAATTATCCAGGCCCTCGACAGCATGGTGGCCTTTATCAACCGGGATTTCGACGGCACGGTCAAGGTGTTCCAGCAGGCGGTGGAACAGCTGGATGGACTCATCAAGGCGCAGAACGAGGTCTATCGGACCAACATCAAGTCCGTGGTCTCCGAGTGCCTTAAGACGGAAGGCGAGACCCGGGCGACCAGCCCCAAATTGCCTGCGTCACAGGCTGCGCCGGATTCGGACGAGTGGCTGCGGCGGGTCAAACGCATCGAGGAGGGGCACTGGATCCTGTTTGACGCCCTGACGGACGAGCCGAAGCGTCTGAAGGTGGCGTGGATCGCCACCCGTACCGGCAAATACATTTTCGTCACTGCGATGGGCAAGAAGGACAGGGTGGTGGCGGAGCAGGAATTGGTCTCTCTGCTGCGCGAGGGCTCTGCCATGCTCCTGGACGGCGCCGACGTGCCGGCCATGGACCGCGCCCAATATTCCATGCTGCAGAAGTTGCACGAGCAGCTGCTGTACCAGTCATCGCACGATCCGCTGACCGGGCTGATCAATCGCCGCGAGTTCGAACGGTACATCCAGGACGCCATTGACGACGCCAAGCTGGAGAGTCATAAGCACGTGCTGTGCTTCATCGACCTCGATCAGTTCAAGGTCGTGAATTCGACCTGTGGCTACGAGGCGGGTGACAAGCTGCTGCAGGAGGTGGCCAAGATACTGCAGGCCGGCCTGGATCGGGTCAGTGTCATGGCGCGTCTGGGAACGGATCAGTTCGGACTTCTGCTGACGGACCAGTCCATCGACGATGCGATCGAAGCCATCGAAGGGCTCATGGCGGAAATCTATGAATACCGGTTCGCGTGGGAAGAACACCGTTTGTCCGTCTCCATGAGCGCAGGCCTGGTTCCGATCAATGCCTCCAGCAAGGATGTGATGAGTGTGTTGCAGGCGGCGGAATCGAGTTGCAGCGATGCCAAGGAGAAGGGCGGCAGCCGGATTCAGATCTTCCATGCCGGGCATACGCGCCGCAAGGAGGAGATGCAGTGGGCGGTCCGCGTCGACAAGGCGCTGGATGAGGATGCCTTGCATCTGCGCTGCCAGAAGATCCTGCCCATCCAAGCGGACCCGACGCTGCAACCCCACTACGAGATATTGTTGGGGCTGTCGGATGACTATGGCGGGCAGGATGAACTGGGCGCATTCATCAAGGCTGCGGAGCATCACAAGCGCATGGTCGAAGTGGATCGTTGGGTGATTCGCAGGGCCTTTGAGTGGATCAGTGATCACGAGAATCAGCTGTTGGGCATCGCTTCGTTCTCCATCAATCTTTCCGGCCCTTCCCTGAACGACGAACGCCTCATCAGCTTTATCGGCGAGCAGGTTCGCACGACAGGCGTGCCCATCGAGAAGATCTGTTTCGAGATTACGGAAACGGCGGGTATCTCCAACCTATCCGATGCCGCCGACTTCATCAACACCATCAAGAGTATCGGCTGCAAATTCTCGTTGGACGACTTCGGCAGCGGCATGTCGTCCTATGCCTACCTGAAGAATCTTCCCGTGGACTTCCTGAAGATCGATGGCGTGTTCGTCAAGGATATCGCGCTCAATACCAGCGACTACGCGGTGGCGAAATCGGTCTGCGAAATCGGCCACTTCCTCGGCAAGACGGTAATCGCGGAATTCGTGCAGGACCGGGAGACCGTGTCGGTCCTGAGGGACATCGGCGTGGACTACGTGCAAGGCTACGGCGTGGAGAGGCCTCGCCCCTTGGATGCTCTGTTGACGGTTTGATGGGTGGCCGGCGCCGCTGAGCGCGAAGCCTGCGGTCCCTAGTGCAGCTTGATTTCCGGGTTCAGTCCGCGGCGCAACAGGTTGGCCAGATTGAGCAGCAGGGTGCGGGTCCAGCCGTGCAGCGCGATCTGGTGCATCTGATGCAGCGACAGGTACATCACCCGGGCGACGAAGCCTGACACCATGACGCTGCCGGTAAGATGTCCCATGAGGCTGCCGACGGTACTGTATTTCCCCAAGGTGATGAGGGAGCCGTAGTCGCGGTAGTGGAACTCCAGCGGCGGCCAGCCGCGGAAGTACCGGCAGATGGATTTGACCAGCAGCGAGGCCTGCTGGTGGGCGGCCTGGGCCCGTGGCGGCACGAGCCCGCCTTCGTCCGTCGGGCAGGCGGCGCAGTCTCCGAAGGCGAAGATGTTCGGATCGCGAGTGGTCTGGAGGGTGCGTTCGACCACCAGCTGATTGCCGCGGGTCGTTTCCAAGCCGTCCAGGTCCTTGAGGAATTCCGGCGCCTTGATGCCGGCGCACCAGACCTTCATGGTGGCGGTAATGTGCAGACCGCTGGCCGTCTTGATCCCTTCCGGCGTAACCTCCACCACCCGTTCCTCGGTGAAGACTTTCACGCCCAGCTTCTCCAACTGCTGTCGCACCTTGGCCGACATGCGTTCCGGCAGGGCCGGTGCCAAGCGGGGAGACGCCTCGATCAGCGTCATGGTGATGTGCTCTTCCGGGCGGATGGTGTCCAGGCCGTAGGCGGCCAGTTGGCGGGTCACGCTGTGCATCTGGGCCGCCAGCTCGATGCCGGTGGCGCCGCCACCGATGATGGCCACGTCCAGCTGTCCGGGCTCGATGGGGCGGCCCTGGGCGTGGGCGCGCAGCAGTGAACCCAGGAGGTACTGCTGGAACTCCTGCGCCTCGCGCGTGGTGTCCAGGAACAGGCAGTGTTCTTCCACGCCCTTGATGCCGAAGTCGTTGCTGACGCTGCCGACGGCGAAGATCAGGACGTCGTAGGGGAAGCTGCGCCGGGGGGTGATCTCCAGGCCCGCCTCGTTGTAGGTGGGGGCGACGACCACTTCCTGGCGGGCCCGATCCAGCCCGTCCACGCGTCCGAGGCGGAAGCGGAAATGGTGGCGGTGGGCCTGCGCCAGGTATTCGATCTGGTGTTCGCCCACGTCCAGGGTGCCCGCCGCGACTTCATGGAGCAGAGGCTTCCAGATGTGGGTCCAGCTGGCGTCGATGAGGGTGATATCGGCCCGCTGCCGGTGGCCCAGGCGGCGCCCCAGCTTGGTGGCCAGTTCCAGGCCGCCGGCGCCGCCGCCGACGATGACGATGCGGGTAGGATGGAGGCTCGCTACGTCCATTAATCAGACTCTTCGAATATTCTAACTTACCGTCATGATACCCGGCCCGCGGGCGGAACGCGATGGGGGAAGGGTAGTCGTCGGCCGCACGCCGCGCCGCGAAGGTCAGCTGAACCGCGGGCCCGGGTCGCCCCGTAACCTTTAGAAGCTGAAGCGTTGCTCCCGGAACAGGCGCAGGCAGGCGTCGACCGCGTTGGGGTCGTAAAGGGTTCCGCGGTGGGATTCAATCTCCTGCAGGGCATAGTCCACGCCCAGGGCGGCGCGGTAGGGCCGATGGGAGGTGATCGCCTCGACCACGTCCGCCACCGCCAGGATCCGTGCCTCCTGGATGATGTCTTCGCCCTTGAGGCCCCGCGGATAGCCGGAGCCGTCCAGGCGCTCGTGATGCTGGAGGATGGTCTGCGCCACGGGCCATGGGAATTCCACGTTGCGCACGATGTCGAAGCCCACTTCCGGGTGGGTCTTGATCATGTCGAACTCTGCCGAGCTGAGGCGTCCCGGCCGGTTGAGGATCTCGGCCGGAATGTAGATCTTGCCGATGTCATGGATGGTCGTGGCCACCCGAATGCCGTCGATGCGGTCGGGTTCCAGTTTCATTTCCTTGGCGATGGCCACGGCCAGTTGTGTGGTCCGTTGCTGGTGGCCCGAGGTGTATGGGTCGCGTTTCTCCACGGTCATCGCCACGGCGGCGATCGTCTGTTCAAGGGACCGGTGCAGGCGTTGGGCGTGTTCCGTGCGCTCGGCTTCCGCCTGTTGGCGTTCGGTGATGTCGCGCACGATGCCTACGGCGTGCCAAGCGCCTTTGAGCTTCACCGAGGACATGGACAACTCCACCGGGAAGGTGGAGCCGTCCTTGCGCACGGCTTCGAGTTCCGTGGCGCGGCCGATGATCGGGCCGGTGCCGGTGGTGCGAAAGCCGCGCAATGCGCGCCGCCCCAGGGCCCGGTGGCTGGGCAACGCCATCAGCTCCAGTGAGTTGCGCCCGTACATCTCTTCCGGGCTATAGCCGAACATGCGGGCGATGGCCTCGTTGAAGTAGACGATGATCCCGTCGGCATCGCCCAATATGATGCCGTCTCGGGCCGCCGAGGCGATGGTGCGGAACTTGTGTTCGTTCTCCTCCAGCGCGGCCTCGGCCTGCTTGCGGGAGGTGACATCACGCAGAGAGACGAGCAGCAGTTGTTCGCCGTCCAGCTCGATGCGATCGGCGTTGATCAGTACGTCCCGTATGCTGCTGTCCCTGCACTTGAGCTTAATTTCATGGTCGCGCACGCGACCCAAGCTGTTCAGTTCCGCCAGCACGGCGTCACGCTGTGCAGGTACCGCATAGTGTGTATGCATCGGTACGGCGCGCAATTCCGAACTGCTGTAGCCCGTCAGCTCGCGTACCGCGCGGTTGGCCGCCAGAACCCGGCCGTCGGCGTCGGTCATGCCCCAGGCCACCGGGGAGGTGTCGAACACGACGCGATAGCGCTGTTCCGACTGGCGGAGCTCGTCTTCCATGCGCTTGCGTTCGGTGGTGTTGGTCATGATGCCGACCACCAGTGCGGGATCGTTTCCGTTGGCGGGCATCACCGTGCCCCGATCCTCGATCCATACCACGGTCCGGCCGTCGCGGTGCCACATGCGGTATTCGCAGCGGAAGCGGCCCCGTTCGGTCGCGTCGCGGCCGATCTCCTTCAGCACGCGGTCGCGGTCGGCGTCATGAATCTGTCTTGTCCATAGGTCGGGCGCTTCCACCCAGGCATTGCTGTCGAAGCCGAGCAGCTCTTCTACACCAGCACTGACGAAGGTTGTTTTGAAGTTGGGCAGTGTCGCCGTGTAGAGCATGTCCGGCACCGTCTCCACCACGGTGCGGAATCTGCTTTCCGACGTCCTCAAACGGTCCAGCAGGCGCTGGCGCTGGAAGGCCAGCCCCAGGTGGCGGGCCAGGGCTTGGATGATGTGGTGGTGCTCGGGTGTGAAGGTGTGCGCCCGGTCGACGCTGGCGACGCTGAGCACGCCCATGGGCGGTTCACCCTCGATGGCGATGGGGGCGCTCAGCACACTGCGCGCACCGAGTCCCAGATAGGCCGGCAGGGCGTCGGGGAAGGTCCGGTAGTCCTCAATCGCGTGGACCTGTCCCGATGTGGCCACCTTGCCGGCGATGCCGTGCTTCAGATCGAATTCCCGTTGCAGTTGTTCCATGGGGGCGTCGGCGGGGAATCCGGCCCACCACTGGTAATGGAGTTGATGGGTGTCGGGGTCGGCGAGGGCGACGGCGCCGAGATCGGTCCCGGTCAGTTGGAACGCGGTTTGGGCCGCGTGTTGCCCCAACTCGTCCAGTTCAACACCACGCCCCAACTCGTCCATCAGGGTGGAAAGAATGTTGACGCGCTCTATGGCTTCCTGCAATGGCACAGTGCACACGCCATCACCTTCGGGCGCGGGGGGCGGTGCGTCGGACGGTGGCCTCTCTTCCATGGTGCTGTCCCTGCCTCGCGGGCGCCGCCGATCTTGCGGTCGCCCGGCCGGTTGCCGAATCCTTCTCCATGAAGTGTAGACGAGGCTTGTGGCGCCGCGGGCCGTCCCTCAGGGTCCTCGTTCGGACAGGAACCGGGCCAGGCTGTGGGCCGTGTGGGATCGGCGCCGGGTCACCTGTTCCGGCGTGCCCTGGGCGACGATGCGCCCGCCGCCGCCACCGCCCTCCGGGCCCAGATCGACGAGCCAGTCCGCTTCGGCGATGACGTCCAGGTTGTGCTCGATCACCACCGCCGAGTTGCCGGCGTCCACCAGCCGGTGCAGGACACGGATGAGCTTTTCCACGTCAGCCATGTGCAGGCCCACGGTGGGTTCGTCGAGCACGTAGAGGGTGCGGCTCCCTGCGGCTCGGCGCGACAGGCCGGCGTCCCGGGGCCGGGCCTTGGCCAGCTCGGTGACCAGCTTGATGCGCTGGGCCTCGCCGCCGGACAGGGTGGGGCTCTGCTGGCCCAGGGTGAGGTAGCCCAGGCCCACGTCCTGCAGTAGGGTCAGGGCGTGGTGCACGGCGGCGTGGGCGCGGAAGAACTCCACCGCGTCGTCCACGCTTAGCGCCAGCACCTCGGCGACCGACTTGCCCTTGTACTGCACCATGCGCGTTTCGTCATTGAAGCGGGCGCCGCCGCAGGCCTCGCAGGGCACCTTCACGTCGGGTAGGAAACTCATCTCGATCTTCTGCACACCCTGGCCCTCGCATACTTCGCAACGCCCGCCCTTGGTGTTGAACGAGAATCGCCCCGGCGTGTAACCGCGCATGCGTGCTTCCGGTGTGGCGGCGAACAGCTTGCGCACCGCATCCCAGATGCCCACGTAGGTGGCCGGGCAGGAGCGCGGTGTCTTGCCGATGGGGGTCTGGTCCACTTCCAGTACCCGGTCGATGGTCTCGAAGCCGGTGATGGATTCGCAGCCGAAGGGTGCGGGCGGACGGCCGCGGCGCCGGCGCCCGGCCAGTTGTTTCAGGTTGCTGTGCAGCACCTCGCGCACCAGCGTGCTCTTGCCGCTGCCGGACACGCCGGTGACGCACACCAGCCGTTGCAGGGGCAGCTTGAGATTGATGCGTTTCAGGTTGTGCAGCCGCGCGCCGCGGATCTCCAGCAGGTCGGCGCCGGCGCGCACACTGGTGGGCCGCCTCGGCATCAACGGATGGGTCAGCGGATGGGCCAGGGCCTGACCCGTGACCGACCCCTTGGTGCGCATGAGCTGCTTCACCGTGCCGGCGGCCACCACATGGCCGCCGCGGCTGCCGGCGCCGGGGCCCAGGTCGATGACGTGCTGGGCGCGGCGGATGGTGTCCTCGTCGTGCTCCACCACCACCACGGTGTTGCCCTTGGCCTCCAACCGCGCCAGGGTGTCCAGCAACATGCGGTTGTCGCGCGGATGCAGGCCGATGGTGGGCTCGTCCATGATGTAGCACACGCCGCGCAGGTTGGAACCCAGCTGCGCGGCCAGCCGAATACGCTGGGCCTCGCCGCCGGACAGGGTGGGTGCCGAGCGGTCCAGGCTCAGGTAATCCAGGCCCACCTGGCGCAGAAAACCCAGGCGTGCGTTCAGTTCGGTGAGGATGTCGCGGGCGATGTCCGCGTCGCGGCCGGCGAGCTTCAGGCCGGCGAAGGCGCGTTCGGCCCGGGCCACGGGCAGGGCGGTGAATTCCGCGATGGAGCGTTTGTGGAAGCGCACCGCCAGCGCCTCCGGACGCAAGCGTTGGCCGTGACAGGCGGGGCAGGACTGGGCCTCGCCCTCGAACCAGTCGTTCCACCAGATCTCCTCGCCGGTCTGCTCTTCGTCGAAGTCCGAGAGACTCAGTCCGGTGCCGTAGCAACTGGGGCACCAGCCGTGCTTGGAGTTGTAGGAGAACAGGCGCGGGTCCAGCTCCTCGAAGCTGCGTCCACAGCTTGGGCAGGCGCGTTCGGTGGAGAACAGCGTTTCGCGGCCGCGCTCCGGCGCGACGCGGACCACGCCCTTGCCGAAGTCCAGGGCGCGGGCCAGCAGTTCGCGCAGCTGTGCTTCCGTGCGCGGGCTGATCTTGACCTCGCCCACGGGCAGGTCGATGTCGTGTTCCTTGTAGCGGTCCAGGCGCGGCCACGCTTCGGTGGGAATGAGTTCGCCGTCCACCCGCAGCTGGGTGAAACCCTTGCCCGCCGCCCATTTGGCCAGGTCGGTGTAGTAGCCCTTGCGCGCCGTGACCAGGGGCGCCAACAGCTGCACCTTGCGGCCGCGCTGCTCGCGCAGCAGGCGCGCGGCGATGGCGTCGATGGACTGCGGCTCGATGGGCAGGTCGCAGTCGGGGCAGTACTGGGTGCCGAGCTTGACGAACAGGAGGCGCAGGAAGTGGTAGATCTCCGTCAGCGTGGCCACGGTGCTCTTGCGCCCGCCGCGGCTGGTGCGCTGCTCGATGGCCACCGTCGGGGGGATGCCGGTCACCGAGTCCACGTCCGGGCGCGCCGCCGGCTGCACGAACTGGCGCGCGTAGGCGTTGAGAGATTCCAGATAACGGCGCTGGCCTTCGTTGAAGAGGATGTCGAAGGCCACAGTGCTCTTGCCGGAGCCGGACACGCCGGTGATGACGGTGAACTTGTCCCGCGGAATGGTGATGTCTACGCCCTGCAGGTTGTGCTCGCGGGCGTTGTGGATGGCAATGACATTCGGCGGCGGTGCCGGCTTGCGTTGTGCCTTGCCGGCGGTACGCGCGAGCAGGGCGGCGGTGGCCTGGGCGTACTCGCGCAGGGCGTGGCCGGTGTGGCTGGACGGATGTTCCATGACTTCGGCCGGGGTACCGCTGCAGACGATCTCGCCGCCGGCCTCGCCGCCCTCCGGGCCCAGGTCGATGAGCCAGTCGGCGGCGGTGATGACGTCCAGGTTGTGCTCGATCACCGCCAGGGAATGGCCGGCGTCCAGCAGGCGCCGGAACGCCGCCAGCAGTTTGGCGATGTCGTCGAAGTGCAGGCCGGTGGTGGGTTCGTCGAACAGGAACAGGGTGCGCCCGCTCTGCGCCTTGGCCAGGTGTCCGGCGAGCTTGAGGCGCTGGGCCTCGCCGCCGGACAGGGTCGGCACCGGCTGGCCCAGGGTGAGGTAGCCCAGGCCCACGGCCTGCAGGGGTTCCAGGGCGCGTATGGCGTCGGCCTGGGCGGCGAAGTAGTCCACCGCCTCGGTGACGGTCATGGCCAGCACATCGGCCATGGAGCGCCCGGCGCCGCCGTCCAGGTGCAGCTTCACCTCCAGTACCTCGGGGCGGTAGCGTTTGCCGTCGCAGTCGGGGCAGCGGATATACACGTCCGACAGGAACTGCATCTCCACGTGTTCGAAGCCCGAGCCCTGGCAGGTGGGGCAGCGGCCGGTGCCGGCGTTGAAACTGAAGGTGCCCGGCGTGTAGCCGCGCTCGCCGGACAAGGGTTCGGCGGCGAACAGTTTGCGGATGCCGTCCAGGGCGCCCACGTAGCTGGCCGGATTGGAGCGCGCGGTCTTGCCGATGGGCGACTGATCCACCATCACCACGGCGTCGACGTGTTGATGCCCCTGCACAGCGCGGTGGCGGCCGGCGGGGTCCTTGGGCTTGCCCTTGAGCTTGGCCAGGGCGTTGTAGAGCACGTCCTGCATGAGCGTGGACTTGCCCGAACCGGACACGCCGGTGATGCACACCAAACGATTCAGAGGTATCTCGGCGTCGACGTCCTTCAGGTTGTGCTCGGCGGCGCCGCGGACCGTCAGCCACTTTGTGGACTTGTCCGGGGCGCGTGCGGCGGCGCCGGTGCCCACGGTCTTTTCACCGCGCAGGTAACGCGCCGTGAGGGAACGCTTGTGAGTGAGCAGCTTCTGCGGCGGGCCGAAGAACACCTTGCGCCCGCCGTGCTCGCCCGGTCCGGGGCCCAGGTCCAGGATACGGTCGGCGGCCAACATCACCGCCGGGTCGTGTTCCACCACCAGCAGCGAGTTGCCGGCATCGCGCAGGCGCTGCATCACCTCGATGACGCGATGCATGTCGCGCGGATGCAGGCCGATGGACGGTTCGTCCAGTACGAACAGGGTGTTCACCAGGGACGTGCCGAGCGCGGTAGTCAGATTGATGCGCTGCACCTCGCCGCCGGACAGGGTGCGCGACTGGCGGTCCAGGGTGAGGTAGCCCAGGCCCACGTCGGTGAGGTAGCGCAGGCGCGCGCGAATCTCGCCCAGCAGGGTGTCGGCGGCCTCGTCCAGGGGCGCTGGAAGGTGCAGGTCCTCGAAGAAGGTGCGGCAGCGCTCCAGGGGCAGCAGCATGACGTCGTGGATGGTGAGCCCGGGCAGCGCGTTGAACTGTTTCTCGGGCACGCTGACGCTCGCCGGGCGGAAGCGCAGTTCGGGTGCCAGCACCGCGTCGGCATCTTCGCGGCTGCCCAGGCGCCAAAGCAGGGCGTCGTCCTTGAGGCGCGCGCCGTGGCAATCGGGACAGGCGTCGTAGCTGCGGTATTTCGACAGCAGCACGCGAATGTGCATCCGGTAGCTCTTGGTCTCAAGCCAGGCGAAGAAGCGCCGCGCCCCGTACCATACGCCGTCGTCCCAATCGCCTTCACCTTCGATGACCCAGTCCTTCTGTGTCTTGGTGAGCTTGCGCCAGGGCACATCGGTGGGCATGCCGCGCCGCTTGGCGAAGCGCATCATGTCCGCCTGGCATTCGTAGTAGCTGTCGGTCTGCCAGGGTTTGACCGCGCCGTCGGCCAGGCTCTTGTTCTCGTCCGGCACCACCAGGGCGTAGTCGATGCCCATGGTGCGGCCGAAACCGCGGCAGGTGTCGCAGGCGCCCACCGGCGAGTTGAAGGAGAAGCGGTTGGGCTGCGGCTCCGGATAGTGGATGTCGCAGTCGGCGCAGTGCAGGTCGGCGGAAAAGCGCCAAGGTTTGCCGGCCTTGCGCTGGTCGTTCAGGGGGAACACGCTGACGTGGCCGCGGCCGGTCTTGATGGCCGCCTCCAGGGCTTCCACGATCCGTTCCCGGTTTGCGGTACCGATGCGGGTGCGGTCCTGGATCACTTCGAGAGTCGCACCGCGGCGTTGCTGAATGCGCGTGTAGCCCTGCTTCTCCAGCAGATCGAGAACTTCGGCCTCGGTGAAGTTGTCCGGCACCTGCACGGGGAAGGCGATTACCGCCAGCCGGTCATTGCCGCGTTCCAGCAGGGTTTCGAACATGCTGTCCGGCGTGTCGCGCCGGACCGGCGCGCCACAGCCGCGGCAGTAGAGCGCGGCCGTGCGGGCGAACAACAATTTCAAATGGTCGTTGAGCTCCGTCATGGTGCCCACGGTGGAGCGGGAGGTGCGCACCGGATTGGTCTGGTCGATGGCGATGGCCGGGGGAATGCCTTCGATGCGTTCGGCGCGCGGCTTGTCCATGCGGTCCAGGAACTGGCGCGCGTAGGGTGAGAAGGTCTCCACGTAGCGGCGCTGGCCCTCGGCGTAGACGGTGTCGAAGGCGAGCGAGGACTTGCCCGAGCCGGACACGCCGGTGACCACGATCAGTTCGTGCAGGGGCAGGTCGAGGTTCAGGTCCTTGAGGTTGTTCTGGCTGGCGCCGCGGATGCGGATCTTCGGTTCGGACATCGAGGCCGTCTCAACGCTTGGGTTCGGAGGTTCTCGCCGGGCGCCGGGACAAGGTCACGGAACTCGCGGCTACGGAGTTCGCGGGGACAGGGTACCAGAGTCCGGGTCGGAGGAGGTCGCACCGCCAAGCGGTGCCGTGTTCATACCGGGGGCGTCGGC
>Ga0315556_1001629_pt1 | contig 13345 bp, 9 predicted proteins | sample SalMarSW160310MG_FD_202112 | JGI IMG/M metagenome (GOLD analysis project Ga0315556, IMG submission 202112) | Salt marsh sediment microbial communities from the Plum Island Ecosystem LTER, Massachusetts, United States - Salt Marsh Sediment SW1603-10 ...
AGGGGATGTTCTTCCCCACTTCAATGACGGCCTCCTCGTTGTCAAGGGTCAGGATCTGGGGCGTAGAGATGATATTGAAATCGCTGTCGGTCCGCACCGCCTTGATAAAGGCCCCGAGGGTGGGAAACGTGAGGCTGCCGAGGGTCACTGCCCTGCCCACGACGCCGGCTGCGAAACCCGCAGGGAGTGAACCCGTGGAAAGGGCATTGAGGTCCCCTTGGGAACCCGCAGTTCCCCCTACCCACACGCCTCCCCGGCTCCCCTCTCCATATCCCCCATTGTAGGTGTTGCCAGCCCGCCATTCTACGCCCAGTTCCAGCGCTTTATCAGTTGACACCTCGACAATCAGGGCCTCCACATACACCATGGTACGCGGGATATCCAGTTTTTCAATGATTTGTTTCAGAACGCGGTATTCATCCGGTTCAGCAATGATAACAAGGGCATTGGTGGCCTTGTCTGCGGAAATCTGGACTTCCTTGGAAACAAGGGGAGCTCCACCCTTCTTTTTTTCGGCGCCCTTTCCGGGGATCTGCATGAGAACTTTTGCAAGGTCTTCCGCAACTGCATTCTGAAGTGAATAGATGTGGATACTCGCACGGGGCTTGGCTTCTTTCTGGTCCAGCCGTCCTACCAGCATCCGGATATCCGACATGATTTTTGGCGGGGCCACCACGATCAGCGCATTCGTCCTCTCATCGGAGATCATCTTGACGCTGCTTTTTATCAATTTTCTTCCCCGTGTCTGCAAAAAAATCTCTTTCAATTTGGGCACAAGTTTTTCGGCCCTCGCGTACCGCAGCATAAAGACAGCGGTTTCTTCAACTCCCTCCACGTCAAGCTGCCTAATAATCCTGATCAGCCGATCGATATTGGAAAGCACATCGATGATAATAAGGGTATTTGTTTCTGCATAGGGAATGAGCAGGCCGGTTCTCGGGACAAGGGGTTTCAGCAACTTTGCCAGGTTAGATGAATCCGCATATTTCAATGGATAGAGTTGGGTAATAATCCTGTCGGTGGGAGCCCTGGTTCCCTTTCCGAAAAAGGTCTCCACCCCTTTTCCTCTAGCCTCCGAAGCCTTGATGATCTTTACCACCTTCCCGGCAGGAACGGCGGTAAATCCGTTTACCTCCAGAACGGATAGGAAGACTTTGTATGCCTCATTCACACTCACTTTCTTCGGGGAGAGGATCGTCACCCGACCCTTCACCGCCGGATCAACCACAAAATTCTTTTGGGTCAAATCACTGATAAACTTGATCAGGACACCCAGGTCCACATCTTTGAAATTCATGGTGATCAGCCCGGAGGCCCGATCCGATTTCTCTTCGCCGATGGCTCGACCCTGCTGGGCAAAGGAAAAAAGAAAGATCAAGAGGACAACAGCCACGATTTGTTTCCCGTATTTCTGCATTCTCATCATGTGCACTTCACCCTTCAGCTGTTCTGTTTATTCAAAAACGCCGGCACTTTTCACGGACCGTCTGCACCTTCCTCGTCACTTGGCACCTTTCTCACTGGTGGACGTCTCCTCACATTTATTTTTTTCTTTAGCGACGGAGCCCGGATAACTTTTCTAGGCGGAGTCCTCTTCCCGAGTGCACGCTGCACCGCCGCCGGCCCGCTTTCATAGGACATGAGCAGGCTTTCCCGGGTCCCTTTTCTGTCCAGGATAACCCGGTCCGCAAGGATTCTTTCAATGCGAACGCCATTGACGAAATCATTTTCCGCGTACGTCTGCTGTTCCCGGCTTTTTCCATCAAGGATAACAGCAAAACGCTCACCCGCATCATCAATCATGGTCCCTTTGAGTTGCAGATCCAGGTCAGTCTCTTTCACCGCAGCAGGAGATGTTTCTTGCGCTCGAGATCCTTCCATAGATTTGTGTGTCTTGAAGATATCTGCCTTTATGACGGATTGGAAAGTGGAGATATCTGCCACACCTTTGCGCGGAGAACGGTTTCCAGCAGCCTTCTTCCCGGACTTAACCGATGGCTGATACGTTCCGGGCTGCGTGGATGCCCAGGTGCGGTAAATAGTAAATCCTACCCAGAGGATTAAGCCGACAATAATGATATTGGTGAGCAAAAAAATCTTCCGGAGACGCATAATTCCTCTTTAAATAGGATACAATTTAGCCGCTTTCTCTAATAAAAGAAAGGGATTATTTTCGTCACCTTCTTCTTCTTACCCCCTTTTGTCATCATCCAGGTAAAGCGCGGCAAATACCTTTGCATCGGTCAGGATATCAGGGATGAAACACGATTCGTTGGGTTGATGGGCCGTATCGGCACACGTGGACCAGACAACCGCCGGCAACCCGTATTTTCGAAAAAATGCGGCCACTGTTCCGCCGCCGATGCCCATGGGTTCAGCGTCACGGCCGGTGACCACCTTGATTGCCCGCTTCAACGCAAGTATCACCGGTGAATCAATCGGAGTCGGTGCCGGTGCCTCCTGGCGCTGGACCGTTTCCAGTTCGATTTTCAAATCAAGTTCCGAACCAATCTTGTCTGCCATCTCCCGGCAGGCCGAAAGAACTTCCCCTGTCTGATACCGCGGCAGAATTCGACAATCCAGAGAAAAGACAGCCTTTCCGGGGATGGTATTGATATTCGGCACATTTGGCTCCATTTTGGTAGGACTGAAGGTGGATTCCGGAGGGCTGAAAAGGTCGTCTGGATAAGAAAAAAGGTTGTCCAGTTCCTGCAGGGCCAGAATCAGCTTTGCGGCGCCTACAAGGCTGTTTTTCCCCTTCTTCGGTGTACTGGCATGACACTGCTTTCCGATGATGGTGAACTGGAGCCACAGCATGGACTTCTCCGCGATCTCGATCATGGTTCCCTCCTCGTTTCCGGCATCCGGTACGACGATGAGGTCTTGTTCGCGGAACAGGCCTTTTCGATGTTTCAGGAGGTAATGGAGACCGAATTCACTTCCGGTTTCTTCATCCGCCACAACGGCGAGCCCCACCGGTCGGAACAATGGAATTCCCGATTCAAGGATTCCCTTCAACGCCAACCAGGAACTGACAAAGCCGTGCTGATTGTCTTCTACGCCTCTTCCGACAATCCTGTCCCCATCCACCCTGACGGTATACGGGTCACCCTCCCACAAAGTAAGGTCCCCGGGAGGCACGATATCCGAATGGCTCAGCACCCAGACCGCAGGACCTCCGAGGTCTTTCCCCCATTTTGCTATCAAATTGGGCCTGTAGCCATCAGGGACTCTGGAATCCGGCGCTTGAATGATTTCCAGGGTATCAGGATTCATTTCATCGAGGACCGCCTTGATGTGGTTTGTCTTTTCGTGCTCGCCGGTCCCCCCGTTTGCAGGTCCCAGGGCCACTCTGGCCGTGAGCTCGGACTGGAGGTTGATCACCTCTTCGCGATACTCGTCAATTCTTGCGAAAATACTCTTCAGTGAAATCATATTCTATCGCTCCTAATAGCTCATTCCATTTATTAGCATATTGTTATAGCATGCTTGAATACCGATGGTATTTAGGCAAGTCATGCTATTACAGAAACCCTGGTTTTTCGCCGCTTCAATACACTGTCCACTCCGAATAGATGACCAGCGCCCCTACAAGGCGGCGAGGCCGAACCCGGAAAGCCGGGCTATTTCCCCCATCATCTGCTCAAGCAACAGGTCGTACGGGGTGTCTTTCCCTGTCTCGAAAGGCCGGCCGTACTGAACCAGGACCTTTGTCCTCAAGCCGGTCTTGCGGTACCGTATGCCAACGGGAACAAAGGGAAGGGTAAGCCGGGAAAGCACCAGCCTGATAATACCCGCATGACCCGGTCCCATCCTTTCCCGGTAGTAGGTTCCCTCCGGAAAAATGACCACTCCCTCTCCTTCCTTGAGAAATTGAATAACCGCCTTCATGGTTCGCCTGCTCTCCAGCGGTCTCTGCCGATTCAGGGGAAGGCCTCCAAGGGCGGTCAAATACCAGCGGCCAAGAGGATTCTGAAACAATTCGTATTTTGCCACATAGTAAAGGGGTCGCGGGGTGGCAAGACTCAAAAGCGGTATATCCTCCCAGCGCTGGTGTTTAGGGAGAAGGACAAAAGCGGTTTCATGAGGCAAATTTTCAACACCTTCAACCCGGAGGGCAAAAAAGGGGGACAAAAAAATACGGCCGGCTGTTCTCGTGAACCTGAATACCCATTCCTTTCTTCCCAGTCCGGTTTTCCAGGAGCAACCATTTTCCGCCTTTTTCTTCGTTCTTCCTCGATGAACAATCCCGTGGCTACTCAACAGTAACACTCTTTGCAAGGTTTCTTGGTTTGTCAATATCACGGTTGAGGAGATTCGCACAGTAATAGGCCAGGAGTTGACAGGGGACCACCGCCAGGATTGGATTCAGAAAGTCAAGGGTGGGAGGAATTTCTATGATCTCATCAGCAACGTCACCAATCTCTTTGTCTCCCTCCGTGGTTACGACGATCACGGGGCCCCTCCGACTCTTTATTTCCTGAATATTGCTGATCATTTTTTCATACATATCATCTTTTGGCAGGATTGCCACCGTCGGCATTTCCGGCGTGATCAGGGCGATGGGGCCGTGTTTCATTTCCCCTGCTGCGTATCCTTCCGCATGGATGTACGAGATTTCCTTCAATTTCAAGGCCCCCTCCATGGCGATGGGGTAATTAAACTTCCGGCCCAGGAAAAGCCAATTCTGGCAGGTATGGTATTTCTCCGCGATGGCTTCAATGTGATTGGCTTGTGACAGGATCTTTTTTATCTGCTCCGGGAGCTTCTGCAGCGCACGGATGGTCTCAACCCCTTCGGTCAGTGACAGATTCTGGTGCCGCCCCAGCAGAAGTGCAAGAAGGATGAGGATCGTGAGCTGGGAGGTGAAAATTTTTGTGGAAGCCACCCCTATCTCCGGGCCGGCATGGTTGTAAATCCCTGCCTCGGTCTCACGGGAGATGGAGCTTCCCACGACATTAACGATTCCGAGAAGCCTCGCTCCCTTTCTCTTGGCCTCCCGGATGGCTGCCAGCGTGTCTGCTGTTTCCCCTGACTGGCTGAGGGCGATGATGAAGGTATTGGGAGGAAAGTTGAGCTTCCTATAGCGGAATTCTGATGCAACCTCTACCTCCACATCGATATCAGTCAATTTTTCGAACACATAGCGACCCACGGACCCGGCATAGTAGGAAGTACCGCACGCCACGATAACGAGATGACGGCATTTCTTCAATTCCTCCCAGACGGGCATAATACCGCCCAGTTTCGGGACTCCTTCCCCAAGCTCAAGACGCCCCCGCATTGCGTTCATTACCGTTTCAGGCTGCTCATATATCTCTTTCAGCATAAAATGCGGGAATCCGTTCAATTCGGCATCCTCAGCATGCCACTCCACCGTCTCAATGGACCTCTGGATTGGTTCCGCCCTTGCCGTTGAGATGAGAAAGTCATCCTGCCTGAGTGTGGCGAGCTCATTGTCCTGGAGATGGATCACCTGATTGGTATAGCGAACCATGGCAGAAACATCTGATGCCGCGAAATGGCCTTCGTCGCTCACCCCGATGACCAGTGGACTGCCCCGCCTGGCTACCACGACCTCACCGGGCACATCCCGGTGAATAACCGCGAGTCCGAAGGTGCCTTCCACCTGAGACATGGTTTTTCTCACTGCCTCCGCCAAGTCTCCTTGAAACTGAATCCCGATAAGATGGGCCAGGACCTCGGTATCTGTTTCCGAATAGAACCGGCACCCTTCCTTCTGGAGCTTTTTCTTGAGAAAGGCATAGTTTTCAATAATACCGTTGTGCACAATAAATACTTTTTGCGCTTGGTCCGTGTGCGGGTGGGCATTGTATTCTGTTGGTTCTCCATGTGTTGCCCAACGGGTATGGGCAATTCCCATGGTGCCGTTCATTTCCAGTGAATTTATCTTCTTTTCCAGTTCAATAATTTTTCCCACGGAACGCTGACAATTGATCTTTGATCCATCCTGCACCGCGATGCCGGCCGAATCATAGCCTCGATATTCGAGCTGTTTGAGCCCACCGATAAGGATTGACCGAGCCTGCTTTTCTCCCACATAGGAAACGATACCACACATAATTCATACTCCTGTCTTCTCTTGTTGTTCACGGGTATATTCTACCATTATGCTGCGGGAATCGACCAGGGCTAGCCCGGGTTTCTCACCGATCTTCGTCACAGTAGATTATTGGTGAGAAATCCGGGTTAGGACCGAAACTCATAGGTAATGATGGCCCTCGCTATTTCCCTGGACCTGATGCCTAGCTTCTCACCATGGATTTCCAGGACGGCCAGACAAATCCCGTGCGAACCATTATTGGGGACCGCATAGGCGGAGATCCAATCGTACTTGTAACGATCGGAAGGATCATTAATTGTCCCTGTCTTGGCACCCAATTTCAACCCACGAAACGGTTTTCTCCTTCTGAGGCGCCAGAACGATTTCCGGCATGTGCCATAACGTACAGTATCTTCCATCATAGACTGCAAATTTCGCGCCGTTTCTCTCGTAATGGGAACTCCAAGCACACCGGGATGTGCATCATACACCGGCTTTGCCTTTTCGCTGATTTCCTTGATAACCCACGGCTTCATCACCTTCCCCTCATTGGCAATGGCGCAGGAAAAAAGCGCCGCATGGAGGGGGGAAATCCGTGTGCGCCGGTTAAAACCTGACGCAATTTCAGCAATTCCGTATGGGTCTTCGGGGACATCTATGACGCTGGGGGAAAGGGGAAGGTCGAAAAAAATAGGCCGGTTGAAAAAGAACCTGTGGGCATAATCGATAATCGTCTCCCGTCCAAGCGTGTAAATCCCGAGCTTCCCAAACACCGGGTTTACCGAGGTGGCAAAGGCCTTGCGAAACGATATCTTTGTAGAGTACCTGCTCACCTTCTTGGTCAACTGATTTCGGTAAAGGGTATGCCCCCTCCCGAGAAAATTCAGCGTCCTGTTCGGGGTAAAATGGGCCTTTTCAATGGCAGCGGACGCGGAGACAATCTTGAACAGACTGGCCGCCGGAAACCGTGATTCAAGGCAAAGATTTGGGCCCTTTTTTCCATCTTTTCTGTAACTCGCCAATGCCAGGACGCTGCCATCAGAAGGACGGAGCACAACGACGGCCGCCTCTTCCGTTTGCGAGCGCTCCAGGAGACGATAAATGTACTTCTGCAGCCGAGGAATGATGCTCGTCTGAACCATCAGCTCGGCATCATTCCGGCGTATGGAGAAAAAATCAGGGGTAGCACCCTTGTCCCCGAACTGTGCCGACAGGAGAGGCCAAAGCTTCTCCGTGTCAACACCGTCCAATCTCGAGACGGGTTGTTCCGGCTTTTTTGGTTCAGAGTAGCTTGCCTCACTGAAATGGACCAGAATGCGATTCCCACCGTAGACACCCAGGAATATGAGGAGGGAGATCCCCCCAGCATAGAAGGTCAGCAGGAAGATTCTCCAAATCAGTCTCTTCCGTCTTTCTCCCTTCCGCAGGTTGCTCTGATAGGCTCGCCAGTTTTCCGGAGGACCCGATCCTTTCCCCATTACCTCACCTGATCCAGGAAATCAGCATCGTCCATGTAGGGCTTCAGCGCTTCTGGAATCGCGACCCGCCCGTCGGCCTGTTGATAGTTCTCGAGGACTGCCACGACGGTCCTCCCTACAGCAAGGCCAGACCCGTTCAGCGTATGCACGAGTTCGGTCCCCCGTGCCCCTTTCCGTTTGAACCTGATCTTTGCCCTCCTGGCCTGGAAATTTTCAAAATCACTGCAGGAAGAAATTTCCCGGTACAGTCCCTGCCCGGGCAGCCATACCTCAAGATCATAGGTCTTGGCTGAGGAAAATCCCAAATCTCCCGTACAGAGGGAAACAACCCGGTAGGGGAGCTCGAGTCTCCGCAGAATTTCTTCTGCGTTGCGCGTCAGTTTTTCGAGTTCTTCATAGGAATCTTCCGGCCGCGTGAATTTCACCATCTCCACCTTGTTAAATTGATGCTGCCGAATCAGCCCGCGGGTATCCTTTCCATGGGATCCTGCTTCCGAACGAAAACAGGGGGTATAGGAGACATAAAAGATGGGCAGGTCTTCCTCTTGAAGGATCTCTTCTCGATGGATGTTGGTCACCGGAACTTCGGCCGTAGGTATCAGGTAATAATCCCAACCCTGAATTTTGAAAAGATCTTCTTCAAACTTCGGCAATTGCCCCGTCCCGGTCATTGATGCCACATTCACCATGAAGGGCGGCAGGATTTCTGTGTACCCGTGCTCTTTTGTATGGATATCGAGCATGAAATTAATGAGTGCGCGTTCCAGTCTCGCGCCGGAACCTTTATAGAGTGCGAACCGTGCACCCGCAATTTTTGCCGCCCGCGGAAAATCCAGTATCCCCAGTTTCTCCCCGATGTCCCAGTGTGCCAGGGGCTCGAACTCAAAACCTCTTTTCTCTCCCCAGCTTCTGACCACGGGATTGTCTGTCTCATCGCTCCCCACGACCACCGATTCATGGGGCATGTTCGGAATAACCATGAGCAGAGGCTCCAGTTCCTCGATAAAACCGGCAATTTCTTTTTCCTTCTGTTTAATATCCGCTGAGACCTGCTTCATTTGAAGGATCAGCGCGGAAGCATCTGCTCCATTTTTTTTTAAAGAAGCAATCTGCTCGCTCACCTCATTTCGCCTGTGACGGAGTTCCTCCACGTCTGCGAGCCTGTTCCTTCGCTCCCTGTCAAGTGTTTCAAATTTCGATATATTGAGATCGTACCCACGGTTCTTGAGCATGCCCTGGATCGTCTCAAGGTTTGATCGTACAAATTTCAGATCCAGCATGGAATTATCCTCCCGTCTGAGGTGTAGGGCGTAAGATTGTCAGCGCATTATGGGTAAATATCTACTCAAAAAATGTAGTTAAATTCTCTTTTGCTCCTCTTGAATGTCAACTCTCAATCCCGCTAAAGGGGACCAAATCTCAAATCTGGGACAGATTTCTTGTTCTTATTGAGATGCTATCTCTAATACATGATAAACGAGTGATGGTCAAACACTTTGCTCTGCGCCATTTCATTTTGTCCTTTTCATAGATTCATGGTATGATTATTAGTTATATTGTGAATTGCCGTAAACCGGAAACCCTTTTTTTAAACGGTATCAACTCATGACTGCATCCGAAAACCCGAGAACACAAAATCCAGTATGGCGCTTTTTCTGCTCCGTGCGCCTGACCATTGTACTCTTGATCATCCTTGCACTGGTATCCATTGTGGGCACCCTTATTCCCCAGCAGCAGGGATCCATGGCGTTCGCGAGGAATCTTCGCCCGGGCACCCTGAAGATATTCCTCTTTTTTGATTTGTTCGATATCTATCACGCGATCTGGTTCAGATTCCTCATCGGCATCCTGGCACTGAACCTCATCACCTGCTCCATCAACCGGTTCCCCGGGATCTGGAAGCGGTTCAGCGCTCTCCCCAGGCCCGACCGGCAAAGACCCTTTGAAGGCCTGCCCGATGAACTGACAATTGCTACTCCCGGGCAGGCGGAAGCAGTCGCAAAAGATGTGGAACATTTCTTTCGGAAAAAATACAAACGGGTGCGGAGCAAGGCATCAGGCAATATCCATTACCTTTATGGTGAGCGGGGCCGCTTCGCCCATTTCGGCTTTTACCTGGTCCACCTCAGCATTCTCATCATTCTGGTTGGGGCAATCGTGGGTTCCCTGTTCGGGTTTGAGGCGTACGTCAACATTGTGGAAGGGGGCGAGACCGCTTTTGTGAACCGCACAAAGAACATGGATCGCATCCCGCTGGGTTTCACGATCCGGTGTGACCGGTTCACCGTTGACTTCTATGAGAACGGGACGCCAAAGGAATACCGCTCCGACCTTACCTTCCTGGCGGATGGGAAAGTCCTTGAAAAGAAAAGTGCCCTGGTCAACCATCCCGCTCATTTCCACGGCATCACTTTTTACCAGGCCAATTACGGCACGGTGGTCGGTGACCGGGCACGCCTGAAGATCATTAGAAAGACGAGCAAACCTGCCACAACTGCTGTTGAAGTCAAAAAAGGTGAATCCATCCAACTCCCCGGTGGAGAAGGTCATTTCCAGGTTGCCGACATCCGTGAAAATTTTATGAACATGGGGCCGGCCCTCCTCATTCGCGTGCATCCGGATGGAGGACAGGAAAAAAGCTTCTGGGTGTTCCAGGACCGGCCGGAAATCGAGAAACGTTTTCCCGGATTAACCCGAAAGTTCAGCAAGCTCAATCCGTCGGCCTTCAAACCCTACACATTCATCATCGAAAAACTGGATACCCGTTATTATACTGGACTCCAGGTGGCAAAAGATCCTGGTGTAGCCCTTGTGTGGGCCGGTTGCTTTCTCATGGTGGGAGGTTTTTTTATCACCTTTTTCATGTCTCACCGGCGCATTTGGGTCAGGGTAGCGCCCGGGGAAAAGCATACCCTCGTGAGCGTGGCAGGAAGCACAAGCAAGAACCCGGTGGGCCTCGAAAGGGAACTGGAGCACCTGAGCCGCAGTCTTGAAGAACACCTTACCAGGAAAGGAAGGAAGGTTTCATGAACTCGTTAATCCTTAGTTATATCACATTCGTTTATTTCGCAGCTTTCTTTTTTTATCTCCTTATGATGGTCATGGGAAAAGGGGTCTTCGGCAAGATTGCAACCACCATTTGCGTCCTGGGACTTGCGGGCCATATTTTTGCCATAGTATTGCGATGGATCGAATCTTATGATCTGGGGATCGGACACGCCCCCTTTTCCAATCTTTACGAATCTCTAATCTTTTTCTCATTTACAATCATTCTTCTCTACCTGATTGTGGAATGGCGCACAAAAAACCGCACCCTTGGAACATTCGTAACGCCCCTGGCTTCCCTTGCCATGGCGTATGCCTCCTTCTCACCAAATATAAGCAGCCGCATCCAGCCCCTGGTGCCGGCGCTTAAGAGCAACTGGCTTATAACCCATGTTATCACCTGTTTTTTCGGCTATGCGGCCTTTGGCCTTTCGTTCGGGCTTGGTCTCATGTACCTCCTGAAACTGTTGGATCATGATGGCAAGTCGGGAATTTTTCTCCGACTGATTCCCGGCAAAGCTATCCTTGATGAACTTAATTACCAGATGGTAGTGATCGGATTTCTCATGCTGACCCTTGGCATTATCACCGGTTCGGTATGGGCCCATTCGGCCTGGGGCAGTTATTGGAGCTGGGACCCGAAGGAAACCTGGTCTCTCATCACCTGGTTCATCTATGCGGCGGTTCTTCATTCTCGCCTGGTTCACGGGTGGCGGGGTAAAAAGATCGCTATTCTCTGCATGATCGGTTTTTCCTGTGTCCTCTTTACCTATTTCGGAGTAAATTACCTGGCTGGGCTTCATAGCTATGGAAAGTCCTAACGAGTGCCCATCCATACATGGCTATTTTGCCCGATATCATCGTTATGCTCAAACTTTGATCCTCGAAATACCTCAAAGTATTTCTGCGGTTAATCCCGACGTGGCGGGATCGCATGCCCCCGCTCAAAGTCCGGGATCTTCGACTTGATCTCGACTATCTCATTTATGGATGGGCACCGACTAGAAACTCAGCCTAAACAACCTGAAATGCAGCTTGTCCAGATTTTGCATACTTTGAAATCAAGGATACCCAAAAAACCCAAACAGGATATGCTCTCTTTTCTGAGTGATCGGCGGGAGGGCTTTCTGTTTTTGTGATTTATCTATGGGGGAAACCGCAGAACTCCGCTTTGCGGAGTAACTGCGGAGCCCTGCCTATAAATCTCTATAGGCGGGACGTTGATAAGTCACTGAAAAGATTAGCCCGGGAAACTTGGAACCGGAGAAAATGCAACATAGCCTGTAACACTGAATTTTCACTTTAGCGGGATCAATCAAACATGCAAAATCTGAACACTCCTTTCACGCTGCGTCCACCTTCCTTTATCTTGGACGCCCTGGCCCGGTTAGTCGATGCCGGTTACGACGCACTGATCGTTGGCGGGGCCCTGCGGGACACCCTGCTTAAAAGACCGGTACTTGATTGGGACATCGCGACTTCGGCGGAGTGCAACCGGATCCGGCAGTTGTTCAGTGACCGAAAAACATATCACCTGAGACATGAAACCGTGACTATTGTTTTTCCACATAATCGCTTGGAGATAACACCATACAGGGATCCTAACGGAACACTTGAAGGGGACCTTGCCAGACGTGATTTTACGGTCAATGCGATGGCCTATGATCCCGTAAGAAGAGAATTGATCGACCCGTGGAACGGAAGGAAGGACCTTGCGCAGAGGGTAATCAGGGGCACGGGATACCCTGGCTTACGCTTCCGGGAGGATCCCCTTCGCCTCCTCCGCGGCATCAGGTTGGCCGTTGAGCTTGACTTTGAGATACAGGATCAAACACTTCAGGCAATGGACGTTCACGCGCACCTTCTCCGCCATGTCGCGCCCGAGCGCATACGGGAAGAGTTGGTAAAAATCCTCATGTGCCCTCGCCCTTCCGGGGGGTTCAAGATGCTTTCTGCGCAGGGCCTCCTCAGACACATCATTCCCGAACTATGCGAGGGAAAAGGCGTGGAACAGAACTTCCACCATCAACATACTGTGTTCGACCATGCCTTGGAGACCGTGGAAAAGGTCCCTCCGGTTCTCCATTTACGGCTGTCAGCGCTGCTGCACGATATCGCCAAGCCGCGTGTAAGGACCCTCAAGGGCGATACATGGCGTTTTCTTGGCCATGCAAGAGAGAGTGCCCATCTCGCCCAACAGGTGATGGCAAGACTTCGATTTTCCCGTCTCCTCACGGAAAAAGTTGCCCACCTCATTATGAATCATATGATTGAATACGACTCCCAGTGGAGTGACGGGGCGGTCACTCGGCTGATAGGAAAAGTGGGCAGCGATAGTATCGATGATCTTTTGATCCTCCGCAAGGCAGACCTCGTGGCCCACAGCACCGGCAATGAGCGTGCCCGGCCCATCAAAGAGCTGCAGGAGAGAGTGGCGTCTGCCCTTCAGAAAAAACGGGCTACATCGGTTCTTCAACTTGCCATAAACGGCGATGGCGTGATGAAACTCCTTGACCTGGAACCCGGGCCCCGCGTGGGAGAGATCCTTCAGCATTTACTTGAAATCGTGATCGACAACCCTCATCTGAATAACCCGGACGATCTTCAGGAACTCCTCGAAAGAGCCCCCGTCCTTGAATAAAACGTCCGCAATATCCTTGACCATCTTCTTGCGCTTCTCTATACTGCCCTTTCAAAGAAACACCCGGATCCAAGGGATGAGCACTTTGCGTCATTCCTGCGGAGCAGGTTTTTCAAT
>Ga0315556_1001630_pt1 | contig 13344 bp, 16 predicted proteins | sample SalMarSW160310MG_FD_202112 | JGI IMG/M metagenome (GOLD analysis project Ga0315556, IMG submission 202112) | Salt marsh sediment microbial communities from the Plum Island Ecosystem LTER, Massachusetts, United States - Salt Marsh Sediment SW1603-10 ...
CTGACGCAGATGCTGGCCAAGGTCGGCGCCCAGGGACAGTCGGTGAACGACACCATCGCCTGGGCCGAGAATCAGATTAAGGCCTATTCGATGATGTAAGCTCGCCACCGGGTTCGGCAAGCGCCGGCGCGTGCCGGCGCGTGCCGGCGCCTCCGAGGTGGGCGCGCCCGGTGAGTAACGAACAGCAAGGGTAGGAGGAGGAATCCGATGGCCAACGGCATTGCGGCCAAGGCGCCCGCGTCGAGTTCCGCGCGCCGCATGACGATGCAGAAGCTTATGCGGCGCCGCTCGACGACCGCGCTCGCGCTCGCGCTGCCGCTGATCGTGCTGATCTCGACGCTGGTGATCTATCCGGCGTTCTACGCGGTGTATCTGTCGATGCTCGACCGCACGATGGAGAACTTCACCGGTCTGAGGAACATCCTCTTCCTGCTGCACTTCGATACTTTCTGGATGGTGGTCAAGCAGTCGTGCCTGTTTGCGATCACGGCCGTCATTTTCAAGGCCCTGATCGGTTTCGTCAGCTCGCATTTCGTGCACAACCTGCCGGCCAAGGGCCAGCGCAAGTGGCGCGGCATGCTGCTGGTGCCGTGGGTGATCCCGACGGCGATGAGCACCATCGCGTGGTTCTGGCTGTTCGATCCGTCGTACAGTGCGATCAACTGGATCCTCGCCAAGTTCGGCATCGAGGCCATTCCCTTCCTCGGCGTGCCGGGCTGGGCGCGCTTCTCGGTGATCCTGGTCAACGTCTGGTACGGGGCGCCGTTCTTCCTCATCATGTACCTGGCGGCCCTCAAGTCAGTGCCCGACCAACTCTACGAAGCGGCGGCGATCGATGGCGCCAACTGGTGGCAGAAGGTTTGGTACGTGACGCTGCCCATGATGCGCAACATCATCGCCATCACGATGCTGTTCTCGCTCATCGTGACCTTCGCGAATTTCGACATCGTCCGCATCCTGACCTACGGCGGTCCGGTGAACAGCACGCACATCTTCGCCACCTGGGCGTTCGCGCTCGGGATCCAGGGCAACAACATCCCCATGGGCGCGTCCGTGTCGCTGTTCATGCTGCCGATCCTCGGGGTGGCCGCGTATTTCATCCTGCGCGACATCACCCGGCGCGGCAGCTCGGTCTGACCATGAGCGCGACCGCACAAGCAATCGACCCGGCAACGCCGGCAAAGCACGGCAGCCTGCGGCGCAGCCGCCGCTGGGCTCTCTGGTGGTCGTATGTCTTTCTGGCGCTGTTCGCGGTCTTCTTCCTCATGCCGCCGGTCTACATGCTCATCATGGGCCTGAAGACCAGCAGCGAGATCGCGGCGATGACCAACCCGTGGTGGGTGTATCACCCGACCCTGGAGAATTTCAAGGCGCTGCTCACCTCGACCCAGTACCTGACGTTCTTCCGCAACTCGGCGGTGATTGCGGTTGCGGTGGTCGTGATCACCATGCTGATCGCGGTGCCTGCTGCCTTCTCGCTCGGGCGCATGAGGTTCTGGGGCTCGACCACGCTGGCGACCGGGGTGTTCCTGACCTACCTGATCCCGGATTCGCTGCTGTTCATCCCGTTGTTCAAGATCATGGCCTGGGTGCACGAGACCACCGGTATCGCGCTGCTCAATCACTGGTGGGCGCTGATCATCATCTACCCGACCCTCACGGTGCCCTTCTGCACCTGGATCATGATCGGTTACTTCCAGTCGATCCCCAAGGAACTCGACGAGGCGGCACTGATCGATGGCGCCGGCTACATCCAGATGCTGACCAAGATCTTCCTGCCGGTTGCCCTGCCAGGCATCATCGCCGCCACCATTTTCGCCTTCACCGTGTCGTGGTCCGAGTTTCTCTATCCAATGGCGTTCACGGTCTCAACCGACCAGCTCGTGCTTCCAGTCGGCATCGTCACGACGCTCATCAAGGGTGACGTCTACAACTGGGGCCAGATCATGGGCGCATGCCTGCTGGGTGCCGCGCCGCCGCTGATCATCTACGCATTCCTGATGGACTACTACATCGCCGGCCTGACCGCCGGCGCGACGAAAGGATAGCCGTATGGCCGAGGTAACGCTGCGCAAACTTGTCAAGCACTACGACGCCACGCCGGCGGTCCGCGGCATTGACCTGGAGATTTCGGACAAGGAATTCGTCGTGCTGGTGGGCCCTTCGGGCTGCGGCAAGAGCACGACGCTGCGCATGATCGCCGGGCTGGAGGACATCACCGGCGGCGACGTGCTGATCGGCGGCGATGTGGTGAACGACGTGCCGCCGAAAGATCGCGACATCGCGATGGTGTTCCAGAACTACGCGCTGTACCCGCACATGTCGGTGTACGAGAACATGTCGTTCGGCCTGCGCCTGAAGAAGACGCCCAAGGACGAGATCGCGCGCCGGGTGCAGAACGCGGCCCAGATCCTCGACATCAGCGAGCTGCTCGAGCGCAAGCCGAAGCAGCTCTCGGGCGGGCAGCGCCAGCGGGTCGCCATGGGGCGCGCGATCGTGCGCGACCCGAAGGTGTTCCTGTTCGACGAGCCGCTATCCAACCTCGACGCCAAGCTGCGGGTGCAGATGCGCACCGAGATCAAGAAGGTGCACCAGAAGGTCCGCACCACCACGGTCTACGTCACCCATGACCAGGTCGAGGCGATGACGCTGGCCGACCGCGTGGTGGTGATGAACGGCGGCAACATCGAGCAGGTGGGCACGCCGAACGACCTTTACCATAGCCCGACGACCAAGTTCGTGGCCGGGTTTATCGGCTCGCCGGCGATGAATTTCCTGCCCTGCGCGCTGGAGGAGGCCGCGGGCGGCTTGCGCGTGCGGCTGAGCGATGAGCTGACCTTTCCGGTGCCGCAGGAGCGCACCGCCCGCTACCGGCCGTACCTGGGGCGCGGCAAGCTGCTGTTCGGGCTGCGCCCCGAGCACATCATGGAGCAGCGTCCCCACCTCGAGCCCAACCAGACCCCGTTCGAGGTCGACCTCGAGGTCACCGAGCCGATGGGGATGGAAACGCTGGTCTATTTCCTGGTGCGCGGCACCGAGGTCTGCGGGCGCGTCAACCCCAACGCCGGCGCGCGCGACGGCGCGCGCATGAAGCTGGTCGCCGATCTGAACAACGTGCACCTGATCGACGACGAGAGCGGCAAGGTGCTCTGAGGTTGCTGCGGGCGATCGGTATCGCCCTCGCTTTCGGCCTGCTTGTCGCCGGCGGCGCCCGTGCCGCTGAAATCTCGATTTCCTGCAGCGCGGTCGGGCTCGAGCTCGAACTCTGCCGCGACGGCGCGCAGCGCTGGGCGCGCGAAAGCGGCAATTCGGTACGACTGGTTTCGACCCCGAACTCGGCCAGCGAAAGGTTGGCGCTGTACCAGCAGCTGCTTGCTGCCGGCTCGCCCGACATCGACGTGCTGCAGATCGACGTCGTCTGGCCCGGCATCCTGGCGCGCCACCTGCTCGACCTGCGGCCGTACGCCGGCAGGCGGCCGGCCGCGCACTTCGCGTCGATCGTCGCCAACGACACGGTGCGCGGCAAGCTGGTGGCGATGCCATGGTTCGCCGACGTGGGGCTGCTTTACTATCGCAAGGACCTGCTCGCCAAGTACGGCGTCGAGGTGCCGCGTACCTGGCCCGCGCTCACCGTAGCGGCGCGTCGCATCCAGGACGCCGAGCGCGCCGCCGGCAAGGCCCGCATGTGGGGCTTCGTCTGGCAGGGGCGCGCCTACGAAGGCCTGACCTGCGACGCGCTGGAATGGATCGCGAGCCGCGGCGGCGGCGGCGTCGTCGAGCCCGACGGCGCGATCTCGATCGACAATCCGCGCGCCGCGCGCGCGCTGGCCGCGGCCGCGGGCTGGGTCGGAAGCATCTCGCCGCGCGGCGTGCTCAACTACGCCGAGGAGGAAGCGCGCGGCGTGTTCCAGTCGGGCAACGCGGTGTTCATGCGCAACTGGCCGTACGCCAGGGCGCTGGCCGAGAGCGAGGGCAGCCCGGTGCGCGGCCTGGTGGGCGTAGCGGCGCTGCCCGCGGGTGTCGGCGTGCTCGGCGGGGCGCAGCTCGCAGTGTCGCGCTACTCCAGGCATCCCCGGCTCGCCGCCAGCCTGGTGATAGCGCTTACCGGGCGCGCCGAGCAGAAGCGCCGCGCACTGGCGGGCGGCTTCAATCCGACCCTGCCGGCCTTGTACCAGGACGCCGAGATCCGGCGCGCCAACCCGTACTACGGCGTCATGGCACAGGCGCTTGCGCACGCGGTGGCGCGGCCTGCGGCGGTGACCGGGACGCGCTACAACCGGGTCAGCAGCGCCTTCTCGAACGCGGTGCACGCGGTGCTCGCGGGGCAGGCGGACGCCGCCACGGCGCTGCACTCGCTAGAAGGCAGCCTGATGCGAATATCGCGCGGCGGGCGATGGTAGCTCGCGCGCGTACCGCGTGGCTGTTCCTCGCGCCTTCGCTGGCGCTGCTCGCGCTGGTGGCTGGCTGGCCGCTGGCGCGTAGCGTGGGTTTCGGCTTCAGCGACGCGGCACTCGGCGACCCCGCCTGGCGCTGGATCGGATTCGAGAATTACCTCGCCAACTATGGCGGGCGCTGGTACGGGCTTCTGGCGGACCCGGTCTGGTGGCATGCGGTGTCGAACACGCTGCGCTTCGCGGTCTGCTCGGTGGGCCTCGAAACGGTGCTCGGGGTGGTCATCGCGCTGGTGCTGAACGTCGAATTTCGCGGGCGCGCCTGGGTGCGCGCGGCGGTGCTGGTGCCGTGGGCGGTGCCGACCATCGTCTCGGCCAAGATGTGGAGCTGGATGCTCAATGACCAGTTCGGCATCGTCAACCACGCGCTGCTGTCGCTCGGCCTGATTGCGCAGCCGCTCGCCTGGACCGCCGAGCCGGGGCTCGCCATGGCGTCGGTGATCATGGTCGACGTCTGGAAGACGACGCCGTTCGTGGTCCTGCTCGCGCTCGCCGCGCTGCAGCTGGTGCCCAGGGAATGCCGCGAAGCCGCCCGCATCGATGGCGCCGGGCCGGTGCGCGAGTTCTTCAGCGTCACGCTGCCGATCATCCGCCCCGCACTCGTGGTCGCAGTCGTGTTCCGTGTGCTCGACGCGCTGCGGGTGTTCGACATTATCTACGTGCTGACCTCCAACAGCACCGACACCATGTCTATGTCGGTGTTCGCGCGCCAGCAGCTGATCGATTTCCAGGACGTCGGCTACGGCTCGGCCGCGGCCACCCTGCTGTTCCTCACGGTCGCGCTGGTGACCGCGCTGGTACTCACCGCCGGGCGCGTGCGCCTGACCGAGGAGGGCGTGCTGCGATGAGACGGCTGCGGCAGGCGGGCTTCCTGCTGCTGGTGGCGGCGATCCTGCTGTTTTGCCTGTTCCCGTTCTACTACGCCCTGACGTCATCGCTGCGGCCGCCGGCCGAGCTGTTCGAGCCGGCGCTGCTGCCGCGCTCGTGGACGCTGGCCAACTATGCGGCGGTGTTCTCCGAGCAACCGTTCGGGCGCAACATCGTCAATTCGGTCCTGGTCGCGGGCTCGGTGGTGGCGCTCTCGCTGCTGGTGGGGACGCTCGCCGCCTACGCGCTGGCGCGGCTCAGCTTTCGCGGCCGCGGCACGCTGCTGGCGGTGATCCTCGCGGTGTCGATGTTCCCGCAGGTGGCGATCCTGTCGGGCATGTTCGAGCTGATCCGTGCCTTGGGGCTGTACAACAACCTGGCCGGGCTGACGCTGTCTTACCTGGTGTTCACGCTGCCGTTCACGGTCTGGATCCTGACCACCTTCATGCGCGAGCTGCCGCGCGAGCTGGAGGAGGCCGCGCTGATCGACGGTGCGGGCCGGTGGCAGACGCTCGCGCAGGTGCTCGCGCCGCTTATTGCGCCGGCGATGGTGACCGCCGGCCTGCTCGCGTTCATCGCGGCGTGGAACGAGTTCCTGTTCGCGCTCACCTTCACCCTGACCAACGCCGAGCGCACGGTTCCGGTCGCGATCGCCCTCATGAGTGGCGCCAGCCAGTACGAGCTGCCGTGGGGCAACCTGATGGCGGCTTCTGTTATCGTGACGCTGCCTCTGGTGGCGCTGGTGCTGATCTTCCAGCGCCGTATCGTCGCCGGCCTGACCGCCGGCGCAGTCAAGGGATAGGCATGAGCAGGTACTACTGGGACGACTTCACGCCGGGCTGGACTTATGAGAGCGGCTCACGTTCACTCGGCGCCGAGGACATCAAGCGCTTCGCACGCGAGTACGACCCGCAGGTCTTCCACACCGACGAAGAGGCGGCCACGGCCACGCCCTTCGGCGGCCTGATCGCGAGCGGCTGGCAGACCTGCGGCGTGATGATGCGCCTGATGTGCGACGGCTACCTGGTCGAGTCGGCCTGCCTGGGCTCGCCGGGGCTGGAGGAGCTGCGCTGGCTCAAGCCGGTGCGCCCCGGCGACGCGCTGCGCCTGCGCGCCGAGGTGCTCGAGCAGACGCCGTCGCAGAAGCAGCCAAATCGTGGCACGGTCAAGTTCCACTGGGAAGTGCTGAACCAGAACGACGAAGTGGTGTGCTCGATCGTCGGCCGGCAGCTGTTCCGGCGCCGCTAGTCTTCCAGCAGCCGGCGCAGGTTCTCGCGCACCGCGGCGTCCGCCCCTGGACCGTAGCGCGTGCGCCCCGGCTCGAAGACGTCGGTAAACGCGTACTCGAAACGCTGATCCTGCAGCCCCAGGATGCCGATCAGGCGGTTTTCGGCCGAGCAGTCGTCGTCGTGAGCAACGAGTGCCGGCCAGCCGTCGGGTCCCGGCTCCAGGATCGGGCCGAAGAAGATCGCGCCGCCGTTGTTCTTGATGCGCAGCGCGCAGCTGCCCTCGGTCACTCCCGACATCGGCAGGAAGTCGATCGTGCGGGTGAGCTTGCGCCCGCGGCCGACGGCGAGGTCGACCGTGCCTGCGACGTGCGCTGCCTCTGCCTCGAAGGCGATGCTCTCGACGCCGGCCGCTGTGCGCCAGCGCTCGAGGTCTTGCGCGCCGCGACGGCTGGGGAGGAAGACGTAGGCGGGCGGAGCGACCGCGCTCAGCGCCGCGAGCAGCTCGGCGTCGAAAGGCGGCGCGTTGACCAGCACTCCGCCGGCCTCGCGGTCGGCGATGTAATAGACGGCCGGGCGCGTTCCCGCGAGGTGGTAGATCGTGCGCTCGCGCAGCGTGAGCAGACTATCGAGCATCTGCGGCCTGCGCGCGAAGCCAATCGACGAACGAGCGCACCGAGGCACGCGCCAGGGCCTCGCTGCGCGCCACCAGGTAGTAGGCGTAGGGCAGATGCACGCGCAGACCGAACGGCGCCACCAGGCGCCCGTCGTCCAGCTGCGGCTTGGCGAGCTCGGGCAGGGTGGCGACGATGCCGACGCCCTCGGCCGCCGCCTCGAGCGCGAGCACGGTGTGCGAGAAATGCACGCCGTGCTTGAGCCGCAGCTGCGTCGCGCCGGCCGCCTTGAGCCACAGGTCCCAGAAATCGCGGCCGTCGAACAGCTTGCCGATATCGTCGTGGATCAGGGTGAATTCGCGCAGCCCGGCCGGCGCCAGCCTGCGTCCCGCGAGCAGGCGCGGGCTCGCCAGCGGCGTGACCGACAGCGGCACCAGGCGCTCGACGTGGTAGCCCGGGAACTGTCCGTTGGACAGCAGCACCGCGACGTCCGCGTCGGCGAGCCAGGTGTCGGCCTCGCGCTGCGACTGGGCGCCGACCGAGGTCGACTGGCGGGTGCGGGCGGTGACTCGCACGTCGACCCCGGGCTCGGCGCTGAGGAAGCGGTGCAGGCGGGGCATCAGCCAGCAGGTGGCGAACGAGGGGGCAACGCTCACCGTCAGCGTCGACTCGGGTCCCAACTCGCGCAGCATGCGCATGGCGTCGGCGAGCTGGTCGAAGCCCGCGCTCAGGCGCGGCAGCGCCGCGCGCGCGGCGTCGGTCAACTCGATCGCGCGCGGTTTGCGTACCAGCAGCTGGCGGCCGGCGTGGTCTTCCAGCAGCTTGATCTGGTGGCTGATCGCCGCCGGGGTGACGTTCAGCTCGGCCGCGGCCTTCTTCAGGCTCAGCAGGCGCGCCGCCGCCTCGAAGGCGCGCAGGGCATTCAGCGGGGGCAGGCGGCTCGGCACAGCGAGGGCTCCCGAGGGCGGTGTCTATAGGTTATCAAAACTAACGCATAAAGCCAATAAGTATCGTTTGTTGCCTCGCAACATAGGGGCGAAAATGCTGTTAAACAGATCAGACGCAGAATTAAAGTTTAGCTAATTTAACTCTAACCAATGAGGTCCACCATGCCCAACTCGAACAAGCTGCTGCGCAAGAGACTGGCATCGCTGCCGATCACCGAGGCCGAGCGCGACAATGCGCTGAGGCTCGTCGCGCAGGGCGAGTCGATCGCCGACGCGCTGCTCGCGCTGTCGCGCCTGTTCCATCGCGCGCCGGTGCTGCACCACGCTGCGCACTAAGAGTAAGTAAGGCCCAGATCTGCTCAGGCCGGTGCGAGCCATCGGCGCGACCGCCGCAGCAGCTCGAAGACGATTGCGAGATTGAGCAGGTTCCAGCCGATGCCGTTCATGAAGGCGGCCCGGTACGAGCCGGTGAGGTCGAAGATCTCGCCCGACAGCCAGCCGCCCAGAGCCATGCCGAACAGGGTGGCCATCAGGACCGTGCCGACTCGCTGCCCGGCCTCGAGCGGCGAGAAGTGCTCGCGCACGATGATGGCGTAGGACGGCACGATGCCGCCCTGGAACAGCCCGAACATCGCCGAGATCACGTACAGCGACAGCAGGCCGTCGAAGGGCAGGAACAGCGCCAGCGCGATCGCCTGCAAGCCCGAGCCCAACAACAGGGTGCGCAGGCCGCCGATGCGGTCCGAGATCCACCCCGAAGCCAGCCGGCTGACGATGCCGAAGCCGAGCATCATCGACAGCATTTCGGCGCCGCGCGCCGGTCCGTAGCCCAGGTCGCCGCAGTAGGCGACGATGTGGACTTGCGGCATCGACATCGCGACGCAGCAGGCCACCCCCGCGAGGCACAGCAGCCACTGCAGCTGCCCCGGCCTGAAGCCGAGCGGCCGCTTCGGCCATGATGCGATGCCGCCGTCCAGGGGAGCGGCTTCGGCCTGCGGCGCGCGCCTGCGCAACAGCAGCGCAAGCGGCAGCATCGCCGCGAAGCAGAATATGCCGACGCCCATGTAAGTCTGGCGCCAGCCCACGCTGGCGAAGTAGTGCTGCAGCACGGGCGGCCAGATGGCGCCCGCGACGTAATTGCCGCTGATGCAGACCGCCACCGCGATTCCGCGCCGGCGCGTGAACCAGTGCGAGATGTCGGCCACCAGCGGTGCGAACGTCGCCGCGCTGCCGAAGGCGCCGATCAGCAGACCCTGCGCCAGGCTGAACTGCCACAGGCTGCCCGCCGAGCCCGCGGCGACGAATCCGACGCCCAGCGCCACGCTGCCGAGCAGCACCGGCACCATGACGCCGAAGCGGTCCGCCAGCCGACCCATCAGGATGCCGCCCAGGCCGAAGCCGACCATCGTCAGCGTGTAGGGCAGCGACGCGTCGCCGCGCGCGACGCCGAACTCGGCCTGCACCTGCGGCAGGGCGACCACCACCGCATACATCCCCGAGCCGCCGAGCGTCATCAGCAGAAGTGCGATGCCCAGGCGAACGCAGGCGTACATCTTCGATCCGGTGCAAAAGGGAGCGAGTATCCCAGATTAGAATCGGGGCTCCAACGGGAGGAGCCGCCATGCGGATCGAGTTGCTGCTGCACGTGTTGTCGGACGTGGTATGGGTCGGCGGCATGTTCGTCGCCTACCTGGCGGTGCGCCCCGCCGCGGTCGAGGCGCTCGAGCCGCCACAGCGGCTGAGGCTGTGGACGGGGATCTTCGCGCGCTTCTTCCGCTGGGTGTGGGCGGCGGTGATCCTGATCCTCGGCACCGGCTTCTCGATGATGGGGCGCATGCAATCGGTGCCCGCATACGTGCTGGTAATGGCCGTTATCGGTCTGCTGATGAGCGCGATCTTCCTGCACCTCTATTTCGCGCCGTTTCGCCGCCTGAAGCGCGCGGTGCAGCACGAGGACTGGAAAGCCGGTGGCGCCGCGCTCGGCCAGATCCGCATCCTGGTCGGGATCAACCTGGCGCTCGGGCTGCTCAACATCGGGGTCGCTATGCTCGGCCCGATGCTCTAGGGCACCACGATGCGACTGACTTCCGAGGAACAGGCGATGCTGCGCGGCGAGCACGGCGCGGCGGTCAAGCAGGCGATCGAATACCTGATCAAGGTCGGCGAGTTCTGGGGCGCCGAGCGGCTGGTGCCGGTCAGCAACGTCCACATGATGGGCGACATCGAGGTGATGGGCGACGGCGGGCTGAAGTGGCTCGAGTGCGCCGCCGAGCAGAAGGCGCGTTGCGCGCTCAATGTCACGACCAACGCGCGCTCGTTCGATTTTCCGCTGGTCGAGCGGCTGCAGCAGGATGCGGGCGAGGCGGCCAAGGAGAAGAAACTGATCGGGTTGCTGCAGCAAATGAACGTCGTCACCACCGACACCTGCATCAACTACCAGACGCTGTACCAGCCACACCTGGGCGAGCGCGTAGCCTGGGGCGACACCGGGACCGTGATCTACGCCAATTCGGTATTCGGCGCGCGCTCCAACTTCGAGAGCGGCCCGGCGGCATTCGCCGCCGCGCTCACCAAACGGGTGCCGGAGTACGGATTCCAGCTCGACCGCCACCGCAAGGGAACCTTCGTCGTCAAGTTGGAAGCGGAGCTCGACGACCTGGCCGACTGGGGCGCGCTAGGCAAGCTGGTCGGCGAGCCGAACCAGAGCTACTTCCAGGTCCCGGTGTTCACCGGCATCAAGCGCGCGCCGAGCTCCGACGAGCTGAAGCACCTCGGCGCCTCGCTGGCGAGCTACGGCTCGATGGGCATGTTCCACATGGTGGGCGTGACGCCCGAGGCGCCGAGCGTCGAAGCGGCGCTCGGAGGCAACACGCCGCACAGCGAAATGATCGTCACCAACGCCGACCTCGAGCGGCTCTACCGCGGCTACGACCTGGGCGACGGCAAGTGCGATCTGATCGTGTTCTCGGGACCGCAGCTTTCGCTGTGGGAGCTGAAGAACCTTGCCGAGCGCTTCGACGGGCGGAAGATCAGGCAGGGCACGCAGGTCTTCGTCACCTCCTCCAACGGCGTGCTCTCGGCGGGCCGCAAGCTCGGCTACGTGCAAAAGCTGGAAGCGGCCGGCACCACGCTGATGGAGGGCGTGTGCTTCTACATCCTGCAGAACCTGTCGCAGATGCGCCAGCGCAACGGCTGGACCAACATGATCTCCAACTCGGCCAAGATCGTGAACATCATCGGCGCGCACCGCTTCAACACCATCCTGCGCCGCACCCGGGACTGCGTCGACATCGCCATCGAAGGGAGGCTGCGGTGAGCGAAGTGCTCGAGACCATCGGCGTCGAGCGCGCCTTCGGCGAGGTGGTCGAAGGCGAAGCGGTGGTGTCGGAGGAGGGCTTCAGCCCGCGCTACGACCTCGACCGCTGGAGCGGCGTGATCACCAAGCCGGGCCACAAGCTGGAAGGCACCCAGATCAGGGACAAGATCTGCTTCTTCCCCACCGCCAAAGGCGGCATCGCCGCCGGCTGGGCCTTCTACGACATCAAGTGCAAGGGCATCGCGCCCAAGGCGCTGGTGTTCGGCGTCACCAACCCGGTGATGGTGCAGGGCGCGGTGTTCGCCGACATGACCATCACCGAGGGATGGTCGAGGCCGCCGCGCGAAGTGATCCGCACCGGCGACTGGGTCAGGGTCGATCCCGCGCGCCGAGTGATCGAATTGTTGAAGCGGGGAGTGAAAGGGGGTACGTAAATGACGGCAAAGCGTCTTTTCCTGGAGATCGGCAGCGGCAACGACCTGCACGGCGGCGACTACACCAAGGCTGCGGTGCGCGCGGTCGAGGACGCCATGCATCACAGCTCGCTGGCGCTGTTTCGCAGCTTCGGCATCGATCCGAACTCGATGCAAGTCTTGGTCACGATCGGAGTGCAGCAGCCGGACAAAGTCGATGTCGCCGCGGTGGAGCGTGCGTTTCCGTACGGGAAGGTCACGGCGACGGCAGTCCAGGGAGGCCTGGATGTCCCCGACGAAGGCGGGCGCGAGCCCACCGTGATCGCGAGCGCTGCTGCGGTCGTACGGCTCGATCCCGCGCTGCTGCGTTGAAGCGGCGTGGCGATGAAGCTCAAGTTTCTCTATCGCGGCTTCAAAGCCCAGTTTCGCGATCAGCGCGCCGAGATCAAGTCCCTGGTTTCCGCCCTGGCAAAGGACGATGTCGCCGTAGATGTCGGCGCCAACAAGGGGGCGTATATTCCGGCGCTCAGCCGGGCGCTGTCGAACGGACGTGTCGTCGCGTTCGAACCGCAACCGGTGCTCGCCGACTATCTTCGTCGCGCCTGTGCTGCAGCCGGGTTCGACAACGTGACCGTAGAAGCTGCCGGCGTATCGTCCACACCCGGCGCGATGACCTTGTACATTCCGGGCGCAGGAGAGTCATCACCCGGGGCGACTCTCGAGTCGGTAATAGAGAATCGCGAAAATTGCCGGCATCTGCAGGTGCCGGTCGTCACGCTTGACGCCTATTTCGCCGGCGAAGCTCGGCACATCGGCGGACTGAAGATCGACGTCGAAGGGCACGAATTGGCCGCGCTTCACGGCGCGGTCGAACTGATCCGCGCACATTCCCCGTCCATCGTCGTGGAATGCGAAAATCGCCATTTGAGGGCAGGCAGCGTTTACGATGTGCTCGATTTCCTGCGCTCCCTCGGCTATGACGGCCATTTCGTCCACCGCCATGCGCTGCGGCCGCTGAGCGAGTTCCGCGTCGATATCCATCAGCCCACCCTGGGTGACAGATTCTGGGACGCTCCGGATTACTGCAACAACTTCGTACTGATCAGGGGCCGATAGGCGCGCGCGAACGCGACGAGCCTGACGTCACGTTTTCTTCGCGCTGCGGATGTGACAAAGGCCCAAGCCAATAGCTTAGGCCTTGAGATAAGGTGGCTCCCCGAGTAGGGCTCGAACCTACGACCTGCGGATTAACAGTCCGTCGCTCTACCGACTGAGCTATCGGGGATCCGGAAAACCCGCTATTTTAAGGATTTCCGGATATCCAAGCAATCACGCGATGCGCCTTGCGAGAAAAAGAAAAAGCAAATGGCTCTGGGCCCTGGTTGTCGTCGTCGGGCTTCTTGCCACGGCGCTTGCGGTGCCGTTTTTGGTGCCGCTCGAGGGCTACATTCCCGAGCTGAACAAGCTCGTCTCGGAAAAGATCGGTCAGCCGGTGTCGATCAGGGATCTG
>Ga0315556_1001632_pt1 | contig 13342 bp, 10 predicted proteins | sample SalMarSW160310MG_FD_202112 | JGI IMG/M metagenome (GOLD analysis project Ga0315556, IMG submission 202112) | Salt marsh sediment microbial communities from the Plum Island Ecosystem LTER, Massachusetts, United States - Salt Marsh Sediment SW1603-10 ...
CCGCGGTGCTGGTCTACGAGCAGGTGGCCGTGCGCAGACTCGATCCCGCGGTGGTGCTGCGGAGTTTCAACGCCAATCTCGCCGTGGGCCTGCTGATGCTCCTCGGCATCATGGGCGGCCTGGCGCTGCACGGTTGATCGTTCACCCGGCCGACCGACCGGGTGCCGGGGAACGGTGCTGCTGAGTGAACCTGTTACCGTAGCAGGCGTGGCCGAGGTTCCCCTGTTCCCGCTCGAGGTCGTGGTGTTCCCGGGCATGACCGTGCCGATCCACGTCTTCGAGGAGCGCTACAAGCGGCTCGTGCGGTTCTGCCTGGAGAACGATCGCAAGCGCTTCGTGATGGTGCTGGTGACACACAACGCGCCGATCCGGGACACGCCGGTCGGGATCGCCGAGATGGGGTCGCTGGTGGACATCCTGAGCGTGCAGGAGAACGCAGACGGCAGCTTCGACCTGCTGGTGCACGGGCAGGAGCGCTGCAGGGTCGAGGTCGTGCGGCGTGAGGACGTGCGTGAGGACGACGGCGGGCACCGTCCGCTGTTCTTCGTGAACGACGCCGCGGAGACGGTCGCCCGGGACGACCCCAACCAGGAGCAGGTCGCGGCCTGGGACGCGCTCGATACCTTCCGCCAGTACGCGGCCACGTTCTTCGCCGACGGGGCGGTGTCGCAGGTGGAGGCCAACGTGCCCGAGGAGCCGCTCTACCAGGCATCGTTCGTGTGCGCCAACCTGCGTGTGTCGCTGGCATCGCGTCAGGTGCTGCTCGAGGCCGGCTCGTTGCGCGAGCGGTTCGAGCTCGCCCGCAAGATGATGGCGGAGCAGCTCAGCACCGCGCCCGAGAGGGAAGTGTGAGCGTGCGGACCGAGCCCGACGCCGAGGCCTTGCGTTTCCGGTGGCAGGACCTTCCGGTCGTTACCGCGGATCTGCCCGGAACCGGGGGGCGCATCCGCAGTCGTCCGGAGGACTTCCGGGTCGAGGAGATCCCCGCGTACCTGCCGCAGGGGAGCGGCTCGCACCTGTTCCTCAGAGTCGAGAAGCGCAACCTCACCACCCGTGACCTGGTAGCGGCGCTGATCCGGCACGGTCTGCGCGAGAACGAGATCGGCGTTGCCGGGCTGAAGGACAAGAGCGCCGTTACCGTGCAGTGGATCAGCGTGCCCAAGCGCGCCGAGGGGGCGGTCGCCGCGCTCGAGGCGATGCCGGGGGTCGTGGTACTGGAGCGCGCCTACCACCGCAACAAGCTCGGGATCGGGCACCTGCGGGGCAACCGCTTCGCGGTGCACGTGCGCGATCTCGACGACACCGCGGAGGCGGCGGCGCGGGCCCGTGCCGTGCTGGAGGCCCTGGCCGAGTGGGGGACCCCGAACTACTTCGGTCCGCAGCGGTTCGGCCGTTTCGGCAACAACGCCATCGACGGCATCAAGGTGCTGCACGGCGAGCGCGTGCCCGGCGGCCATAGGCTGCGCCGCTTCTTCGTATCGGCGTTGCAGTCGCTGCTGTTCAACGCGCTGCTGGCCGAGCGTATCGACGCCGGGCTCTACCGTCGCGTCGTCACCGGGGACTGGGCCCGTAAGCACGACACCGGCGGGGTGTTCCGGGTCGACGACGGGGCGCTGGAGTCGCCGCGCGCCGACCGCCTCGAGATCAGCGCCACGTTGCCCCTCTACGGCCGCCGCGTCCGACTCTCCGAGGACGAGGCGGGTGCCCTCGAGGCGAGCGTATTGGAGCGTTACGGACTGACCTGGAGCGCCTTCGGCTCCCGTCGAGGCGACCGCCGGTCCAGCCGGGTGGTGCTGGAGGCTCCCGACGTCCGCCAGGAGGACGGGGCGCTCGCCGTCGCCTTCACGCTGCCCAAGGGGAGTTACGCCACGGTGGTGCTCCGCGAGCTGACGAAGGTCGACGTGGACGCGCCGCTCGAACCCGCTGCCGGCACCGCGGACGTCGACGGCGCCGACGAGGACAGCGAGGATGACGACGCCGCCTGAGAACGGAGCCGTGCGCGGCGCCGCTCAGCCGGCGCCGCGGTGGGCGCTCCGCCCTCGCCGACGTGCGCTCCGTTCCGACGGCCGCACCAGGCGCCTTGCCAGCAGCTCCACCAGGAACAGCAGCAGCGCTGCCGCCGCCAGGGGCGGCCACAATGGAACCCGGCTGCCGCCGACCGCTGGAGCGTAGGGGCCGGGCTCGGTGACGACGGTTCCGCCGGTCCGGCGGGCGATCTCGGCCAGCAGTGCGCCGCCGTTGCCGTCGGCGAACTCGGGGTCGGGGCCGCCCACGCCCGCCCGCGCGACCACTTCGGAGCCCTCGGAGACGACCACGTCTCCGCTGCTCCCGGCGCTGTAGGGCAGACGCGCTTGGTAGCGGCCCGGAGCCACCTGCTCCATGGTCGTGACGCTGCCGTCGAAGCGGGCCGTGAGCGTCTCGTTGTTGACGTACTCCCCGCCTTTCACGGCGTCGACCACCACCTGCAACGCTCCCCCGTCGCGCTTCGCGCGCGCCTGGTAGACCAGCGGGCTCGCCTGGAGCCAGCGGGCCAGGGTGGCGAGATCGCCGGGGAGGCCCGCCCAGGCTCCGAACGGCCCGGCCCACTGGTTGAGGTCGGTGGTGAGCGCCGCGGTGCGTCCCAGGCCGACATGACGGATGGCCAGGATCGGCTCCTGGCGCTTGCCTTCCAGCAGCTCCTGGGCATCCGGCCGGAGGCTCGTCGCTACGTAGGCGTCGACCTCGGGGAGCACGTTCGGGAACTGCAGCAGGGCGTTGGGGCGCGCCTGCGGAACGGTCGGGTCCTCGACCAGCAGCTTTCGGGTGGCGGTCAGCGCTTCGCTGGTGAAGATCGACGGAAGGGTGTTCACGTCGAGCGCCTGGTAGTAACGGCCTCCGCCGGCCGCGGCGATGGCGGAGAGGCGCTGGAAGTCCGCGGCGTCGCCGATGGCGATGGTGGACGTGGTGATGCCGTCGGCGCGCGCTCGAGCCGCCAGCGCGCCGAAATCGGTCACCGTCCCGCTGTTGAACGGCCCCTGCCCGTCGTAGAGCTTGCCGTCGGAGAGGATGATGACGTGCTTGACCGAAGCGCGCGCCTGTCGCAAGGCGTCGAGGGCGTCGGTGTAGGCAGGCCCGAGGACGGTGCCGCCGGCGGTGGTGATGGCGAGGATGCCCTGCAGCATCTCGCGCTTGCCGCGTTCGGTGGCCTTGCGCAGGTGGAAGACCCAGCTCGTGCTGGACGGGTCGCTGAAGGCGATCAGGCCGATCAGGTCCTCCTGGTAGGCGAGCTCGACCACCTTGACGGCCCCCTGCTTGGCGAGCTCGAGCTTCGAGGGCGAGCCCGCGCTCATCGACTGCGAGTGGTCGAGGATGATGACCATCGCGACCTGCGGCACGGTGACCTGGGTCCGCACGTCGGTGGAGACGGGAAGGACGTCCTCGACCGGGGTGCGGTACCAGCCGCCGAGCCCGAAGCTGTGGGGACCGCCGGTCATCCACAGGCCGCCACCGCTCTGCACGTACTGCTTGAGGAGCTCGAGCTGGCCGGGCGTGAACTGCGCGGCGCTGCCCCGCACCACCACCGCGCCGACGTCCAGCGGCGCCTTGATGTCGGCGACCGTGCCGTTGCGTACGTCGATCCCCTGGGTGACCAGCAGTCGCGACAGCGCCGGGTCGCCGATGATCAGAACAGGCGGCTTGGCGCGCACCGAGATCATGGTGCGTTGCGCGTCATCGCCGGTCGGTTGCGCGAAATCGGCCGTGAGCGCGGCATCGACCTCCGCCGAGGAGGCGTCGGCGCCCACCTGGAAGCTGAACGGGATGGCGCTCCGGCCCACCGGGACGTCCTTCGTGATCGGGTCGAGGACACGCCCGTCGACGCTCGGCCGCAAGGTCACGGTGCCGGCCCGGTCGCTGTCGACGACGGCCACCACCTGGACCTTCTGGCCGGGCGCCGCCTGTTCCGGCGCCAGCAGTTGCGACAGTCGCACGTTGGGACGGCGTGGCACCAGGAGGGTGTCGACGGGGATGTCGGGCAGGGCGTTCAGGGCCTGGCCTTGCGACTGTACGCCGTCGCTGACCAGCAGCGCGCGGCGCGCGCCCGACGCGGCGGCCACCTGCAGCGCGCGGGCCAGGTCGGTCGAGCCGGTATCGAGGACCGAGGGGACCTCGGCATTGACCGTGGGCACCCGGGCGGTGTCGGCCGCTAGGTAGAAGACCTCGGGCCGCGCCGCGGCGCCACGCCGATCGAGCGCCCGGATGGCCTGCAGCGCGCTGTCGCCGACGCTGGCGGAGACGTCGACCAGCAGCGCGACTCGACCTCCGGCCCCGGGCAGCGACGGCTGGGCGAGGCCCACCACCAGCAGCGCCAGTGCCAACGCCCGCAACCACCACCAGGGCCGCCGCGGCAGCGCGAGCAGCAGCGGTAACGCCAGCAGCGCCCAGGGGAACCCCAGGTGAACGCCCGCAGGGAGCACGCCCCATGCTAGCAGCCGCGGGCGCCGCTCCCGGGACCGTCGCGACCCTACGGACGTGGTTGCGCCAGACGCGAAGTTTTCGCCCTGGGGACGGTGCCATGCCCTGCTATGATTTCGGCGATGACCGCGGCCCAACAACCGTACGTGCTCGTCGCCATGACGACCGAGGAGCGTGGCGAGGGGCTGCGTGGCGTGGTGACGGAGATGGGGCTGGCGGCGACGATGTTCAACGACGTCGAGGAGCTGCTCTATCACACGCGCGTATCGGTTCCCACGGCGCTGGTGCTCGAGCACGGCCTGGCCGCCAAGGTGCCCCAGCTCGACCTGGTGGCGCTGCTGCGGCGGCGCAAGGCGTTGGCCAGCATCCCCTTGATCTACCTCGGTCCTCCCGATCCGCAGATCCATGCCACCGCGATGAGCTCCGGCGCCGATGCCTACCTGGCGCTGCCCACCCGGCCTCAGGTGGTGAAGGCGCACCTGGAGCGGCTGCTCGACCGTTACCAGACCGAACGCACGCTGCGTGACGCGCTCGAGCACTCGCGCAGCTTCGAGCAGGCCTACAAGGAGAGCGAGCGCGTCAAGGACGACCTCATCCACATGCTGGTCCACGACCTCAAGAGCCCCATCGCGAGCGTCATGGGCCTGCTCGATCACAGCCTGGAGATGATCAAGGCCGATCCGGGCGAGACCGGCATCGAGGAGTTGCTCGGCCTGGCCCGCAGCGAGTCGCAGCATCTGCTGAACCTGGCGGCCAACATCCTGGACGTGCGGCGCATGAAGGAAGGGCACATGCCCTTCGAGCCTCAGTCGATCGCGAGCCTCACCGAGCTCGCCAAGGAGTCGCTGGGTGACGTCAGCGGCGGCCCGCGCGATCGCAACTTCGGCTTCCTGGTCCGCCCCGAAGCGGAGATCCTTGCGGCCGACCCCAAGCTGCTCCGACGGGTACTGGCCAACCTCATGGCGAACGCCATCAAGCACACGCGGCGCGGCGGCTACATCGACTTCCGTGCCTGGAAGCAGGACGAAGACTTCGTACTCAGCGTTCGCGACGACGGCGAGGGCATCCCCGAGGCCGACCAGAAGCGCGTGTTCAACGCCTTCGAGCAGTCCCGGCACACCGTCCACGATCGCTACGACACCGGCATGGGCCTGACCTTCTGCAAGCTCGCCGTCGAGAAGCACGGCGGGCGTATCTGGGTCGAGTCCAAGGTCGGCCGCGGCAGCACCTTCTTCTTCACCATCCCGGCGAACGTGCCGGCGCGCTCCGACGAGGGCGTCGCCGTCGGCAGCGTGTGACCGCCACGGGGCGCGCCCGCCGCGACCCCGCTGAGGTGCCTTCCTGGTCGCTGGAGGCGGAGCTGTGGCAGCGCGGCTACTCGCCCGTGGCCGGCGTCGACGAGGCGGGCCGGGGGGCGCTGGCCGGCCCGGTGGTAGCCGCCGCCGTGGTGCTGCCTCCCGGCGAGCATCCGTTCCGGGACTCCAAGGTGCTGACGCCTCGTCGCCGTGAGGAGCTCGCTCTGCGCGTGCGCGACAGCGCGTTGGCCTGGTGCGTGGGCGAGGCCAGCGCGGCCGAGATCGATCGCCTCAACATCCTGGAGGCCACCCGCCTGGCGGCTCGACGCGCGGTCGCCGGGCTGCCGTCCGGTGTGAGGCCGGGCGCCCTGGTCACCGACTACCTGCGGTTGGGCGCGGGGCTGGCCGAGCTGGCCGTGCCCCGTGCCGACGGTCGCAGCTTGCAGGTCGCGGCCGCCAGCATCCTCGCCAAGACGGTGCGTGACGACAGGATGCGGGAGCTCGCGGAGCGCTTCCCCGGCTACGGCTTCGAGGCGCACAAGGGGTACGGCTCGGCCCGGCATCTGGCGGCCCTGGCGCGCCTCGGCCCCTGCCCCGAACATCGCCGCACCTTCGCGCCGGTGGCACAGGCCCGGCTGTTCGCACCGTAGAATGGAGCGTCCCCTTCGGTGGGGCGCCCCCCGCGCGGCGCTCCCGTGGCCGCGTCCGGCGCAGCTCGTCGCGGCGGCGCTGGTTGAACCGGCGGGGCGCTAGGGAGCGACGACCATGCCCGAGTGCATCGGTGTGAAGTTCGATAACGGTCCGAAGATCCACTACATGGAGGCGCCGCCGACCCCGCCGCAGGTGGGCACGCGCTGCGTGGTGAGTACCCGCCGTGGCCTGGAGCTCGGGCGCGTGCGCACCGAGCCGCGCGACGTCTCCAAGGCGCACGGCCACTACGTGCGCGATGCGCTCCAGGACGACCTGCAACGCTACGAGGAGCTGCAGCGCCGTGCCGATGACCTGAAGTGGCTGCTGCGGGCACGGGCCCGTCAGAGCGGCGCTGACGTCAAGATCGTGGCCGCGGAGTTCACCATCGACGAGGAGATGATGGTGGTGAGCTACTCGTCGGAGGAACACCCGCCGCTACGCGTGCTGGCCCAGGAGCTGATCCAGCACACCACGGCGCGCATCGAGTTCACCAATGTCGGCCCTCGTGACCAGGCCCGCATGCTGGGCACGCTCGGCGCCTGCGGCGACGCCTCGTGCAGCTCGACCTGGCTGCAGAGCTTCAGCGCCGTCAGCATCCGCATGGCTCGAGACCAGCAGCTCCCGCTGAACCCCGAGAAGATCAGCGGCCCCTGCGGGCGCTTGATGTGCTGCCTGCAGTACGAGCACGACATGTATCGAGAGCTCCTCAAGGGCATGCCGAAGAAGGGCGGACGGGCGTGCCACGACGAGAGCGGCACCTGCGGCCGGATCGTCAAGCTCAACCCGCTCAAGGGCACCGTCGATCTTCGCACCGAGGAGGGCGTGGTCGAGGAGTATCCCGCCTCCGAGGTGAGCCGGACGCGCGCCTAGCGGGCCGCCGTCAGGGTCGCACGGCGGCCCGCAGATCGAGCGCCAGCGTGGCGAGCGCCAGCGGCTGGCTGGCGTACGCCTCGAGGGCACGCTCGCAGGTCTCGATGGCGTCCAGCGACGCGACGTAGGCGGGGGCGGGCAGCCCGCGCAGCGCCTCGCGCAGCAGCTCCATGGGCGCCACCGATTCGCTACGTTCCAGACGCCCGGCCAGCGCCTCGGCGGCGTCGAGCGTCTCCCGAAGGTCCCCGTCGAGCGCGGCGACGAGCCGGTCGACGGCCTCCTGCTGCGCCCGGTATCCGGCCGCGTCCTCTCGGGCCTGCAGCAGCGGGCCAGGCAGGCCCAGTCGGAACGCCGGATGCCGCTCCAGGCCTTCGAACGAGGCGACGTTGACCGCTCCCAGGCGCAGCGTGGCGCAGCGCGAGGCGACGGTGGGGAGCAGGGCGTCGGGCCCGGTGGCGATCAGCACGATCACGGCCCACGGGGGTGGCTCTTCCAGCATCTTCAAGAAGGCGTTGGCGGCGCTGGCGTTGAGGGCCTCGGCATGGTCGATGACTGCCACGCGGCGGGCGTAGCGGGGGCGGCTCTCCAGCCACGGGCCCAATGGGTCGGGGTCGCCCTGGGGCCTCGCCACGAGCTGATCGATGGTGATCTCGAGCTGGCGTCGTTGACGGCCGCTGCGCGTCGTCAGCGAGGGTGCCACCACACGCACGTCCGGGTGGGCGCCGGTCTCCAGCGCGCGGCAGCTGGAGCACGTGCCGCAGGGACGTGTCGCGCTGTCGGGCGCCTGGCAGTCGAGCAGAGCCGCCAGCCACAGGGCCACCGGACGCCGCCCCACGCCGTCGGGACCGGCCAGCAACAGCGTGTGCGGACCGCTGTTGGAATAGAGGCTCCGCAACGCCTCGCGGGCCGAACGGTGGCCGAGGATCTCCGCCACGGCGCTCAGCGGCCCACCGCCAGGCGCGCCGCCAGCACCTCGGGATAGCCGGCCGACCGCACCGACTGCTGTACGACGACGACGTCGAACTCGACGCGGAAGAGCTCGAGGGTGCCCGCTGCGTCGTCGAACAGGGCGTAGGCTGCGAGCGGGATGCCGTCGCGCGGCTGCCCCACCGAGCCCGGGTTGATGAACAGGCGCGCGCGCGGGGGGATGCGATAGAGCGCGCGCTCCTGCCGGAACTGGACCGTGCGCCAGATGGGGCCGCCTTCGGTCTCGACCGCCGCGAAGATCTTGGGAACGTGGGTGTGGCCCACCAGACAGAGCTGCTGGGCGAGCAGCGGCAGATTGGCCTGGGCGTTCTGGACCGTGGCGAGGTACTCCCACGGGCTGCGGAGCGCACCGTGGGCAGCCTCCCAGCCTTCTTCGACGACATGGTCCCGGAGATCCCGGAGGAACTGCAGGCTGTCGGCGGAGAGCTCCGGGAGCTGCCGCGCCAGCACCTCCGTGACGACGCTGTCCTCGCGGTGGCCGGCGGCCTGGCCGTCGGCCAGGGCGAGGAGCGCCGCGTCGTGGTTGCCGAGGATCCGGACCTTGGGATCGAGCGAACGCAGCAGCGAGACGACCTTCTCGGCGTCGGGGTAGTAGCCCACGGCGTCACCGAGGAACAGCACGTCGTCGTAGCCGCGATGGTCCGCGTGGCGCAACACCGCCTCGAGCGCTGGAGCGTTGGCGTGCACGTCGCTCAAGACCAGGTACCGCATGTGCGGCGAGGATACCATCCCTGCCCTTCGGTCCGGCCCGTGAGGGCGGGGAGGCTCGGAGCTATACTGTGCTGATGCACGGCCCGTCCCAGCGCCGCGGGCGTCCCGCCGAGCGACGTCGTTCCTGGTGGCCTCTTCCTCACCGCGGGTGCCCGCATGCGTGGGTGCGATGGGCGTAGCGGTGCGGCGGGCGATCGCGCTGCTGGCGTTGCTGGCGCTGCTTTCGTCGGCCGCCGCGCAGATCTCGGTGCCGACCTTCGGTACCCGCGGGGGCGTGCCTGCACGGGTGCTCAACGACTTCATGCCGGCCCTTCGGGCCGCGATCGAGCAGGCCACCGGCCTGAGCGTGAGCACCGGCGACCTCATCACCCCGGGCATCGCCGGCAGCCTCGAGCCGGAGTTCGCGATGCTCATCGCGGACCTCGACAACGCGCGCTACGCCGTTTCCGGCGAGATCGCGCGGAGCCAGGTGCAGGGCGCCGAGCCGTACACGGTCAACCTCATCGTGGTGGACGCCAAACGCAAACGCAACACCGACCTCATCAGCCGACCGCTGCAAGCGGGTGCGGTCGAGGACACGGTCAAGGCGCTCGCGGCCGCCGTCGCCAGCTTCACCGGCGCGGCCGTGAGCCTACCGAGCGGCAGTGCCGGGCTCTTCATCTCCAGTGAACCGGGCGACGCCGACGTGTTCCTCGATGGGGTGCCGGTGGGGCGCACCTCGAAGCTCGACGTGCTGATGCTCGAGCCCGGCCGCTACGATCTGGAGGTCCGCAAGGAGGGCTTCCTCCCCGAGACGCGCTCGGTCGAGCTCCGTGCCGACGACACCAGCTTCGTGCACGTCATCCTCACCGCCATCTCGGGGGGCAGCATCCAACTCTCGGCCGACCCCGGGGCTCGGGTCTTCCTCGACGGAGTGCGTGAGGGGGTCACGCCGCTGACGTTGCCCGCCCTACCCGGCAGCCACACCGTGCGGCTCGAGCGCTCGGGCTTCATCACGGAGAGCTTCGCCGTGCTGGTGAGGAACTACCGCGTGACGCGGGTGGTGGTCACGCTCAAGCCGGTGAGCGACCCGCTGCTGTTCTGGTCCGAGACCCGTTCGCAGCAGATATCCATCGACGGTGTCGTCCAGAACGGCGGGTTCGCCGTACGGCTCGGACCCGGCCTGCACACCTTCGAGCTACGGGGTCCCACTGGCACCACCAAGGTGCTGCGTGCGGTTCCCGACCACGGGGTGTTCCGCCTCGACCTCGAGAGCGGCGCGTTGATCCCCGTTCCCCGCTGACGCCCGACCGGCCCTGCGATGGGCCGGCTACGGGGTCGATGGCCCGCCCGGCAGGGTCACGGGAAGGGCGTAGGACAGGGCCACTACCGCCGAGGTGCCGGCCGGCCCGGAGGCAGCCGCGGCCCGGACGGTGGCGCTCCCTGGACCCGCCTCGAACGACAGGTCGAGGCGCGCCCGATAGGGGGGCACGTCGCGCCGGTACGGCTCGGCGTCGAGGCCGACCACCGCCTGCACCGGTCCGAGCGCTTGGGCGAGCGACACGGTGGCGCCGGGCGCCAGTCCGCCCTCCGCATAGCCCAGGTAGAGCGCGCCGTCCAGATCGGGCGCGCGCCGTCGGTGGTAGGTGAAGCCCACGCCGATGGCGGCGTCGCCGCCCGGCGCGGTGGGCGGCAGGTAGCCCTCGAGCCGCAGCGACAGCTCGTGCGGCCCGATGGCGCGCAGCCAGCGAAGGCGGGCGTTGGCGCGCCAGGTCGCGCCGCTCGGCAGCCAGTAGAGCTGTGGGCTCGCTTGCACGATCAACGCTCGGGCGGGCCGGCCGCTGGCGTCGAGCTCCACCCCCCAACCTCCGGCGGCGAACGGGGGGCGCGCTGCTCCGGCCACCGCCAACGGATCGAAGCGTTCGGGCGCGGCCGTGAAGCCCGACACTCGGACGCCCAGAGCCAGCGGGCCGAGCACCCCGCGAACGCCGAGCGCGCCCTGGGCCTGGCCGTCGGTGCGCACGGCCAGTGCCGCCTCCCCGACGACGTTGCCCAGCGGCCCGAAGGTGTCGTTCGCCTGCATACCGAGGTCGAGCTGCACGGCGTCGTCGTAGGCGAGGCCGAGCGTTACCCGGGTGGCCCCGACACGCGCGTTCTCCACGCGCAACGAGGCCGCGAAGCCGCCGGTTACGGTCGCCGAGGGTAGGCCCGCCGCCACGCCGACGCGCAGCGTCTGAGCGTAGGCCGAGGTCACCAGGGCGAGGGCGCTCAGCAGAGCGAGGGGTGCAAGGCGGGCGGTGCGTGGATGCGCGCGTGCCATGAGCCCAGTGTGCCCCGCCGGGACCGGGTCGGGCCAGTCTCCGGCGGCATGGTGGGCGTGCGTTCCCGGGCTGCTCCGAAACGAGTGCTAGACTGTGCGGCGATTCCCGGCCCAGGAATCCCCCTACCTATGAACATACTCGGACACGTCACCGTACTTCCCCGCATCCCCGAGCCTATCCGGCGCCTCGACGACCTGGCCCACAACCTGTACTGGACGTGGGAGCCCGGCGCGCGCCGGCTGTTCCGGCAGCTCGATCGTGAGCTGTGGGAAGCCTCGGACCACAACCCCATCGCCCTCATCCGCGACATCCGCCAGGAGCGCCTCGACGGTGCGGCAGTCGATCCCGAGTACCTCGAGGCCTACGCCCGGGTGGTCGAGCACTTCGACGCCTACCTTTCGGCACCCAGCTGGTTCCAGCACCGCATCGGGCGACCCGACGACCTCTACGCCTACTTCTGTGCGGAGTACGGCTGGCACGAAGCGGTGGCGCTGTACTCGGGCGGCCTGGGCGTGCTCGCCGGCGACCACACCAAGGCCGCATCCGACCTCGGCGTGCCGCTGGTGGCGGTCGGGCTGTTCTACCCCGAGGGGTACTTCCATCAGCGGGTGGCGAGCGACGGCCGGCAGGAAGCGGTGTACGTGCGCCACAGCCCCGCGGACCTGCCGCTGGCGCTGGCGGTGGGCGAGGACGGCGAGCCCGTCACCGCACGCGTCGACGTCTTCGGCCGCTCCGTCGAGCTGCGGGCCTGGACGGCCCGCGCCGGGCGGGGACGCGTGTTCCTGCTCGATGTCGATTTCGGGGACAACCACCCCGACGACCGTCAACTGTTGAGGCGCCTGTACGGCGGCGACCAGCGTACCCGGGTGGCGCAGGAGATCATCCTCGGCATCGGCGGAGTGCGCATGCTGCGGGCCCTCGGGGTGGCACCCAGCGCCTGGCACATGAACGAGGGGCACAGCGCGTTCATGGTGCTGGAGCGCTGCCGCGAGCTGGTCACCGAGGGACTCACGTTCGCGCAGGCTCGGGAAGCAGTGACCGCCAACACCCTCTTCACGGTGCACACGCCGGTCGCGGCCGGTAACGACGCCTTCCCGTTCGATCTCGTGAACCAGGCCTTGACCGGCTTCTGGGGGAGCCTCGGGCTCAAGCCTCAGGAGTTCCACGAGCTCGGCACGGCCGACCACGGCTGGGGAGCGGTGTTCAGCATGCCGGCGCTGGCGTTGCGATTCTCCTCGGGTCGCAACGGTGTGGCGCGGCTCCACGGCGAGACGAGCCGGCGCATCTGGAGTGACCTGTGGCCCGGCGTGCCGGTCGACGAGATCCCCATCGGACACGTCACCAACGGCGTGCACTTGTCGAGCTGGATGGCGCCGGAGGTGCAGGAGCTGCTGGGGACGGTGCTGCCCGCGGACTGGCCTGAGCGCTTCGACGACCTTGCCATGTGGGACGGCGTGCGCGAGCTCGACGATGGCGCGCTCTGGAACGTCCGCCAGGCGCTGAAGGCGCAGAGCGTGCGCTTCCTGCGCCGTCGCGTGCTGCGCCAGCTCGACCGGCAGGAGGCGAGCCCGACGGCGCTGAAGGACACCGGCCAGCTCTTCGACCCGGATGCGCTCACCATCGGCTTCGCCCGCAGGTTCGCTACCTACAAGCGCGCGACGTTGATCTTCCGCGACCTGGACCGGCTCGAGCGCATCCTCGGCGATCCCGACCGGCCCGTCCAGCTGGTGTTCTCCGGCAAGGCGCATCCGGCGGACGAAGCGGGACAGGCCCTCATCGCGCACATCCACAACCTCTCGAAGGAGCCACGCTTCGCAGGTCGCATCCTCTTCGTGGAGGACTACGACATGGCCGTAGGACGCGCACTCACCCGCGGGGTGGACGTCTGGCTCAACAACCCGCGCAGGCCGTTGGAGGCCTCGGGCACGAGCGGCCAGAAGGCGGCCATGAACGGGATCTTGAACCTCTCCATCCTCGACGGCTGGTGGCCCGAGGGCTACGATGGCACCAACGGCTGGGCCATCGGAGGGGCACGCT
>Ga0315556_1001633_pt1 | contig 13342 bp, 12 predicted proteins | sample SalMarSW160310MG_FD_202112 | JGI IMG/M metagenome (GOLD analysis project Ga0315556, IMG submission 202112) | Salt marsh sediment microbial communities from the Plum Island Ecosystem LTER, Massachusetts, United States - Salt Marsh Sediment SW1603-10 ...
CACTATGTAGTCGCTCCCGCGTCAGATGATCCCGGCTTGGAGCGCATAATTCGCCATGAGACTACCGTAGGCGGCAAACAATAGCAGCAGGATGGACGCATAGGCGATGTGCCCGAACCGCTGTTTGCGCACCTGCCGCTCGGTCCAGACCATGTCGATGCTGCCCAGCACTAGGATCTCCGTCCCTTCAGCCAGCGCGCGTCGGTCGTAGAACACCGGAATCAGCTGCGAGAGCCCTAGAGTGAGCCCCAGACCGAGCGCAATCGCTACGCCAAATGCGATACTCGCGAAAAGCAGACGATTCGGGCCGCTCGGAAGAATCGGCACCCGTGGAGGGTCGATGACCCGGAAGGTCACGACATCCCCGGTTGTATCGACCTTTTCCGAAAGCTTCAGTGATTCATTGCGTTGTACCAGCTGGTTGTAGTTTCCCTTGAGCATCCCATAGTCGCGGTTGAGGCGGGCATATTCCGCCTCCACCTCCAGGGTACGATCCAGGTATTTCTGCATCTCGGCGACCTGCTTCTTCTGATTCTCGGCCAATACCCTCTTGGCGGCGATATCCGCCTCGACATCACCGAGCCTCAGCTTGAGCTCCTGATAGACAGGGTTCTTGTTCGGATCCGTGTCAGTCAGGTAGCTCAGCAGCGGGTTCTTGCTCCCCGGTTGGTATTGCGCCCGCTCGGCGGTCAGCTGGTCGATGCTCCGCTGCAGGGCGATCACATCCGGATGCTTTTCCGTGTATTTCGTCAGAAGCTCGTCGCGCTTCTGCTCCAGCTCTCCGATGCGTTTATCAAACGGCGTAGTCGGGGCTTCCCCCCCGGGGCCCACGAGCCCGAAACTGGGGGACTCGCCCTCGACCTGGCGTTTGAGCTCGTCGCGCCGGTTCTCGGCCACGCGCACGGCCAGCTCGGCCTGCTCCAGCGCCTGCTTGGCCGCGTGAAGCCGCTCCGAGTAGCCACCGGCCCCACCCATGACCGCAATATTCTTCTGTTTGAAATTCTTTACCCGCTCTTCGGCTGCGCTCAGTCGCTGCTCGTAATCTCGGATCTGGTCCTCGAGAAAGCGGCCCGCAGAATCAGCTTCCTTGCGCTTGTCTCCCAGGTTGCCTTCCACGAATAGGGTCAATAGCGACTGAGCCACCAGCTTGGCCCGGTCAGGGGAGCTGTCCGTATAGCTGATGGTATACAGGTTGGTGCGCCCGGCCGTGCCGATCGCCAGGCGCTTGGACAGCCCGTCGATCAGCGCGTCCAGCTGCTCGGGCGTCTTGGCCTCCAGGTCCAGATCCGTCATCCGAGCCAGCTTCTCGAGCGTCGGTCGGCTCATCAGGGTGCGAGTCATAAGGTCTATGCGCTGCTGGTCATTCGTCTGCACGGCCAATCCATGGAGCAAAGGCTTCAGCAGGGTCTCGGTATCCACGTAGACGCGCGCAGACGAGCTGTATACGTCGGGCTGCAGGGCCACCCAGCTCCAGCCGACCACGGCCGCCAGCCACGCCAGCGAGGCTCCGTACCACCGATAACGCCAGGCCCCGTAGAGGACGGCGATGATCTTCTCGATCAGCTCCTGCAGCACGGGAGTACGCTCGCCTCAGAACCAAGCCTCGGGGATGATCAGGATGTCCCCGGGCTTCATGTCGACATTCGCGGTGATGTCGCCGTCCTTCACCAGATCTTTGATCCGCACGCGATACTGCATCTGCTTACCGTCGACCTTGCGCACGATCGTAGCGTCGTTTCCGTCCGCGAACTGGGTGAGACCGCCGACTTGTATCATCACATCCAACAAGGTCATGCTGTCACGATAGAGCAACGCCTTCGGTGTCGACGCCTCGCCGATGACCCGAATCTGGTCTTTGTAGTCGCCGACGAACCCGTTGACCATCACGGTGACCAGGGGATCCCGGAGATAGACCGAAAGGACCTGCTCCAGATCTCGCGCAAGCTCGACCGGCGTCTTGCCGGCAGCCGGAACCTCTTCCATCAAAGGGGCCGATAGATAGCCATCCGGGCGCACCGGCACGCTGGTGGAAACCTCGGGGTTGCGCCAAACGAAGACGTTGACGCTATCCCCGGGAGCGATGCGATAACGGGTTGCATAACGCTTGTCCCCGGTGGCCGACGGCAGCTGCGGAAGCTTGGACCAGCAGCCGTCGAGTCCCAGCACACCCACGAGCACTACGGCCAGTCCGAGGGCCCGCGCGATCAATCTCAATGTGCTCACGATCCCCCTCCTTTCGGATACCCAATTCTACAATTCGAGTCTAAAACAGCCCGCTGCTGCCGAGGCCTCCGAGTCGATCGAGCAATCGGTCGGGGCACCGGGGCAGTTATTCCGGCAACGCTGCTTGAGCGATGTCAAACCGCTGATGGCGGGTGTGCTTTTCGGACCAACCGACCAGCATCGAGGGAGGTGGGATGATACCAAACTCCCTGGGGATGTCCCATAGCATACCGGCAGGGCCAACGCCGCCGCAGGGCCGATTCGGGCCCGGATGCAAGACAACCCCCTCTCGCCCCGCTATGATCCCAGACTCCTTGGCTGGCCGTAACCCTCATGAGCAGACCATCCGGCTTTTTCGACGGAGCCGCCTACGCTAGCCGGGGGCTCGGCCTGATCTTCCGCCCCGGCCTGCGTCGGTTTGTTTGGGTGCCCCTCGGGGTCAATGTCCTGGTTTTCTCGATGCTGATCTGGCTCGGCCTGTCCGAATTCGGCGGCCTGCTCGATCGCCTGCTTCCGCACACCGGCTGGCTCGCGTACCTGCGCTGGGCGATCTGGCCGCTGTTCACCCTGACCCTGGCCCTCGCCGTCTTCTATTCGTTTACCCTCGTGGCCAATCTGATCGCCGCGCCATTCAACAGCATACTCGCCGAGCGGGTTGAGTACCTGCTCACAGGTCGCGCACCGCCGGGCGGCTTCGAGCCGTTCTGGAGACAGATCCTGCCGACCCTGCGCTCGGAGCTGCGTAAGGCGTCCTATATGCTCGTGCGCGCCCTGCCGCTGCTCCTGCTCTTCGTCGTCCCCGGTCTGAACCTGCTCGCACCGTTTCTCTGGGCGTTGCTCGGCGCCTGGTTTCTTGCCATCGAGTATGGAGATTACCCGATGGCCAACCACGGGTTGAGCTTCGTGGAGCAGCATCGGCGCCTCAAGGCCGCGCGGCCGGCCGCCCTGGGCTTCGGCCTGGGAGTCAGCCTGTTGATGCTGGTGCCTGGCTTGAGCTTCCTGGCAATGCCCGCCGCAGTCGCCGGGGCGACCGCCTGGTGGTGTGACAGTCTGGGCCTCCCCACCGCATCGGGGCCATCCCCTGGTCGCTGACCCTCATCCGCCCGCCGCCAAGAACCGCCGGATACGCCTCACTCCCTCCTCCAGCTGATCCATGGCCGTGGTGTAGGCGAAGCGCAGATGGCGGGCGGGAGCATTGTTGCCGAAATCCAGCCCCGGAGTGACCGCAACCCCAGCGTCCTCCAGGAGTGCCCCGGCGAATTCGAAGCTGTCTCGCGCCAGCGCAGAGCAGTCGCCATAGAGATAGAACGCCCCGTCCGGAGCGCAGGGGAAGACGAATCCCAGCTCGCGCAGGGCCGGGAGCAGGAAATCCCGACGGGCGCGAAAGGCCTCCCGCCTCTCCTCCAGGATGCAGATCGTCTGCGGCGCGAACGCGGCCAGGGCCGCGTGCTGGGACAGCGTGGGGGCGGCCAGAAACAGGTTCTGCGCCAGGCGCTCCAGCGGCTCGACGTACTGACGAGGCGCGACCAGCCAACCGAGCCGCCAGCCCGTCATGCCGAAATACTTGGAGAAGCTGTTCACCACGAAGACGTCGGGAGCAACCTCCAATACCGACGCGGGCCTTCCTTCGTACACTAACCCCTGATAGATCTCGTCGACGAGCAGCAGGCCGCCACGCCTCGCACAGACCCCCTCGATCGCCGCGAGTGCATCCAGCGACAGGCTGGTACCTGTCGGATTCGAGGGTGTGGCGACTAGCGCCGCCCTGGTGTCAGTCCTCCAGGCGGCCTCGACCGTGTCCGCATCGAGTTGGTAGCCGGTTGCGGCGCCGACCGGAACCTGTATGGGCACCCCCTCGGCCAACCTCACGAAATGTCGGTTGCAGGGGTACCCGGGGTCGGCCATGAGCACACCGTCGCCGGGACCGACGAGGGTCGCGACCAGCAACTGCAAGGCGCCCGACGCCCCGGGCGTGACCAGCACGCGATCCGGGCTCAGGGAGACACCGAACAGATCCCCGTAATGTCCCGCAATGGCCTCGCGCAGGGCCGGCAAACCGGCCGCAGGGGTATAGTGGGTCGCTCCTCCCTCGAGCGCTCGATGGGCCGCCTCGACGATCGGCGTCGGCGTCGGGAAATCGGGCTCACCGATCTCCAGGTGGACAATCGACCGGCCGCGGCTCTCCAGCTCGCGGGCTCGCCCCAGGAGCTTCATCACGTGAAACGGCTGAATCTGGGCCATCCTTGGCGCCAGGGCAGGTATCCCGGCCTCAGGCATCGGCCGCGGCCAAGCGGTGCAGCTCCCGCAGAAGGCTCACGTCGACGGGACCTATATCCTGCATCGGCCCCGCCAGGACCTCCGGCCGCTCGCCGGGCTCGCCCAGGGTGTCGAGCACCAGCGTGGCGCCCGTGAAATCCTCGTTCCGCGTGTAATCATTGACCGTCACCACCAGGGCGCGAATGCCCGCGTCACGGACGGACCTGACGCCATTGAGCGAATCCTCGAAGGCCAGGCACTGCTCAGCGCTCAGCCCCATGCGCTCCATCGTCCAGAGGTAGATATCCGGGGCCGGCTTCTTCTGGGGAACCAGATCCCCGGCGGCGATCAGCTCGAACATGGAACGGGCATCCACCCCCAGGGCGCTGTCCAGTAACGCGGTCACGTTCTCGGGGGTCGTGGTGGTCGCGACGGCCAGGCGCAGACCTGCGCCCCTGGCCTCGTCGAGCAGACGCCTGACGCCGGGTCGCAGCGGAATAGCCCCTTTCCGCAGCATCTCCGTATAGTGACGGGTCTTGGCCTTGTGGAGCTCGGCGACGAAGCCTGCGAGATCGTCGGGACGGGGCCAGTCCGGGCGGAAACGCTCCAAGTAGAACAGCATCCGCTCCTTGCCCCCGGTAACGGCAAGCAAGCGGCCATAAAGCTCCACTCCCCAGTCCCAATCGAGTCCCCGTTCCCTGAAGGCGTGGTTGAAGGCGAGCCTGTGGCCGTCGCGCTCCGTATCGGCCAAGGTCCCGTCCACGTCGAACAGCAATGCGCGTAGATCCGCCACTGAGTCGCTCCCCTGATTCGGCGCGGATAGATTAGCGGAACCCTTCCCGCTGTTCACCCCGCGGAGAGCGGGCACCGCGGGACGCCTTGCCTTGCCCTCCCGATGCCGAATCTGGTATAGATACCCGGCTTTGAAACGGCATCGCCGGTGTATCCAGGAGTCTTTAGAATGCCCTCGGACACGAAAACCGAACGCGCTCCGTCTCCTTTCGGCTTCCAGCCTTATGAGCTCAAGGAAGGGGAGGAGTACATGAGCGAGGAGCAGGAAGTGCACTTCCGCGCGATCCTGGCCGCTTGGAAGACCGAGTTGATGGAAGAGGTCGACCGCACCGTCCACCACATGCAGGACGAAGCCGCCAACTTCCCGGACCCCAACGATCGCGCCTCCCAGGAATCGGAGTTCAGCCTTGAGCTGCGCGCCCGGGACCGCGAGCGTAAGCTGATCAAGAAGATCGACGAAGCCCTCGCCCGGATCGACACCGGAGACTACGGCTTCTGCGAGTCCTGCGGCGTCGAGATCGGCATCCGTCGGCTCGAGGCCAGACCGACTGCAACCCTGTGCATCGACTGCAAGACCCTCGACGAGATCCGCGAGAAGCAGATGGGCTGACCCCGGCCAGCCGCCTTAGCGAATCGATCGCAGGCCGGCCTTCGCCGGCCTTTTGCTTTTCGAGTCATAGAGCGCCCGGATGATCTACCGCGGTCGCTTTGCGCCATCTCCCACCGGAGACCTCCATTTCGGCTCCCTGGTCACCGCGGTGGCGAGCTTCCTCGATGCGCGGACCCGCAGGCACGGAGAATGGCTGGTCCGCATCGAAGACCTCGACCCCCTGCGTGAGGTGCCCGGCGCCGCTGACCGCATCCTGGGGACGCTGGAGGCCTTCGGGCTGGAGTGGGACGGGGAGGTGCTGTGTCAGAGCCGCCGTGCGGACGCCTATCGCGAGGTTCTCGAGCAGCTGATCGGTGACGGCCTGTGCTACCGCTGCGGCTGCACTCGAAGCGAGATCCTGGAGGCCGCGCTCCCCGGCGCGGAGGGCCCCATATATCCCGGTACCTGCCGGACTCGTCCGCCGTCGCTGAGCCGCCGTCATGCCTACCGCCTGCTCACCCTGGGCGCCGCGGTGGTGTATCGCGACCGGGTCCAAGGGGAGCGGCGTCAGCACCTCGAGACCGAGGTGGGCGACTTCGTCGTCCGTCGCTCTGATGGCCTCTGCGCTTATCAGCTGGCCGTGGTGGTGGACGATGCCTATCAAGGCATTAATCAGGTGGTGCGGGGGGCGGATCTGCTCGCATCCACGCCCAGACAGATCTATCTGCAGCGCCTGTGCGGCCTGCCCCAGCCCGAATACGCCCACGTTCCCCTGGCCGTGGGGGCGGATGGCAGGAAGCTGAGCAAGCAGCTCGCCTCCCTCCCCGTCGACCCGGCACACCCGGCGCCGGCTCTCAGGGCCGCCCTGAGGTTTCTGGGCCAGGCCCTGCCCAAGGAGCCGGGCCTCGGCCTCGGCGAGCTGTGGGCCTGGGCGCGGGCCCATTGGGATCTCGCCCGAGTCCCACGGGTGCAGGCACTGTCCGCCGCGGCCGATCCCACTTCTCCCCGCACGACGCTAACCAGGAGCCCCGGTGATCCAGACGACCCCCTATGAGCTGATCGGCGGCGAGCCGGGCGTGCGCTCGCTGGTGAGCCTGTTCTACGACCAGATGGACAGCCTGCCCGAGGCGCAGGGTATCCGGGCCCTGCACGCCCGCAGTCTCAAGGCGTCGCGAGACAAGCTGTTCCTGTTTCTCTCGGGCTGGCTCGGCGGACCGGCACTCTATATGGAGCGCTACGGCCATCCGATGCTGAGACGCCGCCATCTGCCGTTTTCCATCGGGCGGACGGAGCGCGACCAATGGATGCTGTGCATGCGGAAGGCGCTCGATGCGATGGAGATGGCGCCCGGGCTGCAAGACCAGCTGATGACGGCGTTCTTTAGGACCGCCGATCACATGCGCAACCGGCTCGAGCCGGGCGACGCGCACACTGCTCTGCAGGTAGCGGCGCCCGTCCGGAATTTGGCTCAGGAGTAACCGACCTCGAAGTGCTGCACCGCCCGCATCATCGCCGAGGCCTTGTCGAAGGTCTCGCGGTACTCGCCCTCCAGCGAGGAGTCGGCGACGATCCCCCCGCCCGCCCAGAAACGCAACAGGTTCCGGGAGCACGCCATGGTGCGGATGGCGATGTTGCTATCCATCTCGCCGTCATAGCCGATGTAGCCGATGCTGCCGCAGTAGACCCCGCGCCGGTTGGGCTCCAGCTCCTCAATGATCTGCATGGCGCGCAGCTTGGGTGCCCCGGTCACCGACCCGCCGGGGAAACAGGCCCTCAACAGGTCCAGGGCATCCCTTCCGGGGGCCAGCCGGCCGGTCACGGTGCTCACCAAGTGGTGCACGTTGGAGTAGCTCTCGATCTCGAACAGCTGCGGCACCTCGATGCTGCCGATCGCGCAGACCTTTCCGAGATCGTTGCGCAGCAGGTCGACGATCATGAGATTCTCGGCCCGATCCTTGGCGCTGCGCCCGAGTGCCAGGGCAGCATCCCGGTCGCGGGCGGGATCGGCGTCCCGGGGACTGGTCCCCTTGATCGGCCGCGTCTGGACGCGACCGCTCCTGAGGTGCAGAAACTGCTCGGGAGACGAGCACAGGACCTGCGCGCGGCCCAGGCTGAGGTAGGCGCCGAAAGGGGCCGGCGCGAGCCGGCGCAGGACGCGATACAACGCCCAGGGCGAGCCCGCCGCCGGCGCCGCGAAGCGCTGGGCGAAGTTGACCTGATAACAATCGCCGTTCCGCAGGTAGGCCTGGATGCGACGAAAGCGCTCGGCGTATGCCTGCTTGCTCAGATTCGACTCGATCGGTCCCGCGACCGAAAACGGGAGCCCGCTCTCCTCCGTTGAAGGCGAGCTGAACAGCTGCTGAAGCTCTCTCCAGCGCCGTCTCGTCGCCTCTCGTGGATTCGAGCCCACCAGCCAGCTTCGGCAAAGCCCGTGATCTACCACCAGGGCCCAATCGTAGAGGCCCACGGCGAGCTCGGGGAGCGCTTCCTCGTCACGGGCCAACGCCGGGAGGCGCGTCAGGCGGCGCGCGAGGTCGTATCCAAAGTAGCCCAGGACGCCGCCGGCGAACGGGATGTCCGGCAATGCGGTGGCGCGCGTTGTCCCGAGCAAAGCGCGCAGCAGATCAAGAGGGTGCTCGCGAGACCGCTCTACCCGCCCATCGCCGGACAGCGCCGTCCACTCGCCCCGGGTCTCTACCGTCAGCCAGGGGTCGCAGGCGAGGATGTCGAACCGACCCTGACGCGCCTCCGGCGGTCCGCTGTCCAGGAGAACGGCGCCGGGATGGTCCGCAACGGCTGCAAAGACGGCCGCGGAGTCCGTGTGATAGGCCAGCTCGACGATCAGCGGCTCGCACTTATCCACTCAGAGTCCCTTGGAGCGAGCGCGACTCAGGGGGGCCGCCCCCGGCGGAAAGCGGGCGAAGCGATGAGGGCCGAGATGGTGCCCGGGGCCGGACTTGAACCGGCACGGCCTCAGCGGCCGGCGGATTTTAAGTCCGCTGCGTCTACCGATTCCGCCACCCGGGCAAGGGGTCGGATGGACCTGCGGGAAAGGGATGGAGGCTGAGCCCGGAATCGAACCGAGGTACACGGCTTTGCAGGCCGCTGCATGACCACTCTGCCACTCAGCCTTCGACTTTGAAATCTTCAGCTTCTTTTCGCAAAAAACCCCGCCTTTTTGGAGCGGGGTTCATGGCAATCTGGAGCGGGAAACGAGACTCGAACTCGCGACCCCAACCTTGGCAAGGTTGTGCTCTACCAACTGAGCTATTCCCGCCTGCTGGAACGGAGCGTATTGTAGACGTTGCTCCCCGAGTGTCAAGCCGATGCGCGTTACGTCGGACCGTCCGGCGTGCCCGGACTGAGCATGGGCCAGGCACCTCGCAAATACACGAGCATGGACCAGAGAGTGAGGATCACGGCGACGTAGAGCAGCACGTAGCCGATGATGTACGAGGGGGCGCCGAGCAAGGGCTCGCGGTGGATCATTAGAAAGATCGCCACCATTTGGGCCGCGGTCTTGAACTTGCCGACGACTGAGACCGCCACGCGGGCGCGCTCGCCGACCTCGGCCATCCATTCGCGTAGGGCCGAGACCGTGATCTCCCGTCCGATGATGACCAGCGCCGGGATCGCGAGCAACGGGGTCGGCTCGCGCTCCACGAGGAGGATCAGCGCCGCAGCGACCATCAGCTTGTCGGCCACCGGGTCGAGAAAGGCCCCGAAGGAGGACATCTGACCGAGCCGACGGGCCAGATACCCATCAAGCCAGTCGGTCACCGCCGCGGCCGCGAAGACGTAGGCGCTGGCCTCGGCGGCCCAAGTCACGGGCAGATAGAAGATCCCGAGAAACACCGGGATCAGCAGGATGCGCAGCAGAGTAAGGATATTTGGAATGCTCAGGATCATCGCGCGGGTCAGCCGTCGCCGTGAAAAACCTCGTAGATCTGCTCCGCGAGCCGCGGGCTGATCCCCTCCACCCGCGCCAGATCCTCTTTGCCCGCCCGCGCGATGCCCTGGAGTCCACCGAACTGCTGGAGCAACCGTTGGCGCCGCTTGGGTCCAACGCCCGCAAGCCCTTCGAGGGGTGATGTCTTGCGTCTGCGACCGCGCCGTTGACGGTGCCCGGTGATCGCGAATCGATGCGCTTCGTCGCGAATCTGCTGGATCAGATGCAGCCCCGGGGAGTCCGCCGGCAGTATAAATGGCGCCTCCCGGCCCAACAAGAACAGCCGCTCCATCCCGGGCTTGCGCGTCGAGCCCTTGGCCACTCCCACCATCGTCACCCCCGCCACACCGAGCTCTGTCAGGACGGCCGCGGCGGCGTTGAGCTGGCCTTTGCCGCCGTCGATGAGCAGCAGGTCCGGCAGGCGACCCTCCCCTGCTACCAGGCGCCGATAGCGGCGCATCAGGGCCTGCCCCATGGCCCCATAGTCGTCTCCCGGTGCGATACCCGCGATGTTGAAGCGGCGGTAATCCGCTTTGACCGGACCTTCGGCATCGAACACCACGCAGGAGGCGACTGCAAGCTCCCCCGCCGTGTGACTGATGTCGAAGCACTCCAGCCGACACGGCGTCTCCTCCAGACCAAGGGATGCCTGAACCGCTTGGAGACGCTCGCGCATGCCCGAGCGATTGGCCAAATGAGCTTCCAATGCGAGCTCCGCGTTCTGCTCTGCCATTGCGAGCCAGCGTGCGCGCTCGCCGCGTAGGCGGGAGCTGATGCGCACCCTGCGGCCGGCCTGGGCGCCCAATGCCGCCTCGAGAACCGCCGCGTCCTCCGGAACTTGGCCGGCCAGGATCTCGCCGGGCACATCCGCCCCGAGATAGTGCTGGGCGATGAACGCGGAGATCACCGCGCCGGCGTTCGTCTCTTCGGGAACCCTGGGGAAGAACGCCTTGTTGCCCAGGTTGCGCCCGCCGCGCACGAAAAACAGCTGTACGCACGCCATCCCACCTCGAGTAACGCACGCGAGGATGTCCAAGTCCCCTTTCTCGCCGCTCACGTACTGGCGCTCCTGCACCCGCTGCAGCGTCGCAATCTGGTCCCTGAATCGGGCGGCCTGCTCGAACTCGAGCCGCTGCGCGGCGTCCTCCATGCGTTGCACCAGCCCTTCTACGACCTGGCTCGCCTTGCCTTCGAGAAACAGCACCGTGTCCTTCACGTCCGCGCCGTAATCGGCCGGGGCGATCAGGCCGACACAGGGCGCCGTGCACCGCTGGATCTGGTGCTGCAGGCAGGGCCGCGAGCGGTTCTGAAAGAAGCTGTCCTCGCATTGACGCACAGGAAACAGCTTCTGCAACAGCTGCAACGTCTGGCGGACCGCGCCGGCGCTGGGATAGGGGCCGAAATAACGGCCGGGGGCTCGCCTGCTGCCCCGGTGGAATTCGAGCCTCGGATAGGGGCCGTCGGATAGATGGATATACGGATAGGTCTTATCGTCTCTCAGCAGCACGTTGTAGCGCGGCTTGAGGGACTTGATCAGATTGTTCTCGAGCAGCAGGGCCTCGGCTTCGGTCTGCGTGACCGTTACCTCGATATTGCGGACCTGGCTGACCATCAGCTGCAGGCGCGTCGTCAGGGAGCGCGAGAAATAGCTGCTCACCCGCCGCTTCAGGCTCTTGGCCTTGCCGACGTAGAGCACCTGGCCGCCGCCGTCGATCATGCGATAGACGCCCGGGAGACAGGGCAGCCGCTTCACCAGAGACTGAAGATCAAGCGTCTGGTCGGGACCTGTGGCTGGCATGGACACGAGTATAGTTTCTCGCCCCCTCTGGCTCCGCTGGGCGGAACGAGGCCGACTCGCGGGATCGGAGACAGGCTCGGTGGCCGCGAGCCCCCGCCGGAAGGGCCCAAGAGTACCATCGCGCTCGCTGGGGGGCTCGGGGGCCCGGTCCAGAACCGGCGCAGGGCCGGCAGACGGCTCGTGCGGCGGTCTATCCCTCCTGGCTCAAAGCGAGCCGGGCGCCCCCGGGCGCTGCGCCGCAGGCATTCCCGCGCTCCATGCTGCGCCTGGCAGCATAAGGCCCCGAATGCCTCAGGCGGTCCTCACAGGCTGATCCTCGAGCGGGATCAGTCCATGACGAATGGCCAAACGGGTGAGCTCGACATCATTCTCCACACCGAGCTTCTCGTATAGCCGCTGTCGATAGGTGCTGATCGTCTTGGGGCTGAGACAAAGCGCATCCGCAACGTCTTGATTCTTTTGCCCCTGGACGATCATCATCATCACCTGGAGCTCGCGGCTGGAGAGCGTCTGAAACGGCGCTCCGGTGGGCTGGCCCCGGAGATTCGCAAGGGTGAGGCGGCGCGCCACGTCGGCCGAGATGAACGGCTTGCCGCCGGCCACGCAGCGAATGGCCTCGAGCATCTCCCCCGCGCTGCACCCTTTGGTGACGTAGCCTAGGGCACCGGCCTCGTGCAGCTGGCTGGGGAAAGGGTCGTCGGTATGGATGGTGACGGCAATGACCTGGGTTCCGGGGTAGAACCGCCTGATGCGTCGCGTGGCCTCGATCCCGCCGATGCCCGGCATGTTGACGTCCATGAGGACCAAGTCCGGCCGACTTGCCTTGACCCGTTCGATGGCCTCCTCGCCGCTCGCCGCCTCTCCCACGACGGAGACATCGGGCGCCCCCTCCAGGATGCGGCGAAAGCCAGTGCGGACCAGCTCGTGGTCATCGACCAGGAGAACCTTGATCATGAGCTGTCAAATCGTCGATGGTTGCCTGCCACGGCACCGCCCAAAACGCACGGCGCCTCCCCGTAGCACGGCCGTCTCCGCGGCCTCTCCCTCGGTCAGACCCTCAAAACGGCTTACCGAACAGCGTTCGTTCTCTGTCTGCTGCGTTGGCGGAGGGGGTGGGATTCGAGCCCACGGAGGGTCGCCCCTCAACGGCTTTCAAGTGTTTCTTTCCCACACCTCGACGCACAGCAAATCATTGCCTTCATGGCGCTCCCGAATGCCCCCTTGAGCGCGACTTGGTCCGAACGTGCCGGCTTGTGCCCGGCGATGGAGCCAATCTTGGGTCCAAACCGTGCCGACCATCAGGGAAGTCTACTCGGTTAGAGTCGAAAACAGAACTCTCTCACCCCGCGGGGCTGGGTTGCTAGCTCGGCGAGTATCTCATCCGTTCGGTGGCCCCCGAGGCGAGGCCGTCGGCGGTCGCGCTCGCGGGGATCCCGGGCCGTCTCGCGGCCAGATCGCCCGTCGAGCGTTTCCAGTACCCGCTCAATGCCCAGGTGGCCGCCCAGCGCTCGGCACACCAAGGGTCGGTGGCAGGGGGGTGCACGGCCCGCTGCACCAGCGCCCCCGGCGACCCCGGGGAGGTCCGCAGCCTGATCCTCCGGGCATCCTCCCCCCGGTTTCATCACTGGCCTAGCCTAACTACCGGTCAGAAAAGGAAACCCCGCGGCGGTTCGGGGGGCTGATGGAGCGGCTCAACGCGATGTCACACGCTGCGGGATGCCAGGCGGGGCTCGGG
>Ga0315556_1001634_pt1 | contig 13337 bp, 14 predicted proteins | sample SalMarSW160310MG_FD_202112 | JGI IMG/M metagenome (GOLD analysis project Ga0315556, IMG submission 202112) | Salt marsh sediment microbial communities from the Plum Island Ecosystem LTER, Massachusetts, United States - Salt Marsh Sediment SW1603-10 ...
GCCTGACCGCGCCTCCGGGCCGTCGCATGGGCCATGCCGGCGCCATCATCAGCGGCAAAAGCGGCACCGCCCAGGGGAAAATCGAGGCCATGAAATCAGCCGGCATTCATATTTGTGAAAACCTCGGAACCCTTGGAGAATTGTGCGCACAGGTATTCAATTAATGCATGAAATGGGCATTGCAATGCAGATCGTTGAGATTGCAGTTGCTTCGATACCTTCTGATTTGAAAAGTGCACAGGTTAAAAGGGTCAACCTGAAAGTCGGAAAACTGTCGGCGGTGGTGCCCGAAAGCCTTCAATTTTGTTTTCAAATTGCCATACAGGATACCCCTCTTCGCGATGCAAACCTTTACATAGAAGAAATTCCCTTGAGAATCAGATGCACGGATTGCAATGCTGAATGGACCGCGCATGAACCGGTATTCGAATGTCGGAAATGTCATAGCGGTTCCATAGAAATGCTATCGGGCCGGGAACTGGATATTACGTCCATAGAAGTGGCTGAAAAGGAAGATTAAGATGTATGGATTTATGAATAAAAATCAGAAACAGTATCATCATAAAGAATCCCATAGACCCCACCCGTCTCATGCCGGTTGCCAAGGCGCGGGTGACGGGAAAGCAGGCACCAGCTTGTTGGGCGAAGCCAACGCGAAGACCAAAGAAATAAAAATCCTTCGAAAAGTACTGGATGTTAATGATGAGATTGCACGGCAGAATCGGAAAATCTTCGAAGAAAAAGGCGTTTTCGTCATCAATGTCATGAGTTCGCCGGGCTCCGGCAAAACCACTATTCTCGAAAAGACGTTGGCCCACATTGCACCGGCAATACGGTGCGGTGTAATTGTAGGGGATATCTGTACGTCCAATGACGCCGACCGGCTTTCCGGTTTCGGCGCACCGGTTGTACAGGTCAACACCGACGCCTTTGGAGGGGACTGTCATCTGGCGGCCCACGTTATTAAAACAGCCACTGATAACTTCGACCTGGATAAAATCGATCTATTGATAATAGAAAATTTAGGGAATTTGGTTTGTCCGGCTGAGTTCGATATGGGTGAACACCTCAAGATCGTTGTACTCAGCGTCACCGAAGGGGAAGACAAACCGCTTAAATATCCTTTAATGTTTCGCGTGTGTCATGCAGCGCTGCTGAATAAAATCGATTTGCTGCCGCATCTCGATTATGACAAAGAGGCTGCGGTTCAAAATATCCTGAAAGTTAACTCTAAAATAAAAATATTTGAAATATCGGCGAAAACCGAAGACGGTTTTGATTCCTGGATCAAATGGTTGGAACAAAGGTATCAAGAATAACTTCCGCTCTCGCTCATCCTTTCCTTTTAGTTCTTGAAATGACAGCATCACATTGTAAACCTGCCTGCCTAGTAAAGAATGCGCAGCTATGCGTGGTTTCGAAGCAAACCACCCCCGATAAACATATAAAAAAACAACCTTGACAAATATGTATTGATATGGTTAATGAGTAACAAATGCTAAATCATCTTCAGTTGTTTTTGTATATTCAATTGACAAACATCTGTTGATATGGTTTAAGGTAAATATCGCTTTATTCGCGGCTGATTCAAAAGCTAAATAACGACCCAAGTTCGTCTTCGTTACCCCTTTAAAAAAGGCAAATGAAGAAACTTCAGTTATTCATTATAATTTATAGCGTCCTAGTGGCCTCTTATGCGTGCGCAGCGGATTTTTTGATAACAGCCGATGTTAACGGTTTTTTTGCGGATTTCGGCTGTATCTGCCAAAGTGCGCTAAAGGTTACAAGGCATAGCGGTTCGGATAAAACCTTCCTTTTTTCAGAGCGTTTCGGGCAACTTTGTATTTCCATTGATGGTGGAACGCCTGATTTCCAATCAGATATCGATATCCCGGAGAAATCCGATATTTATGACTATGGAGTAACGCTAATGACGTCGGACTTTGAAGGTGCGCCGGTTTTAAGGGCGCGAGGCTCGGCTAAAGCATTACTCTTGTTCCCTTCTGAAGCGTACCGACTCAGAATTTAAACACCATTATCAGCTTGGAACAGGCGTGCGTCGAAGCACAATTTCCATAGCTTTTGGGCGTTGAGATTCTTTGTTGGGTTGTGCCACTCTTTCTGATCCGTCAAAATCTCCGAAACCCCATCATCTTTCGAGCATCAGAGAATATCAAACATACGCCTGTTCAATCCCCAGCTTTTTACAGCCTAAAGCGGATTCTTTTCTCATCCCGGTTAGAACCGGGCAAAGAATCCATACAGGTTTTAAAAGGAACAGCAGATGGATATCAAATCATCGAACAAAGGCGGCTGATAAAATGCGTTACACTTCAAATTTTACAAAATGCAGATCCCCTACGGGATCGATCTTCCATTTGGCGAAGATCAAAATGGTTTTATCTTATAAATATTCAATCATCCAGAGTCATAAGGAGGCTTAAATGAGTGACGTAAAATTAGGAAATCCCGCGGTTGTCGGTCTAGGCGGATTCGGTATGACCACGTTATGTTTGCAGTTCCATAACCTTGGCTGGGTCGGCATCGGCCCGGTGCTGTGGCTGGGGCTTATTTTCGGCGGCAGCGCCCAATTGATCGCGGGCCTGCTGGAGTTCAAAACCGGCAATAACTTTGGTTTTTGCGCGTTTACAGGATACGGCGCATTCTGGATCGCTTTATGTTTTTATGTTATTTTCGGAACAAATGCAGAGCTCATAAAAATGTATCCCACCCTGAAATTGACAGGCCATGGTTTAGGCATTTTCCTGCTCATGTGGACATTCTTTACCTTTATTTTATTCATCGCGTCCATGAAGCATCACTCTACACTTGCCTGGATCTTTCTTACCTTGCTCTTAGGGTTTATCGGGCTCGATTTCAAAGAGCTCGCCGGGAACAAACTTCTGGGTACGCTCGCTGCCTGGGACCTCATTGTCTGCGCGCTGCTCGCCTGGTATCTTATGGCCGTTGCGGTCTATGCAGAATGCGGTATCAATTTGCCTGTAGGCAAGCCATGGATCAAGGGTAGCAGCAGCTAGCCTTGATGGCTCCGGCCTGACAGCGCATATGATCATGCCCCGACCGCGTTTCGCGGCCGGGGCATTCATCGTTTTGAGAACCGCCATTAAAAAACCCTTTGGCAGCTAAATAAGCTGTAAACGCACCCGGTTAAAATATGGGATAATGTAGTCGCTATGTCAGGTGAACCTGGCGGACAGAAATGATATTCGGCAGTTCTTCCAACTCGCAGATGACTTTTTCATTCGCCGGCGTGTCGATGTTTACCAGACAAATGGCGCGGTCTTCGCGCCGGCCGAGTTGAAAGCGGGCAATATTGATATTATGACGACCCAGCGTCATTCCCACGTTTCCGATGACTCCGGGCTTGTCGATGTTCTGAATCACAATCATCCAGCCTTCAGGGATGGCGTCCAGATAAATTTCTCCGATCTTTACGAGTCTCGGATATTTTTTTTCGTAGATGGTTCCCCAGATTTCGTCGATCTCTCCTTTGTGCCCTTCGAGTTTCATGCGGATCAGACTGGTAAAATCGTGCTTTGCCGAACTGATGGTTTCATGGACATGGATCCCCTTATCCTGGGCAATGGCCAGTGCGTTGACATAATTTACCGGTGTATCTGTGAAGGAGCCCAGAAGCCCTTTTAAACCGGCATGTGTCAACGGCCGTGTATCCAGATCGGCGACACTGCCGCTGTAACTGATGGTGATATCGCGAATTTCTCTCACAAGTTGCCCCATGAGAGAGCCCATTTTTTCTGTCAGGTCCAAATGGGGGCGGAGCTGATCCATCACGTCCATGGGCAGAGAAGGGAAATTGACGGCATTGATGATGATGCCCTCCAAAAGAAAAGCGGCCATTTGAGTGGCAATCATTTCCGCAACTTTTACCTGGGCCTCTCCGGTACTGGCGCCCAGATGGGGCGTAAATATGACATTTGGATGCTGGAGTATGGGCAAATCCGGTTCCGGCGGTTCCTGGGGAAGAACGTCAAGGGCCGCGCCGGCGACATGTCCGCTTAAGACGGCCTGATAAAGATCTTCGACGTTTACCACCTCTCCCCGTGAGCAGTTGATGATTCTGACCCCCTGTTTCATCTTTTCCAAGGTCGTTTCGTTGATCATTCCTGTTGTCTCTTTTAGACGCGGAACATGAAGGGTTATGAAATCCGAGCGCGCAAGTAATTCATCTAAAGAAACGAGCTCCACATCAAGGGCTTTTGCAGCCTCTTTGCTGACAAACGGATCGGCAGCGATAACCGTCATTTTCAAACCTTGTGCACGATCCGCTACTACTCGTCCGATATGTCCGAGGCCGATGATCCCCAAGGTTTTTCCGGTTATTTCAATGCCGGAGAGCTTCTTTTTATCCCATTTCCCCTGACGCAGGGATGCCGTTCCCTGGGGAATGTTTCTGGCAAGGGCCAGCATAAGGGACAGGGTATGCTCTGCCGTGGTGATTGTATTGCCGCCCGGCGCATTCATAACGACGATGCCCTGTTTTGTGGCTGCGGGCACGTCGATATTGTCCACACCGATACCCGCTCGGCCGATGACTTTCAGCCGACCGGCATTTTTCAATACTGCTTCTGTGACCCTGGTTCCGCTTCGGATGGCAAGTCCATGGTATTCGCCGATAATCTTGGACAATACTTCCGGGTCCGATGTTGCTTTGTCGTTATCAACGACAACTTCTATCTTTCCGGAAGCTTCAAGAATGCTCTTTGCAACAGGAGACATGTTGTCCCTGACCATTACTTTGTACATAATCCGCTCCTATAGGGCTTTTTTCCAGAAAGGGGACAACTCCCGCAGGCGCTCAATAATGGGAGGAAGTTTTTCGATGATAAAGTCGATTTCTTCTTCGGTATTGTAGATGCTCAGACTGAAACGAACCGAGCCGTGGGCAGCGGTAAACGGAACGCCCATGGCCCTGAGAACATGGGATGGTTCCAGCGAACCCGATGTGCACGCCGACCCGGACGACGCACAAATACCGTATTCGTCCATCATTAACAGGATGGATTCGCCTTCAACAAACTCAAAGGCGATGCTGGTGGTGTTCGGCAGACGGTGTTCTCTATCGCCGTTAATAATGGCGTTGGAAACGCGGTTTAATATTTCGGTTTCAAGTTTGTCTCTGAGTTTCTTAACCCTGATATTTTCACCCGAAATATTCCGGGCGGCAAGCTCACTTGCTTTTCCCAGTCCAACAATGGAAGCGGCGTTTTCGGTTCCGCCCCTCCGGCCTTTTTCCTGATGACCGCCGATTAGAAAAGGCGAAAATTTGGTTCCTTTTCGAACATATAAGGCGCCGACGCCTTTTGGACCGTGAAGTTTATGCCCTGACAGCGAGAGCATATCCACATTGACATTTTTAAGATCGATGGGAATTTTCCCAACGGCCTGAACCGCATCCGTGTGGAATACGATTCCTTTTTCCTTTAAAACCTTTCCAATGTCTTCTATGGGAAAAATAACGCCGGATTCATTGTTGGCCCACATCAGGCTCACAATTGCCGTATCCTCGCTGAGATTTTTATACAAATAATCCAGATCAAGAATACCTTTGCGGTCAACCGGCACAAATGTCACCCGATAGCCGTTTTTGGCCAGATACTCATAGAGATTTTTTACAGCCGGATGCTCCACCCTGGAGGTAACAATATGCTTCTTGTCGGGATTCGATAAGATCGCTGCGCGAATGGCTGTGTTATCGCTTTCCGTTCCGCAGCTTGTGAATATGATTTCCTCCGGAGAAGCACCCAATAGCCGGGCCAATCGTTCCCTTGCTTCGACGATCTTTTGCTCCACCATGCCGCCGAACGTGTGCATACTGGATGGATTTCCGTAAAATTCACTAAAATAGGGAAGCATCTCTTCGAGCACTTCCGGTGCGACCTGTGTCGTGGCGTTGTTGTCCATATAAATGACTTTCACGATTGCACCTCCTCAACCAAAAGTTCAGGGGCGACCAACTCCCTCAGCTTCGACTCGACGTAATTTTTGAGCGTAATTTCGGAAGCGCTGCAGGCGGCGCATGTTCCCTGAAGTTTGACAATAACATTGTTGCCGTCCACATCCACAAGTTCGATATTGCCGCCGTCTTTTTTGAGAGCCGGTTTGATCTCACGTTCAAGCGTCTCTTCTATGAGCTTGATTTTCTGAATGTTGGTCAAACGAATGACTTTCTTTTTTACTTTGGTCTCGCGGCCGAGGGTCTCGTCGATAATTTTTTGAATCTTGTCATGGCAGCTTTCGCATCCGCCGCCGGCTTTGACATAATTGGTCACATCTTCAATAGAAGTCAGGTTGTTTTCTCTGACCGCCCGTTCGATTTCAATGTCGGTCACCCCGAAGCATTCACAAACGATTTCCCCTTCCACTTTCTTTTCGGCTTCCCCGCGGTAATTTGAAATCGCTTTTTCAAGGGCGTCGCGACCCATAACCGAGCAATGCATCTTCTGTTTCGGAAGGCCGCCCAGAAATTCCGCAATATCCTCATTGGTAACCTTTGCCGCCTCCTCCAGGGTAAGGCCTTTTATCATTTCGGTCAGGGCCGATGAGGAAGCAATGGCACTGGCACAGCCGAAAGTTTGAAATTTAACATCTTTGATTCGCTTATGGTCATCCAGCTTAAAATAAAGGGTCAAAGCATCTCCGCATGCCAGAGATCCGACCTCTCCTACGCCGTCGGCATCCTCGATGATGCCCACATTGCGAGGATTAAGAAAATGGTCTTTTACTGTTTTCGTATATTCCCACATGACATCCTCCTGTACATGTTATAAATCAAACCCTAATCAAACCTATATATTAATCATTTTATTGAAAAAGAAAAGCCCTTTATCAAATTAATAAAAAAGGTCAGGTAGAAATTGTAGCCTTTAGAAATATCAGCTTTTCTGATTCTTTCCATAAGAGTTTTGAAGCATGTTCAGCCCGATATATACATAATGAAGGCCCGAAGCAATGGTAAGGCCGGCCACAATCCAGAACAGCAACGTTTTGGTCTGGTATATGCCTTCAACGTGGGGATTGAGAAGGACTAAAAAAATCGTCAAAAGCTGCGCAACGGTGGTCCATTTGCTCACCAGGCTCGGTTTTATTTCAATCTGGATGTCTCCAAGCGCAAAAACAGCAATACCGGTGATAATCAGGATATCACGGCTGAGCACAATGACGGTCAGCCAGGCAGGAATAGCTTTAAGAACCGCCAGGCTTATATAAGCAGAGGCCAGCAAAAGTTTGTCGGCAATGGGGTCGAGGTAGGCACCCAATACACTGTATTGATTAAAATATCTGGCAAGAAGGCCGTCCAGCCCGTCGCTGATGGCCGCTACGGTAAACACGATAAGTGCGGGAAGCATCAGTTTTTTTAAAAGGAAAATAACAAAAAGGGGGGTCAGCAGGATCCGGATAACGGTTAAAATATTGGGAATATTGATGCTCAATGATCTATCGTCCGCTTTAGATGTCCGCCCTAAGATGAACCTGAAATAAGCCCTATTCTCAAGTGATCTTTTGAAACTTCATAGATGTTGATACCCACCGATCCATAGGATCTCGACATTAAAGTATCCGCGAGTTTTTTGGCATTTCCCTTGAATTCGAGGGCGATGACAGCCTGCTTGGCTTTAAGTTCTTTTATTTGAAGATTGTTTACAGTAGGTATTTCCTTGATAATGCGGATAAACTTTTCGAAACTTGTCAGATTGTTTGTTCCTTCTACCACGATCTCTATTGCATTGGTCTGCGCTTCTTCTTTTTGCCAGGCCGCAAGAATTCGGTCGGACAATGTGTCGGCCACAAGGGCGCCGGCGGCGGAGAGCGCATTTTCGGCTCCCACAGCCTCATCGGCATTGGCTGTGACCGCGCTTTGTGTTGTTGCAGCGATTTCTTCGCCGGTGTCTGTTCGAACAGCCTGCACAGACACAACGCCTTTGAAAGATCTTATGTTATTTTCCATAACATTCTGTGTTCGTTCTACAACCGCCTTCCCGAATATGACGACATCTGCTTTTAAGCGGCGGCCGATGTCGACGGCTTCATTTTTGTCGAGATCCGGTTTATTGTATTTTTCATCCAGGGACGCCGTTTGCGGGATCTGACGGACATTAATAACCGGAAAGCCATTGTTTTTCAGGGTTTCTGCGAAAGCGATATCTGAAAACGTTTTCGAAACCAGGCCTTGATGTCCCCACCAGTATTTTGGTGAGGTGTCCTCGATGTTCTGTTCAGAGACTAAGATGAGAATTTTCGGCAAAGATTTTCCTTCGGTCATAATCCCGGCGTTGGATATGTATTTTGTCAGGTCGGTCACGGAAATGTTGGCTTGGACCATCACTTTGTACACACCTTTAACCTTGGATTCTGCCAGCACTTTGTAGTCTTGAACAAATTTGGAAGTCTGATTGTCCAACGCTTCATTCAGTTTTTGAAATGCTCGATTATAAGATTCAGGCGGTATAAGGCCCACCGCCACGCGTTCCACAGCGGATACCAGGCTGTCATCAATGGCCCTATTTCTTGCACTGGCGGAATCTCCCTTATAAATTTTGCCGGTTCCGATCACCATGACGGCTTTTGTGGAAGTCGGGTTTTCGGCGAAAACATTCAAAGAAGGGGTAGAGAGAAACACTATACAACATATGACGGTAACGCATTTGGCTATGGCGTTGGAAGGAACAATCATGTCTTATTCACCTCCGCTCTTGGCGAAATGATTTTTTCGATTTAAAATTTACGGGACAAGGTATAATCGGCGATCATCAACAGGGTCTCTTTGGTTTCTGAATTATTGAAAACAGACAGACTTTCTTTAGCACGCCGAACATATTGGGTTGCAAGACTTTGAGTATACGTTCGACCATCGTACTTGTCTATCATTTTTATCAATATTTCAAAATCGTTAACTGAAAAATCCCTGTTTTTTATGATATTTTCCATGAGCGTTCTATCTTTTGGGGCGGCCGACTCGAGTGGATAAATAACCGGTAAGGTCAGTTTGCCCTCCTTGAGATCCGCACCCACTTCCTTTCCAAGTACGGTGGTGTCGCTTGAATAATCAAGAAGGTCATCCACCATCTGGAAAGCGATGCCGAGGTTGAAACCGTAATCTGACAGGGCGTTTGTTTTTTTCGGGGAAACACCTGCTATCAGGGCGCCCGAGCAGCATGTCCCCTGAAAAAGTACGGCAGTTTTGTGTTCTATGATCTCCATGTACTCTGCCTCTGTCAGATCCAAATGCCCTTTTCTCATCAGTTGATGAATCTCGCCCTGGGACATGTTTTCGGTGATATTCGATACCACCTTGATCACCTCGGGAAGTTTGGTTTCTGCGGCAATGGATAGAGATCGGGCAAGCAAAAAATCGCCCACGAGGACCGCCGCGGGATTTCCCCATATAGAATTGGCCACCGGCTCGCCCCTTCGCAATGTCGCCTCGTCAACAAGATCGTCATGCAAAAGGGTGGCGGCATGCAGGTATTCGAAAATGGTCGAAAATATCCTGTCGTAACTTCCGTTATAACCGCTGATTCGAGCCGACAAAACCATGAGTAACGGTCTGAGCCGTTTACCGCCGCTGAATAATATATGCCCGGCAATTTGGGATACCAGATCCAAGTAAGGGTTTAAGTTTTGCTCGAGGGCGACTTCAATTTCTTCAAGGTCGCTTTTTACCCGTGCAAGAATTTTATGTTTTAAATCACTCATACCGCTTTTCCCATGAGATCGTATTCGGAAGCCGCTTTGATCCTGACATGAACAAACGACCCGATGGACTGGTTTTCGGAATGAATATCGGTGACGCCGTCAACTTCCGGAGCCTGAAAAGATGTTCTTCCCCTGTACTTGTTGTTGTCGATGCACTCTTCCACAAGGACGCTATAGGTATTGCCGATGTATCGGCGGTTATTGATCAGCGATATATTCTGCTGCAAGGACATGAGCCGGTTATAGCGATTTGTGGCCACGCTTTCGGGTACATGGCCTGAAAGCATATGAGAAGAAAGATCATCGGCGTCAGAATAGATGAATACGCCGAGATTGTCAAAACGGATGTCCTGCACAAATGTCAAAAGCCTTTCAAAATCTTTATCTGTTTCTCCCGGAAACCCAACGATGATCGCTGTCCTGAGGGCTGCATCGGGAACAGCGGATCGTATTTTATCAAACAGCCGATACAGGTCTTCTGACGTATAATTACGACCCATCTTTTTCAGAATGCCGCTGCTCGCATGCTGAATCGGGATATCAAAATAAGAACAAATGTTTTTGTGTTCGGCAATCGTTCGAATAAAAGAATCTTCTATGCTTTCCGCATGACCGTAAAGTATTCTGATCCAGATATCTTCGGATATTTTAGAGATTTTTTCAAGCAATCGATAAAGGGGAACCGGAGGGTCGAGATCAGCGCCGTAATGGGTGGTATCCTGCGCGATTAAACTGAGCTCCTTGACGCCGGATGAGATCAGATCCCGTGCTTCGTCAACAATATCATCGGGCCGGCGGCTTTTTTGTTTCCCCTTGAGCTTCGGAATGATGCAATAGGTGCAATGCCGGCTGCATCCTTCTGAAATTTTAAGATATGCCGTGTAAACGGAACTTCGAACCCTGAGAGAATCATGGGCCGGATTAACGCATTCATTCGGGTCCGGCAAAAGACAACGCTGTCCATTCAGGCCACCGTCGACAGCCCATGCAATTTTGTCAAAAGCGCCGGTGCCTAAAAATATATCGACTTCAGGCAGGGATTCGGCAATTGCTTCCCTGAAACGTTCCGGGAGGCATCCGGTTACGATGAGACGCCGGCAGTTTCCGTGCAGCTTGTATCTTGCAAGTTCTAAAATGGTATCGATGGATTCATCGATGGCGGATTCAATAAAACTGCACGTATTGACAATGATGGTGTCGGCAGTTTCCGGATTTTGCGTGATGAATCCGCCGGCCTTTACCAATCGGCCCATCATCAATTCACTGTCGACAAGGTTTTTTGCGCAACCTAAACTGGCCAAATAAAATTTCATGAACTTCCTATAAAATGCCAAAGGCTCCCGGAACGTGTCGGCAGCCTTTAGGGACTAAAAAATTTAAATACAAATTTTCAGCACCATACAATATTAGATTTAGAAGAAACCATTATTTATCGAGGTGCCTGATCCGCCTTTTTCGGGCAGGCAAATCAGCCGTTTAATTTTTTGATTTCTTCCGAGATCGATGGCACGATCTCAAAAAGATCTCCTTCTATGCCGTAATCGGATTTGGAGAATATGGGGGCTTCCGGATCCTTGTTTATGGCCACAATGACCTTGGATGAAGACATTCCGGCAAGATGCTGAATGGCGCCGGATATGCCGCATGCAATGTAAAGATTCGGAGAAACGACCTTTCCGGTTTGTCCCACCTGATCCGAGGCGGAACGCCAGCCTTCATCCACCGCGGATCGTGACGCACCCACGGCACCCTTCAGCAGCTTAGCCAGCTCCTCGAGAGCACTGAAATCCGGACCTCCCATCCCTCTTCCGCCGGATACGATGATATCCGCTTCGGTCAGTTCGACCTTTCCGGTCTCCAGATTTTTTTCAATGAATTTCACCACGGTCGCACCGATATCGACTTCGATTTTTTCAATGGATCCCCTTCCGTCAGCATTGGCAATCATCAAGGCATTGGGGCGAATGGCCAGGATTTGCGGCGTTCCATCGAGCACGACATCCGCGAGAATTTTTCCGCCGTACATATATCGGGTGGCCGTAAGTTCGTTGTTTTCAAAACGCACGGCAACACAATCCGTGACAAGCGGTGCATCAAGGCGCGCACTCAGCCGCGCGGCAATATCCTTGCCCTGGGTGGATGCACCCAGTATCACGACATCCGGCGTTTCTTTGTTTATGACATCGGCGACAACATTGCCATATGCATCCGGCAGATATTCGACAAGGGAAGGATCATCCGCCAGAATGATTCTGTCCGCCCCGAATTGCCCCAGTTCTTTTGAAATGTCTTCGATATTATGTCCCAATACCAGGACCGCAAGTTCACAACCCATCTGATCGGCGATTCGCCGACCCTCGCTCAATGATTCGTACGTTACTTTTCGAAATATACCTTCTGACTGTTCTGCGATTGCCAGTACGCTCTGTGCCATATTTATCTCCCTCTGAAGCCTTTGAAAAACCTCCCTTTTTGCTCAATTCCCGCGTTAGGCTCAAATTTTAATCCTCGAAATACTCAAAGTATGTCTGCGGTTAAAATTTTCGCCTTCCTTGAACTTGAACCCCGGTTAAATATTAATTGCGAATTTAACGGGGCAGGCAAAATGAATATTTTTAAAAGATTTCATGTAGTTAAAGAACTTTCACCTCTTCATGCAATATATTGATAAGCTTGGCGGCTTTTTCCTGTGCAGTCTCGCCGTCGATCATGATGCCCCGTTTACGCTCGGCGGGCGTTTTCAGTGAAACGATTTTCGTCAAAGGTTTCCCGATGATTCCGGAGTCGAGGCCGATGTCTGAAACGGTTTTCATATCAATGGGTTTCTTTTTAGCCTTCATGATTCCGGGAAGAGAGGCATAACGCGGCTCGTTGATGCCGCGCTGGGTTGTAAAAAGCGCCGGAAGCGGCGTTTGAAAAACGACGGTACCGCCTTCAACGGATCGATGGCATGTCATGTTACCATCGGCAATTTCCTGTTTGATCACCATAGAAATATGTGGAATTCCAAGGAGTTCCGCTGTTGCCGGTCCCACCTGAAAGTTGTCGTCATCCACGGCCCGCTGACCGGCGATGATCACATCAAAAGGGGTTTCTTTGAGCGCTGCGGATAATATCTTCGCGGTGGTGAGTCCATCGTAAACAATATCGTCCGGAGCATTGATCAAAATCCCTTTGTCTGCACCCATGGCCAGCGCGGTTCTGATGGCTTCAACCGTTCTTTCCGATCCTACCGAAAGAATGGAAACCGATCCGCCGTGCGCTTCCCTGATTCGAAGCGCCTCTTCAACCGCGAATTCGTCATAGGGATTGATGACCCATTTAATATCATCTGTTTTAATAGATATTCCGTCTTCCGCGATGCCGATGAGCGATTCTGTTGTCGGAACCTGTTTTAGCAATACCACAATTTCCACTTTCTTTACCTTTCCTTTCATGCAGTGTGTGATGTATTGTTTTGATAGACTATAACGTATTAAAAAAACAAAAAAGATGCTCTACGAACTAGAAGCCATCTCAAAATTAGGATTTTCGGTCGAGATCAAGGCGAGGCCGAGGACTTGAGACGAGGGCTCAACGCCGATACTTGTCCGCCTCCGGCG
>Ga0315556_1001635_pt1 | contig 13334 bp, 10 predicted proteins | sample SalMarSW160310MG_FD_202112 | JGI IMG/M metagenome (GOLD analysis project Ga0315556, IMG submission 202112) | Salt marsh sediment microbial communities from the Plum Island Ecosystem LTER, Massachusetts, United States - Salt Marsh Sediment SW1603-10 ...
TCCCAGTACACGTACTCCGGCCAGTCGTCCGGCAAGCCGGTCGACTCCGGTGGCCAGGGCCCGCCAGGTCAGCATCTGCCGGCTGCCGGTGACGGCCACCCGCTGCGGCGTCTGCGCGGCATGGGTGGCCAGTGCGGACAGGATACGGTTGTTCACGGTGCACTGCTGCCGTTGCCGGTGAAATCCCGCCCGGTACGAAACGCGCGCCGGGACAGCTCCAGCAGCGCCGGATCAGAACCGATCAGCGTCAGGAGGGCGGGTGTCCCGGCGACGATATCACCGGCATGGACGGCCGGATTGTGCCGGTAGTAATCGCCCCACTCCGCCTGCCGGTGTGGCGGCAGACGCCCGGCATCGGCGCTGGCCAGCCGGGTCAGCGGCAGACCCAGGCGGCCGAACGCGTTGCGCAACCTCGGGACCGAAGTGAACACGACGTGGGTAAATCCGCAGCCGATCAGGAATGCGCTCACTGTGCAGATCAGCCAGCGCGCCTGCCCCGACCCGGCAGGCGCCAGGTTGCCGATCTCGGCAATACCGGTACGCCGGGTCTGCAGCAGCCGTTCGACGGGTCGATCGAGGTACTGTTCGGAAAACAGGGTGTCACCGCCGGCCGGCCGGATACCGGCCACGGCCGCGTACGAGCCATCCTCGCGGGTGATGGCCAGCAGCAGCGGATACAGTTCGCCGAGCCGGGCCTCGTAGGCGCGCAGAAATACATTGCGCACGAAGCTCTCGGCCAGACTGCGCTCGGCATGGGTTCGATCCATGAGCTGAATGGCCATGCCGGTGGTTGAGTACGCGGCCGTACCCGTGCCGGTAATGGGCAGATCGATACGACAGTCGAGTCCGGTATGCATGCGTGCACCCTCGGTAATTTTGACGGCCGCAGTATTGCCGACAAACCTTATCGCTGGCTTAACTGATCCTGTGGCCGCCGTCGTCCGGCCGGATCCGCCGGGTGTGTCACATTCCGGTGCCCGGACAGGCCTCCGCCGGCACTTTCCGCCCGGGACGATCCGCTATACTGGACTGGGTCCGGATTGCACAGGAGGAACACCATGTGGCAGCGACTCACCGCCGTGGTACTGCTGCTCTGGGTGCTGCCCGCCAGCGCCGCGACGCCGGAAAGTGACGTGTCCCGGCGGGTGGAGACGCCCTACACCGCGCAACGGGTGGTGTTCGATTTCTACTTCGACGAGCCGGACAAGATCAACAGTGCCCTGTACTGGATACGGTCCCTGGTCAACCCGCTGATGGAGGCGCCGTACGAAATGGCGCCGGAACAGCTCGACATCAAGGTGATCGTGCACGGTACCGAGATCGTCACGCTCGCGCGCAGGAACTACGCCCGCTACCGGGACGCCGTGGAGCGCATGCGTTACTACGCCTCACTGGGGGTGCAGTTCAGGGTGTGCGGGCTGGCGGCACAGGACTACGATTACGCGGACACGGACTTCTACGACTTCGTCGAGGTGGTGCCGTCCGCCATCACCGAACTGGCCCACTGGCAACTGCAGGGCTACGCACTGATCACGCCGAGCGTGCTGGAAAAGAAACACGCCATCGAGGAGATCCGCTAGCCCGCATTTCTCACCGGGGTCCCGGATGCTGGCGCAGGACTCGTGTGACCGGACGCCGCTCTGGAATGAAAGTGTTAGCCGTAGCTACCACTTGAGTGAAGAGCAAGTCCGGGTGCACGAGGACCAGGCAGAGCCGGGACAGGCACTGCCGGAATGCACACCGTTGGTCGCCTGAACTGTGTCACTGCCATCGATATCACCCGGTTATCGCAGGTAACAGCCGCCCGGTGGGAAATGCGGGCTAGCGATCCAGCTTCATCAGCAGGGTGGGCAGCAGCAGGAAATCCGCGATCAGGGCAAAGGCGATGGTGATCGCGGTCAGCAGCCCCATGTCGGAGTTCAGCCTGAATCCGGACCAGGTCAGTACCAGGAAGCCGGCGATCAGCACCAGCGAGGTCACCAGCATGGCGGTACCGACCGTGTGGAAGGCGTAGCGTACGGCACCTTGCGGGTCCAGTCCCTGTTCGCGCCGGGCACGCAGGTACTTGCTGAGGAAATGCACGGTGTCGTCGACCACGATACCCAGCGTCATGCCGGTCACCACGGACAGGCCGAGCCCGACCTGGCCCGACAGCACGCCCCACAGGCCGAATGCCATGGCGGCGGGCACCAGGTTCGGGACCAGGCTGATCAGACCGATCTTGACCGATCGCAGGGCAACCAGCAGCACCAGCGAGATCAGCACCAGTGCGACGCTGGTACCCGTCAGCATGCTGCGGATATTGCGCTGCCCGATGTAGGCGAACATGATCGAGGAACTGGCACCACTGGACTGCATGTGCGGGGCATTCTGCCGCAACCATTGCTGGGCGCGTTTTTCGAGGCCGAGCAGCTCGTTACTGGATACATTTTCCATCGAAACGATCAGTCGCGTGGCGGACTTGTTGATATCGATCTGGTTGGTGAGGTCCAGCCCGTAGGGCAGCGACATCTCGTAGAGCAACAGGTACTGCGCGGCCAGTTCGCGATTTTCCGGCAGGCGGTAGTAGGCCGGATCGTCCCCGTGCATGTTCATGTTCAGCCGGCGCATGATATCGGTGATGCTGTTGACGTGGAGGACGTGCGGCTGGGCCCGGTACCAGTCGGCAAAGCGTTCGACGTCATGCAGGAAGGCCGGATCGTTGATGGCGCCGCTCTTGCCGGTACCGAGCGAGTATTCAATGGTGTAGATCCCGGTCAGCCGGGTGGTGGCGAACTCGGTGTCCTTGCGGAACGGGATGCTCATGTCGAAATACTTGATGAACTCGTCGTTCAGCTCGTTGCGCGGTATGAAGGCGATCAGCACGATCACGATCGTGGACATGCCCCAGAGCAGGGAGTTGCGGTGTTGCACCACGCCGTCCGCAAAACGGTCCATGTAGTAGGTCTTGCGCGTGGCTTCCCGGCGCGCGCGCACCGGCAGGCTGACGGTCAGCGCCGGCAACAGGGTCACCGACAGCAGGTAGGCCGCGGTCACGCCGATCGCGACGATATTGCCGAGGTCGCGGAACGGTGGCGCATCGCTGAAATTCATGCTCAGGAAGCCGATCACGGTCGTCAGCGAGGTGAGAAACACCGGCTGCATGTTGATGCGCATGCTCTCCACCATGGCCGCGCGCTTGCCGGTACCCTTGCCCATCGCATGCAGCATGCTGGCGAGGATGTGCACACAGTCCGCCACGGCCAGGGTCAGGATGATGGGCGGCGAAGAGGCCGAGGGTGGCGTCAGGGCGAAACCGAGCCAGCCGGCCAGGCCCATGGCGGCAACGATGCTCATGACGATGACCACGAAGGTCACCAGCACGGCGCTGACCGAACGCAGCAGCAGGTACAGGGTCAGCAGCACGATGGCGAACATGAGCGGGACCAGGGTCTTCTGGTCACCGATGCTGACCTCCTGGAAGGTGTTGTTCATGACCACCATGCCGGTCAGGTACACGTCGAGGTCCGGGTCGCGCGCCTCCAGCCTGCTGACCAGATCGCGGGCGAATGCAGTGATCTCCTCCACTTCCTTGCCGTTGCCATGGTCCGGCAACTGGATGGTGACGTTCACCCCCGTCACATCCCCGGACGGCGCTATCAGGCGATGGACCAGCAACGGCTCATGGATCGCGATGTCACGGATTTTCTGCAGCGTCGCGGGGTCCAGCTGCTCCGTGTCCGGGACCAGGTCCTGTACGATCAGGTCATCACCCACACCGCGCGTGTGCTGGAAGTTGGTGATGGAATCCACGCGCAGGGAGTACGGGATCTGCCACGCCTCGTGCGTCAGCCAGCTGACGCTGGCCAGTGTGGCGGGTGTGAACACGTTGCCATCCTTCGGTGCGATGACAAACAGGACATTGTCGGTCTTGGTGTAGGTGTTCTGCAGCTGATCGAAGGCCTGCAGTTGCGGGTTGTCCGCGCTGAAGAACACCCGGTAGTCGGTCTTCAGTGTGAGGAAGCGGGCACCGCTCGCGGCCAGGGCGACCAGCACCACGCTGAGCAGAATAATCAGGTAACGCCAGCGGAGTATCCACTCTCCATAGGATTTGACCATGCTTGCTCCTTTGCTCTTATCCATTATTGGCGGGGCAACTGCGCTTGCCGGCAGGGCTGCGTAATCACGGGATGTTCTGATCCACAGCGATCCCCCTGCACGACAGGCGACTTGCGATGATACAGGATATCGCCCGCCCACGGGCAAGCGGAAATCCGTTTGTTTTCATGTCTGTAGCCGGCTATACGGGGGTCGGCACGGAGTCACCGCGACCGGCGCCACACACGAGCTTGCCGGGGCGCCGGCGGTCGCTGCACGGGCAGGCGGAGCGGCGTGATGTCATGGGGTGCAAGTCCGCTGTCCGGCTGTGTGATAATAGCCGGATCGTCTGACTGCCCCTACCTGCAGGACCCGGCATGGCCTCCACTGCGCGCCCGCAAACCTCCGACACCTCCACAGTCCGGTTGCTGAAACCGCCCGTTCCCGCCGGTCTGGATGTGCTGGCCTGGGAAGGACTGCGCGGGGACAGCCTGGCGCTGGCGATTGCCGCCGCCCTGCGTGCGGGCCTGCCGGGACCACTGGTCGTCCTTGCCCCGGACATGCAGGTCGCCGAACAGTTGCAGGAACAGGCGGAATTCTTCGCCGGCCCCGATGGCCTGCCGACCATCACCTTCCCCGACTGGGAATCGTTGCCCTATGACGCCTTTTCGCCGCACCAGGATATCGTGTCGGAACGCCTGGCCACGCTGTATCGCCTGCCGGAGCTGACGCGCGGGCTGCTGATCGTTGCGGCACCCACCCTGTTGCAACGCCTGCCGCCACGCGACTTCATCGATTCCGGCAGTCTCCTGCTGGCGCGTGGTGACCGCCTCGACCTGGAAGAGATGCGCGCGCGACTGGACCGGGCCGGTTACCGATGCGTATCACAGGTCATGGAACATGGTGAGTTTGCCGTGCGCGGGGCCCTGCTCGACCTGTATCCCATGGGCAGCCGGCTGCCCTTCCGCATCGACCTGCTGGACGACGAGATCGAGACCATCCGCACCTTCGATCCGGAGACACAGCTTTCGCTGGAGCAGCGGCAGGAGATCCGGCTGCTGCCGGCACGCGAGTTCCCGCTGGACGAGGCCTCGATCCGGCTGTTCCGGCAACGCTTCCGCGCCGGTTTCGAGGGTGACCCGCAGGCGTGCCCGCTGTACCGGGATGTCAGCCAGGGCCTGGCGCCGGCCGGTATCGAATACTACCTGCCGCTGTTCCTGGAACAGACCGGGACGCTGTTTGATTATCTGCCGGCAAACGCCTGCGTCCTGCAACTGGACGGTGCGCGTGCCGCCTGCACGACCTTCGCGGAGCAGTTGCTGGAACGCTACGAGGCACGCCGCCATGACCGTGAACGGCCGATCCTCGCGCCGGAGCAGCTCTACATCCCGGCGACCGAGCTGGATCAGCGGCTCACGGCCTGGCCGCGCATCGAGGTGGGCCTGTTCCGTCCGGTACACGAGGCAGTGGCACAGGCCGATTTCGCCACCCGCCTGCCGCCGGACGTGCGCATCCATCCGCGCGTGGAACAGCCGGCACGTGCACTGCAGGATTTCATCGACGCCTTCCCGGGACGCATCCTGATCAGTGCCGACTCCACCGGACGACGCGAGACACTGCGCGACCAGCTCGGCGGCCTTGGCCTGCATCCGGTCACGGTCGCCGGCTGGAGCGAATTTCTCGCCACCGACGCGGCACTGGCCATCACGGTAGCGCCGCTGGAACGCGGCTTTGTGCTGGATCGACCGCAACTTGCCGTGATCCCGGAGACGCTGTTGTTCGGCGAACGGGCCCGCCAGACCCGGCGCCGCAAACCGTCGCGCGATCCGGCCAGCATCGTGCGCAATCTCGACGAACTCGAGATCAACGCGCCGGTGGTACACGAACAGCATGGCGTCGGCCGCTATCTCGGCCTGGAGACCATCCGCGTCGGCGACATCCGCAATGAATACCTGGCACTGGGCTATGCCGGCGGCGACAAGCTGTACGTGCCGGTCGGATCGCTTGCCCTGATCAGCCGCTACACCGGCGCCGCACCGGAAAACGCACCGTTGCACAGGCTCGGCAGCGACCAGTGGGAGCGTGCGCGGCGCAAGGCGGCGCAGCGCATCCGCGACGTGGCGGCGGAACTGCTCGACATCTACGCGCGCCGTGCCGCACGCAGTGGTCACGCCTGCAGCGGGCCGCACGAGGACTACGCCGGTTTCGCCGCCACCTTTCCGTTCGAGGAGACGCCGGACCAGGAACGCGCGATCCGGCAGGTGCTGGAGGACATGCAGGCGCCGATGCCCATGGACCGGCTGGTGTGCGGCGATGTCGGATTCGGCAAGACCGAGGTGGCGATGCGCGCCGCCTTCCTCGCCGTGCAGGACGGACGCCAGGTGGCCTTGCTGGTGCCGACCACGCTGCTCGCGCAGCAACACTACCAGAATTTCTGCGACCGCTTTGCCAGCTGGCCGGTACGGATCGAGCTGCTGTCACGCTTCCGTACCGGCAAACAGCAGGACACCGTCCTGCAGGGACTGCAGGACGGTACGGTCGACATCGCCATTGGCACCCACAAACTGCTGCAACCCGCGGTACGGTTCAAACACCTCGGTTTGCTGATCATCGACGAGGAACACCGCTTCGGCGTGCGGCAGAAGGAAACCATCAAGCGGCTGCGTGCCGAGATCGACGTGCTCACACTGACCGCGACCCCCATCCCGCGCACGCTGAACATGTCGCTGTCCGGGATGCGTGACCTGTCCATCATCGGCACCCCGCCGGCGCACCGGCTGGCGATCAGGACCTTTGTCTGCGAGTGGGACAAGGCCATCATCCGCGAGGCGGTGCTGCGCGAGATCAAGCGTGGTGGCCAGGTGTATTTCCTGCACAACGAGGTGGAAACCATCGAGAACATGGCCCGGGAACTGGAGCAGATCGTGCCGGAGGCCCATGCCGCCATCGCCCATGGCCAGATGCGCGAACGCGAGCTGGAACAGGTCATGCTTGACTTCTATCACCGCCGCTTCAACCTGCTGGTGTGCAGTACCATCATCGAGAGCGGCATCGACGTGCCGACGGCCAATACCATCATCATTAATCGCGCCGACCGGCTCGGACTGGCGCAGCTGCACCAGTTGCGCGGCCGGGTCGGACGTTCGCATCACCGTGCCTATGCCTACCTGGTGACACCGCCCCGGCGTGCCCTGTCGGCCGATGCCGAGAAACGCCTGGCCGCGATCGAGGCCATGGAGGAACTGGGCGCAGGTTTCACCCTGGCCACGCACGACCTGGAGATCCGCGGAGCCGGCGAACTGCTGGGCGAAGACCAGAGTGGCCAGATCCACGAGATCGGTTTCACGCTCTACAATGACCTGCTGGAGCGTGCGGTACGCGCACTGAAGGAAGGCCGCACGCCGCAGCTGGACCAGCCGTTGCACCAGGGTCCGGAAATCGACCTGATGCTGCCGGCGCTGATCCCGGACGATTACATCGCGGACGTGCACAACCGCCTGGTGCTGTACAAGCGCATTGCCGGTGCGGACAGCCGGCAGGAACTGGACGACCTGCAGGTGGAGATGATCGACCGCTTCGGCCTGCTGCCCGGCCCGGCGAAGAACCTGTTCCGGGTGACCGGACTGAAGCTGCAGGCCGCCCCCCTTGGCGTGCTGAAAATCGAGCTGGGCAGCACGGAAGGCCGCTTGCTGTTCACCGAACAGCCGGACATCGACGCGGCCCGCCTGATCGGCCTGATCCAGTCGCAGCCAGGCAGCTATCGTCTGGACGGCGGCAACAGGCTGCGTGTGTACGGCGACTTCGAGACAGAACAGTCCCGATTTGATAAAGTCGCCGAAATCCTGCAACTGCTGTCACCGGACTGAAACGGACATGATCAACCGAGCCGTACACCTCGCGCTGCTCCCCCTGCTGGCCGCCCTGCTGCTCTGCACAACCGCTGCTGCCGGCGACGAGCCACGTCAGTACGACGTCGAGGTCATTGTCTTTACCCAGCAGGGTGGCGATGACGACGAACAGCTGGGGCAGACGGAACGCACGCCGCCACCGGCCGGCGAGGTGCTGACGGCAGACCGCATTACCACCCTCCCTCCATCCGCCTTTACCCTGGGCCGGGTCAGTTACAGCCTGTCCTCCGCACCGGGCTACCACGTACTGCTGCATCGCGCCTGGCGCCAGCTTGCCTATGACCGCAACCACGCCCTCGGTTACCCGGTGCATGTGGCTGCCGGTGGCGGATTCGGTGGTGTGCAGGGGACCATCACACTGATCCGCGAGCGCTACCTGCACCTGGATGTGGACCTGTCATTGTCAGCGGCAGGAACGAATGCGGAGGTTTCCTACCCGGCGTCAGCAGCTGGCGTGCCGGTGTACCGGCTCAGCGAGCAGCGTCGCATTCGCAGCAGTGAAATCCACTACTTCGATCATCCACGCTTCGGTGTGATTGCGCGCGTGACCCCGTACGAGGCAGCGCAGGCCCCGGCATCACCGGACACCGGCAGTGCACCGTCCGCTACGCAGGATGCCTCGCCTGCACAGGAAACCGAACCGGCCGGCGAGGATGAACCATCGCCCGACGACGACGCGCCAGTCTCCCGCTCCCGCTGATGCACCGCAGATAGCCACGGAATCACACCGCAGGACACGGAACAACGACGCCGGTATGCCCGGGTATTCCGCGTGGTTCCGGCCATTGATCCGGATGCGGATTCGGGCATGCGCGATCCCCGCAGGAGGATTGCCAGCCGCCGCTCAGGCAGCCGCGGTAAGCGCCTGCTCCAGGATCGCCCGCACCTTGTCCATGCCTGTCTCCAGGTTCTGCTCGATCTCGCTCATCTCGATCGGACCGCTGCCACGGCCGGCGGCGGCGTTGACGCTGAGTGCAATCACCGCGTAACACAGTTCCAGTTCGCGGGCGAGCGCCGCCTCGGGCATCCCCGTCATGCCGACCATGTCACAGCCGTCGCGTTCCATCCGGTCGATTTCCGCCGCGGTTTCCAGCCGCGGGCCCTGGCTGGCGCCGTAGGTACCGCCCGCCATCACCTCGATGCCGGCCTTGCCGGCACTCTGCAGCAGCAACTCGCGCATCTCGTGACAGTAGGGTTCGGTGAAATCGATGTGCGTGACCGCGTCCAGGCCGGTTTCGAAAAAGGTGTGGTGCCGTGACCAGGTGTAGTCGATGATCTGGTCCGGGATGACGATACCGGCCGGCGGGAGATCCGCGCGGATACCGCCGACGGCGCACACGGCGATGATGCGTTCGATCCCGGCCTGTTTCAGGGCCCACAGGTTGGCGCGGTAATTGACCATGTGCGGCGGGATGGTATGGCCGTAACCGTGCCGGGCCAGGAACACCACGTCCCTCTCGCACAGGGTACCGAAGGTCAGTGCCCCGGAGGGTTCCCCGTACGGTGTGTGCATGACCTCGCGCCGCTCGATCTGCAGGTTCGTCAACCGGGTCAGGCCGGTGCCGCCGATGATTGCCAGTGTCGCCATGAGGATGCCCGTGAGTGCGGCCGGCTAGTGTTCGCTGCCAAGTGCAAAGATGCCATTCAGGTTGCGCAGGTAACCCTTGTAGTCCATGCCGAAACCGAAGACGTAGCGGTCGTCCACTTCCAGGCCGACAAAGTCCGCCTGCACGGCCGGGTCACGGCGTTCATGCCGTTTGCGGATCAGTACCGCCGTGTACACCTGCTCGGCCCCCTGCCCGCGGCAGAAGCGGATCACGTCCGCCAGGGTATTGCCCTCGTCGAGGATGTCATCCACCACCAGCACCGTCCGGTCCTGCAGCGAGATGCCCGGTTCCGACACCCATTCCACTTCCTTGCCGCGGGTCTCGCCGCGGTAACGCGTGGCGTGCAGGTAGTCGCTTTCCAGCGGAAAGGCAAGGCGCGTCATCAGGTGACCGGTCGGGATGATACCGCCGGTCAATACACACAGTACCACCGGCAGGCGTTCCGACATGGTCTGCGTGATCTCCTGCGCCATCCGGTCCAGTGCCGCGTGAATTGCCTCCGGTCCGTGCAGCTCCACCGCCTCGGCGCGTATCCGGTTCAGCTCAGTCTGCGTCAGCGGCATGATGTGCAATCCTCATAAACTGGTTTAAATATTGATTCGATATCAGTCTTGCAAGATATTGTTAATACTAATTTTCATGTTATAGATCCAGCTCGGGCAACTCCTCGTACCCCTTCACCGCCGCGACCGCCTGCTCCCAGCGCGGATCCCGGTGCAACTCCTCCCAGTCGAGCGGATGGCGCCCGTGCATGCGCGCCATGCGCATACCGGCGACCGGGTCGACGGGGTGTTGCAGGGACTCGACCACCTGCACTGCGTGGTCGCGCTGGTTGCAGACCAGCACCATATCACAGCCCGCCTCGATCGCGGCGTGGGCACGGGCCGCGGGATCGCCGGCACCGGCAGCACCTGCCATGCTCAGGTCGTCACTGAACACCAGGCCCTGGAAGCCCAGCTGTCCACGCAGGATGTCGCGGATCCAGCGGTTCGAGAACCCGGCCGGCCGGTCGTCCACCCGCGGGTACACCACATGTGCCATCATCACCGCGGCCAGTCCGGCATCGACCATGCGCCGGAACGGCACGAGATCCCATGTTTCCATGTCGGCCAGGCCGCGCTCGTCCACCGGCAGGTCGACGTGGGAGTCGGCCACGACCGCGCCGTGGCCGGGAAAGTGTTTGCCGGTGGACGCCATTCCGGCCTCATGCATCCCTGCCTGGTAGGCCACTGCGAGTTCGGCCACCACCTCCGGCCGCCGGTGCAGTGCACGGTCGCCGATCACACCGGATACGCCGTAATCCAGGTCCAGCACCGGCGCGAAGCTGATATCCACACCCAGGGCACGCAGCTCGGTCGCCATCAGCCAGCCGGTGACACGTGCCAGGTGCCTGGCCCGTGGCCGGTCACTGTCATGGATCCGGCCCAGGCAGGCCACTGGCGGCAGGCGGGTAAAACCACCCTCCCGGAAGCGCTGCACGCGCCCGCCTTCCTGGTCGACCGCGATAATGAGGTGCGGGTCGCGCAGTGCATGAATCCCGTCAACCAGTGCACGCAGCTGGGACGGTGATTCGTAGTTGCGGGTGAACAGGATCAGGCCGCCGACGGCCGGGTGATTCAGCAGCTCGCGGTCCTCCGCATCCAGCGCGGTACCGGCGATGTCCAGCATCACGGGTCCCAGTGTCATTCATGTCCCCCTGAATCGTTCTCCAGCCGGCTGTCCAGCCGGTCCCGCAGCCGGTCGCCCAGCAGGTTGACGGCCAGCACGACGGCCACCATCGACAGCCCCGGGGCCAGCACCATGTGTGGCGCCACCAGCAGGTAGCGTGCGCCGTCCCGGATCATCGCACCCCAGGACGCCACCGGCGGCTGTACCCCGAGCCCGAGAAAGGACAGTCCCGCCTCGGCAACCACCACCGACGCAACCCCGAACGTGGCCTCCACGATCAGTGCGCCGCTCATCAGCGGCAACAGGTGCCGGCGCAGGATATACCACTCACTGCTGCCCAGTGCGCGGGCTGCCTGGACATGTTCGCGCTGTTTCAGTGTCAGCACCTGGGCGCGGGCCAGGCGCGCATAGCCTACCCAGCCGACCACCGTCAGCGCAATCACCACATTGTCGATCCCCGGCCCCAGCAAACCGGACAGTGCGATGGCCAGCAGGATGCCGGGGAAGGCCAGGAAGATGTCCAGCAGTTGCGTGGCGACGCGCTCCCACCAGCCCCCGCGCCAGGCGGCAAAGGCGCCGATCAGGGTGCCAAGGCACGATGACAGCCCGACCACCCACACGGCCACCAGGAAGGAGGTGCGTGCGCCGGTCAGCAGGCGTGCGCCGATATCGCGACCGAGATCGTCGTAACCGAATACGGCCTGCAGGGAGGGGCCATCGAGCAGGTGTTCGAGACGGATGGTGTTCGGCGCCAGCGGCAGTACCGGCGCCAGCAGGGCCAGCAGGGCCCATATCGCAAGGATGCCCCAGGCCAGGCGTGTGCTCATCCGGTGCTGCCGTCCAGCCGGATGCGTGGATCGACCCAGGCGTAGACCAGATCGGTGCCCAGGTTGACCAGCACGTAGACGAGGCTGATCAGCAACACGCAGCCCTGCACCACCGGGTAGTCACGCGCCTGGATCGACTCGATGGTCAGCAGGCCGATGCCGGGCCAGGAAAACACGGTTTCGGTCACCACGGCACCGGCCAGCAAGGCGCCCAGCTGCAGACCCAGCAGCGTGACGACCGGTAACAGCGCATTGCGCAACGCATGGTGCAGGATCACGCGTACCGGCGGCAGGCCCTTGGCCCGCGCAGTGCGCAGGTAATCCTCGTGCAGCACATCCAGCATGCTGCTGCGAATCATGCGCGAGAGCACTGCGGTCAGGCCGGTTGCCAGTGTCAGTGCCGGCAGCACCACGGAGGCCGCACCGGCCTGGCCACTGACCGGGAACCAGCCCAGCCACAGCGAGAACAGCAGGATCAGCAGGGGTCCCAGCCAGAAGTTGGGCAGGGACACCCCGAGCAGGGAGAAGCCCATCGCGGCACTGTCCCAGGCCGTATTGCGGCGGATGGCGGCGAGGATACCCAGCGGCAGCGCCAGCAAAACGGTCAGGCACAGCGTGACCAGTGCCAGCAGACCCGTGGCAGGCAGGCGCTCCCGCAGCAACTGCACGACCGGCAGTTGCCGGTGAATCGAGTCTCCCAGGTCGAGCTGCAGGATGCCGCCCAGGTAATGCAGATATTGCACCGGCAGCGGCTGCTGGAGGCCCAGCGCATGGCGCAGTGCCGCGCGGTCCGCACCGGTGGCGGACTCGCCCAGCATGATTTCCACGGGATCGCCCGGTATCAGGTGAATGAACAGGAAGACGATCGTGACTACGCCAAGCAGGGTGAGAATCGCGCCAAGCAGTCGCCGGATCAGATAGGCATGCATCACGGGAGAGTACCGCAAACCGCGGCAGCGATGCAGCCGCCGCAGGCGCCGGTCCGTATCCGGGTCCGGTGTGCCGTGCGGTTTCACCGGGCTATACTGGTGGCATGTTTCCGTCGGGCACTGCGCCCTGGTATCACGGCATGAGTCACCGCGATGAATACTGACCCGGTCCGCTATGTACAGATCTGGTCCGGCTGGATGCGACTGGCGCACTGGCTGATTGCCTGTGGTGTGACGTTCGAGCTGTTCAGTGCCTGGACACTGGCACTGGGTGCAGCCGACGTCGCCTTCTGGCACGACTGGCATGTCATGGTCGGC
>Ga0315556_1001636_pt1 | contig 13324 bp, 12 predicted proteins | sample SalMarSW160310MG_FD_202112 | JGI IMG/M metagenome (GOLD analysis project Ga0315556, IMG submission 202112) | Salt marsh sediment microbial communities from the Plum Island Ecosystem LTER, Massachusetts, United States - Salt Marsh Sediment SW1603-10 ...
GCGTCAGCGGCGAGAGCCCTTCTCCCTGCCCGGTGGCGATCACAAGGGTGAGGGTGTCGAGGGACATGGGCCGATAGCCTTTTCCGAGTATTCCTTGAGCTCGTTGGAGGCCCCATGTCTCGCCGGGGCCCCCCCAACTTGGACAAGTCTATTCGTTGTCGTTGTCGTTGTCGTTGTCGTTGTCGAAACTGTCGCAACAGCCAGAATTCTCTCGCACCTCATGGTTTCCCTGTCCGAGCTTGGTGAGCATCGAAACGATCCGAGTCAGCGTTCATCAACGGGGTCAGCCACGCCATTGCCGGAACAGCTCCCGGCTCTTGAGCGGTCGCTCCCCAAGATGGGGGCTGAGGAGACGGTGCAGAAGCTCTCGAGCCTCCCTCGCCTGCACCCCCTGCAGCACTTCGCCCGCCGCGAGCCGCAGAAGCGTCTCCCCGGAAACCGTGAACCCTTCCCCGGGGACGGCGTCCTCCCGCACACCCGCCTCCGGCTCATAGGCGTATCGCCTCCCGGGCAGGACCGACTCGCCGCTGAAGGCATCCCGGTCCAAGATAATTGCATAGCCCACCTCCCGCAGCAGACGCAGCTCGAAGCGGCGCAGCGCCGAGTCCAGATGCGCTCCCTGGGCCAGCTCCGTGAGGGCTGCGTGATAAAAGGCGAAGAGCCCCTCGTGGGGATCATGGCGACCCACCAACCGCATCAGCAGCTCATTCAAGTAAAAGCCGCAGAAGAGCGCGGTTCCCGGGAGCCCGATCGGGCAACCCGCCGGCTCTGTACGGATCAGCGTCTTGACCTCTCCCCGGCCGACCCAGCCCAGCCACAGTGGGCGGAACGGCTGCAGATCCGCAGCCGTGCTCCTTCGGCCGCGCTTAGCACCTTTGGCCAGGACAGGCAGACGCCCCTCCTCCGCCGAGAAGACCTCGATCAACAGGCTGGTGTTTCCGAAGTCTCGGCGGTGGAGGACGAAGCAGCGGCAAAGCCGATCCCGCACCGGATTGTCCATGGCAAGGCGGCGCGAATTAGGAGGCGCTAGCCGCCATAGCCCAGATTCTGCAATGCGGCCTCGTCGCTCGACCAGCTCTTCCTTACCCTCACCCATACCTCGAGGTGGACCGGGCAGCCGAAGAGCCTCTGCATCTCCAGGCGCGCCCCCTGCGCGGCAGCCTTGAGAGCCCGCCCGCCCCGTCCAACGATGATCCCCTTCTGGCCCTCACGCTCGACCCAGACGAGCGCGTGGACGCGATAACGCCCGCCCGTGTCCTCCAAGCGCTCGATCTCCACGGTCGATTGGTATGGCAGCTCGTCACCGTAACGCTGCATTAACTGCTCGCGCAGCAGCTCGGCGGCGAAGAACCGCTCGGGACGATCCGTGAGCTGATTGGACGGAAAGGCGTTCTCGCCCTCGGGTAGGGCCTCGATCACGAGCCGCTCCAAGAGCTCCACCTGGTCCCCTTTGGCCGCGGACACGGGAACCAGCTCCCGGAAGGCATGGCGGGCCGCGAGGGCCTCCAAATAAGGAAGCAGCCGCTGTTTCTCCTTCAGCTGGTCGATCTTGTTCACCACGGCGATCACCGGAACCCGGGCGCCCTTGGCGACCTGCAGGGCCTGATCGTCCTCCGGGGTGAACCTTAGCGCCTCCACCACGAGCAGCGCCAGATCGACCTCCCCCACCGCCGCGCGAGCCGTGCGGTTCAAGTAACGGTTCAGCGCACCGCCGCCGCGCTGATGGATGCCGGGGGTGTCGACGAAGACCGCTTGGCCGGCGTCCATGGTCTTGATGCCGAGCAGGGAGTGACGGGTCGTCTGCGCCTTGTGAGAGGTGATGGCGAGCTTCTGCTCCAGGATACGATTCAAAAGGGTGGACTTGCCAACATTCGGCCGCCCGATCATGGCGACATACCCGCAGCGGTTGGCCCTTGTCATGTCCCGTCCTCCAGCAGGGCCAGCATGGATTCGGCGGCCTGCTGCTCGGCGCGGCGCCGGCTGGTGCCTTCCCCCTCGGCGCTCCGGCCATCATCCGGCAGGCGACAGCGCACCCGGAAGCTCTGGGCATGCTGAATGCCCGTCACCTCCAGCACCTCATATTCCGGCAAGGGGCGCCTGCGGGACTGGAGGGCCTCTTGAAGGCGGGTCTTCGGATCCTTCGAAATCCCGGCCTTGCCGGTGGCCTCCAGGGCTTCGCGAAAGACCCCAAGGATCACTCGGCGAGCGCCGTCGAAACCTTGATCCCGGTAGACCGCCGCGAGAACCGCCTCGAGGGCGTCCGCTAGAATCGAGTCTCGGGCGTGCCCGCCGGTGCGAAGCTCCCCGGGCCCGAGACGCAGGTGGTCACTGAGGGCCAGCCCCCGCGCCAGGGCCGCCAGAGACTCTTTCTTGACCAGGGAGGCCCGCAGTCGACTGAGGCGTCCCTCGTCTGCCTCTGGGAAGCGCTCCCATAAGGCCTCGGCGATAACGAACCCGAGCAGGGCGTCGCCCACGAATTCCAGGCGCTCGTTGTTCTCGCCGGCCGCACTGCGGTGGGTGAGGGCCTGTACGTACAGCTGCTTGCACCCAATGCGGCAGCCCAGCGCACGGGCCAGGCCTCGCAAATCCTCTGTCACTCGGTGGCTGGGATGTTTACGGTGTGGGAGAAGGCGACCACGGCGTCGATGTTGGCGAACAGATGCTCACGCACCTCATAGTGGACCGTGAGGTCTGTGCCGTTGGCCACCGGGGTGAAGGTGAAATCCCGCCGCTTGAGGCTCCTGATTTCATTAATGTAAAGCTCATTGTTGATCTTTCGCAGCACGGCGCGCCGGCTATGAGCGACCTCGGGATCGGCAACCGATTTGTCCATGACCGATTTCACGATGGCGTACTGCATGTAGTCCGGCCCAAGCTTCAGGCCGACGGTGACGATGGCCGCTGCAATCGCGATGAGAAACAGGATGCCGAGCAGACTGACGCCTCGCTGTTGCTCCAGGTTGCGCTGCATGGCGGTCACCTCCGCAATCTAATGAATAATGGTGCCGATCCGACTCCAATCGATCGGGAATCCCTTGCGTTGACTGTCCCAGTTCATCCAGATCATAAATGCCTTGCCCACCAGGTTGGCTTCCGGCACGAAGCCCCAGCATCGGCTGTCGTTACTGTTGTCCCGGTTGTCGCCCATGGCGAAGTAGCTTCCCGGCGGGACCGTAACGGGTCCGAAGGCCAAGACCTCACAGCCCGGCGGCAGATCGGGCGCCAGGGGATTGAGCAGAATATCGTGCTTCACGTCCCTCAGGTCTTCCGCTGCCTCCGCATAGCCGGTCTGCCCCACACCCGCTCCAACTCCTTTGTACACGCCGGCCGGCATATGCGGGACCGCCTTGCCATTGATATAGATGGTCTTGTTTCGGTAGTAGATTCGATCACCTGGAACCCCAATGATCCGTTTGATGTAGTCCACCGATGGCTCATTGGGAAACCGAAACACCACGACGTCGCCCCGATGCGGCTCGCCCACCTTGATGAACTTGGTATCTAGCACGGGCCAGCGCAGCCCATATGCGAACTTGTTCACAAGGATGAAGTCGCCCACCAAAAGGGTAGGCATCATGGACCCGGACGGTATGCGAAACGGCTCCACCAGGAAGGACCGCAGCAAGAGCACGATCAGAATGACCGGAAAGAAGGAGCGGGCATATTCTACCAGCACCGGCTCCTTGTAGGCCGGTGCCGAAGCCACCCCTTCCAACGACGCCCCGCCGCCTGCAGCCTCCTGCGCCAGACGGCGACGGCGTGGGGCAAACAGGACCGCGTCCGCAAGCCAAATTCCGCCAGTGACGGCGCAGGCCAACACCAAGAAGGTAGGAAAATCGAAGGTCATGACTTGGTTCGGTGACTAACTTTGTGGATGAGAGAAGGGTATGCGCCGGCCTGCGGACGATCCTCGGGCCAAAAGAATCTAATTATCCTTTCCGACCTGGAGCACGGCAAGGAACGCCTCCTGCGGGATCTCCACCTTGCCCACCTGCTTCATCCGCCGCTTGCCCGCCTTCTGCTTCTCCAAAAGCTTCCGCTTGCGCGTGACATCGCCGCCGTAACACTTGGCGGTGACGTTCTTGCGCAGGGCCTTCACCGTGGTGCGGGCGATGACCTTGCTCCCGATGGCCGCCTGGATGGCGACCTCGAACATCTGGCGGGGGATCAGGTCCTTCATCCGTTCGGCGATGTCCCGGCCCCGGAGATGCGCCGTGTCCCGGTGCCCGATGAGGGACAGGGCATCGACCCGCTCCCCGTTGATCAGGAGATCCAGCTTTACCAGATCCGCCGCCTGGAACCGTTTGAAATCGTACTCGAATGAGGCGTAGCCCCGGCTCACGGACTTGAGGCGGTCGAAGAAGTCCAGCACGACCTCGCTCAAAGGCAGCTCGTACGTCGCCTGCACCTGGCCACCCAGATACTGGATCTGCTTCTGCACCCCCCGCTTCTCGATGCACAGGTTGATGACGCCGCCCAGCCAATCCTGTGGGACCAGGATACGGGCCTCGATAATCGGCTCCCGGATCTCCTTGATCTTGCTCGTGGCGGGGAGGTCCGACGGGTTGTCGATTCGGATCACCGCGTCGTCGGAGCGCAGCACCTCGTAGACGACCGTCGGCGCGGTGGTGATCAAGTCCAGGTCGTACTCCCGCTCCAGGCGCTCCTGGACGATCTCCATGTGCAGCATACCGAGGAAGCCGCAGCGAAACCCGAAGCCCAGGGCCTGGGAGACCTCCGGCTCGTAGAAGAGGGCCGCGTCGTTGAGCCTGAGCTTGCTCAGGGCGTCTCGCAGGTCCTCGTAGTGATCGGAGACCACCGTGTAAAGACCGGCGAAGACCCGCGGCTGCATCTGCTTGAAACCCGGCAGGGGTTTCGCGGCGGGCCGGTCCGCGCCCGTAATGGTGTCCCCCACGGGAGCGCCGTCGATCTCTTTGATACCAGCGATCAGGAACCCCACCTCGCCGGTTCCCAACCGCGGACGCTCCTCGCGTTTAGGGGTGAAGACGCCGACGCTGTCCGCGTGGTAGCTCCGTCCGGTGGACATGATGACCAGCTTGTCGCGCCGGTTGATGACCCCGTTGAGCACGCGCACGAGGGAGACCACACCAACGTAAGCGTCGAACCAGGAATCGATGATCAGGGCCTGCATGGGCGCATCAGAGTCGCCCTTTGGCGGCGGAATGCGCCGCACCAGAATCTCCAGGAGCTCGGGAATGCCGACCCCTGTCTTTGCGCTCACTCGCAGCGCGTCCGACGCCTCCAGCCCGATGATCTCTTCGATCTGGGCAATCACGCGCTCGGGCTCGGCCGAGGGCAGATCGATCTTGTTGAGCACCGGCAGGACCTCCAGTCCCTGCTCGATCGCCGTATAGCAGTTGGCGACGCTCTGCGCCTCGACACCCTGGGCCGCGTCCACCACCAAGAGCGCGCCTTCACAGGCCGCCAGGGAACGCGACACCTCGTAGGAGAAGTCAACGTGCCCTGGGGTGTCGATAAGGTTGAGCTGATAGGTCTCCCCGTCGGGCGCGCGGTAATCGAGGGTGACGCTCTGGGCCTTGATGGTGATGCCGCGCTCGCGCTCGATGTCCATGGAGTCCAGGACCTGAGCCATCATCTCCCGGTCGCTCAGACCCCCGCAGAGCTGAATGAAGCGGTCCGCAATGGTCGACTTGCCGTGATCAATGTGGGCGATGATCGAGAAGTTACGGATATGACTGAGATCGGCCATCTGACCCTGCACAAGACCGATGGAGCTTCGCGTGGGGCACCAGCCAAGCCAGCGCCCGCGCCGTGGGGTCCGCGAGGGCGTCGCCGAAATCCACAATGCCGCACGGGCAATATGCGGTTTCAGGGCGCCGGCCGCAACGGCGGAGCCATCATACCAGAGGCGAGGGGACCGGAAGCAGGGCAGGAGCACAAGACTCCCGGGTTACCTTCCCGCAGACAGAGGCGGCGGCGGGCTCACGCCCGCCGCCCTCAATGGCTAATGCTTCTGTTTGGGGACCCGAATGGCGAAAAACATGCGCCCGTCGCCCCGTTGGACCAGGGCCGCGATGGAACGGCCCGGCTCCACCTTGTCCAGGATCCTCATGAACTGGGCGGCGTTCTGTACGTCTTGGTTGTCGATCATCAGGATCACGTCTCCAGACCGAATCCCCGCCTCCTCGGCGGGGCCGTTCTGCACGTCTGCAACCAGGACGCCCCCGGACTTGATCCCGAGCTGATCACGCTGATCGGCGCTGAGGTCCCTCACCACGAGACCAATGCGATTCGCTGCGGGCTTCGCCTCGCCCCCACCGGCGGGAGCGGTCGCTGCCTCCTCATCAGGCAGCTCGCCGATGACGATCGGGATCTCCACCGTCTTGCCCCGGCGCAGCACCTCGAGCTCCGCGGTCTTTCCAACAGGACTCACGCCCACCATGGGGGGCAGGGCACTCGAGGTGGTGATCGGCCTCCCGTTGTAGCTGAGGATCACGTCCCCCGGCTCGAGGCCCGCCTTCTCCGCCGGGCTGTTCGGCAACACCTGGGCCACAAGGGCCCCGCGGGGCTGGCTCATGCCGAAGGTCTCGGCAAGCTCGCGGGTCACATCCTGGATCAGCACCCCCAGCCAGCCCCGGCTGACCTTGCCCTTGGTCTTCAGCTGGTCCACCACGTCCATGGCCACGTCGATGGGGATCGCAAAGGAGAGGCCCATGAAGCCGCCGGTACGGCTGTAGATCTGGGAATTCACCCCCACCACCTGGCCGTCCATGTTAAACAGGGGCCCGCCGGAGTTGCCCGGGTTGATGGCAACGTCGGTCTGAATGAAGGGTACGTAATTCTCGCTCGGTAGGCTCCGGCCTTTAGCGCTGACGATCCCGGCCGTGGCCGAATGGTCGAAGCCGAAGGGCGAGCCGATTGCCAATACCCACTCGCCGACCTTCAAGTCCTTGGCGGAGCCCATCTGCACGACCGGGAGGTCCTTGGCGTCTATCTTGAGCAGCGCGATGTCGCTCCGCTTGTCAGAGCCGACAACTTTCGCCAGAAAGTCGCGCCGGTCACTGGTGCGGATGACGATCTCATCGGCACCCTGGACCACGTGATAGTTCGTGATGATGTAGCCGTCCGGGGAGATGATGAAGCCGGATCCAAGCGATCTCGCCTCGATCTGGTCGGACGGGGCGCCGCCGCCGTCTTCTTCGCCGAAGAACCGGCGGAAGAAGTCGTACAGAGGGCTGTTCTCCGGCAGATCGGGAATGGTGAAGCCGTGAAATCGGCGCGAGACGGACTCCGTCTGCTTGGTGCTGATGTTAACCACTGCAGGCCCGTTCGCCTGCACAAGCTCGGTGAAATCGGGCAATCCCGCCCGCGTTGCCGCGTAGGCAGGGTTAACGACAACTAGAGCGGCGACATACGCAGTCGCCAGCAGGGCTTGAACTCTTCTCATGAACGCTCCTGTCGCCAGATGTGCGGCGCAGTCAGACGCCGATGGGGAAACAGCGTCCTACGACGAAATCTGGGACTGCTGGGGAAAGCTGACAACTCCGATCTCCGCCAAACCGCGCCGCGGAACCAACAGCCGCACGGCGTCCTGAGCTCAGGGCTTGGCGGGACCTCGATATCGAATTCCGGCCAGAACCGCCTTAACCGTTGCGGCCGGGACCTCTCCGACGATCGTCACCTGGTGATCCGCGACACGACCGCCCGCCGCGTGGATTGCACCGATTCGGGTGCTACCCTGCAGTCCATCCGGATCCGCATTCTCCACATATACGGACACGGAGGCGAGCCCATCGGACAACACAAAATGCTGCACCCGCCGCCGGGCGCCATCCCGCCAGTGGTCGCGCATCACGAGGTTGAAGCCCGCCGGAAGGTTGGTGAACCGCCAAAGATCCTGTCCCTGTCCTTCCTGGGTGGCTTCCGGATGCGACGCAGCGACCTCTTGGGGCGCGACCTCCGGCTTGGTTTCCGCCGCAGTCCCCGCCGGAAGCAAGGTCAGGGCGGTGAACATGATCTGCTCGATCGGCTCGGCGGTCTGGCCGATCAGATCCGACTTGAGCGGAAGGCCGGTACCCTTGTCCACATAAAAACGGTACCCGTAGCGCAGCTCGTCGCGGGGAATGACACCCACTACATCCGTGTGTCGGCCGGCAATCCGTGCGGCCCCTAGCGGGTGGATGAGGTAGTGGGCCGTCAATGCCTTCGGATCAAACCCCTTCGACCGCAGAAGATCCAATGTAACGCCGTGGCGCTTGACCGAAAACGGATTTGCATTGGCCAGCTCGCAGGTGACCTGATCCTGTTCACGGGTAACCGTCCGCAGAGGTCCGTTCTGGGAGACGATCTGCTCGTGCAGGCGACCGTGATCGACTCGATGGATCACGCGAAGGGTCTCGAGGCGATTGTCGTGGAGGTAGACAAGCGTACCTTCGTAGCTGAGGGAACGCATGGCGTGGGAGATCCGCTTCAGCTGATCCGTAGCAGATTGCTCCCCTGCGGCTGCTACCCCCGCGAACAACGCGCCCAGGACCCAAAGGAAAATGACACGCCCGCGGGGTGCCGCCTCGAAAGGAACCATCATCCTTGCTTCCAAGCCGGCGGCTTTATTACTGCCGCCCGGTCTCGTAACCGACGAAGGTCGCGTACGGAAGCAGCCCTTTCAGCGCAACGGGCGAGTACTCCTGATGATTCACGAGAAAACGATCCAGCTTGTTCTCCAGCGCCGGCTGGCTCACATGCCATCGCTGGCCCGAGGTCTGCACCTCGAAGCGTTTGGTCAGGAGATGCGGCGGCGTGCTCTTCAGCACGACAAACGGGGCGGAGGTCCTCGCGGTAGAGACCGCCGGACCCGCATCGAACAGCTGCGGCACGGCAAAGACGGCAAGGAAGGCGGCCGATGCGGCGAGCGCAGCACCGAGGAAGGTGCCTATGCGGGAAGGGCCACCGCCGCGGCGCGCCGCCGCTGGCGCGAGTGGTACCGGCTCGTTCGCGATGCGGGCCCGCAAGCGGTCCGCGATCTGCCGGAACTCCGGATGAATGGCATCGCCGCGCAGGGCGTTGCCGATCAGGTGGTAGCGTTCCCAGGCGGCCTGCAGATCGGGGCTTGCCGCCAGGGCGGCGAGCGTCGTATGCACTGCCATCGAATCCAGCTCGCCATCCACGAGCGCGGATACATGTTGCCGTTGCTGTTCACTCATCGCTGGACCTTCTATCACGGACTTAGCAATGGTCTGAGTCGTTTGTCGACCGCCTCACGGGCTCGGAAGATACGCGAGCGCACGGTTCCGATCGGACAGTCCATTGCGTTGGCGATCTCCTCATAGCTCAAGCCCTCGAATTCCCGGAGGACAATCGCAGTGCGCAGGTCGGTTGGCAGCTCATCCAGCGCCTGTTGAACGGTCCGGGCAATCTCTTCCGTAAGCAGGTGGTTCTCCGGAGTACCGAGCTCCCGCAGACGGTTGCCCATGTCCATTTGCTCGGCAACCTCGGCCTCCACGTCGTCTCCCGGAGGCCTTCGGCCTTGCGCCACCAGATGATTCTTCACCGTGTTGATGGCGATGCGGTACAGCCAGGTATAGAAGGCACTCTCGCCGCGAAATCCGGGGAGCGCTCGATACGCCTTGAGGAAGGCTTCTTGCGTTACGTCCATCACCTCGGTGGAATCGCGGATGTACCTGGAGATAAGACTCGCCACTTTTTGCTGGTACTTGAGCACCAGCAGGTCGAACGCGCGCTTATCTCCCTGCTGCACCATGGACACCAGCTCATGGTCGGCCCGACGGTCCGTCATCCGTGCAGAGCCTCGCGCCTAGGTGTCCCTGAATCCGATGGCATTGACAGTTCCCCGTAACGAAAGTTCGTGCCGCCGCACGCGTGGCAGCGCCGGCTCAGCACGAAAAAAGCCTTAAATTGATCCAGGCCAGGAAGCCGATCAGTTTATAGTTGTATATGGATCTTTGCACCCGCCATACATCACCCACCAGGGCCGATCGCGGTGTGACCCCATTTGATGCCATTGTCCCTCGAAAGGGCCACATACCTGGAACCCATGAGCACCCTCCACCAAAGCGACGTCCTCATCCTCGGCAGCGGGGCGGCCGGCCTGAGCCTGGCCCTGCGGCTGCATCCCGGCACCGCCGTCGCCGTCGTCTCCAAGCGCGAGCTGAGCGAAGGCAGCACCTTGTATGCGCAGGGCGGCATCTCGGCGGTGCTCGATGCCAACGACTCCCTGGAGTCGCACGTGCAGGACACGCTGAAGGCGGGTGCAGGACTGTGCGACCAGCAGGTCGTCCGGCTGGTGGTGGAGCAGGGACCAGCGAGCATCCGCTGGCTGCTCGATCAGGGGGTGAGCTTCACCCGCGACGAAGCAGCGACGGAATCCGGCGGCTATCACCTGACCCGGGAAGGGGGACACACCCATCGCCGCGTGGTCCACGCGGCGGACGCGACGGGGCAGGCGGTGGAGACCACCCTGGAGGACCGGGTGCGAGCCCTCCCCAACGTGGAGCTCTTCGAGGACCACATCGCCGTGGATCTCATCACCAGCCGCAAGCTCGCCCTCAGTGGGAACCGCTGCGTCGGCGCCTACATCCTTGACCGGCGTACCGGGCGCGTGGAGACCTTCCTTGCCCGATTCGTGGTGCTCGCAACCGGGGGGGCGAGCAAGGTCTATCTGTACACCACCAACCCTGATGTCTCTACCGGAGACGGCATCGCCATGGCCTGGCGGGTCGGCTGCCGGGTGGCCAACATGGAGTTCATGCAGTTTCACCCGACGTGCCTCTACCACCCCAAGGCAAAGTCGTTTCTCATTACCGAGGCCCTGCGGGGGGAGGGGGCGCACCTTCTGCTGCCCGACGGCACCCGCTTCATGCCGCGGCTCGACGAGCGTGCGGAGCTTGCCCCCCGGGACGTGGTGGCGCAGGCGATCGACCATGAGATGAAGCGCCTCGGGGCCGAGTGCGTCTACCTGGACATCTCGCGCCGCCCAGCGGACTTCGTCCGCGAGCATTTCCCGACCATTTACAGCCGTTGTCTGACCTACGGCATCGACGTCACCCGCGAGCCGGTCCCCGTGGTTCCGGCCGCCCACTACACCTGCGGCGGTGTCCTGGTGGACGCGCAAGCCCGGACGGACGTGCCGGGCCTCTACGCCATCGGAGAGACCGCATACACGGGCCTGCACGGGGCCAACCGTATGGCAAGCAACTCCCTGCTGGAGTGCCTGGTGTTCAGCAATCTCGCCGCCTGCGACATCGAGGCACTGATGGGGCAGGCGCCGGCGCCCCCGCAGGCCCCCGCCTGGGACGAGAGCCGTGTCACCGAGCCCGACGAGGAGGTGGTGGTCTCCCACAACTGGGACGAGCTGCGGCGGTTCATGTGGGACTACGTGGGGATCGTCCGTACCAACAAGCGGCTCAGGCGCGCGAAACGGCGGGTGGATCTGCTGCAGCAGGAGATCATCGAGTATTACAGCAACTTCCGGGTGAGCAACGATCTGCTGGAGCTCCGCAACCTGGTGGAGGTCGCCGACCTGATCATCCAGTCCGCGCTCCGCCGGCGAGAGAGCCGGGGACTGCACCACACCTCGGATTTCCCGCGGAAAGACCCCTCGCAGCGGGCCACCACCATCCTGATCCCGGACACCTATGTGCCTCGCAGCGCCCCCTGACCACCGCGCTCCTCGCGTCACGCCTAACCGGAGACTGTTTTTCATGAGCCAATACGTCCGCTGGCTGCAAGAACTGGGGATGCAGGATGTTCCCTCCGTAGGCGGCAAGAACGCCTCCCTCGGCGAGATGATTTGCCACCTGACCCAGCTCGGGGTTCAGGTCCCCGGGGGCTTTGCCACTACCGCGGAGGCCTACCGGGAGTTCCTCGCGAAAGACGGCCTGGATGCGCGCATCCAGGCCGAGCTCGACCGCCTCGACGTGGACGATGTCTCGACCCTCGCCCAGACCGGCGCCCGCATCCGCGGCTGGATCCTGCAGCAGCCCCTCCAGCCGGCACTGGACGCGGCCATCACCGCGGCGTTCGAGACCCTCACGCCGGGCCGCGGCGACCGCGGTGTATCCTGGGCCGTGCGCTCGTCGGCGACCGCGGAAGACCTCCCCGATGCTTCGTTCGCAGGCCAGCAGGAGACATTCCTCAACGTCCAGGGGCTCGAGAACATCAAGCGTGCGGTGAAGGAGGTCTTCGCCTCCCTGTTCAACGACCGCGCCATCGCCTATCGGGTGCACCAGGGCTTCGAGCACAAGCACGTGGCCCTCTCCGCGGGCATACAGCGCATGGTTCGCAGCGACCTGGCCGCCTCGGGGGTGATGTTCACGCTCGACACGGAATCCGGCTTCCGGGACGTGGTCTTGATCACCGCCAGCTACGGCCTGGGGGAGATGGTGGTGCAGGGCGCCGTCAACCCGGACGAGTTTTATGTGCACAAGCCGACCCTGGCCGCCGGCCGTCCCGCCGTCCTACGCCGCAGCGTAGGGGCCAAGGGCATCCGCATGGTCTACGCGGAGCCGGGGGCGGACAGCCCGGTACGCACGGAGGCGGTTCCGGAGGCCGACCGCCTCCGCTTCAGCATCAGCGACGAGGAGGCGATGGCCCTCGCCCGCCAGGCGGTCCTCATCGAGGAGCACTACGGCCGCCCCATGGACATCGAGTGGGCGAAGGACGCGGTGGACGGGAAGCTCTACGTCGTCCAGGCCCGGCCCGAGACGGTCCAGAGCCGCTCCGGGCAGGTGATCGAGCGCTACCACCTCCAGGCGAAGGGCGAGGTCCTGGCCACCGGCCGCAGCATTGGCCACCGCATCGGCGCCGGCACCGCCAAGGTCATTGCCAGCATCGCGGACATGCACCGGGTGGCCTCCGGGGACGTCCTGGTCACCGACATGACGGACCCGGATTGGGAGCCCATCATGAAGCGGGCCGCCGCCATCGTCACCAACCGGGGGGGGCGCACCTGCCACGCGGCCATCATCGCGCGGGAGCTCGGGGTACCGGCGGTCGTGGGCTGCAACGACGCCACCGACCGCGTCCCCGACGGACACCAGGTAACGGTCTCCTGTGCCGAAGGCGACACCGGCTTCATCTACGAGGGCCAGCTCCCCTTCGAGCACAAGACCGTCGAGCTCGCCCACATGCCGGAGATCCCGGTCAAGATTATGATGAACGTGGGCAACCCCGACCGGGCCTTCGCCTTCGCCGCAACGCCGAATGGGGGCATCGGCCTCGCGCGGCTCGAGTTCATCATCAGCAATATGATCGGCATCCATCCCAAGGCGCTGCTCGAGCTCGACCGGCTCCCGGATGAGCTGCGTGCCGAGATCGCCCCGCGCAT
>Ga0315556_1001638_pt1 | contig 13324 bp, 17 predicted proteins | sample SalMarSW160310MG_FD_202112 | JGI IMG/M metagenome (GOLD analysis project Ga0315556, IMG submission 202112) | Salt marsh sediment microbial communities from the Plum Island Ecosystem LTER, Massachusetts, United States - Salt Marsh Sediment SW1603-10 ...
ACAGTCTTTCGCGCCATCTACAATCCGGCGGAAGACGGTTATCCCAATATCTGATTGGTACGCACATTCAGCCAGGCTCACGTGGTGAGCCAGCAGGAGTAGCCAACTATCGTCAGGATCACGAACCGGAGAGGCGATCGGTCACCGGGCCACGCGCTATTTGCTCGCCTCGACCCGGGTACTCAGCGATGGACTGAACTGCTTCCCTGACGTTTAGCAGGCCGGTGCGGTGCATGTATCGGAAGTGATCGGTACGGGCCGGCGCAGCACTGACATCCCGTGTTTTACCTGGATCAACACAGTATCGGGCAACGTGAAGACTTCCCTGACGGAGACCTATCATGCCTTCAATTTCAGGGAATACGCCCATCGTTATCTGGCCAAGCGTCACTATCGGTTCAACCGGCGCTTCGATTTGAAGGTTATCCTGCCACACCTGCTGCGGACCGCCGCAACAACTTGACGCGAACCGGGGCATGGCTTCGGCTGGCTGAACATTCGCGCTATCAGCATGTGATTTAGGCAGGCCGCTTTTTTACCACTCGCTCGGCCTGATCGGGAAAGATTCGTGCTTTTAATACAGTCTCTGTCATATCAATACAAGAAGAGTGACGGCTTTGCCCTCCGGGACCTGTCCTTGCATGTCGCACCCGGGGCGCTATTCGGCCTGCTGGGACCGAACGGGGCTGGAAAAACCACCCTGCTGTCCATGTTGTCAGGTAGCTTGCCTCATCCGCAAGGTTCCATTCAATTGGCAGGCAGGAACATAAACCTTGCCAGCCACGGCGATGTGTCGCTGGTTCCCCAGGAGTATGCCTTTTACGAGAATCTGACAATACGAGAGAACCTGCAATTCTTCGCCAGAATTCAATCGGCCACGACAAACTCAGTCGATGCAGCAGTAGCCACTACAGGCCTGGAGGATAAACTCGGATACCGCGCGTCACAGCTTTCCGGCGGGTTAAAGCGACGTCTGAACCTGGCGATTGGCCTGTTGAGCCGTCCCCTGTTATTGCTGCTTGACGAACCGACAGTGGGCATTGATCCTCATTCCAGGCGGTTCTTATTGCAGGCGATAAAAACTATTAACGCAGAGGGAACAACCGTAGTCTATACATCGCACTACATGGAGGAGGTCGAATATCTCTGTGATTACATCGCCATAATTGACAGAGGCCAGTTAGTGGCCCAAGGCGATCTCAGGTCCCTCCTTGAACCAGGGCTGAATGTAAAAACCAACATCGAGTTGACAGAGCCTCTCTCCAGCAAGGAACTGAAAGATTTGCGGCTGGTGTGCCCGGTAGAACAGAGGGGTGAACACTTGATCTGCAATACCAAGGGATCGTCCGCCGATCTGGCGGCTGTGTTTTCAATGCTGGCAACCGCCGGAGCCGTAGTCGTAACAGTACGTCACGGGGTGCAGAATCTGGAAGAGTTATTTTTGCGCTTAACCAACCATTCACTACGCGATTGACATGCCGGTCCTGATCAACCTTGCGCACAAGGAACTCTTGCTACAACGCCGAGACCTCCATGGTCTCTTGTTACTATTTGCCATGCCATGTATTTTCATTCTAATCATGTCCTTTGCATTGAGCGAGAAGATGGACGGTCGAGCCTCCCCCCTGGGATATCTGCTCGCGGACGAGGACGGTAGCGAGGCAAGCGCGTCCCTGGCGGCTGCGCTTGATGCGCAGGAAGGTATCCACCGAGTAGCATCTCCCGGAGATGACGTACAGAGCATGCTGGAACGCGTTCGCGGAGATCAGGTCCAGTTCTTGCTGCTGATCAGGAAGGATTATCAACAGCACCTCGCCGCAGGCGAGCTCGCACTTCGGCTCTATGTGGCACCGGGCACCGAAGGGGTCCTGACACAGGTATTCAGCGCCCTGGTGCGGGAACAAGTCATGAAAACGCACCTCGACAAGCTTGCCGAATTGACAGGTGGCGCAGGGAATTTAAAGGCAATTTCCGCATCACTCGATACCGTATTCAAGACAACATCTCTCTACACGACGGGCATCGGTGAAGTTACACCCAGCTCAGTGCAGCAAAGTGTTCCTGCCTGGCTTCTATTCGCTATGTTTTTTATCAGTATTCCCCTGTCTACGACAATCGTGCGAGAGCGCTCTCAGGGTACTCTCATGCGCCTGCGAAGTATGGGGGTCAGCCATTCACTTTTACTGATTGGCAAACTGCTGCCCTACATCATGATAAATCTGCTGCAGGTCGCTGCGATGCTGGCCATCGGGGTATATTTGATTCCGGCACTTGGCGGCGGAAAACTGGAGATACTGGGCAGTCTCTGGGCATTATTGCTGGTAGCCATGGCGTCCTCTCTTGCTGCAGTGAGCTATGGGCTGTGCGTAGCGCAGCTTGCACAAACCCTCGAACAGGCAACGATTGTCGCCGGAGTTTTCAACATTATTATGGCCGCCGTCGGTGGCATTATGGTTCCCCGGTATGTTATGCCGCCGGTTATGCAGGATTTGAGCGTATTCTCTCCAATGGCCTGGGGCCTGGATGGATTCCTCGAAATAATACTGCGCGCGGGCGACGTGAAAGATGTAGCGCCGGATGCAATGCTGCTAACAGGGTTTGCGGTCATTCTTCTGGCGCTCGCAAGCGTATTGGCCAAGCAACATGAAAAACGGTAGGCGGAATAATGGATAGAGATACGCTGAAAATTCAACTGCGGGAACTCATCGCACACGAGTGCGACATTGAGATGGATATGAGCGAGATCAGCGATGACGAACCACTTATCGGAGAGAGCTCCCGCTTGTACCTGGATTCCCTGGACGCACTGGCCATTTCACTGGAAGTAAAAAAACGTTTCGGCAAACATATAGACAGCGGCAACGAAACACGAAAGGCTCTCACCAACATCAACGCTCTCGCTGACTTTATCCTGGACAGCTGATGAGTGATTGTACCGGGGTTGGCGTGGTTGGGGTTGGTCTGACAACCTGTCTTGGCGAAGGCATCAGTGCCAACCTGACAGGCCTGGCTCGTGGCGAGGGAAACTATCGCAACCATACGCTGAACAATTTTACTGAACCACTACAGGGCACATTTTTAACCTGCCGACCGGAACTTGAAGCCGCAACGGTCAGACAGCGCATGCACCACATGCTGGACACAGCACTGGATGAGGCGCTACAGGGGGCGAACCTTGACAGTACACAGGCCCGGGTAATCCCGGTTTTTATTGGCTCCTCCTCTTATGGTATCGCGCTTGCGGAAGACATTTATGCAAAAAGTCTGCGCTCCGGTCAAAAAGAGGATTCGATCGCCACACCCGTGTCCGGTTTTCATCAAATAGGCGAACACTTGCAAAATCGACATGGTTTGCTGGGACCTGACTATTCTTTCAATACTGCCTGCACCGCCAGTGCCAACGCAGTTCTGGCGGCTGTGCAGGCTATCCGAACGGGTGGTGCACAATATGCGCTGGTAATAGGCTTCGAAATGTTCAACCTAACCACACTGTCCGGATTCGCCGGAATGCAGTTGTTAGCCAGTGAGGTCATGCGACCCTTTGATATCAGGCGCAACGGTTTGGTGCTGGGAGAGGGCTGTGCCGTGCTTTTGCTGCATGCCGCCGCATTGAACAACGAAGGTATAATCCTCTGCGGGGGCGCCAGTGAAACCGATACCTACAGTATTTCCACAGCAGACCCCAACGGTTCATCCATCAAGAGCGTGATGCTACGGGCCATGCAGGATTCCGGGGTAACCGCGAAAGACATCAAGGCTATCAAAGCCCATGGTACAGCCACCCCTATGAATGATATTGCCGAAGCGGCAGGCATGAACGCAGTCTTCCAGCCGCTTCCCCCGTTTTTTTGCCTAAAACCCTATGTCGGCCACACCCTTGGCGCCTGTGGCGCCGTCGAACTCGCACTGATGGCAGCGACCCTCGGAGTCGGTGAGCTTCCGGCAAGTGCAGGCTTTGAGAGGCCCGACCCGGTACTCCGGGCCCAGCCAATCACAGCCAGCATGAATGCTCCCCCTGGGTATTACATGCTTAATTACTTCGGCTTCGGTGGCAACAACTGTTCCCTGATAGTGCACTCGAAATACCGCCCCCGGGGGTCCCGTCAGGCTAGTCCTCATGCAACTTGAGATTATTGCCAGTTCCAGCTATTACCGGGATGTGGACGACAGCGAACCCGCAACTGCGTTGATCGACCTTAAAGAGTTGATACGCCCTCTCTGCCGCGAAAACTATCGACGTTTAGACCGTTATATCCAGCTGGCGCTTCTGGGCTCGGGTTTGTGCAAGAGAAACTTGCCACCTGGAAAAAATCTGAATCAGGAGACTGCCTTGTATATCGCCTCTGGCATGTCGCCGGTTTCCAGTAAATGGGACGTACAGGAACAGATATTCCGCAACCACATGCCGCCAAAACCAGCCCATTTCATCAACACCCTGAGCAATTCGGCGGGTTTTTATGTCGCCCGTAATCTGGAATTGCGTAACAAGAATATCTTTGTCTCCAGAGGCAAACAGTCCTTTGAAGCGGGCCTGCAGCTCTTGGGGCTGGATCTTCTGGAGGCAGGCTGTGACGAGGCCCTGCTGGGTGCTGTGGAAGAATCACCGCTGCCTCTGAGCAGGCACCGACAGCGTTTGGAAGTTCCTCCCGATACACCCATGGCCGAGGGCAGCCACTGGTTTTTACTCCGGCGTCCCAAGGAGCTGGATACCGCCAAAACAGGCGTGGCACCAGTCGGTTATTTTGATTTCCCCGAGAGTTGGCTGGACAGCGCAGCACTTGCTGCCTGGATAGAGTCGCTGCCACCGCAGGATACCCTTGTCCATTGCGACAGCCACACTGCCAGCGACAGGGCTTTTTCCAGGTTGCTAGCCGGGATGGACAGGTACGATCCGCCCCTGGCGTATTATGCGGTACGCACGGCAGGCGTAGTCTGCACGTTCATCGCCCAGCAACAGCACTCCAGTCTGCTTTGCATCAACCGGGATCGGCTGGGACGACATCACGTCTTGCGTTTTTGCCGCACTTTGCCGTAGCAGGCAGAGACGTGGCTACTTCAGTTGCAAGCCTTTAAGACGGAGAAAGGCGCTCTCCTCCAGCCGGGCTATCTGCTGCAGCTGGTCGGCGAGTACCTCATAGTTAAACTCCATTCGGCCCTTGATCATCTTCGCCGTGTAGAGTGCGAAACGACGCCACTCGTCCCCCACATCAGTAAAGTCATTGGCAACCTCGCCCAAACCCGTTGACTGCAACAACTTGCCGGCTTCCTGCAAAAAGGAACCAAACAGGAACCTGAACCCGCCGCCACCTGTGCCTATCTCCTCCTGCATCCGAACCATGTGTCCAAGGAACAGTTTACCCTGGCTGTCGCCGGAATCAGCTCCCCGACCAAGCCGCCGCACCTTCTTGCTAATGTGGCGGATACCCTTGACCCCGATGATGGGCAAGGGTGCGCCCAGCATGACTCTGAGAGTCTGTCGCAGAGCCCCCTCGACTGCACTTCGGTGGTCAATCGTAGCAGGCAGATCCACGGGGTAATATAACAACCCCCTCGGGGCCAGAGCCCCCTTTACAAAACGAGCCTTCTGCAGGGCACGGCCATCGGCCTCCATGGGCGACTCAAAAGTGGGATCACTGATGTAATAGCGTTCATCCTCGAAGCCATAGGCCACCAGATTATGCGCGTTGAAATGAAAGCGCATATCCGGGGGGAAGTACGGCAACCAGAACACGGACGTTTGCATGCCCACGGGTCGGCCCAGCTCCAGGTGGGATCGTAGTGCCTGCATCCCTGCCACAGGATCGCGAAACCGCTCGAATTTAATTTTCAAGCCCAGTCGCCGGGCCAATCCCTTGACTACATACCCCGGTGGCATGCGGTAGGAGATCAGGGGCATGCCACCGATTTTGATTACTGGCACGTAGGCGAAGCTGAGAGCACCAGACAGGCCAAACGCCATGGGCTCGGAAATATCGAGCCCCCCGTGGCGCAGGAGAGCCGATATGGTGCCGCTCTCGCAGTGAGCCGCCTGCCGGTGCTGATACTCCAGCTTAACCATGGGGCTCCGACTGTTCATCGGGAATTTCCTGCAGTTGCGACACCGATATACCCAGTGCCTCGGCGTAGCGCTCGAGCTTGGACTGCGGCAAACGGGCAAATACAGCGGGTTTGCAGTGTCGACGCACCTGCCACAGGAAAAACCCGCTACTCTGACTCAGTACCTTTGCGTCCATGCGCTTGCTGTACATGTGATATTCCAGCGGGGATGCTTTCCCGGTCCTAACCCGCAACAGGGCAGCCCTCGCGTGTTCCCGGAACTCTGTGAGCGCCAGTTCCAGGACAATATCCTCTGCCTCCCAGCCATTCGATACCGTGATCGTGTAATTTCCTTCAGCATCCACCGCGTACAGGGCCTTTCTCTCACCGGCAAAGGCTCTTGAATTATCCTGGGGGACGTCTTCAATTTTCATCGTGGCTCACTTCGCAAAAAAAGCAGCCGTTTCCCGCTCGACAGCCTCATACTGAGGTCAGAAGTATGAAGGCGGCCGAGAAGCGGCCACTCTCTGGCACATAGCACAAAATTTTCTGGCCAGGCACCAATCGACCGGAGTGGAATAACTCTTCAAGCATGATATAGATGGAGGCTGAACCGGTATTACCCCTGGTGCTGAGATTGGTGAACCAGCGTTCGTAAGGAATACCAAAATCCAGGCTTTGCAACCCATCGAACACTTTCTCTCTAAAATAATTCGAAGAGTAATGGGGCAGAAAGTAATCGATATCCCCGGCGGACAATTTCTTCCACGGTATTATCTCCCGCAGCGGTCGCAGCAGCGTCTGCTCTACGATATTGTCGTTCAGTAATTTAACATCCTGCTTTACCGAGAATGTCGATTGGCGCAACCAGTCCTGCGGTTCCTGTACGGTCCAGCCCCGCAGGCTGCCGTCGTCTTGCTTCACCGCTCCGCAGTACATACAAGTGTCAAATTCACTGGCATATGAGCGCTCCACAATCCACTCGATTTTGAGTGACGGGCCCACGGGGTGGGGCCGGGACTGCAACGCTACTGCCCCGGCACCGTCGGATAGCATCCAGCGCAGGAAATCCTTCTCGAAAGCCAGTTCCGGCGAACGTTTCAAGTTTCCGGCTACGCCTTGTAGTTCCGCGGAGAAAAAACGCCCACGCAAGATGGTAGATACCAGTTCGGAGCCGCTCGCCACCGCCTTGTCGACATCGCCACTGCCCACGCCCAGATAGGCGTATTTCAGCGCGGTGACCCCCGCTACACAGACCCCCGAGAGGGAAACCACCTCGCAGGGCGGCGCACCCAATTCCGCGTGTACCATAACCGCGTGACCAGGCATGATTTGGTCGGGTATGCTGGTACCGCAGGCGAGGCTCTGGATGTCCTTGCGAGTAAAGTCCTGATCGAGCATGGCGGCAATGGCCGCGCTACTCAACTGTGCATTGGTATGTGTTGGACTGCCGCTATGCGGGTCAATTGCGTAGTGCCGCCGGGAAATACCGTTGCTGCGCAGCACCAGGCGACGGGCTCGGGAAGGCCGCTCGCCAGAGATTCCCAGAACGGCTTCCATTTCGTCGTTCGCCACGGCCTGATTAGGCAGGAAAGCGCCGATGTGGGTTATAAAAACGTCGCGCATCAGCCGGTCAGCAACCTGGAAATGTTAATCACCTGATGGCATTGCATAATAGCCCCGCTGTTTCTCGCGGTGTTTCTTCGACAGTGGGCTCAGTAAAGTCTTTACCAGAATGCTGATAGGCACAAAGGTCAGTATCAACGTAACCAGGAACAGAATGTATACCAACAGTACCGGTTTGCGCTGAATCGAGCCCTGGGGTCCGAGTAACCGCAGCAGGCCACCCCACAATTTGAAGCTGCGACGGCCAACCTTTTCGCTGGCAATGAGCTTTTCATTCACCTTTACCGCAGACAGGCCCCGCAGTAAAGATTCATCCAGGGGTTCCCCCCGGATGAACACATCGCGGATACGCTCACCAAAGCGTTGACAGGCGGCAATCTCGCGAGGGGAAACCCCTGCACGCGGAATCAGCCCTCCGAGCCAGGGGCCCTTGTAACCGGTCAGAACCCACAGGGGCGTGGATAAAAAACTGGCGGCTGCGCCCGCTTCATCCACTAATGCGACATTGCCCACCAAGCTACCGCCCGCCTCACTTATCAAACCTTTTACAACCTCCTGTGCCTGCAACCACATATTCCGGCAGGCAATCAAGGTCACAACCGGTGTGCCTCGCAACAGCTTCTGTGCCGCCGGATTTTTCAGAAAAGCGGTTATGGGCAATGAGGGCGACAGAAACCAGACCTGGTAGGCGATAATGATCAGGTCAAATGTTTCGCTGCCATCGAGTGCAAGAGGCTTGATGGCCGGCGGATCCAGGTAGACGGCCTCCGGAAAAGTGTCGAAGAACCGCCAGAAGGGCCATGGAAAAGGATAGTCGTTTTCGGGTCTGACAAGCTCGTATCGCACACTGATAAAGTCGGCGGCTTCGAGTGCCCGGGTAAAATTTCTGACCACATCGGAGAGTTGGCCGCTCTGCGAGTAGTGTACAACGAGAACATTCTTCAACGGGTCACGGTCCTGGTATAAATGTCATATTCTGGTTTGATTACGACCACGGCCTGTGGTTCTGCAACGTTCTCGTGGATGTTAACATAATCATAATTACTTGGGACAACAGGCTGAATCTGATGACTATGCCGATACACTTCGAAATATCGTTTTCAGGCTCTCATTCTGCCCTGGCTGGTCATTTCCCCGGCAACCCTGTGGTGCCCGGCGCGCTTTTGCTGGGTGCGATGCAGGTCATGTTGGCCCGATATCTGGACGATCCTGTCTGCGCAATCACAAAATTGCGATTTAGCCGACCACTGCCACCTGATCAAGTGCTGGAGGTATCCCTGGATAGCGCAGGAGAGAGGGCCTATCGGCTGCGCATGCTAGTGGGGAGAGAACCGGTTCTGAAGTGTCTGGTTCACTGCAGGGTCGAGAAGAAAAAGCCGTGAACCTGGAGCGTTTGTACGAGCGTTTACCGTATGGCGTGGGTATGAGATTGATTGACGAGTTGGTATTCTGGGATGCAAGTACCATTCGTTGCCGGAGCAACAATCATCGAAATCCGGATAACCCGCTGCGCTGCAACAACAGCTTGCCCTCGCTTTGCATGCTGGAATATGCGGCGCAGAGCCTGGCGCTGCACGGCTTATTACGGATGACATCAGATAACTTTGGCGGTGAAGCCATGGTGGCAACCAGTTCGCGCCTGGAATGTGAAGACATCGATGTGGCGCTCCTGCCAGGACCACTGGACATCAGGGCGACCTGGCGGGATCAGGCTGGGCCGCTGGTGTGCTATACGATAGAAGTCACGACAGATGCCAGGAAGATTCTGTCCGGCGACCTCGGTGTACTCCTGCCCGACAACGACTGACCAAAGTCTCTCCATAGTTGGTGAGCACAAACTGTGACCGTCCAGTCAACTGCATCCGATCCATCGTTTGGGATTGATATCGTTTCCTGCGCCCCCATCGAGCGTGTTGACGCCGATGCCGACGTTCAGGAGACAGGAAGCTTAAACCCTCTTTTCCTTCAATCAAACCATCACCGTGGTGGCGTCCGCGCCATTGATCAACCGTCGATCTGCAGCTCAACGCAGGTCTCAAGCCGACGCCGAGCATCTCTGCATCAGACAGTCAAACCCGACAGACTCCTGTATACGGAAATACGTGGTCGGCTGTGGAACCGGGCTCATCCCGGTCTCTGCGGGTCGTCCGTATCGTCGCCCTCCTCCGTCCACGGTTCTTCTGACGGCGCGTGCTCCCAGTCATAGGTTTTCTCGGGAAGCGCGGGCTCGCGATGCCGGAACACAAACGCCGCGATAACGCCCATCAGAGCGCCGAAGAAATGACTTTCGTAGGAGATGCCCGGCTGTTGCGGAAAGATCGTTGCGACCATGCCACCGTAGAGGAAAAACACGATCAGCGACAATGCGATGGACAGCCGGTCCCGGCGCAGGATGCCGCTGATGAAGATGAAGAACATCAGGCCATGCGCCAGGCCGCTGGCACCGAAGTGATAACTGCCGCGCGCAAACAGCCAGACACCCAACCCCGAGCCCAGCCACACCAGCATGAGCACAGGGCGGGACGAACGTGGATACCCGTAGAGGAAGACGACGCCGAGCACCAGCAGGACCAGACTGTTGGATATCAGGTGCCCCCAGGAACCGTGGATCAGCGGCGCGAAAGCCACACCCCACAGGCCGCGCCATGTGCGCGGGTAGATGCCGAGGCGTGACAGGTGCAGATCAAAGCCGGTGTCGAGCAGTTTGATAGTCCAGAGCAGAGCGATGAAAACCGCGACGCCGACCAGGGCCTCCCGGAAATGCGCGATGTCTTCCTTCTCCGCCCTCATCCTTACCGCCGCGCGTCGATCATTAACGCCGATGCGCACCAGCGTCCCGCCCGTGTACCGACCGGCGAGCGTGACCCGTCAAGGGGTCGTGGGGCTGGCCGGCAGATAGTTCAGCTCCCCGTGGTAATCGAAGGGCAACTTGCCGAGGTGATTCTCGAGGCTGAGGCTTCCCGAGATCCGGTACTTCAGGCTTTCCTGTTTGCCGGTGCTCGCCTCCTGAAGTTGTTGCAGCACCTTGAGCAGGTTGCTCACCACGTCGACATCGAGCACGGCCTCGCCGTAGGCGGGAATAGACACCGGCTGCCGGCTGACGCCATAGGCGAATTCACGGTCATTGATCTGCAGTGAATACTGCATTCCCGTCACAGGGAGTGCGATGTCATTGGGATTCAGAATCCTCAGCTGGAGCCCATAGCGCTGCTCGAGCACGCCCACCTCCATGGGCTGGATGCTGACCAGCGAGACGCGTGGCGGTTCACGGTAGGCGCCCAGGCCGGCGCAGCCGGAGACCAGCGCGGTCAGCAGCGAGAGAACCGCGCAGCGAAACGTACGGCTGCAATCGTCAGGGATCCGCATGTTCGTTCCCTGCAGACGGCTCCCCGAATTCCTCGCCCTTGCGTACCGGCCCATAAGGCGCATCACGGTGCCGGTCATGATAATGCATGCGATAGCGGATAAAGTGGGCCGGATCCTCGAAGTGCAGGAAGGGATTACCCGCGACCTGCTCCTCCAGCGTGGAAGTCGCCTGTTCCGCGTAGTTATGACCCGGATGGATGACGGTGGCGGACGGCAGGTGTTGCGCCATGTCCTTCAGTGTGATGTACATCCGCTCCGGGTCGCCGCCGCGCAGGTCACAGCGCCCGCAGCCGAACACAAACAGCGTGTCCCCGGTGATCAGGTCGTCACCGACCCGGTAACAGGCCGAGCCGGGTGTATGTCCCGGCGTATGCAGGACACTGATCGAAGTTGCGCCCAGTTCGATGATGTCCCCGCCATGGTGCAGGGTGGGCAGGTCCAGGCCATGGCCCCAGAAGCGTGCTTCCTCCTTGAGCAGGTGTAGTTGCGCGTCGTACTTATCGAGGACCGACTGGATGCCGTTGATGTGGTCATGATGACTGTGAGTCAGCAGGATATCGGTAATGTGCATGCCCTTGCGCTGCGCGAGCGTCAGTACTTGCGGCACATCCCAGGCGGGATCAACGACCGCCGCGCGGCCGCTGGCCTGATCGTGAATCAGGTAGATGAAATTCTCCATGGGTCCCAGTTCCAGGGCATGGAGGGTAAACGCTTGTACGTGCGACATGGCAATCCACTCCGGCTGACAAACATCGGCATCCGGTCTTATTATGGGGGAAGCACGTTCCCGGTAACAGGGACGCACCGCCCGCCCTGACACCGCAGTGGCTTTGGGGCAATCGATCAGGAATCCACGTGGCTATCCACAAACTGGTACTTTATCCGGCACAAGTCGACGGCCCGACCGTCGAGACCGCATCGCTGGTCACGGCACTGCAGACGATCGGGCTAATCGCCGAACCGGCCTGCCACGACTCTGCAAGCGGCTACCGTGCCGGAGAACAGTTCCTGCAGCTGGTGACCTTTCTTGGCTGTTCCCCGGCCATCGAGCTCGAACCGCCGGCGGACCCGGGCGAATGCGAACGTGCCTGCGCGAGCGGAAGCCTCTGTCATATCCGGTTCACGCAGGCGGAGGACCGCATCCGTTTCAGGTCGGATAGCCGGCTGCCGGCACCGCGCTGCCCGCACTGCCGCAAGGCGGAAGACCGCTGGCCGGAACTGCTCAAGCGGTGGCATTTGGACCCGCAGGAGGTCCGCTGGACATGCCGTGATTGCGGTTATCACGGCAGGCTGTTCGACCTCAACTTCCGCCATCGCGGGGCGTTCGGCCACAGCTTCATCGACATCTGGGGCATCCACCCTGCCGAGGCCGTACCAGGCGAGTCTCTGCTCACCACCCTTGGCGAACTCACCGGCTGCGACTGGAGGTATATGTACTTGCAGGATTAAGCGCCCGTTCCTGTACCGTTACGCATTCTGTGCGACAATAACGCTACCCCACTGCAGACCCGTACACCGAGGGCACTCATATGGCAGACCAGGAACTCTCCAGGGAAGAACGCATTCTGCGCGTGATGAAGCGTGTGCTGACGGATATCGCCAAGGACACCTACACGCGCCCCGGCTACCGCCACCCCCTGTCGGATGACACCGTACAGGGCATTCGGGAATGCCTCAGCCTCATCTCGGCCCGGGAGATCGAACTGGCGGAGGCGGCGGGCCGCCCCATGAACTTGCGACCGCGTTTTGTCGACGAACCGCAATCTTCGGTAGTGGTCCAGTTCGATACAAAAAGCGGGAAAGACAAGGACAAAGAAGGGGGCTGATTCCCGCATCCACCGGCGCCGTGGGACAACCGCACCGCGCAACCTTCCGTGAAAAAGATCGTCATCCACAAACCCGGAAGCTATGACCGCCTGGTCATCGAGGAACACCCGGATCCGGCGCCCGGGCCTGACGATATCCTGATCGCGGTCGAGGCCATCGGCATCAACTACGCGGACTGCGTGACGCGCATGGGGCTGTACGCCTCCGCCAAACACTATGTCGGCTATCCCATTACTCCTGGCTTCGAAGTCGCCGGCACTGTCCTGGCCACGGGCGAACAGGTCACCGATCTGGTTCCTGGCACGCCGGTCATGGCGGTCACACGCTTCAACGGCTACGCCACCCGGCTTCTCGCACGACGCCACCAGGTGTTCAGGCGCCCGGAACAGCTCACCCCGGAACAGGCGGCCGGTTTTCCGGCGGTCTCCCTGACGGCCTGGTTTGCCCTGTTCGAACTGGCCCACCCGCG
>Ga0315556_1001639_pt1 | contig 13323 bp, 12 predicted proteins | sample SalMarSW160310MG_FD_202112 | JGI IMG/M metagenome (GOLD analysis project Ga0315556, IMG submission 202112) | Salt marsh sediment microbial communities from the Plum Island Ecosystem LTER, Massachusetts, United States - Salt Marsh Sediment SW1603-10 ...
GCCCTGGGTGTCGGGCGGCACCACGGTGGCGCTGCCGATGCTGTTCCAGGGGCGCGTGCCCGCCGAGGTGAACCACTTCCGGGTGGGGGAGGGGCTGTTCTTCGGCCGCGACCTGATCTCGGGCGAGCGCTTCGACCGCATGCGCGACGACGTCTTCCGGCTCGAGGCGGAGGTGATCGAGGTGCGTGAGAAGCCCAACGCTCCCTCGGGACCCTTCGGGGAGACGCCCTTCGGCGCCGTGGGGGACGCCGGAGACGACGCCGGCACCTCGCGCCGCGCCCTGCTCGACCTGGGCTGGCTCGACCTGCAGCCGGAGTTCCTGACACCCGAGGACGAGGGTGTCGAGATCGTCGACCTGTCGAGCGACATCACCGTCGTCGACGTGACCCGCCGTGCCGGACGCACCCGCGTGGGCGACCGCCTGCGGTTCGGCCTGCGCTACATGGGTGCGCTCAAGCTGCTGAACTCCGACTACGTCGACAAGGCCGTGACGGGGCGCGGTAAGCCCGTAGCGGCGGGCCGGGGCGCGAGCTGACGACCCGTCAGGGTGCGCTCTCGCGCACGAGGACGAGCGCCCAGGTCCGGAACGGCGGCAGCTCGACGATGTCGTGACGGCCCTCGAGGGTCGACGGCAGCGCAGCGAGCCCCGGGCTCGCGTCCGGGTCGGCGAAGAGGATGTCGGGAGGTTCGCTGCGCACCCGCTCGACCGCCAGCCGGAGCCCGGCCAGCGGGAACGACGGCTGCTTGCCCGCGTCCCAACGATCCTCGCTCTGCGCCGACAGATCGATCAGGCTCAGGAGCAGACCGTGGTCGCTGCGGATGGCCCGGACCCAGAGCGTGCCCGGCTCGGCATCGGTCGCGACGGGGACCGGCGCCTCCACCCGCACCTCCAGGTTGACGCCGCCCAGGACCGTTCGCGTCACGTCGACGGCCGTCGGATCGAACAACAGGTCGCCGTAGCGGACCGCGAAGTCGTAGCTGCGCCGCGTCGCCGCCAGGCTGGCGGGGCTCAGCCGCTTGTGGTGGACGTAGTAGGCCTCGGTGAGTGCGGCGTCCTCCTCGCCGTGGAGGAGTGCGCCTCCGCCGTGCGACCAGACCGTGGCCAGCAGCAACCGCTCGGCGGCGTTCGCCGCGGCCTCATCGAGGTTGTAGGACGAGAGGTAGGCGGCCAGGATCGGCGCCTTGCCGGGTGCCAGCGCCCTGGCCTTCTCCACCAGTCCGGCCAGGTGCCGCAGGCGCTCGTGCGGCGGCCACACCTCGATGTAGGTCGCGTCCTGCCGCGCGTTCGCCGTGGCCCAGGTGGGGAAGTCGTTGACGTTGTTGAAGATCAGGCGGCTGCCCGGCAGCTCGCCCGCGAGCCGGTCGACGAGCGCGGGGAAGGCCGCGGCGAGATCGACCTCGCTGCCGTCGGCCCGCAGCGCGCGCTTCGGCGCACCGTACTGGTCGAGGTGGAAGCCGGCGAAACCGACCTCGTCCCGCGCCCTGCGTAGTTGCTCGACGAAGTGCGCCAGCCAGCCCTCGTGGGTCGGATCCACGTTCCAGAGGAAGTCCTCCCCCAAGGTCCAGGGGGACCCGTCGGCGCGGAACAGTCCGGCCTGCCGCCAGGCCGCCCAGGCCTCCCGGCCGACGGCGTAGACGGCCGCGTAGCCGATCGGCAGCGCTCCGGCCGCGCGCAGGTCGCGGGCCAGCCGCCGCACCGTGTCGAGCGACAGGCGCTGCCCCAGCGCATCCTCGAACACGTCCTCCGGGGGCAGCAGGGTGGCGTGGCGGTACATCCAGTCGTAGAACTGCACCGCGTTGAGGTGGAGGCGGCGGGCCTGGTCCACGACGCCGGCCGTGTCGCGGCCCTCCGCGTAGTCCGAGACGAAGCCGTAGCGTGGCCGTTCGAGCGGGTCGGCGAGGACGTCCACGGCGGTGCGTGCGCCGGCGGCCTCGACGCCGTAGCCGCCTTCGGGCTGGGCGGGGAAGCGGGCCACGGTGCCGCCGCTCGGGACCGTCGCGACGGCCACCCGCCGGTCGAGGTGCCACAGCGATACCTCGACCGGCCCGGCGGTATCGCGGACCTCGATGTCGATCGCTTCGCCGGGCGCGAAGCTCGCTCGGGTCGGCAGGAGCTCCATCAGCGCGCCGTCCTCTCCGCGATCAGGTACATCGCGTGCGACCACAGCAGCGGCGTGGCTACGGGTCCCCAGCGCCGCCGCCAGGGCTCCACCATGGCGGGGTCCTGGGCGTGCGCGTCGACCTGCTCGGGGAGGTCTCCGTCGGCCGTGGCCTGGGCACGCACCCAGGCGCGGCCGGCCGCCGCGGCGTCGTGGTTGCCGGTGGAGGCGTCGTGCCAGGCGAGTGAGCTGGTGAGCAGCAACCATTGGCCGCCGCCGTAGTAGGTGTCCCCGCGGTACCGGTACAGGCCGCCTCCCGGTCCCGTCAGGTCGCGCCGGACGGCGTCGACGGTGGCCCGGAGGGTGGGGTGGTCGGGCTCGAGCACGCCGAACGGTACGCCGAGCCACAGCAGGCTGCCGTCGACGCGGTCATCGTCGGCGCCGCGCCTGAAGCGCCCAGACACCGTGAAGCGCTCGAGCAAGTCGTCGCGCACGCGGTCCGCTGCGGCCCGCCAGGCGGGTTCGCCGAGCAGCCGGGAGGCCCCGTCGAGGCCCGCCACCACGGCGCCCAGCGTGGAAGCGTGCTCGCCGCCGCCGAACTCCTCCCAGCAGTCGAAGCACTTCAGCCGCCAGGTCGCCTGCAGGTAGCGCGCCACCAGCTCCACCGCGGGCGCCAGCGTCTCCGGGGCGGCCCGGCCTGCCAGGTGCTGGTCGAGCGCCCACAGCCAGGTGCCGTAGCCATCGAGCTGGAAGTTGGGCCATGGCTCGTCGTCGGCCCGCTCCAGCGTGCCCTCCAGGGTGTAGCGGGTGGGCGGCATCGCCTCCGGCGGCGGCGACGCGCCCGCCTGCACGCTCGCGATGGCGTCCTCGAACAGGGTGCGATGCGCCTCGACGCTGCGGCCCGCCCAGGCGTGGAAGGCGCGGGCCGCAGCGTGCTCGCCGACGAGGTCGAGCGCGTGCGCGCAGAAGGCGCCGTCTCGCAGCCAGGCGTAGCGGTAGACGGGGAAGGCGGGGCTGGCGACGAGCGCGCCGCCGGCCGACTGCCCCTCGAGGAGCACCTCGACGCTGCGGCGCGCCAGCCGCTCCCCTTGGGTGAGGGTCGTCATGCTTTCACGGCTCCACTCGCGATGCCAGCGATGAACTGCCGCTGGAAGATGGCGAAGATGATCAGCACCGGTGCGATGGCGATCGCCGAGGCCGCGAAGACGAGCCCCCAACTGGTGGAGTGCTGGCCCTGGAACAGCGCGATGGCGATCGGCAGCGTGTACCTGGAGGGGTCGTTGATGATGGTCAGGGCCCAGGTGAACTCGTCCCAGCTCGCCAGGAAGGTGAAGATCGCGGCGGTGGCGAGGGCGGGCCGGGACAGCGGCAGGATGAGGCGCCAGTAGCGTGTCCAGGGGTTGGCTCCGTCGACGATCATGGCCTCCTCGAGCTCGACGGGGATGTCCTGGAAGAAGCTGTGCAGTAGGAAGGTGTTGAGGCCCATGTTGCCACCGGTGTAGAAGACCACCAGGCCCCACAACGAGTCGAGGAGGTGCAGGTCCCGCGCGAGCAGGAACTGCGGGATCAGCATCATCATGGTCGGCACCATCAGCGCGATCAGGATGAGGCCGAAGAAGAACGAGCGGCCCGGGAAGCGGAAGCGCGCGAAGGAGTACGCCATCATCGACGACAGCAGCAGGGCGGCCGCGGTCGTCACGATCGCCACGAACACCGAGTTGACGAAGTACTGGGCGAAGCGGTTCGAGGTCCAGGCGCTGACGTAGTTGGCAGGGGTGGGGTGCTGCGGGAAGAACTTGAGCGGGATCTCGAGGACCACCGCGTTGGGCTTGAACGAGGTGGCGAGCATGTAGATGAACGGCAGCAGCATGACGACCAGGCCGGCCGTCAACAGGGCCAGCCGCAGCGCCATGGCGGCGCGCCTGCGGCCGTGGCTACCGACGACCATCAGCGCTCTCCCGCAGGGCGCCGGAACAGCCGCAGTTGCACCAGCGAGATCGCGAAGACGATCAGTGTGAGGAGGAAGGAGATGGCGGTGCCGTAGCCGAAGTCGAGGAAGGAGAACGCCTGCCGGTACATGTAGGTGAGCAGCACCTGGGTCTGATCGACGGGGCCGCCATTGGTCATCAGGTAGACGGAGATGAACACGTTGAAGCCGCCGATGACCAGCAGTACCGTCACGAACGCCACGACGGGCCGGATGGCCGGCAGCGACACGGCGCGGAAGCGGTCCCAGGCGCGAGCGCCGTCGACCGCGGCGGCTTCGTGAAGGACCCGCGGCACGCCCTGCAGCGCGGCGAGGAAGATGACCATCGACCAGCCGACGCCCTTCCAGACCCCGAGGATGCCGAGCGCCGTCATCGCCGTCCAGCGCGCGCCCAGCCAGTTGATGTTGTGCGGGATCAGGTGGAGGTTATCGTGGAGGATCCAGTTGACCAACCCACCTTCGGTGATGAACAGATAGCGGAACACCAGCGCGACCACCACCCAGCTCGTCACGACGGGCAGGTAGTAGAGCGTGCGGAACAGTGCGCGGGCGGGCATGCGGGCGTCGAGCAAGACGGCGGCCAGCAGTCCCAGGACGATCTGCGACGGCACGGTGATCAGCATGTAGAACGCGGTGTTGGCCACCGCCCTCCAGAAGACCGGGTCGTGCAGCGCGTGCGCGTAGTTCTTCAGGCCCACGAAGGCGCTGGCGGCGCCGGGGACGATCGCCCAGTGGAACAGGCTGATCTGGAAGGCGCGCACGATGGGATAGAGGATCGTGAGCGCGAACAGCGCGAAGCCCGGCGCCAGGAACAGATAGGCGTAGAGGACGTCCCGGCGGCGCCGGGCCGAGGGCTTCCCGAGGCTCGCGGAGCGAGCCTCGGGAAGCTTGGCGTTACTGGAGGAGGGCGTCGATCTGGTGGGCAGCATGGGTCAGCGCTTGCTGCACCGTCTCGCTGCCCTGGAAGGCCTTGGCGATCTCGGTGTTCAGCACCTGGTCGATCTGCGGCCACTTGGGTGTGGGCGTGCGGGGCCGCGCCGTGGCGATCTGCTTGAGGTAGGTGTCGTAGTACGCGTGGATGGTCGGAAGCCAGCCTTCGGCGCTCTTCAGGACCGGCATCTGCCCGGCCTCCGCCATCTGGCGTTGCGCGAAGGGGCTGAGCATGAAGCGCAGGAACTCGAGCGCCGCTTGCTTGTGCTTCGACTGCTGCGTGAGCACGATGTCCTCACCGCCGACGACGCTCACGCTGCCGCCCGGACCGGCCGGGACGAGGCTGCCCGCCAGCTTGGTATCGGGGTGCGCCGAGCTGAAGATGGCGAACATCCAGGGGCCATCGAGGGTGGCGGCGTACTTGCCCTGGAAGATGCCGTCGTAGGCACCCAGCCCGCCGTTGGGGTTGACGATGATGTTGGGCATCTCACCGGCCTTGTACAGGTCGACCAGCATCTGCACGGCCGCCACGCTCTTGGGCCCGTCGAGGTAGCCGGAGGCCTTGGTGTAGGTGTCGTTGGTCAGCCTGCCGCCGCCGGACCAGATCCAGGGCAGGATGTTCCAGCCGCCGGTGCCGCCCTCGGCGTAGAGGAACACGCCTTTGCGCTTGGCCGCCGCCGCCATGGTCTTGAGCTCGGCGAAGGTCTTGGGCGGGCCGCTCATGCCGAGCTTGGACAGGGTGGCGGGATCGTACACCCAGATGCGGGTGTTGGTGTCGAGCGGCAGGCCGTAGTAGTGGCCCTTCCAGGCGTTGGTGGCCAGCGGGCCCGAGAAGACGCTATCGGACAGCGTCTTGAAGTCGGGCATGGTGGTGTCGAGGGGAGCGAGCACGCCCAGGTTGGCGAGCTCGGGCACCCAGATGATGTCGGAACGCACCAGGTCGGGGAGCTGGGCGCCGGCCACGGCCGTGATCAGCTTCTGGTGCAGGTCGTTGTAGGGGATCGTGACGTCTTTGACGGTGATGTCGGGGTGTGCCTTCTCGAAGGCGGGGATGATCACCGTCTCGAGCTGCTTCACCTCGGGGCCGTCGGAGCTGTAGGCGCTCCAGAACGTGATGGTCGTCTTCGCCTGAGCGGCGGCCGTCGATACCAGGCCGGCGGCCAGTGCCGCCAGCGCGAGAACCTTGAGGAGCCTTCCGTTGCGCATGCCCACGTTCCCTTCCCTTCGGATCGCGTTGGATCCCTGCGGCGCACCGGCGGCGGCGGAAGGCTACGGCCGGCACGGTCGATCGGTCGCTTCTTCGCGTGCTAGTCGACCACCTCCGTGGGCTCGGACGTGCCGGCGCCCATGCGCGCCCTGGCCAGGTTGGTGTGCCGGCCGTCGAGCGGGCCGTTGAAGGTCGCCCGGAGCACCAGGCTGGCTGCTCCCACAGCCCACTTGGTGTCATCCCAGGGATCGACCTCGACCTGCACGTCGGACGCAGCCGGGAAGAGGTGGGCCCGCAGCTCCTTCTCGAACGCGGGCTCGAGCCAGCGCCAGGCCCGGGTCCCCTCACCGCTGAACAGGACCCGTTCCGGGGCGAGGACGTTGACCAGGCCGGAGACGGCGCGGCCCAGGACCGCGCCGGCGGCGCCGTAGATGTCGATGGCCCGCGGCTCGCCCGCCTCGGCGAGCGTCATCAGGCGTTCGATGCCTTCGCCCGGGCTCAGGAGACCCGACTCGCGAGCGCGGGCGACGAGGGCGGGGTCGGCGACCACGGCCTCCAGGCAGCCGCGTTTGCCGCAACTGCACAGCGGACCGTCGGCTTGGACGCTCACGTGCCCGAACTCGCCGGCGCCCCCCCGGGAACCGCGATAGATGTCGCCTCCGGCAACGATGCCGAGCCCGACGCCGCGGCCGATGGTGACGGTGATGAAGTGCTCGTGCCGTTCACCGCGGCCGTACAGCCGCTCCCAGATGGCCAGCGTGTTGACGTCGTTGTCGACGAGCACGGGCACGCCGAGCCGTTCCTGCAGGAGCCGGGCCAGAGGCAGGTCGCGCCAGCCCAGCAGCGGCGAGTCGAGCGTGCCGGCGGCCGCGTCGAACACGCCCGCGACGCCGATGCCGAGCCCGAGGAGGGGCGGCGACGACGGCGAGCGCGCGAGCCAGTCGTCGAGGATGGCGCCGAGCCGCTCGATCGAGTCGTCGGCCGCGGCGTCGAAGGGGCTCTCGAAGCGCTCGAGCACCTGCGCCTCGAGGTCCACGCGCACCCCCACCACGTGATCCGAGGCGACCTTCGCGCCCAGCACGGTGGCGGCCTGGCCGACGAGCTCGAGCAGGACGGCGGGCCGTCCGCCGCGGGAGGGGGCATGCTCGGCGACGTGGATGAGTCCTTGCGCCAGCAGCTCGCGGGTGATCCCGGTCACGGTAGCGGAGCTGAGCCCGAGCCGGGAGGCGATGGTCTTGCGGGCGATCGGTCCTGCCGTTGCGATCAGCCGCAGGATGGCGGTGCGGTTGACGTCGCGAGAGAACCCCGTGGTCGCCGTGGGGTACGTCTGTGCGCTCCGTGAGCGGCGGCGGCTCACGGCCGCGGCCCTCGGGTGCACGGGGTCGCGAGGACGCCGGGGTATGAGGCATCGACGACCGCCGCGCCACGTGCGATCGGCGCAGCGTGGGGGGGTGTACGAGGCAGGGTCCAGCGCGTCGACACGGAGCACTCCCGTTCACCGGTCGCGGGCCCGGGCCCGGTGGGGCCTGGGACGTACCGGCGCGTCCGCGGATGCGGAAGCTGCAAGATGGCTCGGATCATAAATTTAGGTCATAGCAGAAGTCAACCCCTCGCGCCGGACGTCGCCCTACCGGGTCGGACTTCCACCCACACCCCGGTCGGAGAGCCCCCGACCCCCGGGCCGCGCCGAGCCGCTATCCCAGAGGGGACGCCCCGGCCGCCGTCCAATGCCGGACCTGCGGTGGTGCGTCGGAAGGGGTGGGCCCATGGCAAGGAGATCGATGCTGGCCGGGCGGCGGACCGTCCTGCCGGCACTGGCGCTGGTCGCGGTTCTGGGAGTGGCGGCCGCACAACAGCAGCCCGCCCGGCCGCCCGGCGTGGTGGTGGGGGGCAGCTACGCCGTGGTCGCGGGCCAGACGGTGCGCGGCGATCTCGTCGCCATCGGCGCCTCGGTGGTCATCGAGGCGGGCGCGACGCTGGACGGCGCGCTCACGGTGGTGGGCGGCAGCACCGTCGTCGACGGGCTGGTCACGGGTGCCGTACACGCCTACGGGGGGGCGCTGTCGCTGGGGTCGTCCGCCCGGGTGCTCGGCGACCTGAGCAGCAACTACGCCGCCTACGACCCGACCCCAGGCTCGCGCGTCGAGGGGACGGTCCAGGCCGGGAACGAGCCGCCGGTGCGCTTCGCCCTTCCGGCCGACGTCGGGGCGCCCGCGGGCCTGGCGTCGCGCGCGGTCGCGGCCCGCAACCCGGCGGACGCCGTCGTACGGTCGCTGGCACTGGGCCTGGTGGCGGCGCTGCTGATGGCCGCCCTGCCGTTGCGCGTGGGCCGGGTGCGCGACACCATGCTGCACCACCCCGCGCGCGCCGGTCTCGACGGCTTCGTGACCTTCGTCGTCGCCGTGCTGATCCTGGTGCTGCTGGCCGTGACGCTGATCGGGATCCCGCTGGCGATCGCGGGGGGAGCGCTGCTGTACGCCACCGTGCTGTTCGGTCTCATCGCCTTCGGTGACGCCGTGGGGAGCGCCCTGGCCGCGAGGTTCGAGCAGACCTGGTCGGCGCCGATGCGCGCGGGCGTGGGCACCTTCTCGGTCTCGGTGGGACTGTTGGTGCTCCAGGTCATCCCCGTCCTGGGCGGTCTGGCCGGCTTCCTCCTGGCGCTGGTGGCGCTGGGTGCCGTGCGCAGCACCCGCTTCGGCGGTCGCGAGCCGCGCAGCCGCGAGCCGGCCGCCGCAGCGCCTCAGGGCGGATAGTGCTCGAGCAGGACGCCGTTGCCGCCCGCGTCGGGCGCGTGCGGAGGGCGACCGCGATCGCACGGGCCGGGGCTGGCGCGGTCCTGCGAGGTCTGTGCGCCCCACGCGGCCCGTCGGAAATCGACGGACCCGCCGGGCGTGGCGCCCGCGCATGCTCCCCTTGTCGCTGCGGGCGACCGACAGGGAGGGGGACCCCGTGATCGCGGTACTGATCTGGATCGCCCTCGGGTTCGGAGCGCTCGTGGCGCTGCTGCTGCTGGCGTTGGCGCTGCTGCTGCTGGTGCCGGTGGAGCTCGACGGCATCTGGACCGACGACACCCGCCGCTTCGCCGTGGCCGGGCCCGGGCTGAGACTCGGCTACGACGTCGCCGAGCGGAGCCTGGAGATCCGCGTTCTGTCGCTGCGCGTGGGAAGGTTCACGCCGCGGGACGGCGAGCGTTCGCCGCGCCGCCGTCGCCGGACGTCGCGCGAGCGTCGGAAGCGGGGCCGCAGACGCATCTCGCCGACCAGCCTGTGGCGGGACCGCCGGCAGATCGGCGCGGCGCTGCGCGCCTTCGTGCGGCGCGTGCGGATCGAGCGCTTCCGCGCCCGTGCGGTGATCGCCAGCCCCGACCCGGCATGGACGGGGTGGGCGACCGGCATGGCCTACGCCGGCTGGGGCGCCTTGCCGGCGCGCGTCCGGCACGGCGCCGAGGTGAGGGTCGATTTCGAGGGGGAGGTGCCGCGGCTGGAGGGCGAGGCGGCGCTGCGGTTCCGGCCCGTGATCGTGGCGCTGCTGGCGCTGCGGATGTGGTGGGTCGTGCGCCGGGCGCGGCGTAGGCCTGCATCGACCAGGAGCAGGGTTCGACCCGCCTCCGAGGCGGGAGGAAGGAACGAAGCGTCATGAGCGTACAGGACCTGTTGAAGACCCTGATCGACGAGATCGGCACGTTGGCCAAGACCGAGACCGTGATCGGCGAAGCGCTGCAACTCGGCGAGCACACCGTCATCCCCATCTCGCGGGTGACGGTGGGCTTCGGCGGTGGGAGCGGCGAGGGCGAGGGCGGCGACGCCGCCAAGGGTCAGGGCAAGGGCACGGGCGGTGGCGGTGGCGGCGGCGTCAAGGTCGAGCCGGCCGCGTTCATCGTGGTCAAGGGGAGCGAGCTCTCCATCCTGGCGGCGCCAGGCCGGAAGGGCGCCTTGGGCGAGCTGTTCGAGCACATGCCCGATCTGGTGAGCAAGATCACCGCGGCCCAGGCTGGGAAGGGCGGGAAGGGCGGCAAGGCTCCCGGGAACGAGAAGAAGGACGACCCGGGCCCACCGAGTTGACGTTGCGTTGACGTTGCGTTGACGTTGCGCCATTGGCAGGCGGGGGCCGGGGCGCCGGGAAGGAGTGGCGCCCCGGCGGTGTCGCGTCCACGGCGGCCCAAAGGACTTTCGCCCCTGGCCGCGGTCCGTCGGCACGGTCCAAGATGCCGCATGGTCGCGCTGTCGGGTTCGGACCATCGCAGGTGCCGCGCCGGGGCGGTCGATCACGCGCGGAACGCGCGGAGGCGGCCGACATGAGCGGCCGCCGTTCGTTGCAGGCCTCCCTCCTCGAGGGTCACAAGCGCAACTCCGGCGCCTTCGTGGTGCTCTACCTCGGCCTGCTGCTGCTCCTGCTCATCGAGCAGTTCGTGGTGCACGTCCCGCCCGTGGGCTATCTCGACGTGGCGTTGCTGTTCGCGGCTGTGAACGTGGTGCTGGCACTCGAACGCGCCCGCGCCGGCCTCCTGGAGCACGGCAACCTGCGCGGCGCCGTCGTTGCGGTGCTTCCGGTGGCCGTCGTGAGCACCGTGTTCGGAGCGCTGATCGTGGTGGTCGCAGGCTCCGAGCCGACCGTGGTCGCCACCGTCGGCGGCGGCCTGGTGTTCCTGGTGCTGTTCGTGTGCGCCACCGCCGGCATCCAGTACCTCTGGCTGAAGCGCCGCGACCGCCCCGCCGACAACTGACGAGGTACGCACAGCACGCAGGAAGCGCGTCTCGCGCAGGTGTTCTCTCATCACTTCGTGTTGACCGACCGGTCGGCTGGAACTATCATGCACGCGGTCGTTCATGGGACTCCTGCGTTATGCCTTCACCCGTGTGCTCCTGACCATCCCCATGGTCCTGATCCTGCTGACTGTGGTGTTCCTGGTGCTGCACGTCATGCCCGGCAATCCGGTCCTGGTCATCCTGGGCGGACGCAACGTGCCGGTGGCGCTCATCCACCAGTACGAGCACCGGCTCGGCTTCGACCAACCCATCTACGTGCAGTATGCGCGCTACCTGTGGGGCGTCGCGCACGGGAACCTGGGCGATTCGTTCTCGTCTGGCATGTCGGTGACGTCGCAGATCGCCCTGCACCTGCCGGCCACGCTGGAGCTGTCGTTCTCCGGCCTGTTCATCGCCGGCGTCATCGGCGTGTCCACCGGCGTGTGGGCGGCCCTGCGCCAGGGCGGCTACGTCGACCAGCTGCTGCGCTTCGCCCATATCGGTACCTACGCCATCCCCATCTTCTGGAGCGGCCTGATGCTGCAGATGGTCTTCGGCATCTTCCTCAAGTGGCTCCCCACGGGGCTGCAGCTCAACCCGGTGTCCGCCGCTTTCTTCCAGCCGATCACGGGCTTCGTCTTGCTCGACGCGGTGTTGCGCGGGAACTGGGCCGTGTTCGGGCAGGCGCTGGAACATCTGCTGCTCCCCGCCTTCACGCTGGGACTTGCCCTTTCCGGGCTGGTCGGCCGCGTGACGCGCGCCGCCCTGATCGAGGTCCTCGACCTCGACTACGTGCGCACCGCTCGGGCCAAGGGCCTGCCGGCGCGCACCATGGTGCTGAAGCACGCGCTGCGCAACGCCCTCATCCCCATCATCACGGTGGTGGGGATCCAGTTCGCCATCCTGATGGGCGGCGCCGTGCTCACCGAAGCGGTGTTCAGCTGGCCCGGCATCGGGAGCTTCCTGCTGCAGAGCATCAAGGCCCGTGACTTCAACGCCATCCAGGGGACGGTGGTGGTGATCGCCGTCCTCATCGCGAGCGTCAATCTGATCGTCGACCTCTGCTACGCCCTGGTCGATCCGCGCGTGAGGTTCAGCTGATGACCGAGCCGCTGAACGGCAGCCGCGTGATGGCGGCGCCGCTGACGGCCTGGCTGGGCCGCAGGCGGGTGCTGGTGGCCGGCATCGTGTTGATCGGCATCGTCGTGCTGGTCACGGTGGCCGCGCCGCTGTTCGCGCCCTACAGCCCCACCGCGCCCGGCGCCGACCGGCTCGCCGCGCCCGGCGCGGCGCACTGGCTGGGGACCGATCAGCTCCGGCGCGACGTGCTGTCGCGGGTGATCTACGGCGGGCGCATCCCGCTGGAGGTCGCGTTGACCTCCACCCTGCTGTCGCTGTTCCTGGGGGCCACGCTGGGCTGGATCTCGGGGTACTCCGGCGGGCGCCTCGACCGGATCCTGTCGTTGATCATGGACGCGCTCTACTCCTTCCCCGCGTTGATCCTGGCGATCACCATCGTCGCCATGCTGGGTCCCGGCGTCTTCAACATGGTCGCGGCGATCGCCATCGTCTACATCCCGACCTACTTCCGGGTGGCACGCGGCCAGACCCTCAAGGTCCGCGAGGAGGCGTACGTGGAGGCGGCCCAGGCGCTGGGTGCCCGTGGCGTGCGCGTGCTCCGCTTCCATATCGCGCCCAACACCTTGAACGCGCTGATGGCGATCGTCTCGTTCAACATCGCCGACGCCATCCTCACAGAGGCGGGCCTGGCCTTCCTCGGCTTCGGATTGCCGCCGCCCACGCCCGACTGGGGTTTCGACATCCAGAACGGGCAGGCTTTCCTGCAGTCGGGCTACTGGTGGCTCATCACCTTCCCCGGGGTCGCGATCGTCGTGACCTCGCTCGGCTTCAACCTGCTGGGCGAGGGGATCGGGGAGGCCGTGGGGCCCCAGAGCTGAGCCGACCGTGGACGTTCCCCGCCGCGCCGACGTTCGAGCAGACCCCGAGATTCAAATGAATCAAATGAAGACGTCTGACACAATGGGGCGCTCGGAAGGAGGCACATGCTATGCGTTTTCGTCTGTTCCTGACGCTGCTGTTCGCAGCGACCGGCCTGGTGTTCGCCCAGAACGGCGTGCTCACCATCGGCACGACGGATTCCGTCACCGAGCTCTCGCCGGCCAACTCCTACGATTTCTTCACGTGGAACGTGCTCGCCCAGACGGCCGAGGGCCTCGTGAAGCTGCAGCCAGGGGGCACCAAGATCGAGCCTTCGCTGGCCACCTCGTGGGACATCTCCAGTGACGGGCTGACCTACACCTTCCATCTGCGGCAAGGTGTCACGTTCACCGACGG
>Ga0315556_1001640_pt1 | contig 13322 bp, 11 predicted proteins | sample SalMarSW160310MG_FD_202112 | JGI IMG/M metagenome (GOLD analysis project Ga0315556, IMG submission 202112) | Salt marsh sediment microbial communities from the Plum Island Ecosystem LTER, Massachusetts, United States - Salt Marsh Sediment SW1603-10 ...
AGGGCATCGAGGTGCTGAGCATGCGCAACAAGACCAATCGCCTGGAACAGTTGTTCATGCATTTGGTGGAAGGCAACAAGGGCGTGGCGCCGGGCGGTGCGGCATGACGCCCCGCGAGACGTTCATCGCCTTCAAGACCATCCTGATCAAGGAAGTGCTGCGCTTCGCCCGCATCTGGATCCAGACCGTGCTGCCGCCCATGGTCACCACGGCCCTGTACTTCATCATCTTCGGGCGCCTGATCGGCTCCCAGATCGGCGACATGGGCGGATTCCGCTACATGGACTACATCGTGCCCGGCCTGATCATGATGGCGGTGATCACCAGCTCCTACGCCAACGTGGTGTCTTCCTTCTATGGGTCCAAGTTCCAGCGCCACATCGAGGAGATGCTGGTCTCGCCGGTGCCCAACTACGTCATCCTGCTGGGCTTCGTCGGCGGCGGCGTGGCCCGCGGCCTGACCGTGGGGTTCGGGGTGACGCTGGTGTCGCTGGCCTTCACCGACCTGCACGTGCACAACCTGGCCGTGATCCTGAGTATGGCCCTGCTCACCTCGATCCTGTTTTCCCTGGGCGGGCTCATCAACGGCGTGTTCGCCAAGAGTTTCGACGACATCTCCATCGTGCCCACCTTCGTGCTCACGCCGCTCACCTATCTGGGCGGCGTGTTCTACTCCATCAAGATGCTGCCGGATTTCTGGCAGTCCGCCTCTCTGGCCAATCCCATCCTCTATCTGGTGAACGCCTTCCGCTATGGCTTTCTCGGCGTGAGTGACATTCCCCTGTGGACTTCCTACGGTATCAGCCTGGGTTTCATCGCCGCGCTGTTCGTACTGAGCCTGTGGCTGCTGAAAGTGAGCCACGGCCTGCGCAGCTGACTGTCACGCGCCTGTCGTTTGACACATGGATGTTTGGTAATGGACTATGGCCCCGGCCCCCGTTGGAATGGGGCGCCGAATAATAAGAAAGAACCGCTGCCCCCGCCCTGGGGCGCAGCCAAATAACCATAAGCCCAAGGACAAACAAGGAGGGCGTTTCATGCTTGCACTCGTCAAGAGGAGTCTCACCGCGGCCGCCGTACTGCTCGGCGCAGCTACACTGGCCGCTCCCGTTTACGCCGACCACGACCACAACCACAACCGTCTGGCGGTCAACAAGGTCGAAGGCAGTCTGTCGGTCATGGTGCTGGGTTCGGGTGGTCCGATGGCCGTTTCCAACGGCCGAGCCAGTGCCGGTTACCTGATCTTCACCGATGGCAAACCGCGCATTCTGATGGATGTGGGCGGCGGCACGTTCAAGAGTCTGGCCATGAGCGGTACGATCATACCGAACCTGGACACCATCCTGCTCAGCCACCTGCACATCGATCACACCGCCGACCTGTCGGCCATGATCAAGACCATCTACTTCCATGCCCGTGGCGCCGGCATCGCCCGCACCGCGCCCATCAACATCTACGGCCCGGATGTCGGCGGCCCCAACAACTACTTCAAGGACGCCAACGGCAACCTCACGACGGTTCACCAGTACCCGTCCACCACGGAATACGCGAACGATCACTACGCCATGCCCAACGGTGCGGAGCGCTACCTGTACGTGTTTGCCCCGGCTATCGATACCACGCCGGCAGGCGATCACGGTGCGTTCAAGTGGACGGCCACCGACCTGCCGTCCGTTCCGCTGCTGCCCCCCGCGGCTCCGGGATTGCCGCCGCAGCCGGCACCGGTGCACACGGTCCTGAGCACGCCCGACGGCCTGGTGATCAAGTCCATCGGCGTGATCCACGGTCCCGTGCCGGCGGTGGGCTACCGCATCGAGTACAAGGGCCACAGCATCGTGTATTCCGGTGACACCAGTTCCAAGACCCCCAACATGGTCACCCTGGCCAGCGGTGCCGATGTGCTGATCTACGACACGTCGATCATGGACGTCGCACCGTCTCCGGTGTTCCAGGCCCTGCACACCACGCCGATGCGCATGGGCCAGGTGGCTGCTGCTGCTGGAGTCAAGACCCTGGTGCTGTCCCACATCACGCCCATCACCGAGCCCAACCTGGATGCGATCAAGAGTGAGATCCGGGCGCAGGGCTTTACCGGGCGTATCCGGGTGGCTCATGACCTGAAGGTCTTCAACCTGGATGACGTCGACCACGACCGCCACTGAGTCGTTGTGCCGTAGCGTCACTGAGACGCCCGCCCGGTTTGCCGGGTGGGCGTTTTTCTTTTCCGTGGGAATCCTGCCGTTACGGCGCAAGGACCACCGGCGGCATGCGCCGGCTAAGGCCTCGTCTATAGTTAGGCTGAATCCCGCTGTTCCCCCAATCCCAGGGACCCCGTTTTCCCTTGCGCCCAAGGAGCGCTGATGACCCGACCTGCCATGGTGACTATCGACGGCAACGAGGCGGCGGCCCGCGTGGCCTTCCTCGCCAACGAGGTGATCGCCATCTACCCGATCACTCCGGCCTCGCCCATGGGCGAGCTGGCTGACCAATGGGCGTCCATGGGTCACAAGAACCTGTGGGGTGCGGTGCCCCGCATCGTTGAGATGCAGAGCGAGGGCGGTGCCGCCGGCGCCATCCACGGGTCCCTGCAGAGCGGCGCGCTGACCACCACCTTCACCGCCTCCCAGGGTCTGTTGTTGATGATCCCGAACATGTACAAGATCGCCGGTGAACTGAGCCCGGCGGTTTTCCATGTGGCCGCCCGTTCGCTGGCCGCCCAAGCCTTGTCCATTTTCGGTGATCACAGCGACGTCATGGCGGCGCGGGGCACAGGGTTCGCGTTTCTGGCGTCGAACTCGGTCCAGGAGGTCACGGACCTGGCGCTCATCGCCCAGGCGGCGACGCTGGAGGCGCGCCTGCCCATGGTCCATTTCTTCGACGGCTTCCGCACCTCCCACGAGATCGCCAAGATCGAACCCCTGGACGAGTCGGTGGTGCGCGCCATGATCGACGACACCCGGGTGGACGAGCATCGCCGCCGCGCCCTGTCGCCGGAGCACCCGGTGCTGCGCGGCAGTTCGCAGAACCCGGACGTCTACTTCCAGGCCCGAGAGACCGTCAATCCGTACTACCAGGCCATGCCCGGCATCGTACAGGCGGCCATGGACCGGTTCGCCGGACTCACCGGGCGGCAGTATCGTTTGTTCGACTACGTGGGCGCGCCCGATGCCGAGCGGGTGCTGGTGCTCATGGGCTCCGGCGCCGAGGCTGCCCACGAAACCGTGGAGCACATGACCGCCCAGGGCGAGAAGGTGGGTGTGCTCAAGGTCCGCCTGTACCGGCCGTTCGCGCCCGATGCCCTGGTCGAGGCGCTGCCCGAGTCGGTGCGGCGCATTGCCGTGCTGGATCGATGCAAGGAACCGGGCAGCGACGGCGAGCCGCTGTACAAGGACGTCATTTCCGCCCTGGCCCAGGACTACGCCGGCGCGGGAAAATTCGAACTGCTGCCGCGCGTTGTGGGCGGGCGTTTTGGCCTGTCCTCCAAGGAGTTCACCCCCGGCATGGTGAAGGCTGTGTTCGACGAGCTGGATAGCGAATTTCCCAAGCACCCGTTCACCATCGGTATCCACGACGACGTCACCCATACCAGTCTCAAGTGGGAGCCGGGCTACCGTACCGGTGCCGCGGAGAAGATGCGCAGTGCCGTGTTCTACGGTCTGGGTTCCGACGGCACCGTCAGCGCCAACAAGAACTCCATCAAGATCATCGGCGAGAACACCGATCTGTATGCGCAGGGCTATTTTGTCTACGACTCCAAGAAGGCCGGCGCGGTCACCGTCTCGCATCTGCGCTTCGGCCCGGAGCTCATCCGCTCCAGCTACCTCATCGGCGACGACGATGCCCAGTTCGTCGCCTGCCACCAGGAGATCTTCCTGGAACGCTACGATCTGCTGGACAAGGCCGCGCCGGGCGGCGTGTTCCTGTTGAACTCCACCGCCGCGCCGGAGCAGGTGTGGGACACTCTGCCGAAGCGCATGCAGCAGCAGCTCATCGACAAGCGCCTGAGCTTCTACACCATCGATGCCTACGACGTGGCCGAACGTGCCGGTATGGGCCGGCGCATCAACACCATCATGCAGGCCTGCTATTTCGCCATTTCCGAAGTGCTGCCGTCGGAGCAGGCCATCGACGCCATCAAGGCGGCGGCACGGAAGACCTATGCCAAGGCCGGGCCGCGCATGATCGAGGCCAACATCAAGGCCATCGACACGGCCCTGGAACATCTGCATCGGGTCGACGTGCCAGCCGCGGCGAGCAGCACGTTCGACCGTGCGCCGCCGGTGCCGGACGAGGCGCCGGAGTTCGTGCGCCAGGTCACCGGGGTGATGATCGCGGGTCGCGGCGACAGCATTCCCGTGAGCCTGATGCCCGCCGACGGCACCTTCCCCCTGGGCACGGCCGCCTGGGAGAAACGCAATCTGGCGCTGGAGATTCCGGTGTGGGAAGCGGACCTCTGTACCCAGTGCGGCAAGTGCGTATTCGTCTGCCCCCACAGCGTCATCCGCAGCAAGGTGTTCGACGCGAAGGCGGCCGAGGGTGCGCCACCCAGCTTCAAGCACGTGCCCGTGCGCAGCAAGGACTACGACCCCGGGCTGCACATCAGCTACCAGACGGCGCCGGAGGATTGCACCGGCTGCGGCCTGTGCGTGGACGTCTGCCCCATCCGCGACAAGCAGAACCCCAGCCGCAAGGCGGTGAACATGGCGCCGCAGGTGCCGTTGCGGGCCCCGGAGCGCGACAACTGGGAATTCTTCCTCCAGCTTCCCGAATACGACCACCGCAAGCTCAAGCAGACGACCATCCCGGGGGCTATGCTGAGGGAGCCAATGTTCGAATTTTCCAGCGCCTGCGTGGGCTGCGGCGAGACCCCCTACCTGCGTCTCGCCAGCCAGCTGTTCGGCGACCGCATGATGGTGGCCAACGCCACCGGGTGTTCCTCGATCTACGGCGGCAACCTGCCGACCACGCCCTGGGCGAAGAACGCCGAGGGCCGCGGGCCGGCCTGGTCCAACTCGCTGTTCGAGGACAACGCCGAGTTCGGCCTGGGGATGCGCGTCGCCGTCGACCAGCTGGCGGAGAGCGCACGTGAGCAGCTGCGAGCGCTGCGTGCGTCCGTCGGGGCCGACCTGGCCGACGCCATCCTCACGGCCGACCAGTCCGACGAAGCCGGCATCCACGAGCAGCGCGGCCGGGTGGCCGAACTTCTCGCCAAGCTGGAATCCGCCGACACCTCCGAAGCCCGTACCCTGGCCGCCGTGGCCGAATACCTCATCCGCCGCTCGGTGTGGATCGTGGGCGGCGACGGCTGGGGCTACGACATCGGCTTCGGCGGCCTGGACCACGTGCTGGCCAGCGGCCAGAACGTCAACATCCTGCTGCTGGATACCGAGGTCTACTCCAACACCGGCGGCCAGACCTCCAAGGCCACGCCGCGCGGCGCCGTGGCCAAGTTCTCCGCCGGCGGCAAACCGGGGCGCAAGAAGGACCTGGCGCGTATCGCCATGGACTACGAGCACGTCTACGTGGCCCAGGTGGCCTTCGGTGCCAAGGACACGCAGACCCTGCGCGCCTTCCTGGAGGCGGAGGCCTACGACGGACCGTCGCTGATCATCGCCTATTCCCCCTGCATCGCCCACGGCGTGGATCTGTCTCACAACCTGCGCCAGCAGGACCTGGCGGTGCGTAGCGGACATTGGCCGCTGCTGCGCTACGATCCGCGTCGCGCCGCCGAGGGCAAGAACCCCCTGCACCTGGACTCGGCCAAGCCGTCGATTCCGTTTCGCGACTACGCCCAGACCGAAACCCGTTTCAGCGTGCTGTGGCGCACCCATCCCGAGGCGGCCGAGCGCCTTCAGCAGCTGAGCCAGCGGGATGTGATGGCCCGCTATCACCACTATGAGGAACTGGCGGCACTGCCGGGCACCGAGCCCGCGGCGCCTGCCGTTGCAACGACGCGCAAGGGGGGCGACGCCAAGCCCTAGCGGAGGGTGCTTTGGCGGCTATGCTTGCCCCGAGGAATGAAGCGATGACTGATCTCCGCACAAAATATCTAGGGCTGGACCTGAAGAACCCCTTGGTGCCTTCGGCCTCGCCCCTGTCGCGCAGCCTGGACACGGCGCGTCAGCTGGAAGACGCGGGCGCCGCCGCCATCGTCATGTATTCCCTGTTCGAAGAGGAGTTGCGCCAGGAGGAGGAGTCCGCCACCCGGTTCCTGATTCATCAGGAGATCGGCTTCGGCGAAGCCGACAGTTTCCTGCCTTTCCATGAGCACGCCTACGCTCGCGGTCTGGAGCAATACCTGGAGCAGGTGGCGGCGCTTAAGCGCAGTCTGGAAATTCCCGTGATCGCCAGTCTCAACGGCGTCACCCTGAGCGGCTGGGTGGAACACGGCAAGGAACTGCAGCAGGCCGGCGCCGATGCGCTGGAACTGAACGTCTACTATATCGCCGCGGATCTGCACGAGCCGGGCAGTGTCATCGAGGCGCGCTATCTGGAGCTGCTGCGCGAACTGCGCCGTCACGTGTCCGTGCCCATCACCATGAAGCTCTCGCCGCAGTTCAGTGCGCTGTCCAATTTCGTCATGCGCTTGGAAGAGGCGGGTGCCGACGGCGTGGCCCTGTTCAACCGGTTCTATCAGCCCGATATCGACCTGCAGCATATGCGGGTCACCCCGCGCCTGCACCTGTCCACCTCCGCTGACGCCCTTGTCGCCATGCGCTGGATCGCCATCCTTCATGGGCGGGTGCAACTTTCTCTGGCCGCCACCGGCGGGGTTCACAGCGCCGAAGACGCCCTCAAGATGGTGTTGGCCGGCGCCGACGTCACCCATCTGTGCAGTGCACTGCTGCAACACGGCCCGCAACGCCTGGCGGAGATCCTCAAGGATATGGAGGTCTGGCTGGAGAACAGCGGCTACGATTCCCTGGAAAGCGTGAAGGGCATGGTCAGCCAACTGCAGACGGCCGACCCGGTGGCTTTCGAGCGCGCCAACTACATGGCGGTACTGGACAGCTTCAGCGCCGGCACAGGGGTGCGCGTCTAGGGTTCGGCGCTCTGGTCTCTCCGGCGACGAATGGCGGTCGGAGGGCGGCTGACATATAGTGAGAGTGCGGGGGTCAATGGACCGACCGCAGTGGCGTCCCGACATGGAGGGCATGTTATGCGCCAGGAACAGGCGAAAGCGGCGCGATTCGGAACCGACCGGTTCTTCCAGGTTCATGCGCCGGAGGTCGTTCATCAGTCCGGGTGGTATTTCGAGGCGCGAGAGGGTGTGCGGGGTCCCTTCGCCAATCGTGATCTGGCCGAGATCAGCCTTCTGGATCTGATCGCGTCCAAGGCTTGGAACCGCGCCGACACGGAGCCGGCCTGACGGCAGTCTGGTTGCTGAACCCGCCAACTCCGCCGCTGGCGTGCAGCCGGTGATTTTCTCGCTGTTGCCCGGGAACCATGGAAAACCACAAGCTCGTCCTCCCCGAACACCTCAATCACTACGGCTATCTCTTCGGCGGCAATCTGCTGAAATGGGTGGACGAGATTTCCTGGATTGCAGCGAGCCGTGACTATCCCGGCTGCAAGTTCGTCACCATTGCCATGGACAAGGTGGAGTTCCGCCGCAGCGTGCGCCAGGGTTCCATCCTGCGCTTCGACGTCCAGCGCAGCCGCCAGGGGCGCAGCTCAGTCACCTACACGGCCATGGTGTATTGCGACGACATCGAGACCGGCCGCGAAGAAAACATCTTTTCGACGCACGTCACCTTCGTCTGCCTCGATGACGCCGGTGAGAAGCGCGCCCTGCCGCAATAGCGTTACCATCGGGCCTGGCGTACCCGAGAACAGCACTCCCATGGGCCGATACCGACCGCCGCAACCGCCGAGTTCCCCCTACATTACCGCCGACGGCGCACGTCGCCTGCGCGAGGAGCTGGATCATCTGTGGCGGGTGAAGCGTCCCGAGGTGACCCGGGCCGTGGCCGCGGCCGCCGCGCAGGGCGACCGCAGCGAGAATGCCGAATACACCTACGGCAAGAAACAGCTGCGCGAAATCGACCGCCGTGTGCGTTACCTGCGCAAGCGTCTGGACGTGCTGACCATTGTGGATCAGGTGCCGTCGGATCCGGGCCGGGTGTACTTCGGCGCCTGGGTGAGCCTGGAGGACGTCGATGGCGCCGAGGTGGAATACCGCATCGTCGGCGCCGACGAGTTCGACCCCCAGCGCCGCTGGATCAGCCTGGATTCGCCCATGGCCCGTGCGCTCATGGGCAAGGGCGTGGACGACGAGGTGCGCGTGCCCCTGCCCGGAGGTGGCGAGGCCGAATACTGGATCGTCGGTGTCCGCTACCGGGAGCCGGGCACCTCCAATTCGGGCTAGCTTCAATCGCGGCGTCGCCGGCTTGGGTTTGCTACGCTGGACCACAAGCCATCGGGCAATTCCGCGCATCGGCGCGGCTGTTTTCACCTGGAGGACAACAACATGAACAAGAAACTCGTCGCCGGCACGCTGGCTTGTATCGTTTCCGCCGCCGCGGCCGTCCCCGCCAGTGCCGGTTGGAATCCTTTCGCCAAGGAAGAGGCCAAGAAGCAGGGCGTCGCCAACCCGGAAGTGGCCGAGACCATCGCCGCCTTCAAGAGCAAGGATTCCTCGCTGAAGGTCTACTTCGCCAAGGCCTACGGCTATGCCGTGTTTCCCACCGTCGGCAAGGGCGGCATCGGCATCGGTGGCGCCTACGGCAAGGGCGAGGTCTACGAGCGCGGCCACTTGGCGGGCTCCTCCAGCCTCACCCAGGTCACCATCGGCTTCCAGCTGGGTGGCCAGGCCTACAGCGAGCTCATCTTCTTCAAGGATAAGCGCACCCTGGATCACTTCAAGAGCGGCAACTTCGAGTTCAGTGCCCAGGCCTCCGCCGTGGCGGTGACCGCGGGCGCCGCCGCCACCGCCGACTACAGCGATGGTGTGGCCATCTTCACCCTGGCCAAGGGTGGCCTCATGTACGAAGCCACCGTGGGCGGCCAGAAGTTCAGTTACACGCCGAAGTAAGAAGCTCTCGCCACGGGGGACACGGGGATCACGGGGAAACCCGAGTCGATAGTCAACTAACCACGGAGGACGCCAGGAAGAAAGGATGTTTGTCTTTCTCCGTGTCAGCCGTGGTTGAGAGTTTTTGGTTCGAGTTCACCGTGCACCCCGTGTCCCCCGTGGCTAAGCTGTAATAAAAACATCACCGGCGCAGCCGGGAGGAGGGGAGTATGGTGTCTTCCGCGGACAAGCCCGGTTCCACCGAGGCCTTGCCTTTCGTCGCCCCCTGCAAGCAGCTGGATACCGTCGCCGCCCTGCGCTGGATCCGGCTCGGCTGGCAGGATCTCATCCGCGCACCGCGTCAGAGTCTCACCTACGGTGGCGTGATCGTGCTGCTCAGCTGGCTGGTGAGCGTCCTGGCCTACCGGTTCGGCGATCTGGCCATGCTGCTGAGCCTCGCCTCCGGCTTCATTTTTCTCGGCCCGATCCTCGCCATCGGCATGTATTCGGTCAGTTGCCAGATCCAGAAGGGCCTCAAGCCCAGGCTGGGTTACTGCCTGCGCGAGGGGCGGCGTCACATGAGCAACGAACTGGTCTTCGCCGTCATGCTCATGATCGTGTTTCTGATCTGGGCCCGCGCCGCCTCCATGGTGCACGTGTTCTTCCCGCCGGAGGTGCATCCCAGCCTGCAGGAACAGATCGTGTACTTCGGCATCGGCACCGCCGTCGGGTCGGTGTTCGCGGGCATCGTGTTCGCGGCCTCCGCCTTTTCACTGCCCATGATCATGGACCGCAAGGTGGACATGGTCACCGCCGTGGTCACCAGTATCAACGCGGTGCTGCGCAACAAGGGCGCCATGGCGGTGTGGGCGGCGCTCATCGTGGCGGCGGTAGGCATCGGCTTTGCCACCGCCTTCATCGGACTGGCGGTGCTGCTGCCACTCATCGGCCACGCCACGTGGCATGGCTATCAGGAGACCATCGATGCGCACCAATGGCCCGTGCATGGCGATCTGGCAGCGGCACCCTAAGCTGCGGCTGTCTGCGTTCGTCGGCCTACTTTTGTTGGTGATGGCGACGCTGCCGGCACGGGGTGCCGGCGGGGACGCCGGCCTGGCCAGTGCCAAGGGCTTGTTCATGCGTTACCAGGCCCTTGAACGCAGTTTCGATCCGGCCCTGGCCGATCTGTATGCCGACGATGCGGTGATCCGCGTCAAGCGGGTCTACGTCAACGGCGTGGTGCGCTATCTCAATGTGCCCGCCGAACTCTACAAGCCGGCGTTGCGTCAGAGCGCGGCCACCGCGCGCGAGCAGGGTGACTTCAACGAGTACAGCGGCGTGCGTTATCGACGCGACGGTGAACGCGTGCGAATCGACGCGGAGCGCTATTCCGTGTGGCAGCACTATCGCAGTCCCTGGTCGTTGTGGGTGGCCCCCGATGCCAAGGGCCGGTGGCTGATCCGGGAGGAGCATCTCGAGCAGCACCTGTCCGTGCCGGCCCATGGGGAGGTGCCCAAAAAGCCATAGCCACAGCGGACACTGAGAAGACCTTGATTCATGATTGCTCGGCGCTCTCTGTGTCCTCTGTGGCTATATGTTTTTGCAGTCGAGCCCCGTCCCTATCACATCCGCCTCGGCATGTGCAGTCCTGTCGTCACGCATGCCCTTTGCTAGAATCACCGCCTCTTCCTCCCCCCGATCACCAGAGAAGTGCCCCATGAATATCCTTCAGCGCATTGCCGACGAGCTGTCCGTGAAGCTCACCCAGGTGGATGCCGCCGTGCAGCTCCTCGACGAGGGCGCCACGGTGCCGTTCATCGCCCGCTACCGCAAGGAAGTCACCGGCGGCCTGGACGACACGCAGCTGCGCGGCCTGGAAGAGCGCCTCGGCTATCTGCGTGAGCTGGAAGAGCGCCGCGCCACGGTGCTCAAGAGCATCGATGAACAGGGCAAGCTCACCCCGGAGTTGAAAAAGTTGCTGCTGGAGGCGGACACCAAGACCCGCCTGGAAGACCTGTACCTGCCCTACAAACCCAAACGCCGCACCAAGGCGCAGATCGCCCGCGAGGCGGGTCTGGAGCCCCTGGCCCTGGCGCTGCTGGAAGATCCTACCCTGGACCCGCAGACCGCCGCCGCCGGCTACCTCAATCCCGATCAGGGCGTGGCCGATACCGGTGCCGCCCTGGACGGTGCGCGCCAGATTCTGATGGAGCGTTTTGCCGAGGAGGCGGATCTGGTCGGGCGCCTGCGCGACCATGCCTGGGATCGCGGTGTGCTGACGTCGATGCTGGTCGAAGGCCAGGAGCAGGCCGGCGCCAAGTTCTCCGACTATTTCGACTATCACGAAGCCATCAAGGACGTTCCCTCGCACCGCGCCCTGGCCCTGTTCCGCGGCCGCAAGGAGCAGGCCCTGCGCCTGAAGCTGCAGGTGCCCGGCCAGGACGACAAGCCTGCCGACCAGGCCCTGGGCGCGTGCGAAGCCATGATCGTGCGCCATGTGGGCATCGAAGTTCAGGGCCGGGCCGCGGACGCCTGGTTGCTGGAGACGGTGCGCTGGACCTGGAGCGTGAAGCTGGCCATGCACATCGAGCTGGAGCTGATGTCGCGGCTGCGCGACAGCGCCGAGGAGGAGGCCATCCGCGTGTTCGGCGAGAACCTGCGCGACCTGTTGCTGGCCGCGCCCGCCGGGCCGCGCGCCACCATGGGCCTGGATCCGGGCCTGCGCACCGGCGTGAAGGTGGCGGTGGTGGACGCCACCGGCAAGCTGGTGGCGTCCACCACCATCTATCCCCATGCGCCCAAGAAGCAGTGGGATCAATCCATCGCCGTGCTGGCGGCCCTGGCCGCCAAACACAAGGTGGCGCTCGTCAGCATCGGCAACGGCACCGCCTCGCGCGAGACCGACCGCCTGGCGGCGGACCTGATCAAGCGCCATCCGGAACTCAAATTGAAATCCATCGTGGTGAGCGAGGCGGGCGCCTCCGTGTATTCCGCCTCCGAGTATGCGGCACGGGAGTTCCCCGGCCTGGACGTGTCGCTGCGCGGCGCGGTATCCATCGCCCGCCGGCTGCAGGACCCGCTGGCCGAACTGGTGAAGATCGAGCCCAAGTCCATCGGCGTGGGTCAGTACCAGCACGACGTGAGCCAGGTGCGCCTGGCGCGCACCCTGGGCGCGGTGGTGGAAGACTGCGTCAACGCCGTGGGCGTGGACGTGAATACCGCCTCGGTGCCGCTGCTCAGCCGTGTCGCTGGTCTGTCGGCATCGTTGGCGGAGAACGTGGTGACCTTCCGCGACGAGCACGGTGCCTTCCGTGAACGTCAGCAGCTGTTGGCGGTGGCGCGCCTGGGCCCGAAGGCCTTCGAGCAGGCCGCCGGCTTCCTGCGCATCATGGGCGGCGACAATCCCCTGGATGCCTCGGCGGTGCATCCGGAAGCCTACCCGGTGGTGGAGAAGATCCTGTCCGCCAGCGGCAAGGGTGTCGGCGAGATCATCGGCGACCGCGACTTCCTGCGCCGCCTGGCCGCCAACGACTACACCGACGAGCGCTTCGGCGCGCCGACGGTGCAAGACATCATCGGTGAGCTGGAAAAGCCCGGCCGCGATCCCCGCCCCGAGTTCAAGACCGCCAGCTTCAAGGAAGGCGTGGAATCGCTGTCGGACCTGCAGCCGTCCATGATCCTGGAAGGCGTGGTCACCAACGTCACCAACTTCGGCGCCTTCGTGGACATCGGCGTGCATCAGGACGGCCTGGTGCACATCTCCGCCCTGTCGGAGAAGTTCGTCAAGGATCCGCGCGAGGTGGTCAAGGCCGGCGACGTGGTGAAGGTGAAGGTGCTGGAAGTCGATCTGCAGCGCAAGCGCGTCGGGCTCACCATGCGCCTCACCGACGAGGCGGGCGCCGATCGCCGCTCGCCGGAACGCGAACGCCGGCCCGCCGCCCGGCGTGACGCGCACGGGGGCAAGAAGCACAAACCCAAGGTCGCAGTGGAACCCAAGGCCCCGACCGCCATGGCCGAGGCCTTTGCGCGGCTCAAGCGCTGAGGCTGCTAAGCTTGGGGCGGTCGACCTCGCACTGACCGGGAGTGAGTCCATGCTGCAGCCTTCCATCCGACGCGTCATGGTGTGGACCGCGCCGCTGCGTCTGGCCCACTGGCTCATGGCGGTCTCGGTGTTGGCGCTGCTGGCCACCGGCTTGTTGATGGCGGTGGCGCCGGAGCTGCGCGCCGCGAGTCGTGACTATCACTACATCGCCGGATATGTGTTGATCGTCGCTCTGGCCCTGCGCCTGTACCTGCTGCTGTTCGCGGC
>Ga0315556_1001641_pt1 | contig 13313 bp, 10 predicted proteins | sample SalMarSW160310MG_FD_202112 | JGI IMG/M metagenome (GOLD analysis project Ga0315556, IMG submission 202112) | Salt marsh sediment microbial communities from the Plum Island Ecosystem LTER, Massachusetts, United States - Salt Marsh Sediment SW1603-10 ...
AGTTGATAAATAACACAATAATATTGTTTGCATGGAAATTGCATGATCATACTGCAGCGGTATTTTTTCAGCGATTTGTAAGATATATCGCAGACTGCCACCGGTTGCCTGCCGCTCGGGGAAGGGCGAGAGGTCCAGTCAGCCGTTTCGGTAAGGATTGCGGGCCGGGATGCTCGCGAGCAATCGAACGCACCAGCACGTTTTGAAGGATGGAGAAAATGAACAAGCTCGTCTCTGCATTGTTACTTTCGGTCGTGGCCTGTAGTGCCCGGGCAGCATTGATCAATGTTGATTTCCAGCCGGCAGGTTCCGGGGTCTACAGCGGCCAGGGTATACTGGGCAGCGGCACCGATACCTTCTGGAATTCGGTTGATTACAACGGCTTATCCAATCTTACCCTGTCCGATGGAACGACCGGAAGCGGCGTCGGGGTGTGGACATCGTTCGATTCCAGCTACAGCAATCTGGATTCACCCTGGGCACCGGCAACCAATCCACTGCTGGGCGATCGCCTCTACGGCTCCAGTGCCAGCCAGTCACAGATCATCGCGATCACCGGGCTGTCGGCCTCCACGGCGTATAATGTTGTTTTGTATAATGGTTTCTATGCCCAGACGTATTCTGTAAGCAACCCGTCCGGCACCGCCTCGACCGACCCGGTTGCCGGTGTTTCTGCCAACAGCGACTACCCGAACTGGACACAGGGCGTGGAATTCGCCGCTCTCGACAGCATCTATTCCGACAGCTACGGCAGACTCGTGATTCATGTTACGCCGTGGGACGGTGCGACGGATTCCGATCCGATGAATTCAGCCATCGCCGGCCTGCAGCTCGAGTCGATCTCTAACGGGTTTCCGGCGAGCGTGCCTGTTCCTGCGGCCGCCTGGCTCTTTATCAGCGGTCTGGTTGGACTCTCGGGTGTCGGGTCGCTGCGGCGACTGATGATGGCCTGAATCCAGGCAGTCTTTCCTTCACCCCGCGCGGGCGACCGGTCGTCGAAAGCGTCCTGCCAGCGCAATACCTGTCCCGGAGTAGCTGATCCCGAACAGCCCGACCGGCAGAAGTATCCCTACACCGGATCCGGTCTCGTCCTCGCGGGCCGAATGCCAGGCATCCGGAGCTCCGGTCAGTGTCATTGTTCCGAATTGCCAGCCGAGCTCTGGTGGTAACGATTGACGAAGTACAGGGGGCGTTGCTTGCTCTCGGAGAAGGTGCGTCCCAGGTACTCGCCGATGATACCGATGGTGACCAGCTGAACCCCGCCGAGAAACAGGACGACCACCATGAGTGAAGGATAGCCGGCAACCGGATCACCGTACACGATGGTTTTGAAAATCACCCAGGCACCGTAGATGAACGCGACCAGTGCGGTAAGCAGACCCATGTAGGTCGCAACCTTCAGGGGTGCCTCGGTAAAGGAAGTGATTCCCTCGATGGCGAAATTCCAGAGTTTCCAGTAGTTCCATTTGGACGTTCCGGCATAACGCGGATCACGCTCGTACGAGACGGCCTGCTGCGGGTAGCCGATCCACGCGAACAGGCCTTTCATGAAGCGGTGGGTTTCCCGTAACTGGCGCAGCGCGTCCACGGCCCGCCTGCTCATCAGGCGGAAATCGCCGGTATCCTGCGGGATCGGTACCCGGCTTATCCGCTGGATCAGGCGATAGAAGGCACTGGCCGTGATTTTCTTCAGAAACGTCTCGCCTCGCCTTGAGGTGCGCTGGGCGTAGACCACGTCGTAGCCGTTTTGCCATCGGTCGACCAGCTCCGGGATAAGTTCGGGCGGGTCCTGCAGGTCGGCGTCAATAACGACGACTGCGTCGCCGGCGGCATGGTCCAGACCGGCAGTCATGGCAACCTCCTTGCCGAAATTCCGGCTCAGGTCGATGATTCCGATGCAGGGATCGGTTGCGCGCAAGCCGGTAAGCAGCCTGAGTGTGGAATCGGTGCTGCCATCGTTCACGAACAGGATCTCTCTGTCCAGCGCAATCGTGGACAACACCTTCTGCAATCTCTGGTAGAAGGCCTCCAGCACGCTTTCCTCGTTGTAAACCGGAACGATCACGGTCAGCAGCATGATTTAACCTCCGCGGGCCGTCCGCCGGTACTTTCCGCTTTCACGGAAGGTCCAGAAACGGTTGGCGGTAAAGTTCCAGAGCAGGACCAGGCCAGTCGCAGCCAGCTGTGCCAGCAGGTAGTGCAACTGCAGCGCTTCGGTACAGACGGACATGATCAGGCCGTTGAACAGCATGCCGACCAGCGCAACGATGAGAAACTTGGTCATGGTCTCCCGGTGGCGCTTGTTGCTGGTAAAGGTATAGTGATAATTGAGCACATAGTTGGTGAGTGCACCGCAGGCGAATCCCGCTGATGATGCCACGATTGGATTGACGCCCAGCCCCCCGGTCAGCGTGACAAGAATGCAATAGTGCACCAGGGTCCCGACAGCACCGACAGCGGAAAACTGCAGAAACTGGATATGCAGGTGTTTCAATGGTTGAAATAATTCCGGGTTCTGACCCTGTCCGACTGCTATCCGTTATCGGATCGGCAGACCAATACCTGATTGTTGCCGGCAGGCCCGGAAGAGTGTCCCGATGCTGAGCACAGCCGGGCGGCCCGGCAAAGGTCGTGTTGTCAGACCGCTTGCGCTACCCGGGCGCCGGCAAACCGGAACTCCCCGTATCGCTTACCTGCAAACAGATATCCATATTGTTCAAGTGGTTACCGGACCGTTGCGGGCGGACACCTGGAGGCCTGGCCTGTTGAACCGCCTTCAGCGGTGACGGCTACGCAGGGGAGATTCTGTCGGGGTTGCCGCTGCTCCGCTCTGACACCCGGTTTACCACTAACGAGAGAGTACCTGTAATTCCTTGCATTACAAGCAAATAGCGACTACTGAAAGTATACCGGGAGCTGATTCCTGATTCAATTGTCCGGCATCCATCACGCGCTGCCATGCGGTTGTGACCCAGTAGCGACAAATAAAACGGCAGGATTTCAGTCGCTTGACCAGTGGTGGTGACGGCGGCGTCTCAATATGACGACATGATCGGGAAGTTTTGGCTGGAGAACCCGCCACAGGGGTGGGGATGTAGGAATAAAAGAAACGTCAGAACAATATGTTGTGTAATCTGGAATGGTTGTTGCTAGAAGTAGGCCTGATATCTGGTCTGGCGGGCGGGGGAACACGCAGTGTTTCGAGTCAGCGGTATCCGGCGGAGTGCAAGTCGTGATGCCACCGGAGGTAAACTCCGCCGCATGTGAGTGTTCTGTCACGGTACGCATTTGCAACGGCAGGCAGTGTGATGAATGTCCTAGAAATCGTGGTTTTTTCGCCGAATACTGAGCACGCATCGTGGCAGACCGTGCCGTTGCGGGTATGACAGAAATCGCTTTCCTTACTTGTTGGCCACTTTGAGATGAATACACTTATGTCACACACAAGATCCTGGTTCTGCACGCCTTTTGTAAAGGATTCCCGGAGCGGTAGCTCCTCAATGCATAACCGTCGCCCACTGTTGCAGCGCTCGAACGTGACAGCATGGATGTATTCCATGAGCCGGTTTGTCGTGCTGACCTTGCTGCTTGGTTTCGGTATCCACGCCGGCAGTGCATGGGCCGCCACGTACTATGTGGACCCGGTCAGTGGCAGTGATGCAAACCCGGGGACCTCCCAGACTTCCGCGTGGAGAACCCTGCCTGGTACACGCACCGCCTCGGACAGTGGCTACGTAACCAGTGCCTGGGGCTCGATCACTTCCAGTAACAAGATCAGGGCCGGAGATACCATTTACCTCAAGGCCGGCACCTCGCATACCTCGGCGAACGGCGGCAGGATCGTTTTCGATTCAACGTACTACAGTAATGGAACCTCGGCATCGCCCATCAGCGTCCGGGTCAGTCCGTCGTGGGGCACGGGGAATTTCACGATTAACGGCACCGGCATGAGCATTCCTACCTACTTCGGTATGTTGTTCATAAAGACCAACTATCTCACTCTCAGCGGCGCGGATGTCAACCGCCGCCTGGTCGTAAAGAACGCGTCGGTATCCCAGGGCTATAACATTCTTGTGTACGGCAGTTCCGGCACGCATTCCAACGGCGTGGTCATCGATTATGCAGATGTCTCCAATGGGCCGTATGGCAATATCGGTGTGGGCTACAGCGACAACGGCATCATCAGGAACTCCCTGATTCATGATTCCAAGGAGACAGGAATCCAGATGGGTCTGGCTGCGGATATTCCCAACACCGGGTGGACGCTGCAGGACCTGGACGTGTACAACAACGGCCAGACGACCACAGGCATGGAGAATCTTCCTCACGGTGTACAGATAGTGGGTTCTTTCAATGTTACCGTGCTGCGTGTCAAGTCCCATGGCAACAGGCGTGACGGCTTCGACTTCGGGTCGGCGGCTGCAAACAATAACGGTAGCATGAGTGCCGTGGTGGTTGATTCCACCTCGTACAACAACGGGGAAGACGGATTCGGTTGCAATGGAGGAACCGGAGTCGTCAAGGTGGATTACGTCAACGTCATTTCCTTCAACAATGGAGCCAGTGGCTGGCAGATCTATGATGGTCCGACAGTCGGCATCTATAACTCCATTGCGCACAGCAACGGCAACGGCTCCAATTTCGGGGGCAATATCCTGACCTACACGGATTCGGGCTATCCGCCACCGCAAATCACGCTCAGGAACAACATCTTCTACAAGCCCAAACGGTTTGCCCAGATCGGATCCTACAACTCGCCGGGCGGTAATCCCGTCATCAACAGTGATTACAATATCTACGTGCCGCGGTCCTCTGACGGAGAAACGGGTTTCGATTATCCCTGGGGTACCTACAGGAACTACACCAGTCCTCCGGCATTCATCGGCCCGCATGACAAGCTCGGCCTGGCCTATGACCCCGGGTTTGTGGCATCCGCAAGCACCACGAACTTTGACAGCAACAACTACCATCCGTCGAGTGCCAGCAGTTCCGTATCGAACGCGGGTGTGGCGCTGCCCGGAATCCCGCAGGCAGCCAAGGACAGGGACGGGCACGTGCGCGGCAATCCTCCGGATATCGGGCCCTATGAATACGGGAACGTCGCGACACTGGCACCGCCATTGCCACCCAGCTTGATCCAGTGACACCGTTCTGCTGAAACCGGCGCGAGGTCAGCACCGATCGTTACCCTGATTGTCCATTGCCCGGGCGATGGATAGAATGGGTACACCATGTTTCGCATAGCCTCATGAGCTCCTCCTGGCGGCAAATCGCCGGAGAAGTGGCAGGGAGTACCCGGTACCTGCTGGTACTCGGCCTTGGCATCCTGGCGGGCGTGGCTATTCTGCTGCTTTCCCAGGAAAAGGTTCTCTGGATCATCTATATCCTGCTGGCCCTGTTCGGGCTGGTGTTTGTACTTTCCTTCCCCGACAAACGCCGGCTCCTGTACACGGTTTTCATCCTCAGCATGCAGGTCGAGGTGTATCTGCGCCTGCTGTACGGCAGAGCCGAGGGTGAAGGACTGGCCATACCCATGGTGGTCCTGACCGGCGGCGCCCTTACGGCCTGGTATGCAGGTACCGGCAGGCTGAAGTATTTCCGGTTCGGTGGCACGATGAGCGGCCCGATCATCGCGATGTTCGTCACCACATTCCTCTCGATACTGACCACCTCGGAGCGATTCATCGGTCTTGCCTACCTGTTATCCCTGGCGGAGTACTATTTCCTGTACTGGTTGAGCTATAACCTGGTGCATTCCGAAGAGGATTTCAGAAGCTTCGTGAAGCTGTTGCTGGTTGTCCTCGCCATGCAGTCGGTTGTCTACTATATCCAGAGTGGTCTGGGGGTTACCTTCGACCTGAGCGGACAGACGTGGGATGCAGGTGAGATTCCCCGACCCGGCGGCACGGTAAGTGCCAATCCGGCCGGGTTTGCAAGTTTTATCATGCCGGCACTGTTCATGGCGGTTACCATGGCCATCGTCAAGCCACGTGTCTGGTCGAGGAAATATGCCGTTATCGTGAGCCTGATGGGCCTGCTCGCCCTGCTGCTGACGTTCACCCGTGGCGCGTGGTCGGGATTCCTGTTCGGGATGGTGGTGGTGGTCTACATCGGCCTGCGTGCGCGTGTGATTTCCGGCAAGACGGTATTCATTGCAGCGGCGCTGGTCGTGATCGCAATCCTGGCTTTCACGCCCGTCATGCTCGAGCGTGTTGCCATGGATTACTCCGGTCAGAGCGGCTCGGAATCCACGCTTGAGGAGCGGCTGGGCCTGATACAGATTGCCCTCAATATCATTGCTGCACACCCCATTACCGGTATCGGTCCCGGCAGTTATGGCTATCTGTTCAAGAGCTATATGCCTGGCGGCGTCGACCAGTGGGTATTTGTCGTGCACAACGAGTTCTTGCTGCAGGCGGCCGAAATCGGCATACCGGGCGCCATTGCATTTGTGGCGTTTCTTGTTGCCGGGTTCAGGGTCGCCCGCCGCCTGGTGCGGGGAGGGTTTACACTGGTCGGCGTATGCGCGCTGGGGTGGATCGGTGCCCTGGTTACACTGATCTGGCAGATGAGCTGGGTCCCCTGGATCGGCTGGTCCTACAACGCAATGTTGTGGGTAATGCTTGGCCTCATGGATGCCGCACAGCGGCTGGTGGTCCGGCAGGAACCGGTTGGCGGAAGCGCGCTGCCGGTCATTCGGTGATACCGGACTGCGGGAGTCCGGTATCCGCGCGCTCCCAGCCGTGGTTTTCCCGGATAACGCTTGCCGGAAACCCGGCGATCAGGGCTCCGGAGGCGGGAATGCCCCGGACCACCACGCTGCCGAGACCGACGATGACGTTGTCTCCCACGCTGCCGCCGGGGGCAAAACGCACGGCGCTGCCGATATAGGATCTGCTGCCGATCGAGATGTTTCTGTCCTCGACGTTGACCCCGTGGGTCCAGAACTGGGAACCGCGCCCGGCGATCCAGGTCCCGTCGCCGATGGACAGCCTGCCGGCAACGTCAAAGAAGTGGTGGTTCGTGATCAGTGTGCCGGAGCCAATCAGCAGGGTCCGCGCATAGCGCGCGGCGTGATTTTCGTCGGCGGCCCAGTCGCCGCAATCAAAGACGTTGTGTGATTCAATGGTGCTGTTCGCCCCTATGGATACGGACATTGGCCCCAGAAAACGGTTGAAACGCCCGATCGTGCAGTGGTCGAGGTCTGCGCTGGAGGTATGGATCACCGTGCCAAGGCCGATTTTCGATTTCCTGATGTTATAGCCGAACACCAGCCGGTACAGGCTGCAGCGCAGTGCGCTGAATGGCAGGGCGCTGATGATCAGGGCGACTGCAAGACCTGTTTTACGCATCATGGCTCGAGGTCATCCCGTATACCATGACAGAGAGGCTGGATACCGTCACTCACCCGGTCCGGTACACCTCATCTGTCGGCCTGGAAAATGAAATTGTTGATGTACTCGGGGCTGCGCGGGTCGGCAGCGGCCTGGTGTTTCGAGACTTCAAATCCGGACAGGCCGGCAAGGGCCCCGTGCAGCAGGAAACTGCCGCGGTAACCCATGCCGGTTATGAAATCAAAGATCTCCCTGATGTCGGTATCGGGATGGTGTCTTTGTTCAATTTCAATGAGCAGGTTCGGCAACTCCCGCTTGAATGTCTCGATACCGCCGTGCAGTACCTCCATTTCGTGGCCTTCCACATCGATCTTGACCAGGTCGACTGCGGAGAAGTTGTAGCTGTCGAGTGTGCGCAGATCGACGCTCAGGTGCCTGGCACCGTCAAACCGGTTGGACAGGCTTGCCAGTGCAGTTGCTTCCGGGCCGCCGGTTTCGGGAATGTTCAATGTTGCCTTGCCCCCATGCTCGGAGAGCGCGGTACCATGTACCGAGACGTTGCGGAGTCTGCCTGCGGCGATGATTGCCGCGCACTCCGGAATCGGCTCAAAAGATTCTACCTGATTGAATATCCTTGAGAAATGGTAGGTATACAAGCCAACGTTCGCGCCGATGTCAATGCAACGGCGGCGCTGCCCGGCAATGTTTCCGATCAGGTCCATTTCAGGTTCCAGTCTGCCGAGCAGCCGGTTGTAGTGGTAGCGGGCCGGCAATTCCAGATGGTCCGGTAGCAGGTCCAGGATGAGTTTCTTGATAGACATGATCAGGTACCGTGTTGATTCATGCAGGCGAGTTCCCTGGTGGCGCTGGCGATGCTGGCAACGCAGAGTTCCGCTCGTTGCCTGGACCATTCGATGGCCGACCGCGTTGCGGATTCCCGGTCCCCCGCCCCGATGGCCCGGGCAAGCCCGGCTGCAAAGGCCTCCGGTGTTTCCGCGCAGGTGACGGTTGCAGGTGGTTCGGATATTCCCCGCAGTGCGACCGGGGTGGCAACGATCATCGAACCGGAGGCAATGGCATCGAGGGTCTTGATCTGGATCCCGCCCCCACTGAGCGTTGGTATCGCGACCACCCTCGTCTTCTCCAGGAACTCACGCGCACTTTCAACAAACCCTGCGTAATGAATATTGGGATAGAGTCCCCTGAGCCACTCGGCACCACTCCCGGCAATGCAGATACTGAATTCCCGCGAACAGGCCGGATACACGGCGTCGAGGAACCAGCGCAGGCTTTCATCATTCGCCTTCCATGTCCAGCTGCCGATCAGTCCGATGTCGAATTCCTTGCGCGAATGCGGGGTCCCGGCGGGTACGTCGCTGGCAGGCAGCGGTATCACTCGCACGTTCGGGTTCTGCATGATCTCGCGAAAATGGCCGGCGTCGTGATCGGTTAATGTCCACATCTGGTCAACCCGGTCGGCGAACGTCCGCTCCATGCGTTCCAGCAGGTTCGCCTCTCTCAGGAATATCCATCTGCGCATGGCCGATTGCGGGTTCCTGACGAAGCTTCTGTACATCTGGTGCTCCACGTTATGCGCGAGGCCGACTGTTTTCCCGCGGAATCCGGTCCTTTCCAGCATGCGGCTCATTTGTACGTGGTCACAGATGACCAGATCGTGTTTCTCGCTGTCAAGCAACTGCTTCGCAATGCTGACATAGCGTCCCGACATGTACTTGGCGACGGAATACGGCAAGCGCCGGAGCAACGACTGACCCAGCCAGAGTACCGGATAGAACCGGGAAGCACCGGTTTCAATCTGTTTTCTGCCGACGACCACCTCTCCGGGAAGTGGCCGGTAGTCATCCCCGCGTCGTACATAACCGACAACTGTCACGTTTGCACCCAGGACGGTCAGCCCATCGATGACCGCCTGTGATGCCACCTCGCTGCCCATCCGGCGTTTGCCGGGGAGTACGGTGGTCAGAAACAGGACCTTCATTCCAGGGCGCATAACAGGCGGTACTCGCGGTCAAAATCACTGGCCATCCGCGCGGCGGAATAGTTTTCCTCGATCATGGCACGTGCCTCCATGGCCATCCGTTCTGCCAGATCCGGATTCTCGCACAGTTGTTCCATGGAGTGCGCCAGGCGTGCGGGATCTCCGACCGGGGAGAGCAGGCCGGTTACCCTGTCCCGCACCAGCTGTCGGATGCCCGGTATATCCGTGCCGGCCACCGGCGTACCTGCCGCGAATGCCTCCATGATCACGCGCGGGATACCCTCTGCATGGGATGGCAGGACGAGTGCATGACTGCTTGCCAGGTAATCCGGTACCGTGGAGGAATTGCCGGCAAGGACCACCCTGTCGGCGATGCCCAGTTCCCTGATGAACCCGGCGAGTTCCCCGGTATCCTCGCCATCGCCGACAACGGTGAGCCGGGATGATGCCGGCAGCCTGGCCATGGCAAATGCCTGTACGAGATCGAATACACCCTTGGGCCTGTAGACACGTCCGACGAAAAGCACTTCAAACGGGTCTTGCGGTTTGCGCCGGTTGATTCTGAAATGCAGTCCCTGCAGGTCCACTGAATTGAGCACGAGGCGCAGCCTGCCGGGTTCGAAGCCGTGCTGTACCAGGCCCTTGTGCAGGGCCGGGCTCAACGGGTATACACAATCGAATTGTTTCAGAAAGAACCGGCTCACGGCCTCGTAGCAGCCGATCAGCCGGCTTTCATCGGCAGACCAGCCATGAATCGTGGAGGCCAGCCTGACGGGGGTGAATCGGGTTGCGAAATAACCGGTGACATCCGCCTTGAAGCCATGGGTATGCAGGATATCCACCCGTTCCCGCTGCAGCAGATTCCGCAGTTCCCTGATGACCCTGGGATTGAGTCTGCCCGGGAAGGGCAGGTGTATGGCCTTGTATCCGTCGGCGGTCAGTCTGTTGTAGAAGGCGTCGGCTCCTTTCTTGGTGCCGAATGTGACGACAGCCGTCTCGTACGATCGGGGATCGATGTTCCTGAGTAGCGCCAGTGTCCAGCGTTCGGCGCCGAAGATGCCCAGCGTCGAGTGCAGGTGAATGACCCTGATCTTCCGCCTGGCTGCGGTTGCCGTCCCCGGGGCCGGGTCGCGGGAAACCGCGTTATTCCCTGGCTCTGTCATTGGTAGGGTGCTCACGGAACACGGGTACGGGCATCTGAAACCCTGGCAAGGAGCGCAGCCAGCCTGCCGGTCTGGATGTGCCGGTCGTATTGCCGGATCTCGTCGGCATCGGGCCGAACGGCAAGCGTGCCGCCTTCCCAGGCCCGGTAATATTCCAGCAGCTGGTCGTAAATGGCCCTGACGCCGTGTTGCGGAGAGATTACGCAACCCATCGCCGTGTTGCGGATGATGGAGGCCGTCTCGCCGGATTCGGGGGCGATCGCGAGTATCGGGCCGTTCATGGCAAGGTAGTTGTACAGCTTCATCGGTACGATGGAACTGCTGTATGCCGTCTCGTATAACAGTAAGAGCCGGATATCCGTGGCCGCGGTGAGTGACATTGCATCTGAATGTGGAAGATTGCCGTGTTGCTCCACCAGGTCGCTGATGCCTTGCGATGCAAGGTATTCCAGTACCTGCGCGGACAGGTAACCGCAATGAACCAGTCTTACCCTGTCCCTGCCGACCGTCCCGGCAAGCATCTGTAAGGCATCAATGGCGCTGCGCCAGGGAAATTCGTGTTTGTCCAGGGCGCCGGCATATCCTACATGGAACACGCCGGGAGGCAAAGGGGGATACTCCGGGTCAATGTCGTTCCTGTCAAAACCGTTGGGAATGATCTCGAGCCTGTCCTCGGTCAGGCCAAAACGTTCTCTGTAGCGAGCGGCGTTTTCCCGGGTGTTGGCGATGATGGCATCCGCCGATTCGAACACCTTGCGTTCGAGGCGCCGTATCCAGATGTCATGCAGGCGCGTGGCGGGTCGATACAGCAGGGTTTTTTCCGTCCACAGGTCGCGAAAGTCGGCTACCCAGGCTACGCCGAGGTCCCGTTGCAGGCGCATGCCGATCAGATGGGTACTTTCATGCGGTGAGGAGGTAAGTACCACCTGTATGCCTTCACGTTTCACGACGTCCGTTGCGATCCGCATAGCATGCGGAATCCAGCGCACCATGTAGTCAGGTACGAGCACACACCGTTCCGGGAATGACAGCAGTTGCAACAGGCGGTAGTGTTTCGAGCCGGGGCCGCGCATCAGGAATCGTACGGTGAAGTAGGACCAGCCGATCGATCGCGCCAGGTAATGCCGGAGGGATTCCGGATAATACCGTTGTCTGAGTGTTCTCCTGAAGGGCGAATCATTCTCCAGGGCGGAGAGGACGACGGGCTCGAAGCCGTGCCGGGGCAGGATGCTGACAAACTTGTCGATGCGGCTTCCTCCGGAGGCGGGAAAGCAGTCCACTACCACCAGGACCTTGCCCTGCCGGTGGTGAGTGGTGGGGCACGTGGAATTCTGCCGTGCGTCAGGCATGCATACGCAGCCATTTGCCCATGACCAGGAACGGCCAAAGGTCGCTGCCGGTCAGTCGGCCTGAACCGAGCGCGGCCGGTGACATGTACCGATTGTCCAGCACCGGTTCCAGCAGATCCAGGTCCGGGGATTTCAGCCATTCGTACAGCGGGATACTGAATCCCCGCTTCCTGCCATTGAGAATATCGTCCGGCAGCATGCCTGCAATGGTCTTCCTGAAAAGATACTTCTGCCGGCCGTTATGGTTGCGGATGGCTGCCGGCAACGAGTAAACGGTATCTATCAGTACGTGATCGAGCAGGGGTACCCTGGCTTCGAGTGAAACAGCCATGCTGGCACGGTCCATCTTGGTCAGGATGTCATCATTCAGGTAGGTCTTGAGATCAAGATATTGCATTCTCGAGAAAGGATCGAGGTCTTCCCGCCAGTACCTGCGGAAGTGCCACAGGTCATCATACCCGTCGAACTGATCGAGAAAATGTCCTGACAGCAGGCCTTGCTTGTCCTGCCGCGAGAACGCGGAAATGAATCTGGCATAGCGTTCCAGCGGTCCGAGCGCCGCCGCTTCGAGCGACCACTTTCCCTTGAATCCGGTTGGTGCCAGTTTCATTGGTGCTGCCGCTATCCGGCGCAGAATTTTCGGGATGGCGTCCGCGTGTCTCATCTTCCACCATAGCGCGTACCATCCGTAACCGCCGAATATTTCGTCACCACCTTCTCCCGACAGCGCGACCTTGACGTTCTCGCGTGCCAGGCCGGACACGATAAGGGTGGGTATTGCAGAGCTGTCTGCAAAAGGTTCGTCGTACAGGTCTATGACCCTGTCTTCCGTTTCCCGGGCCGTTGCCCGGGTGACGGTCAGCTCGTGATGCCGCGAGTGGTAGAGGTCTGCGATCCGGGCGGCAGCCCGGGCCTCGCTGTGTTGCTCGACGTCGAAGCCGATGGTGAAAGTGTGCAGCGGCTGGGTGGTTGAGCCTGCCGCAAGGGCCAGCAGCGAGCCGGAGTCCAGGCCTCCGCTGAGCAGGATGCCGACCGGGACATCGGCGACGAGGTGTAAATCGACGGCCTCGGCGAGTTTCTGCCGGACCAGTTCCGTCGCGTCTTCCAGGCCGATGTCCATGTTGTGGTTGAACGCAGGCTCCCAGTACTGTTCCAGGTGCAGATTCCCGTTCTCGAGCACTGCGTAACTGGCGGGAGGAAGTTTGCGGACGTCACGATAAATCGTTTTTGGTGTCGGCACATAACGGTAGGTGAAATAATCGTACACCGCGCTGTCGTCCAGCTTCAGGTCCACTTCCGGATTGGCACGAATCGCCTTGAGTTCCGACGCGAAGGTCAGGTCTCCCTCCCTGAAGTGGTAAAACAGGGGCTTGATCCCCAGGCGGTCCCTGCCGAGCAGCATGCGCTTGCGGTTCTCATCCCAGATGGCGATGGCAAACATGCCGCGGAGGCGCCGTATACAGTCCGG
>Ga0315556_1001642_pt1 | contig 13310 bp, 13 predicted proteins | sample SalMarSW160310MG_FD_202112 | JGI IMG/M metagenome (GOLD analysis project Ga0315556, IMG submission 202112) | Salt marsh sediment microbial communities from the Plum Island Ecosystem LTER, Massachusetts, United States - Salt Marsh Sediment SW1603-10 ...
AAAAGAGATAATTGAAAAACACAAAGGCAATATTTGGTTTTATTCAAAGTTTGGGAAAGGTAGCGATTTTCATTTTACAATACCAAGATCACCCAATATTATTCTATTAGTAGATCCGAGTGATGAAGATAATAAACATTTAAAAAAAGTAATTAAGAAAAATTTCACCGATTTTCAGGTTATTGCCACTACAAATGGGTATCAGGCTATGAGTGTTGTTTTAAAGGAACTTCCTTCACTGGTTATAACAGAACACGAAATGCCCCTGATGAGTGGGATCCAATTGATTGAATCTATCAGAAGAGGGGAAAAAAACTCCCGAATTCCCATACTGCTGGTAACTGGTTCAGATATTGAAAGGGTTAAAATAGCCATCCAGAATGTGAGTGTTTTTGAAGTACTTCAGAAACCAGTCAACGAAAGGAAACTTGTTGAAAAGCTGGATTCAGCCCTCAGGATTTGAGTAAATTTCCACAAAATTCTTCTCCTAAATTGCTTCAATTTCTTCCAAATCTTTAGCTTTATAAGTATATTTTATATCTCAATAATTCGGAGGTTGTCTTGAACTTAGCTGTAGTTGGAACAGGTTATGTGGGTCTGGTTACCGGGACTTGCTTTGCAGAAACCGGAAATAGCGTAATCTGTGTTGATATTGATAAAAATAAAATAGAAAAAATGAGAAAGGGGAAAATTCCAATTTATGAGCCCGGACTCCAACCTATTTTTGAAAGAAATATTAAAGATAAAAGAATAGCATTCACAACAGATCTTCATGATGCAGTCAGAAAAGCAGAAGTAATATTTCTTTGCTTGCCAACCCCACAGGACGGAAGTGGCAGTGCCGATTTGAAATATGTAATGGGCGTAGCAGATGATTTGGGTCGATTTTTCAAAAAAGAACCTGATCAAGGTTTTAAAGTGCTTGTAGATAAAAGCACTGTTCCGGTAGGGACAAGTGATAAAGTGAGAAATGCTGTGAAAAAACACGCGCCGGATTTCGATTTTGATGTGGCATCAAATCCTGAATTTCTCAGGGAAGGAATGGCTGTTGAAGATTTTATGAAACCCGAAAGAGTTGTTGTTGGAACCAGTAGTGAAAGAACGAAAAAAATATTAGAGCAGTTATATGAACCGTTTGTTCGTTCCGGAAACCCGATTTATTTTATGGATGAAAAATCAGCGGAAATGACAAAGTATGCTGCAAATTCATTTCTCGCGACCAAAATTTCTTTTATGAATGAGATTGCAAATCTTTGCGAACTCACAGGGGCTGAGGTTGATAAAGTTAGGGTTGGAATAGGATCCGATTCGAGGATCGGAAAAAGATTTTTATTCCCGGGTGTTGGATATGGCGGATCCTGTTTTCCCAAAGATGTTGTTGCATTAGTGAACACCGCCAACGAGCACAAGTACGACTTTAAGATTTTAAAGTCTGTTATGGAGGTAAATAAAAACCAGGTGGATTTCTTTTTTGATAAAATAGAAAAACATTTCGAAGGAAAGTTAAGGGGTAAACAACTTGGCTTGTGGGGATTGGCCTTTAAGCCCAACACTGATGATGTTCGGGAAGCACCCGCAATAGCATTAATTAGAAAATTACTGAAAGCAGGGGTAAAAATTACAGCTTATGATCCGGAAGCTGTAGAAACAACGAAAGCGGTAATCGGTGACAAAATTGTTTATACAAAAACTAATTATGATGCTATAAAGGATAAAGATGCACTCGTAATTGTTACAGAATGGAATGAATTTCGAAACCCGGATCTTGATAAAATAAAAGATTTATTAAAAAATCCTGTAATATTTGATGGTCGTAATTTATATGACCTGGAAAAAATGCGCGAGAAAAAATTTGTTTATTATTCAATTGGACGGGAAGCAGTTTTATAAACGAAGTAATTAAAGTAATGCAGGGTACAAAAGACAATTTTGATGGTCAATTAAATAAACCAGAAGCTGAACGTTTCTGGTTTGCTTTATATACCAAACCTAAATCAGAATTTAAAGCAGCCGCACAACTCGAATCTGTTGATATCTCTTATTACCTTCCTACTGTTACAAAAACAAAACAGTGGAGTGACCGAAAGAAAAAAGTGACGGAGCCGATTATGCGCGGATATATTTTTATTTATGCCGACGAAAGCGAGCGCCTGCTTTCTGTTGAACAATATGCAATTGTGAGATGTGTTTATGATAGAGGTAAAGCAGCTAAAATTCCGGAATGGCAGATTGAAAATTTGAAGAAAGTATTGAATAGAGAGAGTGATGTAATTATTCATGAAGGGCTGGTACCCGGTAGGAAGGTTTTAATAAAAGATGGACCATTTGAAGGTATAATCGGTGTGATACAAGAGGTGGATGACGGCAGGAATAGATTGGCAGTTTCTATAGATTTATTAAATCGCTCAATACTTACTCATTTACCGGCTGATAGTACATATGAATTAATAAGGGAATAAAATGCTAAATCAAACAGAACTCACGAAACTTAGTAAAGGAGATGAATTAGATCATTTTCTTTTATTGCGTAAAATTGAAATTAAAACCGCACGAAACGGAAGCGATTATTTAAATCTTGAACTTGGAGATCGTTCAGCATCATATTCATCCAATATCTGGGATAATTTTTCTTTTATTTATAATAATTTTAAAGTAGGAAATATTGTAAAAATTAAAGGCACAATTGATGAATACCAGGGAATTCCTCAGATAAAGATTTCAACAATAAAACCGGTGGAAAAATCAGAAAATATCAGCATCGCGGAGTTTATGCCGAAATCCCAAAGGGATTTACAGGTAATGAAAAAAGAATTTAAGGACAGGCTGGAAGCGGTTAATAATACCGTTCTAAAATCGCTGATGAAATTAATCTTTAATGACGAAAATTTTGAAAAGTTTTCAAATTCTCCTGCCGGTAAATCCTGGCATCACGCTTATGTGCACGGACTTATAGAACACACCCTTGAAATAATGAAGATTTGCGACCTGATGTGTGATATTCATTCTGAAATAAATCGGGACCTGCTGATATGCGGGGCAATGATGCATGATTTTGGAAAAACGGAAGAATTAAGTGTTGAAGAATCGTTCAATTATACAGACAAAGGAAAGTTGCTTGGTCATATTGTCATATCTGCTATGATAATTAACGAACAGTCGAAAAACATTCCGAATTTTCCGATAGATTTAAAAAATAATCTATTACACATTGTACTCAGTCACCAGGGAAAACTTGAATTTGCATCTCCGGTTGTTCCCAAGACTATTGAAGCGATTACTCTTTACCAGGCCGATGAACTTAGCGCTAAAGTTAATGCTTATAAAAATGCGCTGGCTTTAGGGATTAAGGGTGATAATAAATGGACCAGATTCATTTCACTGGCCGGGACTGATTTACATCAGCATAATTTTGCACCAGAAGATGATGAGTTAAATAAAACACTTTTCGATTAATAATATTTTTTTCTAAGATGAATTTGCTTGATGATAAAGCGATAGAAAAAATCCGTTCTGCCAAATCAATTGTTTTTTTCACCGGTGCCGGTGTTTCAGCGGAAAGTGGAATACCGACTTTCAGGGGGAAGGACGGTATCTGGAATAAATTAAAGCCTGAAGAGCTGGCTAATTTCAATGCGTTCCTTAAAAACCCGGAAATAGTTTGGGAGTGGTATAAGCACAGAAAAAAAATTGTCTACGAATCAAAGCCCAATCCTGCACACAAAATAATTTCTGATTTTCAAAATATTGCCAAAGATGTAACTGTAATTACGCAGAATATTGATAATTTACATCGCCGGGCAGGAAGCAAGAAAATTTTTGAACTGCATGGAAACATTGAAAGAAATTATTGTATCGATTGTAAAAAGCCATATAATAGTGAAATTGAATTGGCAGACGACGTTCCCAGGTGTGGTTGCGGGGGATTGATAAGGCCCGATGTTGTGTGGTTCGGCGAATATTTGCCCCAGGATCAGTTTACAGGTGGTGAAAGAGCAGCAAAAAGTTGTGATGTTTTTTTTATAGTTGGTACTTCCGCAATTGTGTACCCGGCGGCTTCCTTAATATTTGTAGCCAAAGAAAGCGGTGCTTATATAATTGAAGTAAATATTGAAAGGACAGAAATTTCCCGGTATGCAGATCGATCATGTTTCGGTGAGGCAGGAACCATTCTGCCAATTATTTACAAACAGATTCAATCCAGTACACATGATTAACAATTATTTTCTAATCCCACTTTTCGGCAAAGCCTTCCAAGTGTTTCCAATTCTTCTTTAGATAAAACACTCATTTGATTTTTAATCAATTTTACCTGACCCGGCAGAATTTTTTCAAATACTTTTAGTCCTTTTTTTGTCATATGAATTTCATACTGCCGTCTGTCTTCTTCGTCTCTTTTTCTGATTACTAATTTTTGTTTTTCAAGATTATCTACAACGTGCGTTATATTTCCACCGCTCTTTAATATCTTTTCACCCAGAGTCTTTTGTTTGAGAGGACCAAGATGAAAAATAGCATCGAGAATTCCGAACTGGCTTTCTGTTAAACCTTTTTTATTAAGATTTGCAGAATTTTTTGATGAAATAGTCTCCGCGCATCTGATAATTTTTATGAATGTGTTTAGAGCGAGAATTTCTTCTTTGCTACCCGAATAATTGGTTGCCATTATTGTACAGTGATGTTTAGAAAAATTTATACCGGTAATTTATGTTCTTCCTCTTTTAAATAACAGGCTTATTATTCCGGTAAATATAACTGCACCGATAATTGACCAAACAACCGGGAAAGCGGTACCTCCGATATTCAAGACAAAAAATTCCGGTAGCATCATTTTTCTTGCAAGCCATTCTCCAAGCAGGGCACCGATAAAACCAACAACGATTGAAACCACGCACCCACCATGACTGTAACCCACCAGAGACTGAGCGATTGATCCGCAAATTCCTGCAATTACTAACAGTAATAAAAACCCCATTAGTGTCATAATAATCCTCACAATTTAATTGTCTGTAAGCAATATCCGCATAATTATAACAAAATATTCGGATTCTTTCCTTATATTTTGAAGAGGAAGATTTATGAATTTATTTGCTACTTTCCCAATTATATTTGTAAAATTAATTCAATTTACGAGGACTTAAAGATGAAAATAGCCATTGGTGCTGACCACGGCGGATTTGAATTGAAACAGTATCTGGTCGCGGAGTTAAAAAAGAAAAATTATGATTTAACGGATCTTGGAAATACAGTTTATGACGCGAAAGATGACTATCCTGATTTTGCAATTGAGGTTGCAAATGCAGTCTCTTCCGGCAAAGCTGACCGGGGAATAATAATCTGCGGGAGCGGAGTTGGAGCAAACATTGCCGCAAATAAAGTAAAAGGTGTAAGAGCGTGCTTATGCCATGATACTTATTCTGCTCACCAGGGTGTTGAGCACGATGCGATGAATGTACTTTGCATGGGTGCCCGTATAATCGGAATAGAAACGGCGAAGTCCCTTGTTTTTTCATTCTTAAATGCTAATTTTATCAAAGAAGAAAGGTTTATTAGAAGACTGGAAAAAGTAAATAATATTGATAAATAAAAAGTTTGAGGTGAATTTTATGGCTAATCCTTTAATTGAACTGGAAAAATTCGGACAGAGTATCTGGATAGATAATATAAGCCGAGGAATGCTGAAAAAAGGAGAATTAAAAAATCTTGTGGAAAATGATGGTGTTACCGGTGTGACCTCCAACCCGAGTATTTTCCAGAAAGCTATTGGAAAAGGAAATGATTACGATGAGCAACTGAAAAAATTATTATCCGAAAATTCAGATCTTACAGCCCAACAATTATTTGAAAAGCTGGCTGTTAAGGATATTCAGGATGGTACAGACATTCTGGCGGGAGTTAATAATAAAACAAATGGCATGGATGGTTATGTCAGCCTGGAAGTTTCACCCGATTTGGCATATGATACAAATGCCACAATTGAAGAGGCCAGGAAACTATTTAAAGAGGTTAATAGAAAAAATGTAATGATTAAAATTCCCGCTACTCAGGAAGGAATACCTGCTATCCGACAAATGATTTCCGAAGGAGCAAACATTAATGTTACATTGATCTTTTCACAGCCTGTTTATGAGCAGATTGTTGATGCGTATCTAAACGGATTGGAAGATCGGGTAAAGCAGGGGAAAGACATTAATAAAATTGCCTCTGTAGCAAGTTTTTTTATTAGTAGAATAGACACAGCTGTAGATAACGCCCTTGCGGAAAAAAATAACGAAGATCTGAAGGGCAAAATTGCTATTGCAAACGGAAAACTAGTCTACCAAAAATGTGACGAAATCTTTGCGAGCGACAGATTTAAAAAGCTGCAAGAAAAAGGAGCACAAAGACAGAGACTTCTGTGGGCAAGTACCAGCACTAAAAATCCCGCCTACTCTGATGTGCTTTATATTGAAGAATTAATAGGTAAAAACACCGTAAACACAGCACCTCCTAAAACAATAGACGCCTATAAGGACCACGGAAATCCTGAGGAGAGAATCACAAGAAATGTTGATGAAGCAGAAGCACAAATGAATAAACTTGCTGAGCTGGGCATTGACTTCATAGAAATAACAAAAAAATTAACCGAAGACGGTGTCGTTCTTTTTGCGAATTCTTTCAAAGAATTAATGGAGGAAATTGAAAACAAAAAGAATGATCTTCTAAAGAACGCTATTTCAGCGTAAGTTATTACATCTCTGAATTCAGTCCCCTCAGGTGAGGGGACTGGAGACCGTTCTATTTTTTAAATCCCACTACTGTAATACTGAATATACCTGTCTTATCTGTCTTAAATTTTGCTAACTCTTCTTTATCTAAATATTCTTTTAATATTTCATCCGGCAATGTTATTCTTTTGGATTTTTTAATTTCAACTTTATCAAATCCTGTTTCTTTGATAATTCCAAGATAATCTTCTTCCTGCAATGCCCCGGAAACGCAGCCGGCATACATTTCAGCTGATTTTTTAAATTCATCCGGCAAATTCCCTTTTAAAACAATATCTGAAACACAAAAGTGCGCGCCTGGTTTTAAGATCCTGTTTATCTCGCTGAATGCTTTTTCTTTTTCCGGTGATAAATTAAGGACGCAATTGCTTACAACTACATCAACTGTATTTTCGTGTAGAGGAGTTGATTCAATTTCAGCAAGATGAAATTCTACATTTTTATATCCTAACTTTTTTTTATTCCTGTTTGCTTTTTCAATCATAGAGGGAGTCATGTCAATACCTATAACTTTCCCTTCTTCCCCGACTATTGATCTTACAACAAAAGCGTCGTTTCCGGCACCTGAGCCGAGATCAACCACGGTGTTTCCCTTCTCAATATTTGCAAAATCTGTAGGCAGTCCGCAACCTAGGCCAAGATCAGCATCGGCAACATATCCTTCCTTTTTTGTGTAATCATCTGCAAAAACGGAATAATCTATTGTACCATCGCCGCAGCAGGATGAAATAATTGAAGGCCCGCTTCCGCAGCAGGATGTTTTATTTTCTCCACTACTTTGATCTGCAATTTTGCCATATTTCTCTTTCACCATGTCTTTAATCTTTTTAGCATCTTCCATTTTTGTTACTCCTTTTAACATTTACAAACAACGTCTAAATATTTATTAAATAAATTTTTTGATTTTTGAAGTAACTCAGGATTTATACAGTAGCACGTCTTAGGTCCGTCAATTTCTCCGCTAATTATTCCCACTCTTTTTAATTCTTTTAAATGCTGAGATACTGTTGCCTGTGAGAGGGGCAACAGGTCAACAATTTGACCACAGAAACAAACTTTGTACTCAGTAAGAATTTTGAGAATTTTTATTCTTGCTGGGTGTGAAAGCGCTTTTGCTATTTCAGCAAGTTCTTTCTCTTCTGTGCTAAAAACTTCCGTTTTTGAAACCGGCATCAGATTTCCTTAATCGTTTATCGTAAATATACGATGATATTGATAAAAAGTCAATCATTCTGAAAAAATATTATTTATTAAGGAAATTCAATTCTGAAAAAGGCAGGCAGGCTGGCTGGAAATGAAATTAAGAGTTATTTTTTCTCAGCCGTTTTTGTCTTTAATTATCGAGATACCGAAAAATAGAAAGACTGCAAGTAATGCGCTGGATAAAATTATAGTTAATGTTTGAGAAATAACTACCATGATTTTCCCGCTTCAATTTATTTATTTAATGAGTCAACAACAGAGATTATAACTGAAAAATCGTGCCGAAATTCCCCCGCCAAAATATTTTAAAATGTAACATAATAGCTAAAAAACTTTCAATTAGTGGTCCTTTCTTAGGCGTTGGTGTCTCATTTTTAGATTATATTTTATTGTTATTTTCTTTATCATGGCAGCCGGAAATTACAAATTAAAGAAGAGATACACAGAATACAGAATAAGGAGAAAATATGAAAATTGGATTTATCGGATTGGGATTAATGGGAAGCAGGATGGCTAAAAACCTGATTAAAAATAATAAAGAATTAATTGTCTATAACAGGACAAAAGAAAAAGCTAAAGAAGTAATAGAGCTTGGTGCGGAGTTTTCAGAATCTCCAAAAGAAGTGGGTAAAAATAGCGATGTTGTTTTCACCATGTTATCAAATCCGGATGCTGTGAGTAATTTAGCTTTAGGTTCAGACGGATTTTTAAATAGCATGAAACAAAATTCAATCTGGGTTGATTGCAGCACTGTCAATCCTTCGTTTTCTGTTACAGTGTCCAGGATAGCTAAGGGAATGGATGTACGATTTGTAGATGCACCGGTGGCAGGGACAATTTACCCGGCAGAAAAAGGTGAACTCATCTTTACCGTGGGTGGTGAGAAAAAAGATGTTGAAGAGATAAAACCTCTGCTGGAATGTATGGGCAAAAAAATAATTCACGTTGGCGAAAGCGGTAAAGGCACATCCTTAAAAATTGTTTTAAATCTGTTACTCGGAAACGCAATGAGTGCATTTTCTGAAGCCATTGTGCTGGGAGAATCTATGGGTATATCAAAAGAGGTTCTGCTTAACACAATAATAGGGGGGCCACTAGCAGCTCCTTTTTTAAATGGCAAAAAAGAAAAAATTTCTACAGATAAATATGAAACCGAGTTTCCATTGGAATACATGCATAAGGATCTTCAGCTTGCTTCGGTTACCGGGTTTGAAAATGATGTTCCGTTAATGCTGACGAATTCTTCAAAAGAAATATTTGGGTTGGCGAAAAACAGCGGGCTGGGTAATAAGGATTTTTCAGCTGTTTACAAATACCTGGCTGATAATAATATTAAATAAATTTATACGTTAAAAAGGAAATGCATTACATCACCATCCTGCACGATGTAATCTTTTCCTTCTATGCGTAAAACACCAGCAGTTCTGCAAACGGCTTCTGATCCGTGTTTTACATACTCATCATAGCTAATCACTTCAGCACGAATAAAGCCTTTTTCAAAATCGGTGTGGATAACTCCTGCGGCCAGGGGTGCTTTCCAGCCTTTATGAATTGTCCAGGCACGAACTTCTTTCGGTCCGGCTGTAAAATAGCTGCTCAGCCCAAGAGTGTGAAAACCGGTTCTGATAATTTTTTCAAGCCCGCTTTCCTTTACTCCGAATGAGGCCAAAAACTCTTCTCTTTCATTTTCTTCGAGACCTACTAGCTCTTCTTCAACTTTAGCGGAAATTTTTATGGAGTCGGCTCCTTTCTTTTCAGCATACTCGTTCACTTTTTTTACATAATCGTTATCATCTGAGAGACCGTCTTCATCAACGTTTGCACAATAGATAACCTTTTTTGCCGTCATTAATCTGAGTTCATTAAATAGCTGTAGTACTGATTCTTTTTCCTTTTCTGAATATAGAATCGCGGGGTTACCTTCGTTCATAAATTTTAATAATTCCCGGGCATCTTCCAGCATTACTTTAGCTGCTTTATCTCCCTTTGCCATTTTCTGAAGTTTCTCTATTTTCTTTTCGAGAGTTTGTACATCGGCAAGTAAAAGCTCTGTTTCAATAACCTCAATATCTCTAATTGGATCAACACTACCATCAACATGAACAACATCGTCATTATCAAAACTTCTAATTACCTGTAGTATTGCTTCTGTTTCCCGGATATTTGTAAGGAATTGGTTTCCCAACCCCTCGCCCTTGCTGGCTCCTTTTACAAGTCCCGCAATATCAACAAAATCTACTGTTGAATTTACAACGCGTGCCGGATTTACCAGTTTTGCAAGCTTGTCGATTCTTTCGTCAGGTACCGGAACTACAGCTTTATTTGGTTCAATAGTACAGAAAGGATAATTAGCCGATTCTGCGTTCTGTGCTTTGGTTAGCGCATTAAATAATGTTGATTTTCCAACATTTGGTAGTCCGACAATTCCTATGCTTAATCCCATTTAAATTCTCCGGTATAATTTATACTATCTCGTGCTCGTGCATTTTTTCACGAATTTTGTGAATTTCCGGATCATCAACATATTCATCAAATGTCATTATTTTATCGATAATACCGTAAGGAGTAACTTCAATAATTCTGTTTGCAATAGTATGAATAAACTGGTGATCGTGTGATACAAATAAAACTGATCCTGTAAAATTAATCAATCCGTTGTTTAAGGAAGTAATTGACTCAAGATCGAGATGATTTGTGGGTTCATCCAGTAAAAGAACATTCGCACCACTCAACATCATTCGGGAAACCATACAGCGTACTTTTTCTCCACCGGATAAAACATTTGCTTTCTTTAATGATTCTTCGCCCGAAAAGAGCATACGCCCTAAAAAACCACGGATAAAAGTTTCGTCTTTTTCTTTTGAAAACTGGCGCAGCCAGTCTATTAAATTAAGGTCAACATTAAAATAGTGTGAATTTTCCTTCGGAAAGTACGCCGGTGAAACCGTGACGCCCCACTCAAAAGATCCTTTATCGGCATTAACTTCATTCATTAATATTTTAAACAATGTTGTTTTAGATATATCGTGTGAACCAACCAGTGCAATTTTATCACCGGGATTTATAGTAAAAGAGATGTGGTTTAAAACTTTTTCGCCTTCAATAGTTTTTGAAATGTTTTTTATATCAAGTACGTTGTTTCCAGGATCTCGTTCAGGCTTAAAATGAATGTAAGGAAATTTCCTTGAAGAAGGTTTTATATCTTGCACATTCAATTTATCCAGCAGTTTTTTCCTTGAGGTTGCCTGCTTTGATTTAGAAGCGTTGGCGCTGAAACGGGCAATAAAATCCTGTAGTTCTTTTATCTTTGCTTCGGTTTTCTTATTAGCGTCTTTTGCCTGCTGCAATGCAAGCTGACTTGCCTCTACCCAAAAATCATAATTCCCGGTGAAAACCTGTATTTTACCAAAATCAATGTCCGCTATTTGAGTACAAACATTATTTAAAAAATGCCGGTCGTGTGAAACCACAATAACAATATTTTTAAAATTAATTAAGAACTCCTCAAGCCAGTTTGTTGATTCAATATCCAGGTGATTTGTTGGCTCATCAAGCAAGAGTATATCCGGATTACCAAACAGAGCCTGGGCCAGTAAAACTTTTACTTTTTGATTACCTAGCAAGTCGGCCATTTTTTTATTATGGAGTTCATCTTTAATGCCCAGACCAATTAATAAAGATGCAGCCTCAGATTCGGCCTCCCACCCGTTAAGTTCACCGAATTCACCTTCAAGCTCCGAGGCCTTAATTCCGTCTTCATCCGTAAAATTCTCTTTTGCATATAAAGCATCTTTTTCTTCCATTATCTTATAGAGCTCTTTATGCCCCATTATTACGGTCTTCAGCACCTCATGTTCATCAAATTCAAATTGATTCTGTTTCAGAACAGCGAGTCTTTTTCCAGGCTGGATAATTACATTACCCGAGGAAGGGTCTATTTCACTTGATAAAATTTTAAGAAAAGTCGATTTACCTGCTCCATTAGCACCAATAATACCGTAACAGTTTCCAGGAGTGAATTTTATATTAACTTCTTCGAATAAAACACGTTTTCCGTATCTTAGGCTAATGTTACTTGTACTTATCATTTAGGCTTACTTGGGATAATTTAATTTAAAAACAGCCCTTAATATAAGGATTAATTGAGACTTTAATTAAAGAATCTAAGGTCGAATAACATTAACAATTAGAATAAGATAGCTTCAAAACAAAGCCGTAGTTACCATATCTGCGAATGTACTCTTTCGAGGAATATTATTTGAAAAAAAATTAAATACTAAATGCTTTTTTACAAAAAAGAAAGACATGGTGAAATCGAAGAAAGTCAAATAATATAGCACCCGGAAGCTGCCGGGTGCCATTTCGGGGTGATTAATTTTTGATTGGTAAAAAAGAATAGTTATTTCCATAGTAAAGCATCTGTTGAGTAAAGTCATCAGGATATTCAACAGTTACGTCCGTTATTTTATTATCTTCCATTACTGGTTTTAAAACAGGATTTATAAACCCTTTATATGGTGCAATATCCAGTTTTGAATATCTTTCAAGTACTTCTGCATGTAATTCCTGGTCAACTTTTACACCATACTTTTCTACAATATTTTTTGCAGATTCAAAGTCACCTTCGGAGGTAATGCGCTGAATTTCATTTAATAGCTGTCCGAATAATGTCCTTAATTTTGAATAATCATTAATTACAAAGTAAGTTTTTTCATCCTTTACTTTTTTTTCTATTACTTTATCAGTCATTCCTTTTTCATAAACCCATTTAGCAATTAATTGCCTGTTGCGCATATGTGATTCTTCAATATTTTCGCCCGGTTTAATTCTGAAAAGCTGAAGCATTAATCCGTTTTTTATGAATTTATCATATTCTGTTTTGTATGCTTCATTGTTCGGGAAAACATCAATGTCCAAAAGTTTTTGATCCGGCAGATAGTAAAGGGCAACAAGGTCAGCCCGTGCTTCCTCAATTGTTGAAGAATAATTTTTAAGTGTTTGCTTTGGTGTAGCCACCCCCGTATTTATTTGTCCGGACGCGTGTCCGATTACTTCGTGCATATCTGTCTCAAGATTGTCTGCGAGCGGTCCGTATTTATTTGCTCTTTCTACTTCATCGTAAGCATAAGAAAATTCTTTCAACGCTTCCTGTGAAGCAGCTTTGTCATAAGAGTAAACAATGTTACCAAGATTTACAGATTTTGATCCGTGTTCTTTTCTGATCCAGTTTGCATTGGGAAGATTAATCCCGATCGGCGTGGAGGGCGAACCGTCTCCGGCTTCTACAACTACAGTTATTACTTTTGCAGAAATACCGACTACATTTTTCTTTTTAAACTGGTC
>Ga0315556_1001645_pt1 | contig 13292 bp, 10 predicted proteins | sample SalMarSW160310MG_FD_202112 | JGI IMG/M metagenome (GOLD analysis project Ga0315556, IMG submission 202112) | Salt marsh sediment microbial communities from the Plum Island Ecosystem LTER, Massachusetts, United States - Salt Marsh Sediment SW1603-10 ...
CGATTTCTCCGCCAAGCCGCCGGGGCCCGATACCTACAACGCCGACCTGCGGGGGGACCTGGGGCTTTCGGCCGATGAAATCTTCTTCCTCCAACCGACACGTGTGATCCGGCGGAAAGCCATCGAGAGCTCGATCGAGCTGGCTGCCCGCCTCAATGACCTGCCGATCCACCTCATCATCAGCCACCACGCCGAGCAGACTTCACTGGATTACTTGGCTGAACTGCGCGATCTGGCCGAACGCAGTCACGTCCGTCTGACGTATGCACCGGAGCGCTTTGGGCCCTACCGCACCACGCATCTTGATCGAGGCAAGGTGTACAGCTTCTGGGACGCCTACGCACAGGCGGACTTCGTGACCTACCCAAGCACCTACGAAGGGTGGGGCAATGCTCTGCTGGAGACGGTGTACATGCGGCGGCCCCTGCTGGTCAATCGCTACCCTGTCTTTCGCCAAGACATCGAGCCAACCGGGTTGCGCGCCGTGACCATCGATGGCCAAATCACCGACGAGACGGTTGCCTCGGTCCGGTGGCTGCTGAGCGACCCGGATGGCGTGGCCGAGATGACTGAGCACAACTTTGCTGTCGCCAGCCGGCATTTCTCGTATGCGTTTGCGCGGCCGCTCCTCGAGAATGTGATCCAATCCTTCGACCGCAGCCATGCCTGACGGGCACTCGAAGACCATCCACCGCCTGCTTCGGCAGCTGTATGGCGCCGACGAAGGCCCTCGGACGGCCGATCGCCTGATCGCCCGGATGGACCGGTTCAACCGGGAAACCCATCGGAAGCTGCCGCCGCCGGAAGCCGAATTCAGCGAACGGGACGTGGTGCTGATCACCTATGCCGACATGTTGTCGGCGGATGACATGCTCCCGCTCGATTCCCTGCGCCAGTTTGTTGGCACCTGGCTTCGGGATCTGGTCGACATCATTCACATCTTGCCCTTCTTCCCGTCCTCCTCAGACGCCGGCTTTTCGATCATCGACTATGAGTCGGTGGATCCGGCCCTGGGTTCGTGGGCCAGCATCGATGCGCTGAAAGCGGACGGGCTCCGGCTCATGGTGGACGCCGTCATCAACCACGTGTCGGCCGAGAGCGCCTGGTTTCAGGGGTTCAAGGAGGGCGATCCGATCTATGAAGACTACTTCATACGTCTCGATCCCAAAGCGGACCTCTCCGCCATCACCCGCCCTCGCGCTCATCGCTTGCTGACCGCGGTTGAAACCGTCCGCGGAACGGAGCATGTTTGGACGACCTTCAGCCCTGACCAGATCGACTTGAACTACGGGAATCCGGACACGCTGCTGGATGTCATCGACGTCCTGCTCTCGTACATCGAACACGGGGCTGCCATCCTTCGCCTGGATGCCGTCGCCTACCTTTGGAAAGAGATGGGCACGTCCTGCATCCACCTCCCGCAAGCGCACTGGATCGTACAGCTCTTCCGCGCCGTCATCGACGAAGTTGCGCCGGGGGTGGCCATATTGACGGAAACCAATGTCCCGCATCCGGACAACGTGTCCTACTTCGGCGACGGGAGCGACGAAGCCCATTTGGTGTACAACTTCACGCTTCCCCCCTTGACAGCCCACGCCGTGCTCAGCGGGTCTGCCCAACATTTGACTGAGTGGGCCGGGACGCTGCGGACGCCGTCTCCGACCACAGCCTTCCTCAATTTCACGGCCTCGCACGATGGCATCGGTTTGATGCCGGTCAAAGGGATCCTGGCGGACGATGAAATCGAGCTTTTGGTGACGAAGACGCAATCGGGGGGCGGTGTGATTTCCTCCAAGTCCAATGCGGATGGATCGACCAGTCCCTATGAGTTGAACATTTCCTATTTCGATCTGCTGAATGGTGCTCGGCCGGAGGATCCACAGAGCCTGTGCGTGGATCGTTTCATGGTCTCGCAGGCGGTTATGCTCGCTATGGCAGGCCTGCCCGCCATCTATCTTCACAGCCTGTTGGGTTCACGCAACTTCCATCAAGGTGTCGAGCAGACGGGCCTGGCGCGGAGCATCAACCGTGAGAAGCTGAAGATGGTCAAGATCGAACAAGAGCTTGGGGATGCAGGGCACTTGCGTCGCGCCGTCTTCGTATCCTACCGAAGGTTGATCGCGGCGCGAATACGCGAGCCGGCCTTTCACCCAGGCAGCGCCCAGCGGATCCTGCGGTTGGATGAGCGCGTCTTCGCTATCCAGCGAACCGACGAGGCAACCCACCGGGCGCTCTTAGCGTTGCACAATGTCAGCGCGGTGACCGTCCCGCTGAGCGTGCCCGTGGAAGGGGTGGGGGCTGGCTGGAGGGACCTGATCGACGGTCGCACACATCAGGCCAGAGCCGGCAGCCTTAGCCTGGAGGTGCCACCGTATGGTGTGGCCTGGTTGAAGAACGTCCCCTAAGATGACCAGGCTGACATTTGGCCGAATGCCGGTTGGGGGGTCTTCAGCCTGGCTTGGCGCGGCCCCCAAAACGACCATCTTGACCTGCTCGTCCTGCTCGCCGCCGACGGCCAGCCCGGTCGCCTGAGCGTGGCCACGCGCTGATTTCATTGCGAGCCCCGAAGGGGCGCCTGTCCCAAGTCGTGGTTGGGAAAGCAATCGTTAGGGAAACGAGACACTAGCATTGGTGCGAGCACGGAGTCTTTCATTTTGGAACGATTGCATCGTCGGCTGACGCCGCCCTGCAATGACACAATGGGGCCCGGCGACCCCCACGACTACTCGTTCGGTAGGGGGCTGGTTAGGCCCTCGATCCGCAGCGCCCAGGTTTTGTGGTACGAGAACTGGTTGGTCAGATCCGGGTTGGCATCCTCGGAAGCATCGGCACCGCCGACCTGGATCTGAAATGTACGCGTCGTCAGCGACGGTGGGTAGTACGTGACGTAGGGGGTGGTCTTCCCGGGACAGGTCATCGTGGCTCCGGGCGATTCGTCGGCCGGGAACTCGGTGATGGTCAGGGTCACCACCCCTTGATCGCACGATCCCTCGATGTCCACTTCGGCTTGCCCTTGACCCTGCACCTGGCAGTCGCCGTCGGATCCATGGACCACACCGGTATTGCTGTAGCTCACCATACACGGCCCGGCGGTGACCTTGTCGCCTTCAATCGTCAGAGGGCAAGGGGCGGAGGCTTCGGTCCGTCCGTTGATCTCGGCTACGTTCTTGTCTCGGTTCGGCGACCAGTCGAATGAGTGGCTGATGAACAGGATCGCTTGCTGCGGCTTGTTGGGGCAGGCGGCGGCGGACGGCTCGGGACCCCCGCCGTCCGCCAGAGAATTGTCTTCACTGGCCAGACTTTCGTTGTCGGCTTGACCGCCGGCTGGCGTGGCCGTTGATTCATCCTGGCTCGGTCCCCCGTCCTCCGGGAGGCCCGTGGGGAGCAAGGCGCAGGCAAGGATGAGCGAGACGGCGCTCAGCAATCCGAGCAGCGCCGCGAAGCGGCGATGGGATCTCAACGGATGGGCTGGTCGCATGGTGGTCTCCTTTCGGCAGCTTGCCGACCGGTCCCGCCTGCTATCCGCGTCGACGCTGGCAGCAGGCTTTGTGTACTGTTGGCCCTCGGCTGGCATCCGCTCACAAGACCATCTGGGAATCGCCCGAGCGATGGGCGCCAGCCCAAGACTATGTGAAGAATTTCACAAAGTCAAGCTGCGCGTGCGAAGGGTCCGTGAGGATCGCCGCCCCACCGGCAGCCTTGGCGCCGCCCTGAGTCCGGCTGCTGCCCAATCTGCCGTATAATGGGGGCGAAATGGCGCGGACATCCTCCCAGTCCGGCGCCATGTGCAACGCTCCCAAGCGTGCAACCGCCTCGCAGTCTGCGCCAGCGTCAGAAGGTTCAACATGCGTGTGCTCATTCCGAACCACTTCCCCTTGGAAGGTTCGGGCAGCGGCATCTATACCCAGAACATCGCCCGCGAGCTGGTGGCCAAAGGCCATCAGGCGCTGACCATCTGCCCCGACCACCGGGCAGAAGCCGGCTATCCTTTCGAGACGCGGACGATTCTCTTCACCCCGGATGAGGGGGCGGAGTCCGGCGGTGAACGCATGCCTTTCAATTTCCCGTGCTTCACGACTCATCCTCGCAGCAGCACCACCTTCGCTGACCTGGACGCCGGACAGCGCACTGCCTACGTTCAAGCCTTCCGGTCGGCGATCGACGACGCCGTCGCTGACTGGAAGCCAGATGTGATCCACGCCATGCATCTGTGGGTCACGGGCTACGCCGCTACCAAAACCGGGATACCCACCGTGGCCACCGCCCACGGCACCGATCTGATGGGGTTCAAGCGCTACGCCGTCTGGCGCGAGCTGGCCCTGGAGGGTGTACGCAAGACCGCGGCGGTGATCGCCATTTCACGCCAGGTCCGCACCGATACCATGGCGCTGTATGAGGTTCCCCAAGAGAAGATACGTCTGATCATGAATGGGTTCGACGAATCGATCTTCCACACCATGGCGTTGGATCGTACGACCGTGCTGCGTGAATTCGGAATCGGGGATTCCCCACGAGCCTTGATCATGTTTGTGGGGAAACTAACCAGGTTCAAGGGCGTCGACGTGCTGCTCGATGCGGCCGCCATCTACGAGGCGGCCCTGCCGGAGGTCATGACCCTGATCGTCGGGGAGGGGGAGCTTCACGATCAGCTCCGCAGCCAGGCCGCCGACCTTCACCTGAAGCAGGTGCGCTTCCTGGGACAGCACCCACAGTCGGATATTGCCCGAATGCTCAACGTGTCGGATATCTCCATTGTTCCCTCCCGGACGGAGCCCTTCGGCCTGGTGGCCGTGGAAGCGCTGGCCTGTGGCACGCCGGTCGTCGCCACCAACGCCGGTGGGCTACCGGACTTCATCAACCAAGACGTCGGCTGGCTGGTCAATGTTGACGACCGCGACGGCCTGGCTCAGGCTATCATCGAGGCCGTCCAATCCGGAGCCCGATCCACCAAAGGTCCCTTTGCCGCCGACTATGCCAGCCAGCACTTTGCGTGGTCTCAACAGGTGGACAAGATGCTGGACGTTTACCACGAGGTGCTGGGTGGCCATGAGCCGGTGTAGGCTAAACGATTCGGTGCGATCCCCAAGGAGGGCGGCGTGAACATATCATCAACCCCCAAGATTGCCCTGGCCGTAATCACGCGCCACCTGGATGACCCGGATCTGATCCTCAGCTTCCTCGACAACGCCGATCACTTCGGACATCCTGTAGATCGTGTCATCGGCGCCTACAGTCACAGCTTTGTCCCCTCGGCGGTTTCGAGGATCAGCGAGCGCGTCGGCATGGATGTGCTTCAAGCCTCAGACGACCCCGGCCTGCGGGATCGACTCCGGGCCGGCGGTTTGGAGACGCGCGCCGTGGATGACCTGCTGGCGGTGCCCAGTTGGGCGCGCCACCGGCAAGCCCCCTATTCGGCCTATCGCAACGCCATCCTGCTGCATGCGCTGATCGAGGGCATGGATGCGGTCATCTTCTTCGACACGGACGTGTACCCCAAGGTTCTGACCGGGGTGGAAGACGGCACACCTAGCTTCCGCCGGGTGGACTTTGTGGGTGCGCACATCAGCTCTTTGTCCAAGAAAGGGATTGTCGCCACCACGAGTGAGTATTCCGGCTACTACATCATCCCGCCCATGGGCTTCGATGGACTGGAGCAGCTGCTGACGGGACTCCGCAAGGAAAAGGCGCTGGGCTACGTCAACTCGAGCCGGCATCACCTTTGTTTGAACTTGGGGACCGTGGGGCCGAGACATCGCAAGCTGACCCACAAGCCCCTGGGGGGCAACCTCGGATTGGGACTGCGGCATCCCGAAGCCCTGTCGCTGTTTTACTCAACGACTTATGTGTTCGAAGACAAATGCATCATGGGGCGCGGCGAGGATACACTGCTTGGCCGGGCGATTTCCAAGGCCGGCCTAGGCATCGTCGACGTCGACCTACCGGTCTTCCATGACACTTATCCCGGCTTTCCCGGAGTGCCGGAGATCGGTCAAGAGGAGATCCGGACGCGCTTCTATCACGCCTGCCTGGGTTGGATCGGACGCAATCCGTTTCTCACCTGGTTCCTGGATCAGGCTGGTGAGCTCGCCATGCCTTTCGATGAGGCCATCCAGCAGCAGCGCATGGGCTTGCAAGCAGGCGGGCCGAAGGCTGCCCGGGCTTTCGACGACCCCCGCTTTGCGGGATTGGGCCAGGCCTTGGAAGCTTCGTTGCGCGAGCTGCCAGTCGCCATCAGGCGCTACGAGCGGTTGATGGCCGGCTGGGACTCTTTCCTAGGAACCTTCTATCCTGGGCGAGGTCGGAACGCGATGGCCGGCCCGCCCGAGGATGCCCCGCTTTTGGCACCTGAGAACGGGTGGGCGGGGACGGTCGGCCCGGGCGGGGAGTCGGTTGCCAGTCCGCCAGTTGTAGTGTAAGAAACAGTCGCCGGGCGTTTCGCGCACCACCTGCGTCCTCTGCCCGCGGCGCCTTTCCGAGGCGTCCATGGCGAGTTCGGGATGGCCGTAGGTGCCGAAAATGTGGTGATGAAGGGACAGCCTGACCGATGAAGACGATTATGGTTATCCCCACCTATTGGTCCCGCGAGTCGGCCGTCGGCTGGCAGCCGGGGGACGCCGTCTATGATCACCCGACACCCCTCGACCAGGAAGGTACCCTGGGCCGGGCGCTGGATTCTTTGCACACCCTCGAGGACAAGGATTTCTCCTTAGTTGTGCTTGCGTGTTCGACGGCGCCTGACGTTGAGGCCCAGGCGGAGGCGCGCGTGCGCGAGATCGTCAGTATGCACGATCCCCCGGTGGAGACCTACGTCATCTCCCATTCACACCTGGCAAACATACACGCTGCCCTGAATGGGGCTGGGGCAGACTCACTCACGCATGTGTTGTCCCTCACCGGCTACTCGAACATTCGCAACATGTGCCTGTACATTCCCTATGTATTGGGCGCCGAAGCGGCAGTGCTCATCGATGACGATGAGTTCTTCGACGATCCCGGCTTCATGGCCAAGGCCAGCGAATTTGTCGGTACGCGCTTCATGGGCCAGACCATCGACGGGGTGGCCGGCTTCTACGTGAACGCCAAGGGAACCTACTACGACGACGTCCCCAGTGAAATTCATTGGATGACCTATTGGGACCGGTTCGGCAGCAAGCGCGAGGCGTTTGACAAGATCATCCCAGGGGAACCACGGCTTAAAGTCACCCCCTTCGCGTTTGGCGGCTGCATGGTGATCCACCGGGCACTGTTCCGCACGGTGCCGTTCGACCCCCGCGTCACACGCGGGGAGGATACTGACTACGTGCTCAACGCCCGGATGTATGGATTCTCTTTCTTTCTCGACAACCAACTCTATGTTCAGCACAGACCGCCGAGTAGCCACTCTCCAACTTGGCAGCGCTTCCGCGAGGACATCTTTCGTCTACTCTACTCGAGAGCCAAGATCCAAGGTCAAACACAAGAGACCAATATGTCTTTGGTCGAGGCGGAGGACTTCGACCCGTATCCGGGCGAGTTCCTCAAGGACACGCTGGATGACAAGATTCTAAAGACCAACCTCATCCTGGCCCTGGACTATCTGACCGACGACCGAGTGGAGGACGCCAAGGAGACCATTCGCAACATCTGGTTGGCGAATACCAAAGCCATCCCCGAAGACAATCCGTTCCAGGCCTACCTCGAATTTCAACGCAGTTGGACCGCCCTGCGCAAGCTGACCACCCGCCAGTTGGGCGGGGAAATGGCGCAGATCATTCAGGCCGGCCGAATCGTCAGAGTTTCGGAGCAGCAGGCCCACCTGGCCATGCGCGCCGAGTTCATGCGCTCCAACCACGAAGATGCGTTGTCTCAACTGCAAGGCTTTGCACTCTTCGCTGGGCTGGGAACACAACAGGTGCAGGCGCTGCTCAGAATCGGCGAGCGAGTGCTCTTCAATCAGGGCGACGTTGTTGTGAAAGATGGGTCTAGAGAACGAAGCTTGTTCGTGATCCTGAAAGGCAAGGCGCGCATCTCGTTGACCACCCAATCCGACGAGGAAGTGGTCTTGGCGGATGTCGGCGTGGGTGAGACGTTCGGCGAAGCCTCCTTGCTGATGCATGCCTCTCTGCCGCCGACCGTTACGGCGCTCGAGCCGCTGGAGGTGCTGACTTTCCCGCTCCAGTCGCTGACGGCACTGGTGGCGACCGACAGCGGATTGGCGGCCAAGCTCTGGCACCGCCTGGCGCAGCTGTTGAGCGACCGTCTCCACAACTCCAACATGCGCTACCTGACCGAGATGCGCGAGGTGCCGGATGTGGCCGACGACCTGGTCAAGACCCAGCCCCTCAACGATCCGGGCGAGGAAACGTCTTCCGAATAGATCCGCAAGTTGGCGTTCGACCTTGGCCGAATCCGTGGCCAGGGTTCGGGCCCCCGTCTCCTCGCAGTGGCACGGAATGTCATTGCGAGCGAGCAACGCGAGCGTGGCAATCGTTAGGGGGACAAGACACCGGCACAGGCGAGGGCATGGAGTCCTTCACGACACAACGATGGCCACGGGGCCTTCGGCCCCTCGCCATGACATGGAGGGGCGACGCCTCGCCATGACATACGAGGCGTCCGCCTCGCCACAATCACGTGGGGCAGGGCGCCTGTACTCCTTCGGCCGCGACAGTTTCCCACACAACTTGACAGCAATTACTGTCAATATTACACTAAGAGCATGTTTGACGGTTTGCGGGATTTGCAGGGGCGCGCGTTCGAACTGGACGAGCTGGTGAAGGCGGTCAATCGCCAGATTGCCCGAGCCGGATTTGCGCCCGAAGACGAGCGGGTGTCGGCACAGGCGGACGCCCGCACGGTGCGCTACTACCAGTCACTCGGTTTGGTTTCCAAACCGGATCGCTACGACGGCCGCCAGGCGATCTACGGCTACCAGCACTTGCTGCAGCTAGTGGCGGTCAAAGCCCTGCAGGCGCAGGGGCTGAGTCTGGAGCAGATCCGGGCCTGGCTGCCGGACCAGCCTGTGGTAGCTCTGCAGGCCGCCCTGGCCGGCTCCCTGGATGACGGGCGCGGGTTGGGGGCGGTCAAGCCGGCCGCTCCGCTTGGCGTCCGCCTCAACCATCAGGACGGGAATCCCAGTTTCCACCAGGGGGAGCTACCGTCCCGGAGTCCGATGCCGGCCGATCTCTCGGCCTTTCGCCTGGCCCCGGGCGTAGACCTGCTGATCGACCCGGCGCAGGTGATCGACCCCCAGGGCCTGGCCCGCCGCCTCCAGGTGAGCCTGGAAGGGCAGGGCTGAGATGCCCGTCTTCGGTGGAGTCGAAGCCGGCGGCACCAAGTTCGTCTGTGCCGTGGCCACGGCGCCGGAGGATGTCCGAGCCGAAACCCGCATCCTGACCACCTCGCCGGACCAGACACTGGCGCAAATGCTGGACTTCTTTGACCGTTTTGGCCCGGTGGATGCGATCGGAATCAGCGCTTTTGGGCCTCTGGATTTGCGAACGGAGTCCCCCACTTGGGGCCATTTGAGATCGACACCCAAGGCCGGTTGGGCGGGGACTGATCTTGTCGGTCCGATACGCGAGCGCTTCGGTGTTCCCGTGGCCATCGACACCGATGTGAATGGCGCCGCGGTGGGAGAAGGGCGCTGGGGCGCCGCCCAAGGGCTGAGCAGCTTTGTCTATCTCACGGTGGGAACGGGCATCGGCGGCGGGGCGATCGTCGATGGGCGCCCGCTCCACGGCTTGATGCATCCCGAAATGGGACACATGTTGGTCCCACATGATTGGTCACGCGATCCCTTCGCCGGTGTCTGTCCCTATCACGGTGACTGCTTGGAGGGGCTGGCGTCGGGGCCGGCCATCGAAGCTCGCTGGGGGGAAGCCCCCGAGGCCCTGCCGCTTGAACATGCAGCCTGGCCGCTGGAAGCCGCTTACCTGGCGAGCGGCGTAGTCAACATCATGCTGGCGCTCTCGCCAGAGCGGGTGATTATGGGCGGTGGCGTGATGGAGCAAGCGGGACTGATCGGCGCTGTGCGCCAGGAAGTCAGAGCGTTGCTTAGGGATTATTTGGACGTGCCCGCCATGACGGCCGGGCTGGACAGGGCCATCGTGCTCCCCGACCTTGGCCGGCGTTCCGGGGTCTTGGGTGCGGTTGCCTTGGCCGAAGCGGCACTCAAGGCATCCCCAGACGCGCCGTCAACGAGCAAAGCAACGTAGCGGTGGCATCGTCTAGGATGCCCGTGCCGGCGCTTCCATTGGGCGACAAGCGACACAATGGCTGTGGGGGTGGAGAAGAGGGGGTGTCTCCCAGACCTGCAGCGGAACCTTGCAGCGGCCTAGGCGCCGTGCGCGCTGGGCTTGTGCCCGTTGCGGCGCCAGGGGGCGCGCAGTTCGGCCGTGGTCGGGAGGGGAAAATAGATGCGCAGGATGTCTCGCAGCTGTTTGGCCGTGAACGGCTTGGTCAGATAATCGGTGGCGCCAGCTGCCAGGGCGGCCTCACGATCGCCTGCCATCGCTTTGGCGCTGGCGATCAGGATCGGTTCATCGGCGTAGGCCGAGTTGCTGCGCAGGCGCCGAGCGAACTGCAATCCATCAATGTCGGGCATCATAATGTCGACGATGAACATATCCGGTCGGACGCTGTCGATCAACTCGATGGCTTGGGCGACGCTGTGCGCCATCACCACCTCCACGCCGTAGTCTTCCAGCACCAGCCGGATCACGTCCGTGTAGACAACCTCATCGTCCACCACCAATACCACTGGGCGTTTGTACATGCGGTCTCGTCTCCTCGTCGAGAGCTAGCCGCTAACCGTCTGGAGGCAACCGGCCGCTAGGAGCAGGGACCCGGCACGGGCACCGCTCTGTGCAGATCGCTGGAGCGTGCCTGTCCGGGATGCGGCCGGCGCCGCCATACACCTCCAGTCTAGCGGCTGGAGCCGGTTCTGCGGCCTTACAACCACCCTTCAATCGTCGGCATCAGCTTCCCCTTTGCTGAGGCTCAGTGCCGGCCGGGCTCCTTGAAACCGGCGAGAAGGGCCCACAATCATGGATTATGATGGTTGCAGGACAACTTCTAGGAGATATCGAAGTCACCCGCCTCACGCAAGAAAATTGCGCATAGGCACCCAAATGGTCGCCCTGCCGTCACATTATGTGAACAATCTGAAGATATGGAGAGAAAGATGGTTGAGATCGCGACCCAAGATCGTTTCCGAGGCGCGCTTCTCGGGCTGGCGGCGGGCGACGCGCTGGGCACAGCGCTCGAGTTCCAGCGGCCAGGGAGCTTCGAACCGATCGAGGATATGGTGGGTGGGGGGCCCTTTCATCTTCAGCCGGGGCAGTGGACGGATGATACGTCGATGGCCCTGTGCCTGGCGGCGAGTCTCGTCGAATGCGGCGGATTCGATGCACGCGACCAGGTGGAACGCTACCTGCGCTGGCTCGGTGAGGGTTACATGTCATCCACCGGAGTCTGCTTTGACATCGGGACGACCGTGCGGACCGCGTTGGGAATCTACCAGCAGACTGGCGAGCCCTTCTCCGGGCCGACGCACACCCACAGCGCTGGCAACGGGTCAATCATGCGCCTTGCCCCGATCCCGCTCTTCTTCCTCTCCAATCCGAGGCTGGCGATCGAGATGGCTGTCCGCAGCTCCCGCACAACACATGGGGCGCTGGAGGCCGTCGACGCCTGCCGCTACATGGCCGGGTTGATCGTGGGTGGGCTGCAGGGCCATTCGAAGGACGATCTGCTCTCGCCGGGTTTCTGCCCGGTGCCGGACTTGTGGAATTCTGAACCTCTCGCGCCGGCCATCGCCGAGATCGCGGCCGGCTCATTCAAGGTCAAAGACCCCCCGGAAATCGAGGGCAGTGGGTACGTGGTGAAGAGTCTCGAAGCCGCCCTGTGGGCGTTTGACCGTTCACAGGATTTTCGCGAAGGTGCCCTGAAGGCCGCGAATCTGGGCGACGATGCGGACACAACCGGCACCGTCTATGGCCAACTGGCGGGCGCCTACTACGGTGAAGCCGGCATTCCGGGTGCGTGGCTGGGGAAGCTGGCGTTGCGTCAGACCATCGTCGAGTTGGCAGATGGGTTGTGGCGTGGTTCGAAGCAGGTCGACCTCGGTTGATCTGAGTCAGCTCCCGTCCAGGCTTCTAGCCCCCAAACAAGAAGGGCAGGGGGAAATGAGCGACCAGGGGTGCGATGAGCGCCCAGGTGAACCAGGCGCCGGCGGCAAAATTCAGAGTGAACAGGCCGCGAGACTGAAGCACTCCGCTCACCTCGGTGGGTCGGCTGCCGCGCATATCGTTTGTGCTGCCCAGCCTCAAACTTAAGAGCATCCCGACCAGGCCCGCCAGGCCCAGACCCAGCGGGAAATGGCCTCGGATGGCCGCCTCCCCCACAAGGAGAATCGCCAGGCCCACAGTAAGATACATCAGCCCGCGCGTGGTGCGTTGTCCCACCAGTCCGGCCGTATTGCGAAGCCCGGCCATCTGATCGGCTTCGAAATCCCGAAGCTGGTTGTAGAGCTGCCCGTAGGCGGAAAAAGCGGCCGCCGCTCCAGCCATATACCAACCCCCGAACAGGGCCTCGTCATACAGGCTGGACCCAACCAGCACCAGCAGCCCACCAAGCATGAGAGCGTGCGAAATCACGTCGACAACGGGGTAGGCCTTCAGCCGGATTGCTCGCCAGGAATAGAGGTGTCCAAGCGCAAGGATCGTCAGGCCGATGGCGGCCGCCGACGGCCCTGCCCATAGATAGAGCCCGCCCGATGCCGCCCCGACAAGCGCCGTGAGCCAGCGAGAGGTCTTCACACTCAGACCGCCGGAGCAGATCACGTTCCTGGCCGCCCGCTCGGCGTCTACGGCGTCGTTGGGCGCATCCTCGATATCGTTCAGCATGAAGGCGTAGGTGACAGCCAGTATGTTGGCTGCCAGGACGATGGCCAGCCGGCCGTCAAGCGGGGTGGCTTGCGCGCGTGCGGCGAGCAGCGCCCCCAACAGGGTCAGCGGAAGGACGAAGGGGATGTGCTCTTCGGCGCGGGTGAGCCGCCGGATCGCAAACCGGGCACGGTAGCTCTTGTCGGCCGTGCCCGCCAGGCCTTCCAAGATGTTCGACATCCGATCATCATAGTCATGTTTCCCATTTGTGCCATGTTTATGCTGATGGGTAACTAGGCTTGGAATTCATCTTCTAGTCTCTGCCCGAGCTGGCCACTTTGCAGTGGGCAGCGAATGCAAGCCTTGGCTGGATGGCATACGGCACTGGTCATGACCCTATGCAAGCCGGGCGAAACCTGTTATGAT
>Ga0315556_1001646_pt1 | contig 13285 bp, 9 predicted proteins | sample SalMarSW160310MG_FD_202112 | JGI IMG/M metagenome (GOLD analysis project Ga0315556, IMG submission 202112) | Salt marsh sediment microbial communities from the Plum Island Ecosystem LTER, Massachusetts, United States - Salt Marsh Sediment SW1603-10 ...
GAACTTCGACGCGCTCACGGTGGACGACGCGGGGACGCTGCGGAGCCGCCTTGATGCCCTGCCCGAGCGCCTCCAGATCGCCACCGGCGCGACCCTCGACGTCAAGACCGGACTACCCGCGATGCTCAGCGATTCCGAGCGATCTCTCCTCGTGAGCCGGACCGGCGTCCTGCTGCTCATGGCGCAGCTGGCGGTCCTGGCCGCCTACGCGATCATCCTCACCGCCGCGCTGCTCGTGGACCACCGGCGGATCGACACCGCCCTCCTTCGCTCGCGGGGCGCGGGAACCTTGCAGGTCGCCCTGCTCGCCCTGGTCGAGGGGCTGCTGCTCGCGATCCCGGCGGTCCTCCTGGCCCCCTGGTTGGCGGTGGCGGCCCTGACCCTGCTCAACGTCGTGGGGCCGCTCGCCGACGTGGGCCTGACCATCGTCCCCCGGGTCACCGTGGAAGGCTACCTGGCCGCCGGTGCCGTGGGCGTCGTGTGCGTGGCCCTGCTCGTGCTGCCGGCCGTGCTGGCCGCCCGCGGCTTCGCCGCCGAGCAGCGAGAGCTCTCCCGGCAGGAGACGCGCACCTTCGGGCAGCGGATGGGACTCGACATCGCGCTCCTGGCGGTCTCCGGCATCGCGCTCTGGCAGCTGCGCCTCTACGGTGCTCCCCTGACCCGCACGGTCCAGGGCAGCCTTGGCCTCGACCCCCTGCTCGTCGCCGCGCCGGCCATCAGCCTGCTCGCCGGTGGCGTCCTTGCGCTGCGCATCCTGCCCCTCCTGGCCGAAGCGGTGGAGGCCGCGGTCTCGCGCGGACGGGATCTCGTCGGGTCGCTCGGTTCCCGGCAGCTGGCGCGCCGGCCGTTGCGCTACACCCGCGCCGCCCTGCTGCTCATGATGGCCCTGTCGATGGGTGTCTTCGCCCTGTCCTACGGCGCGACCTGGTCGGCATCCCAGCGCGACCAGGCGAGGTATCAGACAGGCGCCGATGTGCGGGTGCTGCCGGGTCGCTCGCTCGGCGGACTCCCCGCATGGGCCCTGCCAGCCGCCTACGCGGGACTGCCGGGCATCGCGCGAGTGTCACCGGCAGAGCGAATCTTGAACGGCGTCTCGTTCGCGGCAGGGTCGGGCGACCTGCTGGCGCTCGACGCCGACACGGCGTCCGGCATCGTGCTCCTCCGCGCGGACGAGTCGGCCAGGCCGCTCAGTGAGCTGATGCAGGCGTTGCGCGATGGGCGGCCGGAGCCGGTCCTCGCGACCCTGCCGGAGGGGGCAGCGGACCTGCGCGTCCTGCCCAGCTTCGACGTCTCCTCGATCGGCCAGATCGTGTTCGACCCCGACACCGGCGAGGAGCACACCGAGAAGCTCGACCCGGCCACGCTGCGCGACGTCAGCGTGAGCGTCAGCGCGGTCGTGCGCGACGCCGCCGGGCTCCTCTACCGGATCGAGTCGCAACCCGTCCCGGTCCAGGGCTCGGCGGCAGCCATCGTGCTGCCGCTCGAGCCCACCGGGGCTGGCGGCCAGCTCGCGACCCCGACGGGCGCCCGGCTGGACGGGCCCGTCGAGCTCGCCGGGCTGGGCGTCGAGGTCTGGCTGCCCAGGGACACCGTGGTGACGGACGGCCTCTTCGGGGTGGCCACGGTCTCCGCCGGCAACGATCCCGATGGGCCGTGGACCGAGGTGCCGCTGGCCGCCACCGGCGGCTGGAGTGCCCAGATGGCTCCGGGTCGCCAGGTGCTCACCGCCGTGCCCGCCGGCCGGACCCGTGGCACCGCGGTGCAGCTCACCGGGCAGCAGGGCGCAATCTTCGGCAACGGGACCGGCGACCCGGCCGCGCGGCTCAGCTTCCTGCCCGCCTCCATCGCCTCGATAGACGCCCCGCTGCCGGCGATCGCAAACCAGGCGTTCCTGGCGGCCACCGCGTCGGCACCCGGTGACACCGTCACGGCCACCGTGGAGGGTGCGGTCCGAACCCTGTCGATCATCGGGGCGGTCGACGCCTTCCCGACCACCGACCCTGCCCGTCCGCTGCTGGTTCTGGACGAGCCCACCCTGGGCCTGCTGCGCCTGCAGCAAACGGGTGATGCGCGCAGCGCCGACGAATGGTGGATGGCCCCGACCGGCGCCGACCCGGAGGCACTGGCCGCCACCCTGCGCGCCAGCCCCTTCGAAAGCGCCGAGGTGGTGACCGTGGTCGACCGCATCCGGAGCCTCAGCACGGATCCGGTGGCGCTCGGCATCATCGGGGCCCTGATGCTCGGCTCGGTGGCCACCGGGCTGTTCGCCATCATCGGCCTCACCGTGAGCGCAGCCGTCTCGGCCCGCGAGCGTCGCACCGAGTTCGCGCTGCTTCGCGCGCTCGGCCTGTCGGGACGACAGCTGTCCGGCTGGTTGTGGCTCGAGAACGGGAGCCTGGTGCTTGTCAGCCTGCTGGTGGGAACGAGCCTGGGTCTCCTCGTCAGCTGGCTGGTCCTGCCGTTCGTCACGGTGACACAGCAGGCGGCGGCGCCCGTGCCGTCGGTCATCGTCCAGGTGCCGTGGGAGCGCATCCTGATCCTCGACGTCGTGAGCGCCGTGGCGCTCGGCATCGCGGTGGTGGTGATCGGCGGCGTGCTGCGCCGCCTCGGGGTGGGCAGCGTCCTCCGCATGGGGGAGGACTGAGCGATGCGTTCGCTGTGGGCTGCGGGACTGCTCCTGCGCCGGATCCGCTCCGAGCTGGGCATGATCCTGCTTTTGTTCTTGGTCATCGCGGCGACGAGCTTCCTGTTCGCTGCTGCGCCACGCTTGTTCAACCGCGTCTCCGACGACGGGCTGCAGTACGCGGCACGATCCGCCCCCCCGGCTCAGCGGAACCTGGCGCTGGGGCTCGTCGACAGCCTCTCGCCGGGCCGCGGGGGCGGTGTCTCGGAGGTGCGCACCTACGGCGACCAGCTTGCGGGACACTTTCCTGCTTCGCTCGCCGCGCTGATCTCCGAGCGCTCGCTGCGCTTTACCAGCGTCCGCTTCGGGGTCAGCGATCCGCCGAGCTACGAGACGTACATCTCGCTGCGTTACCAGGACGGACTGACCGAGGCGACCCGGCTGGTGTCCGGGCGCTGGCCCGTGGACCGGGGGGTGGCGCTGCCCCGGGCCAGGTTCGCGACCGGGACGCCGGCGCCCGATGGTGGTGCCCAGGCCGAGCCCGTCATCCTGGAGGCGGCCCTCTCGACCGCCGAGGCCGCCGAGATCGGTGTCCATGTCGGCGATCGCCTGGCGGTCACGCTGGACGGCACCGATCCGCTGCTCAGAGGCGTTCCCCTCCAGATCATGCCCACCGAGATCCAGGTGGTGGGGCTGTTCGAGCCGATCGACCCGAACGCGGAGTACTGGTCCGGCGACGCCGGCCTGTTGCAGGTGACGCAGGCGGGCACGGACACGCACCCGGTTGCCCAGGCCACCGCATACGTCGCCGCCGAGACGTACCCCAACCTGTGGAGCAGCGACCTGCCGTTCCGCTACGAGTGGCGCTTCCGGATCGACCCGCAGCGCCTCGACGCAGGGCAGGTGGCACAGCTGCAGGCCGATCTGCGGCACCTGGACTTCCTCACCAGCACCTCGGAGCTCGCGGTGGCCGGCACGATCGTGCTGCACACCGGCCTGCTCACGATCCTCGACAAGTACGCCACCCAGCTGTCCACGTCGGAGTCGGTCCTGTCCATCGCCGCCATCGGCCCCCTCGGGCTGGCCGGCGGCGTTCTGGGCATGCTTGCCATCCTGCTCGGCACGCGCCGGCGCGCCACCCTGGCGCTGGCCCGCGGCCGGGGAGCATCCGGCTCGCTGGTGCTGGGCACGCAGCTATGGGAGGCCATCATCCTCGCCGGCGGTGCCGCGCTGGTGGGGCTGCTGGCGGCGGTGAGCGTGATTCCGGCACGCGCCAGCCCGCTCTCGCCGGATCTGGCGGTCGCGGTCGGCGGGGCAGCAACGCTGCTCCTGGTGGGCGCCAGCTGGCCCATGGCCAGGCGCCCGCTCGGTGAGCTCGAGCGGGACGATCCGCCTGGGCTCGGGGTGACGCCGCGCCGGCTCGTGATCGAGATGACGATCGTGGGCGTCGCCGTCGCGGGTGCCCTGCTGCTCCGAGAGCGTGGCCTGACGGTCGGAGCCAACGGAGCCGCCGGAGCCGCCGGCTTCAACCCCCTTCTCGCGGCTGTGCCGGTACTCAGCGGCCTTGCGGCAGGGATCGTCGCCCTGCGCCTCTACCCGCTGCCGGTCCGCGGTCTCGGCTGGCTCGCCGCCAGACGTCGCGACCTCGTCCCGGTGCTCGGCCTGCGGACGATCGGACGGCACCCGGCCGCCGCGAACCTCGCGCTCCTCGTGCTGATGCTGACCGCCGCCTTCGGAGCCTTCGCGTCGGTGATCGTGTCGAGCATCGGCCGGGGCCAGGTCGTCGCCTCGTACCTGGACCTGGGCGCCGACTACCGGATCGAGAAGATCGGCATCGGCGCGCTGGCGCCGTCGCTGGATCCTGCCGCGCTCCCCGGCGTCGAGGCCGTGGCGCCCGGCGTCGTCGACACCTTGGCCGACTTCGAGAGCGTGGCGAACCAGCGAGCTACCATCTACCTCGACGCGGTCGACCCGAAGGCCTACGAGGACGTCGCCGCCGGCTCGCCCGCCGACCCGAGCTGGCCCGATGCATTCCTGACCGAGCCGACGGGCACCGGCCTCGGGACGGAGCAGAACCCCATCCCGGCCATCCTCTCCCCGCGGCTGCCGGCGGGTAGCGCCAGTCTCGCCGCGGGCGACACGTTCCAGATCACGGTGCTCGGCCAGAGGATGACCTTCCGGGTCGTCGAGCGGCGGGCCAGCTTCCCGGGGATCGGGCAGCCTGCCTCGTTCGCGGTGGTGCCCTTCAACTGGGTCCGGGCCGCGTTCGGGAGCCCGGCCCGGCCCCCATCGGTGATGTGGCTGCGCGCTCCCGAGGACGTCGCGGGAGCCCTGGCGGCGGCCGTCGCCGAGGCGGGTGGGTCGGCCCACATCGACTCGCGCTACGACGCCTACGCGGCGCTCCACGATGCGCCCCTGGGGGCAGCCATCGCCGGCGGCTACGATCTGGCCCTGGTCGTCGCCGCGATGTACATGGCGCTCGCCGTCATCGGCGCCGTGGTCCTGTCCGCAGGGCGCCGAACCCAGGACCTGGCATACCTGCGGACCCTGGGGGTCACCGCTCCCCAGGCGCTTGCGCTCACCGTCATGGAGCACGCACCACCCGTCCTGCTGGCGCTCGTGCCCGGGGTGGCGCTCGGGATCGGCGTCGCCTTCCTGCTCGAGCCCGGACTGGGCCTCGCCACCTTCGTGGGGACCCGTGGCCTCCCGTTGTTCGTCGACTGGGTGGCGCTCGCGCTCCTGGTCGTCGCGTTGATCGGCGTCGTGGCGGTGGCGGTCACGGCCGGGACCTGGCTCTCGCGTCGGGCCCGGTTGGTGGATGCCCTGCGAATCGGCGAGGATTGATCTCCATGGAGGACGCATGACCCAGGACCTCACCGGGCACATCGGCTCGTCGGCCGGTGGTCTTCCCCCAGGCACGCCTCGGGCCGCCCACGCCGCCCCGCAGTCGCGCCGCGCCCACTATGAGGGCGCGCTGATCGTGTGCGACAACCTGGTGAGGATCTACAAGGTCGCCAACCTGGAGGTGGTGGCCCTCCAGGGGCTGGACCTGGTGGTGGAGCCGGGGGAGTTCATCGCCCTGGTCGGGGCCTCCGGCAGCGGGAAGAGCACCCTGATGAACATCCTCGGCGGGCTCGACGTCCCGTCGGCGGGTCGGGCTGTCGTCGCCGGCCACGTCCTGGGCGAGATGGGCGGTCGCGAGCGCACGCACTACCGGCGCCGGGTGATCGGCTTCGTGTGGCAGCAGACGGCGCGCAACCTGCTCTCGTACCTCACCGCACGCCAGAACGTCGAACTGCCGATGCTGCTCAACGGGGTCGGTCGCCGCGAGCGTGAGGAGCGGGCAACCGACCTGCTGACACGGGTCGGGCTCGCGGAGCGTGGCGACCACCGGCCCGGGCGGCTCTCGGGCGGCGAGCAGCAGCGCGTGGCGATCGCGGTCGCGCTCGCCAACGAGCCTGCGGTCCTGTTCGCGGACGAGCCGACCGGCGAGCTCGACACGGTCACCGCCCACGAGGTCTTCGACCTGATGCGGACCGTCAACCAGGAGCTCGGGGTGACGATCGTGGTCGTCACCCACGACCCGCTGGTCAGCGAGCAGGTGAGCCGCACGATCGCCATTCGCGACGGGCGGACGAGCAGCGAGACGCTCCGCCGGCGCGCCATCTCCCAGGAGGGCGACCATCAGGTTATCAGCGAGGAGTATGCGGTCCTCGATCGCGTCGGGCGCCTCCAGCTGCCGCGCAGCCACGTCGAGGCGCTTGGCCTGGAGCGGCGGGTACGGCTGGCGCTCGAACCTGACCACATCAGCGTCTGGCCGGACCGCGACCGCGCCAGGGAGGGCGGTGGCGACGGCGGTCGCGGGACGGGTGGCGGCAGCGACGACCGACATTGCAACGATGGGGGCCGGGGCGGCGATGGCGGCCTGGGCGGCGACCGCGGGAGGGGCGCGTGATGGGCGACCTGCGGTTCGCGCCGCCCGAGCTGCGACTGAGCGATGATCCGCGCGTCCCGGCCATGGTCGAGACGCGGGAGCTCTCGCGCGACTACCCGATGCCCGGGGGCGCGGTCCACGCCGTGAGCGACGTGAGCGTCCGCGTCGGCCGCGGCCAGCTGGTCGCGCTGCGTGGACGGTCCGGGTCGGGCAAGACGACCTTTCTGTCCCTGGTCGGCGCCCTCGATCGGCCGACGCGCGGCAGCGTGTCCGTGGACGGCCTGGTGGTCTCCGACCTGCCGGAGTCACAGCTCATCGGCTTCCGCCGGCGGAAGATCGGCTTCATCTTCCAGGCCTTCGGCCTGATGCCCATCCTGTCGGCCGCAGAGAACGTCGAGGTGCCGCTCCGGCTGGTGAGGACGGAGCCACGAGAGCGCGACCGGCGCATCCACGAGCTGCTCGAGATGGTCGGCCTGGGCGGCCGGGCCAACCACCGCCCGCACGAGCTGTCGGGCGGCGAGCAGCAGCGGGTGGCGATTGCCCGCGCGCTGGCCAACCGGCCCGACCTGCTCCTGGCCGATGAGCCGACCGGGCAGCTCGACTCGCAGACCGGGCGCAGCATCATGTCGCTGCTCCAGCAGCTCGTGCGCAGCGAAGGAGTGACCGCCATCGTGGCGACCCACGACCCCACGCTTATCGACCTGGCGGACCGCGTCATCGAGCTGCGGGACGGCCGGGTGGTGGGCGGCGATGGACCGATGGGAGCCGTCCACTTCGTGCAATCGGGTGCACCCGAGGTCCCGGGGCGTCCGTCCGGCGCGCCGGATCGGTAGGAGGAAGCCGTGCCGACCACCGAGGTCAACGGAACCAGCCTCGCCTACGACGAGGCCGGCAGTGGCCCGCCGCTCGTGCTCCTGCACGCCGGGATCACCGACCGCCGGATGTGGTCGGATGTCCTGCCCGGCTTCGCACGCGACTTCCGGACCATCGCTCCGGATCACCGCGGCTACGGTGACACGCCGATCCCGAACGCGACGTTCAGCTGGACTGCCGACCTGCTCGGCCTACTGGACGCGCTCGAGATCGAGCTCGTACACCTGGTGGGGGTGTCGATGAGCGGGCACGTCGCCATCGACCTCGCCCTGTCGCATCCCGATCGCGTTGACCGAATGGTGCTGGTGGGTGCCGGTCTGGAGGGATGGCGCCACGACGCCGAGATGGAGGCGGCCGACCAGGCGGAGATGACGGCTGTCGGGGCCGGCGACCTCGACGCCGCGGCCTGGGGACAGGTTCGCTTCTGGCTCGACGGTCCGGAGCGCGTCGCCGCTGACGTCGACCCGCGTCTTCGGCAGCGAGTGTTCGAGATGCAGCGGGACGCCTACGCGATCGACGAGCCGGCCGCCGAGCTGACGTGGTTGGTGCCCGACTACCGGCCGCGGCTGGGTGAGATCGACGCGCGCACGCTGGTGCTTGCCGGGAGCCTGGATCGAGCGGACATCCGGCGCATGGCCCCGGTCCTGGCGGCCGAGATCCCGAACAGCCGCTACCAGGAGCTCCCAGGGGTGGCGCACCTCCCGCCGATGGAGGATCCCGGGTCGTTCGTGGACGTGGTACGGGGATTCCTGCTCGGGGTGTGAGGTGGGTTCTCGGCGGCCCTGGCTGACACGAACTCTCGGACCTCACGGACCTCGCGGGGTGACTGCCTCGGCGTAGCTGGCGTCGCAACCCGATAGACTCGCCCGGACCGGGCCAACCACCGTCACGGAGGACGCATGCCGCCGACCGCCGAGCGTCGTCTCGTGATCCTCGCCGAGGGCAACTTCGGCTTCCATCACGGCAAGACGGCGATGGGGGTGATCCGGTTCGGACGGGACCGGGTCGTGGCCGTCGTCGATTCCACGCAGGCGGGACGCAACGTCCGCGAGTGGCTGGGAGACTCGGGCCGCTACGACATCCCGATCGTGGCCTCGCTGAGCGACGCCCTGGGGTTCCTGCCTCGGGCCGACACGCTGCTGGTGGGCATCGCACCGACCGGCGGCAAGCTGCCCGACGAGTGGCGGCAGGTCATCCTGGCCGGGATCAGATCCGGCCTCGACGTGCATGCCGGGCTCCACACGTTCCTGGCCGACGACGCCGAGCTCGCCGAGGCGGCACGGGCCGGGGGCGTCCGGCTCGTCGACTACCGTCGCCCGCCGGAGCGCCTCGAGACGGCCGTCGGGAGGCGCCATCTGCCGGACAAGCGGGTGATCCTCACGGTCGGAACCGACTGTGCCGTCGGCAAGATGTCGGTGGCGCTGGAGCTGCGCCGCGCCGCCCAGGCGATGGGCCGGTCCGCCGTGTTCGTCGCCACGGGCCAGACCGGGATGATGGTCGAGGGCTGGGGCGTTGCGGTCGACCGGGTCATCGCCGACTTCCTCCAGGGCGCGGTCGAGCAGCTGGTCGCGGACGGGGAGGAGCGAGGCGACTGGGTGATCGTGGAGGGCCAGGGGTCGCTCGACCACCCCGCCTACAGCAGCGTCACGCTGGGCCTGATCCACGGCGCCACGCCCCACGCGATGGTGATGATCCACAAGCCGGGCGTGGCAGACCACGATTTCGAGCACCTCCCGGAGGCCCGGTTCCCGATCGGGGACCTGCCGGGCCTGATCGCCGCTCACGAGCTGATGGCGGGGCTGGTCGCCCCCTCGAAGGTGGTCGCGATCGCCCTCAACACGTCGTTGATCCACGATGACACCGAGGCTCGCCGGATCATCGCCGCTACCGCGGCCGAGACGGGCCTGCCCGCGGCCGATCCGGTCCGGTTCGGCGGCGAGGAGCTGTGGGCCACGATCGAGGCCGCTGTCGACGCGCTGCCCTGGGTCACGCTGAGCTCTCCGCCGGAGCCCGAGCCCGGAGTGGCGACGGCATCGGCCTCGGAGCCACCCACGTCCGGTACGCCTGCGTGACGTTCTCGCTGTCGCTGCGGACCCTGGTCCTGCCGCTGCGGGATCCATTTGTGATCGCTCGATCCGTGGCCGACAGGCGGACGGTCACCACCGTGGTTGCCCTGCTGCGCGACGACGCCGATGGTCCGGACGGCCCGGTCGGGCTTGGCGAGGGTTACCCGGATGCCTACTACGGCGAGACGCCCGAGACGATGGCCGCGGTCGGGCCGATGCTGCTGGCGGCGCTCGAGTCGATCGCGCCCGACCTCCGTGGCTCGCCGGATGAAGCGCGCGCGGCCCTCGAGGTCGCCGAGGGGCTGATGACCGCCACGATCGGGCGCCACGGCGCGATCAAGTGCGCCATCGACATCGCGCTCCACGATCTGGTTGGCAGGCGGCTCGGGCTGCCGATCGGGCGGCTGCTGGGCGTCGAGGGCGAGATCCCTCCCACGGACTTCACGCTCGGCATCGACGAGCCCGCGGTCGTGGCCGAGCGTGCCCGCCGCGCCGGTGACTTTCCGGCGCTCAAGGTCAAGGTGGGTGGTCCCGCCGATGTCGCCACGCTGGAGGCCGTTCGGGACGTCTACGAGGGACCGATCCGCGTGGACGCGAACACGGGCTGGACGACCGAGGATGCGGAGGCGTTGCTCCCGCACCTGGTCCGGCTGGGCGTCGAGCTGATCGAGCAGCCGTTCCCCGCCCGGCGCCTGGATCAGCTTCGCTGGCTCCAGGAGCGCTCGCCGCTGCCGGTGATCGCCGACGAGAGCGCGGTCACGATCGGGGACCTCGATGTCCTGGTGGGCGTGGTGGCCGGCGTGAACGTCAAGCTCGCCAAGTGCGGCGGCGTGGGGCCGGCGAGGCGGATGCTGGAGCGCGCACGCGAGATCGGGTTCCGGACGTTCCTCGGCTGCATGGAGGAGACCTCGGTGGCGATCGCCGCGTCGGTCGCGATCGCGCCGCTGGCTGAATGGGTGGACCTCGACGGCTGCCTGCTGCTGGCAGATGACCCGGTCGACGGCCTCGAGCTCGGGCCCGACAAGCGATGGCGACCGGCCGCAGCCCCGGGACTGGGGCTCACCCTCAGGGGGCCGGCTGCCGGGTAGCGGTCAGGGCTGCCGGGTAGCAGGGCGCCCGACGTGCGGAGAGCTGGGGGCGCGTCCACAACCTGGGGCGGTCCCGGGACTGCTGTCCACGGATGACCCGACCCGTGTGGACAAGTCGCCGGGCCACATCGTGGAGAAGCCCCTTCCGGACACCACCGCGACCTCGTAGGATGGACGGGTTGCCGGTGCCCGAGGGAGGGTCGAAGGACCCGCACCGGCTGCTCAGCACTCATCCTGCTGGTGGTCGTGGCACGTATCGCCACGTCATCGGTGGTACCCCGAGCGTCCCGGGACCGGAGGAGATTGATCGATGCTGCCTGTCGGCACCGCCGCATGCCTGACATCGCCCGAAGCCGAGGCCTTTGTGCGGTTCTGCTACCAGCGCCGGCGAGTGGGATGGCCCGAGCTGTATGACGAGATGTGCGCCGTGGCGACGCGGGGCCTGTTTCTCGGCATGGGTCACGACGAGCTGGCCGAGGTCGGCGTCGGGTTCAGCCTGTTCGAGACACCGACGCTGGCGGCGCTGGTCAGCCGGGTCGTGAGCGAGGAGCAGGCGGCTCGCCGGGCTGCCAGGGCCGCGGCGCTCGAGGCGGCGCACAACACCAGCGAGGAGCCCGAGCTGGCCGGGTCGATGACAGCGAGCGCCGCCTGACGAGCCGTACCCGCCACCGGCAACCGGGCGCCACCGCCGGCTGAGGGTCAGGCGCGGATGCGCCGCCTCGCCATCTCGCTCTCGATCTGGCGCTCGGCCTCGACGTAGCGGTCGATCTGCTCGCGCAGCTGGTTGGCTTCCGGCGTGTACAGGTGGACCTGCTGCTGCAGGATGTACGACAGGCGGCGGCTGGTCATCCGAACGTGGTCCAGGTTCTTCAACAGGACCAGGGGGTCCATCGCGGCGAGATCGGGCGGCGGGTACATCTGGTTCATCGAGGCGTCATGCTAGCCCAACCGGGACCTTTCGCGGAGGCATCGGAGGCAACGGTGCCCGGAGGGGCGTGACCCGCGGCGACCCGTGTGGGTCACCGCGGGTCGGTTGCGCCGTCGGGCTCGGGTCCGGCTACGGCTTCGCCTTCAGCTCCGCCAGGCGAGCGTCGACCTCCAGCGCGTCCTCGTCGGACTCGAGCTCCGCGAACTGGTTCTCCAGCGAGGACGCCGCGACCTCCTCCATGCCCCGGGCCTGCGCCTCCTGGTGGCGGATCTGCTCCTCGAACCGGTTGAGCTCCGAGGTGGGATCGAGCACGGAGACCGACTTGAGCGACTGCTGGACCTTCACCTGGGCCTGGGCCATCTTCGCCCGGCTGACCAGCTCGTCACGCTTCTGGACCAGCTCCTCGCGCTTGACGCGGAGCTTGTTGAGCCCGTCCTTGAGCTTGTCGGTGAGCTCGCGCTGCTGGGTGATCTGGCCATCGAACGTGGCTACCTGCTGCTCGAATGACAGCTGGCGACGGAGGGCCAGCCTGGCCAGGCCGTCGAACCGGTCGGCCTCGGCTGCGTTGCCCTGCGTCCGCATGGCGTCAGCGCGATCAGAGGCGGCCTTGGCCTTCGACAGCCACTCGGTCGACGCCGCGCGTGCCTCCTTCTCGTCGTCCTCGAGCAGGCGCAGGTTGCCGATCGTCTGGGCGACGGCCTCCTCAGCCTCGGCGATGTTGTTGGTGAAGTCCCGGATCAACTGATCGAGCATCTTCTCCGGGTCTTCGGCCTGATCGAGCATGGCGTTGACGTTCGCCCGCACCAGCTGTCCGATCCGGCCAAGGATCGTGGTCTGCGCCATTCCTGGTTCCTCCCGCTTGCTGGACCTTGATCGATCGTCGAGTCGAGCGAAGGCATCGCCGACCCTGCATCTCGTCGGGGCATCACCACCGCCCGCCGCGCACCCGCCCCCCGCCTCCGCCGCCAAACCCGCCGCCTCCGACCCGGCCGCCGCCACCCCCGAACGGCCCGCGCGGCGCGCCGAACCCGCCACCGTGGCGGCCGCCACCGATCGGACCGCCCCAGGGGGTGCCGCCCCACCCGCTGCCGCGCCCGCCGCCGCGCCCGCCGCGCCCGCCGCGCCCGCCGCCGGCGAGGATGCCGCCGATGATCCCGCCCAGCACCGCGCCTGCGACGTCCGATCCGGCAGGGCCGCCCCGGCTGTAGGGACCCGCGACGGGACCGTTCCCGGCGTCCCACGCGTCGAACTGGCTGGTCGCGAGGCGGTAGGCCTCGTCGGCGAGCTGCGTGGCACGCTGGGCCGCGGCGACGGCGCCATCGGGGTCGGAGCCGGCGAGCCGCTCCGCATCGGTGAGGCTCGCATGGGCCTCGGCCGCCCGGGTTCGGGCCGTCTGGCCGACACCGTGCCGTCGGGTCGTGATGTAGTCCGTCGCGCGGTCCACGTGGCCCCGGGCCGAGGTCACCGCCGTGGCTGCGACCTGGAGCCGTCGAGCGCGACGCACCTCGCGCTCCTGGATGCCGGCGACGATCGCGTCGGCCGATGCGTTCGCCCGGGTGGCGAGCTCGAGCGCGGCGAGAGGGTCCAGCGGCCGAGCCGCGGCGGCCTCGCGGGCGTTCGCCAGCAGCTGCCGGGCATCCGCGAGCGCCCTTGCCTGATCGTCCGTCGCCGCGCCGTCCGTCGTCGCGCCAGTCCGGGCCGAGCCGGCCTTGGCCACTGCGGTGGTCGCGGTCTCGACATCGGCAGCGGCGGCGTCGATCTCGGTCGGAAGCC
>Ga0315556_1001647_pt1 | contig 13279 bp, 8 predicted proteins | sample SalMarSW160310MG_FD_202112 | JGI IMG/M metagenome (GOLD analysis project Ga0315556, IMG submission 202112) | Salt marsh sediment microbial communities from the Plum Island Ecosystem LTER, Massachusetts, United States - Salt Marsh Sediment SW1603-10 ...
GGCGAGCGCCGCGGCGCGTGGCGCCGCGGCGCTGCCGTCCAGGAGCAGGGTCTGCACCCCGTCGAAGGCGGCCGCCCGGACCGGCAGGTCGGACGCCGCCACGTCCACGATGCGGGCATCGGGGGCAAAGGCACCGCGCCAGCTCCCCGGCGAGGCCGAGAGCACGATCTGTAGAGGACGCGGGTCGGCGTCACCGGGGCCCAGGCTGCCGCTGGCGAGCACGGTACGGCCGCTGTCGAGCGTCCAACTCAACGAGCGGAAGGCGGGCAGGTAGAGGTCGTCCTGGAACACGGTCACGCCGCTTCCGCCGGGCACGGACGCGCTGTAGCGCACGATGCGCGGCCCCTCGAGCAGCGAACCCTCATCGATGCGCAGCCTCAGCGTGCTGGGGGCTGCGTCGCGCACCGTGACCTGCACCGGGTTCCAGGTGCCCACCACCAGATGGCCGCCGAGGCCGATCTCGACCCGCACACCACCCGTCTGCGCCGCGGCCTGCGACACGATGGCGAGTGCCGCCGCCATGCAGATCCCCAAGGCGACGCGGGCGATGCCGCGACGCTCGAAGGCCGACCGGGCAGTCGCGAGGTTCATGTGCTCCGAGTATACGAGCGCGCTGCGCCCCGCCACGTGGCGGCCGACGCCGCCGGGCGTCAAGGGCTCGAGAGGCTCGCCACCGCCGCCTGCTTGGTACGCACCACGATGGCGCTCACGACCTTGCGCTCGAAGGTCCGGTTGAGCGGCTTGCCGTCCGCGACCAGGGTGGCGCTCGAGCCGCTGTCGAGCCTCATGGCATCGCGCGCCCCGAGGCGCAAGAACAGCGGCACCAGGTCCGACGCCTGCATCGACTGGGCCACGACCAGCAGCACGGTGCCATCGGGCTTGATGCCGATGGCCGACTGTTGGGTCACGGCGTCGAGGATGCGTTGGCCGGTCGGGAACCCCTCGGCACTGGGATCGTAGGCGGCCTGGCCGTTCTTCACCAGCAGCGGGCCGGCCTCCACCACGTAGGGCGCGGCGTTGAAGGCGGCCGGCTGGAGCTGCAGGTCGAGCTTCACGGACGCGCCGGCATCGATGCGCGCCAGGGGCCGTCGGTCGGGCGGGTAGACCAGGGCGAAGCCGGACGGGGGCACGGTCCGCGGCCCGACCCGGTTGCCGAGCACCACCCCCTGCTGCACGGTGATGACGCCCACGCGCGGATCTCCGACCAGGGCGCCCGCCGCCGTGGCCACCCCGACCTCGCCGTTGCCGGACTCCCCGACGTCCACGCTGTGGCCGTCGACCTGCAGGCTGAGATGTGCGTGCAGCCGCGCGATGGTCGCGCCGTCGGGAGCGAACGCCACCGCCGCGCGGTTGCGAGTGGGTAACGACAGCACGCCGAAGTCGACACGCAGCAGGCCGACGGCGGCGAAGGTGCTGGGATCGAAGTAGCCCGCGTTGATCCCTGCGATGGCGCCCGACGAGAGCTGCGTCAAGGTCCTGGGCTCGAGGCTGGCCCCCACCACCCGTAGCTCGGCGCCGCCGGGGGCTACCGAGATAAGGTGCACCACGCTGCTGCCGGACGACGACGGGGCGTTGAAGCGACGGTAGCTCACCCCGGGCGCGAGCGTGCGCTCGATCTCGGGTAGCGCTGCCTGCTTCTGCGGGACGATGTCGATCACCACGCGCGTGGGATCGGCCAGGGGGAACACCTTGTAGTGGAAGGCGGGTCCGCTGACGCTGACCTTCACCCCACCCGGCTCGGGATCCACCGCCACTTCGACGCCGTGGTACGGCTCCGGCGACGCGGCCGGCAGGAGTAGCGGGGGAAGGTGGAGGGTCAGCGGATTGCCGCTGGCCACGTCCCCCTCACGCACCAGTCCGCTCACGTCGCCCTCCGGCAGGTCCCGAACGTCCAGGACCACACGGACGTCACCGTCGCCCCCGAAGCGCACGTCGGCGAGTCGCGGCAGCGACACACCCAGGGCGTTGAGCACCGAGCCGTCGACCAGCACGCCGGCGGCGGAGACCTGGGGCGGATCGGCCCGGACGTCCCCGAGCCACCCCAGACCTTCGACGTAGGTGAGCTCGGTACCGCCGTAGCTCAAGCGGATGGCGCCGTCCGCCACCTGGACCGAAGCTCCGGGCAGGCGATAGAGGGTGCCCGACTGTGCCCACGCCGCCCCCGACAGTGCGAGGAGCAGCGCCACAGCAGCAGGGAGGAGTGAGCGGAGAGTGGTCACCGACCCAGCGAGTCTTGCAGGTCCGAACGGTGGCTTGATGAGACCGGGCTTCAGAGTGCGTGGAACAGTTCGAGCAACGGCTCCACGCCGACCGGCGCGCCCAGCATGTGGCTCAGGCCGAGGCCGATGGCGTAGGCGTCGAGGTCGCGCCGGTTGAACGTGAGCGCACCGACGCTCATGGCCCGCTTGCGCAGCGCCGACACCGGCTCGGGCAGCAGGTCCAGCAACGTCAGGTGGGGGCCGAGCAGCGCCGCCGGCACCCGCACCGAAGCGTCGAGGCGCACCATCAGGTCTGCGCGCTCCAGCAGAGTGGGCACCAGCGGATCCTGGGCCGCACGGGCCACCACCGCGGTGCCGGCCGCCAGCTCGGGCAGGCTGTGCTCGGCGTCGGCGGGGCTCTGTGCCAGCACCGACAGCGATGCCGCACCCATGCTCGACAGTTCGCGTGCCACACCGCGCGCCGTGGCGCCGCCTCCGAGCAGCACGACGTCGGCGTCGCGGGCGTCCCAGCGTGCCGCCTCCAGCAGGCTTCCGACGGCGCGCCCCAGGTTGTACTCGGCGATCATGCCGCCCGGAGTGACGGTGACGGTGTCGGCGCCACCGATCTCCTCGGCATCCAGGGAGCAACGATCGGCGTAGCGCAACGCGTCGGCCTGGGCGCTGGGGTCGAGCACCAGCACGCCCGCGAAGTCGAGGCGGGCGAGCGCTCTGAGGAGCTCGCTCATGTCGCCGGCGGGCACCGGATGGAGCAGGAAACGGGCCTGGGCGTCACGGAACGTGCGCAGGGCATGGCGAACGTCCGCATCGGCGCTGACGACGGCGACGAGGTGCATGGCGCCCAGGATACCGTGTGCGCCGCTCGCGCCCCCGCCCGGGTCGCCGCGAGCCCGTCTGTCACGCGCAACGTCGCGAGGAGCCTGTGCTACAGTGGCGCATGGCGAGCGTGCGACCTGCCCGGATGACCCATGTCGGTGCCTGCGCCTCTTCGCGCCGAACGCGCCGAACGTCGGGTGGATGCCCGTAGGTCCCAGGTCCTCGCCCTGTAGATCCCCAGCCCACATCTCTGAGGTGCAGCATGCATGTTGTTCTTCCCGACGGTAAGCGCTTGGAGCTGCCGGCGCACGCCACCGGCGCCGACGTTTCGCAGGCCATAGGCCCCGGACTGGCCAAGGCCGCGCTCGGGGTCGTGGTCGACGGCCGGCTCACCGACCTGATGAGCGAGGTCCCCGATGGGGCCTACGTTGCCGTTCTGACCCGCAAGGACGCTGCGGTCGTCGACCTGATGCGCCACACCCTGGCCCACGTCATGGCGCAGGCCGTGACCGAGTACTTCTCGCAACAGGGCGCCGAGCCCGGCAGCGTGCGCATGGGCGTCGGTCCGGTCATCGAGGACGGCTTCTACTACGACTTCGATCTGCCGCGCACGCTCACCCCCGACGACCTCGAGGCGATCGAGGCGATCATGCGCCGGATCCTCGCCGACGACCTTCGGCTGCGCAAGTACGCGCTGCCGCGCAGCGAGGCGTTGGAGCGCTTCCGGCGGCGCGGCGATCCGTACAAGGTCGAGCTCATCGAGGACCTGCCCGAGGACGAGCCCATCACCTTCTACGAACAGGGGGGCGAGGAGGGCTTCACCGATCTGTGTCGCGGCCCGCACGTGCCGCGAACCGGCGCCATCGCCCCGCACTTCAAGCTCATGAGCGTGGCGGGGGCGTACTGGCGCGGCGACGAGCGGCGCCCCATGCTTCAGCGCATCTACGGGGTGGCGTTCCAGACCGCCGATGAGCTCAAGCACCATCTGTGGCTACTCGAAGAGGCGAAGAAGCGCGACCACCGCAAGCTCGGACGTGAGCTCGGTCTGTTCACCTTCAGCGAGGACATCGGTGCCGGCCTGCCGATCTTCTTCCCGCGCGGCGAGGTCGTGCGCTTCGAGATGGAGCGCTACGTGCGCGAGCTGCAGACCCGCTACGGTTACCAGCACGTATGGACCGGGCACATGGTTCGCGAGTCGTTATACGCCCGCTCCGGGCACCTCGAGAACTACGCCGACGTGATGTACCCCGTCATGGAGGACGACGAGGTCCGCATGCGGCTGAAGCCCATGAACTGCCCCAGCCACATGACGCTGTTCAACGCCGGCCACCACAGCTACCGAGAGCTGCCGCTGCGCTACGCGGAGTTCGCCACCCTGTACCGCTACGAGAAATCGGGCCAGCTCTCCGGTCTGACGCGCGTGCGCAGCCTCACCCAGGACGACTGCCACATCTTCTGCACCGAGGAACAGGTGCAGGAGGAGTTCGCGCTGGCGTTGCGACTGATCCGCGAGGTGCTGTCGACCTACCGCATGACCGATTACCGGGTCCAGCTCAGCCTCCGCGGAGAGGAGGGCAAGTACGTCGACGATGACGAGAAGTGGGTCAAGGCCACCGCGGCGCTGCGCCGTGCCCTCGACGCCGAGAACGTACCTTACGAGGAGGCCACCGGCGAGGCTGCGTTCTACGGCCCCAAGGCCGACTTCATGGCCAAGGACGCCCTGGGCCGGGAGTGGCAGCTCTCCACCATCCAGGTCGACTTCATCCAGCCGGCCCGGCTGGAGTGCAGCTACATCGGCGAGGACGGCGACAGGCACACCCCGGTGGTGCTCCACCGCGCCGTGACCGGTTCCACCGAGCGCTTCATGGGGGTGATGCTCGAGCATTTCGCCGGCGACCTGCCGCTGTGGCTGGCGCCGGAACACGTGCGCCTGGTGCCCATCGCGGATCGTCACCTGGCGTACGCCGAAGGCATCCGGCAGCGCCTTCTCGACGGCGGATTGCGGGCCGAGGTCGACGACCGGGGCGAGCGCATGAACGCCAAGGTGCGCGACGCGGAGCTGCTCAAGATCCCCTACATCGTCATCGTCGGCGACAAGGAAGCCGACGCGGGTGCGGTCTCGTTCCGTAGCCGCAAGGAGGGCAACCGTAACGGGGTCCCGCTCGACGCCTTCGTCGCGCACCTGGACGCGGCGGTGCGTTCGCGGGAAGCCGAGGTGGACCCGCTCGCAGGCGACGCGGCCTAGCACGCGCATGGGCCGCCGACGCGTCCCGTCGGCGGCCCATGCGCGTGCCCAGGGTCACTCCCGCACGTAGATGGTGACGTGCTCCATGACGTCGGGCCGGGCGCCGCCGGGACGTCCCGGGTCGATCCGGGTCAGGGCGTCGAGGACCTCCTCGCCCTCCAGCACGCGACCGAACACGGCGTGGCGGCCGTCGAGCCAGGGCGTGGCGTCGAAGGTGATGAAGAACTGCGAGCCGTTGGTTCCGGGGCCGGCGTTGGCCATCGACAGCACGCCCTTGCCGTCATGGCTCAGACCGGGCCCGAACTCGTCGTCGAAGGTGTAGCCGGGGCCGCCGCGGCCGCTGCCGGTGGGGTCCCCGGTCTGCGCCATGAAGCCGTCGAGCACGCGGTGGAACACGACCCCGTCGTAGAAGCGGTGCAACGCCAGGTACACGAAGTTGTTCACGGTGGTGGGGGCGCCGTCCTGGAAGAGGTCCAGCACCAAGCCCCCCTTGCTGGTGGCGATGTAGGCGCGGTAGTCCGCGCCGGGGGACAGGACCGGCTCGGGGCCGGCGAAGTGCGTGATCCGCTCCGCACCGTGGGGTTCGAGCGGAACGTATCCGTTCAGGGCCTGGGACGGGTTCTCCATACGAATCCTTTCCGTGCCCTCCCGGTCGAGTGCGCCGTCGGCGCGCCGCCTAGGAGGTGGGTTTGACCGCGATCACGACACGCTCGAGCGTGTCGGGTCGTGGGAAGAAGGCGACCGCTGGCTTGCCGGAGGCGCTACCGACGACGGCGCGGTAGCCCTCCACGGTGAACGACTGTCCGCTGACAGGGGCGACCCCGAGCGCCCGGGTGAGCGCGTCCCCGACGGTTCGGGAGCGGGGACCGGTCAGCGTCACCCCCTTCGATTCCAACTGGGCCAGCGTGTCTCCGAGTCCGGCGACCGCCTCCGGATTCTGGGGGTCGATGCGTTGCAGCTTGGCCAGGACATCGCTGCCCGCGGTCACCCGACCGAAGATGCTGTAGTGACCGTCGAGCCAGGGCGTCGGCGCGAAGGTGATGAAGAACTGCGAGCCGTTGGTGTTGGGACCCGCGTTCGCCATGGCGACCACGCCGCGTGAGTCGAAATGCAGGCGCGGGGAGATCTCGTCGGGGATGGTGTAGCCCGGGCCGCCCGTGCCGGTACCGGTGGGGTCGCCGGTCTGCGCCATGAAGCCGTTGAGCACGCGGTGGAAGGGCACGCCGTTGTAGAAGCGGTTCAGCGCCAGGAACACGAAGTTGTCGACGGTCTTGGGGGCGTCCTGCGTGAGCAGGTCGATGGTGATGGGCCCCTTGCTGGTGACGAGCACGGCCGCGTACGCCATACCGGGTTGCAGCACCTGCTGGGGCTTGTCGAACACCAGCCGCCGTTTGGCGCCCAGATAGGGAACGGCGCTGTAGCCGGCGGGGAGGGTCACGGCGTCGGTCGCGGCAGCAGAGGCTCCAGTCGTGGTAGCCCCGCCCGTGGAAGACCCACTCGTAGGCCCTGTGGTGGCGGGAGCTGTGGTCGCGCCAGCCGCACCGGTGCCGGGCTCCGCCGCGGAGCCGGCCTGCGGCGCCGTCCGCGTCGCGGACGGGGCGGTACCCTGAGGCGCCGCGGCCGGCCTGTGGCGTGCCAGCCAGAAGCCGGTGAACATCAGCACCACGATGATCAACACCAACGCGAGGATCCGGGTCATCGCGCCACGATCCGGTCAGCCGCCCCGCGGCGCATCGGCATCGCCGTCGAGCCGTCGGGCCTCGTCGATGAGACGCTGCACCGCCAGTCCGTCGTCGATGGTGGCGGCGTCGGCGAGCGCGTCGTCCTCGCCCTCGATCAGCGCCCGACGCAACGCGTCGGCGAACAGCACGCTGCCCGCAGCGAAGCCAGACGCCCGGAAGCGGTTGGGCACGATGGCTGGGAGCTGGGTCCGGTACTCCTTGAAGGGTCCGCCGCGCTTGCCGAGGTAGAGCTTCAACGAGCGATCGATGACCAGGCTGCCTTCGGTGCCGCGCACGGTGAACAGGTCGATGGCATCGTCGAGCGCCGCGCCGTGGAGCAGCACCGTGCCCACGACCTCGCCCGTCCGGAAGGTGAGCGAGGCGATGTCGTCGGATGTCACCACGCGCTGCTCGCCCTCATCGTCGAGTCGAGTGGGGTAGACGCGTCCGAGCGTCGCCCCGTGCAGGTCGATCTCGCTGCCGAGCAGCCAGCGCACCGAATCGAGGACGTGGCTTCCCAACGCGCTCAAGATGCCACCACCCTGCGCGGCGTCCGACCACCAGCTCCAGGACTGCGTAGGATCGACCCGCATCCCTCCGGCGACGCGCGCGGTCACGGTGAGGACCCGCCCGATCGCACCGGAGTCGATCAGTTCCTTCGCCTTGCGGCGCGCCGGCGTGAAGCGCAGCTCGTGATCGACCAGGGCCCGCACGCCGGGGGCGGCGCGCGCGGCCGCGGCGATGGCCTCGGCCTCGGCGGCATCGAGTGCCAGCGGCTTCTCGCACAGCAGGTGACGACCCGCTTCCAACACCGCCACCGCCTGCTCGCGGTGGAGGGCGGGCGGCGACGTCACCGCTACCAGGTCCAGCTCGAGCTCGAGCAGGTCGCGCCACGATCCGGTCGCGGTCTCGATGCCGTGCCGCGACGCCACGGCGCGCGCCCTGTGCCGGTCGCGACTCGCCACGCCGACCACGTCGACGCCGCCGGCCTGAAGGGCGGGGATCAGGACGCGGTCGGCCCAACCCGTTCCGATCACACCCGCGCGCACCGTGCGCTCGAACGACGAAGGCTGCCTGACGGTCATGATGCGCTCTCCCACCGCTGCATAGGTCCCAAGTCTACCCGCTCGTCGGCGTGCCGCCCAGCGTCGGACCAACGTGCGGCACGAGCCCCATGCTGTAAGAGCGCCGTAAGAACCACGTAAGGGCGCTGTGAGAAGTCTGAGGGTAGCCTCGCCCCATGCACTTCAACGAACTCCTGCACCAGATGGTCGAGCGCGGTGCATCCGACATCCACCTCCACGTGGGGATGCCGGCGCTCGCCCGGCTCCACGGCAAGCTCGAGCCGGTCAGTGAAGCGACGATCCCGCCGCGGTTCACCGAAGCCCTGGTCGACCTGATGTGCGACGAGGGCCAGAAGGCCGCCTTCAAGAGTCGCCACCAGGTGGACCTCGCCTACAGCGTGGCGGGGCTGGCGCGCTTCCGCGTCAACCTTTTCCGCCAGCGCGGCTCGGTGAGTGCCGTGCTGCGCATCATCACCTCGGACGAGGCCGCGCTGCAGGTGGTGAACCTGTCGCAGGAGACGATCGAGTTCTTCCGCGACCAGGAGAAGGGGCTGGTGCTGGTCACCGGTGCCACCGGCAGCGGCAAGTCCACCACCCTGGCGCGCATCGTCGACGAGATCAATCGAGTGCACGCGAAGATGATCGTCACCGTCGAGGACCCCATCGAGTATCTGCACAAGTCCAAGCGCTCCGCCGTGGTCCAGCGTGAGCTGGGGGTCGACGCGCGCTCGTTCTCGGAGGCGCTGATCGCCGCCATGCGGCAGGACCCCGACATCATCATGATCGGCGAGATCCGCGACCACGCCACCGCGGCCGCCGCGCTGAGCGCGGCCCAGACCGGACACCTGGTGTTCAGCACGCTCCACACCCAGGACTCGGTGCGCACCATCAACCGCATGATCGAGCTGTTCCCGCCCCACGAGCGCTCGACCGCGCGCATCCTGTTCGCGGAATCGTTGGTGGGGATCGTGTCGCAACGCCTGCTGCCGCGTCGCGACGGCCGCGGCCGGGTGGCCGCCATGGAGATCCTCAAGGGCACCTTGCGCATCAAGGACCTGGTGCGCGACGAGGAACGCACCGGCGAGCTGTACGACGCGCTCAGGGATGCCAGACTCGACGGTATGCAGCTGTTCGACGATCATCTGGCCGAGCTCTATGCCGGCGGCGCCATCAGCTACGAGACCGGCATGGCGGCGGCGACCAGCGCCCAGGCGTTCAAGATGGCGGCCACCCAGGTCGACGTGCAACGCCCGGCCGTCGGCGTCTGAGCCCGGCTTCGGCGCGGCCCGCCGCTCAGAACGGCACCTCAGGTGGTGGCGGCGGCGCCGGCCGGAAGCCGCCGTTCTGAGGACGGCTCTCCAGCAGCGCACGGCGATCCAAGGTGACCGAGGTGCGCAGCCAGGGGCACGAGCCCTGCAACTCTCGCAACCGCTCGACGTCCACGCGCACGCCGGCGGTGGCGTAGCTGGCCGCTCCCTGAGGTCCCAGCACCTCGAGGTGCACCGGCGTACGACCGCTGAACTCGTCCAGGAGCGAGCGCAGCTCGAGCAGGTGGTGGCGGCCGACCTCGGCGAGGTCGAAGTGGAGCACCGCGACCTCGGGTGAGCCTTCCCGCGCATCCCAACGGATGAGGCGATCGGCGACCAGCCGGACGCCCTCGCCGTCCTCCGACAGCTCGGCCACCACCACGGCGGGAGCGTCCTCGGCCAGCATCTGGGCCATCGCCTCGTAGCTGCGGCCGAACGCCACCAGCTCGCGCACGCCGGACTCGTCGGCCAACTCGAAGCGCGCCATCATGGTGCCCTTGCGCGTGGGGCGCTTCACGACGTTCTGGAGGATCCCGGCCAGGACCACCCGCACGCGCCCGCCGGGACGATCCGGCGGGTTCGCCTGGAAGTACCCCTCGATGCCGTCGATCTCGCAGCTGGCGGACTCGGCCAGACCGGGATAGGAGTTCATGGGATGGGCACTGATGTAGAGCCCCAGCGCCTCCTTCTCGAAACGCAACAGTTCGAGCTCCGAGAGGAGCTCGCCCTCGTCGAGGGTGGGCGGCTTGATCTCCTCGGCGCCGAACAGACTCCCCTGACCCTGTTCCGCCTGCTCGCGCTGCGCCGCCCCCCACTTGAGCGCGGTCTCGAGGTTCCTCAACAGCACGTGACGATCCCCCAGCTGGTCGAACGCCCCCGCCTTGACCAGGTGCTCCACGGCGCGCTTGTTGACCAGCGTGGTGTCCACGCGACGGCAGAAGTCGAACAGGTCACCGAAGGGGCCGCCCTGCCTGCGCTCGTCCAGGATGTGGTCGACGGCGTTGTCCCCGAGGTTCTTGATGCCGTAGAGCCCGAAGCGCACCAGCGCGCCCACCGGTGTGAACTCGGCGTTGGACTCGTTGACGTCCGGCGGGAGCACGTCGATCCCCATGTGGCGCGCGTCGGCGACGTACTGTGCGACCTTGTCGGAGTTGGCGCGCTCGACCGTGAGCAGCGCGGCGGCGAAGGCCACCGGGTAATGCGCCTTCAGGTAGGCGGTCTGGTAGGAGAGCACGCCGTAGGCCGCCGAGTGGGACTTGTTGAAGCCGTAGTTCGCGAACTTCTCCAGCAGATCGAAGATACGGTTCGCTTCCGGCGATCCGATGCCGTTCCCGGCAGCGCCAGCCTCGAAGATCTTGCGCTGCTTCTCCATCTCGGAGACCTTCTTCTTGCCCATGGCCCGCCGCAGCAGGTCCGCCTCACCCAGCGAGTAGCCGGCGACGGCCTGGGCGATCTGCATGATCTGCTCCTGGTAGACGGGGATGCCGTAGGTCTCGGCGAGGATGGGGGAGAGAAGGGCCTGCGAAGCCGGGAAGTCGCTGTAGTCGATCGCCTCCACACCGTGATGGCGGCGGATGTAGGTGGGGATGTTCTCCATCGGCCCGGGGCGATAGAGCGCCGCGACCGCGATCAGGTCCTGGATGCGACGCGGCTTGAGCTTCTTGAGGGTGTCGACCATGCCCGGCGACTCGAACTGGAACACGCCCGCAGCCTCGCCGCGCGACAGCAGCTCGAAGGTGGCGGCATCCGCCTGATCGAACGTGTCGGGGTCGAGGTCGACGCCGTGTGCGTCGCGCACGATCTTCACGGCGGCCTCGATGAACGACAGCGTGCGCAGGCCGAGGAAGTCCATCTTGATGAAGCCGAGGTCCTCGACCGATCCCATGTCGTACTGACAGACGACCGGACCGTCGCCGGCGCGGAACACCGGGGCGAGCTCCTGGACCGGGCTCCTGGAGATGATCACGCCGGCGGCGTGCACCGAGGCGTGCCGGGTCAGCCCCTCGAGCGTCTGCGCGACGTCGACGTAGTCGTGCGCGCCGGCCTGGTACAGCTCCCGGAACTCCGGGACCTCCTCCTTGGCCCGTTCGATGGAGACGCTCCGCCCGTACACCACCGGCACCAGCTTGGAGATGCGGTCGGCGTCGGCGAAGGGCGCCTCCATCACGCGGGCCGCGTCCTTGATGGCGGCGCGCGAGGCCATCGTCCCGAAGGTGGCGATGTGGGCCACCTTGTCGTCGCCGTACTTCTCGCGCACGTAGTCGATCACCTCGCCGCGCCGCACGTCGGAGAAGTCGATGTCGAAGTCCGGCATGGAGATGCGTTCGGGGTTGAGGAAGCGCTCGAACAACAGCCCGAACGCCAGCGGATCGATGTTGGTGATACGCAGGGCGTACGCGACGATCGAGCCGGCACCGGAGCCGCGGCCGGGGCCAACGGCGATGCCGTGGTCCTTGGCCCAGTTGATGAAGTCGGCGACGATCAGGAAGTAATCGGGGAAGCCCATCGCGATGATGACCCCGAGCTCGTACTCGGCGCGCAGCAGCACGGCCGTGGCGTGGTCGTCCCGACCCTCCGCGAAGGCCTCGAGGTGCGGATAGTCGTAGCGGTCGTACGCCTCGTCGTCGCGCCGGGTTCTGCGGCCGCGTTCACCTTCCTCGGCGAGCGCCAGCAGCACGGCGTCGAAGTCCAGGCCATCGACCGCCTCGTGTGCGCGCGCCCGCGAGAGATAGGCGCGGAACAGGGCCTCGTCGACCTCCTGCGGATAACGGTGCATGAGCCCGCGGTAGCAATCGAAGCGCAACTGCTCGGCCAACGTGCGCCCTTCGGGCAGCGGAAGCTCCGGCATCTGGTAGACGCGCTTGTCACCGATGGGGAGCTCGACGTTGCACATCTCGGCGATGGTGAGGCTGTTGGTCAGCGCGCCGGGATACTCGCTGTCGGGCAGCGCGACCGCCATCTCCCCGGGCGTCTTGACGTAGAACTCGTCGCAGGGGAAGCGGAACCGGTTCGGGTCGGAGAGCACCGTCTTGGTCTGGATCGACAGCAGCGCCTCGTGAGCGCGGGCATCCTCCTTGCGCACGTAGTGGCCGTCGTTCGTCGCCACCATGCCGAGGCCGTAGCGGTCCGCGAAATCCTTCAGCACGGGGTTGAGCCGGGCCTGCTCGGCGAGGCCGTGGTTCTGCAACTCGATGAAGAAGTCGTCGCCGTAGATGTCCAGGTAGGCCTGCAGCAGTCGCTCGCCCTCGTCGATGCCGATGTCGAGCACCGCCCGCGGGATCTGGGCGCCGAGGCACCCCGAGAGCGCGATGATGCCCTCGCTGTGCTCGGACAGCAGCTCGTGATCGACGCGCGGCTTCATGTAGAAGCCCTCGAGGTAGGCACGGCTGGAGAGCTTGCAGAGGTTCTGGTAGCCGGTGTAGTCCTTGGCGAGCAGAGTCAGGTGGAAGTAGCCGCCGTCGAGCGTGCTGGACACGCGCCGCTTCTCGAAGCGCGAGCCGCTGGTGACGTAGGCCTCGAGGCCGAGGATGGGTTTGACGCCCTCCGCCTGTGCCGCCTTGTAGAACTCCACCGCACCGTGCATGTTGCCGTGGTCGGTCATGGCGACCGCCGGATCGTCGGGGGAGACCGTGCGCACCCAGCGCATCAGGTCCTTGATGCGCGCAGCTCCATCCAGGAGGCTGTAGGCGGTGTGCTGGTGGAGATGGGCGAAGCCGGGGGTCGTCTCGCTCGACATGCCCCATGCTAACGCGCTCCACCCCGGGGACCGCAGCGCTCCACGGCGGCCCGACCCCGCGCCCGCCGCCCCCCCCGCCCGCTCCCTCCGGGCGCCGGCGAAATCCCCGCGAGCGCGTTGACAACGGAAAATCGGCCATGCTACGCTTTTCTAGCTCTGCGGGTGGGCCAGGCG
>Ga0315556_1001649_pt1 | contig 13277 bp, 11 predicted proteins | sample SalMarSW160310MG_FD_202112 | JGI IMG/M metagenome (GOLD analysis project Ga0315556, IMG submission 202112) | Salt marsh sediment microbial communities from the Plum Island Ecosystem LTER, Massachusetts, United States - Salt Marsh Sediment SW1603-10 ...
CTGGGAGTTCGAGCCGAACACCAGGTCGACCCGCGTGCCGGTCCACCTGACCTTGCCGGTCTTGCGGTCGCGCCCCTCGAACACGTCCTGCGCGTCCGAGGCCGGCTTCCACTCCGTGCGCATGTCGAGCAGGTTGACGAAGAAGTCGTTGGAGAGCGTCTCCGGCTTCGTGGTGAAGACCCCGTGCTTCGCGCCGCCGACGTTGGCCCCCAGCATGCGCAGGCCGCCGACCAGCACCGTCATCTCGGGCGCCGTGAGCGTCAGCAGCTGCGCGCGGTCGATGAGCAGCTGCTCGGCGGCGACCGGGAAGTTGCCGCCCAGGTAGTTGCGGAATCCGTCGGCGAGCGGCTCGAGCACCTCGAACGACTCGACGTCCGTCTGGTCCTGCCGCGCGTCCATGCGTCCGGGCTTGAACGGCAGCTTCACGGCGACGCCGGCCTTCTTCGCCGCCTGCTCGACGCCCGCGCAGCCCGCGAGCACGATCAGGTCGGCGAGCGACACCTTCTTGCCGCCCTTCGCCTTCTTGTTGAACGCTGTCTGAATGCCCTCGAGGACTTTCAGCACCTTGGCGAGCTTCGCCGGCTGGTTCACCGCCCAGTCCTTCTGCGGGGCGAGGCGGATGCGCGCCCCGTTTGCGCCGCCGCGCTTGTCGGAGCCGCGGAAGGTGGAGGCCGACGCCCAGGCCGTCGATACGAGCTGCGACACCGAGAGCTTCGAGGCGAGGATCGTCTTCTTCAGGTCGGCGATTTCCTTCTCGCCGATCAGCTTGTGGTCGAGCGCGGGGATCGGGTCCTGCCAGATCAGCGCTTCCTTGGGCACTTCCGGCCCCAGGTAGCGGGCGCGCGGGCCCATGTCGCGGTGCGTCAGCTTGTACCAGGCGCGCGCGAAGGCGTCGGCGAAGGCCTGCGGGTCCTCGTAGAACCGGCGCGAGATCTTGCCGAACTCCGGATCGAAGCGCAGCGTCAGGTCCGTGGTCAGCATGGTCGGCTTGTTGAACTTGCCCGGAATGTGCGCGTCGGGAATGATCGCCGGCGCGTTCTTCGCCACCCATTGCTTGGCGCCCGCGGGCGACTTGGTCAGCTCCCATTCATACTTGAACAGGATCTCGAAGAAGCTGTTGCTCCAGAGCGCCGGAGTCTTCGTCCAGGTCACCTCGAGGCCGCTCGAGATCGTGTCGGCGCCGTGTCCCGAGCCGTAGTCGCTCGTCCAGCCCAGGCCCTGTGCTTCCAGCGGCGCGCCTTCCGGATCCGGGCCCTTGTGCGATTCCGGGGCGGCGCCGTGGCACTTGCCGAAGGTGTGGCCGCCCGCAATCAGCGCGACGGTCTCCTCGTCGTTCATCGCCATGCGGCCGAACGTGGCGCGGATGTCCTTGGCGGCGGCCATGTAGTCGCCGCTCGCGTTCGGGCCTTCCGGATTGACGTAGATGAGGCCCATGTGGGTGGCGCCGAACGGCCCCAGGTCGCGATCGCCGCTGAAGCGCTTGTCGGCGCCGAGCCAAGCGATCTCCTCGCCCCAGTTCACGTCCTCGTCCGGCTCCCAGACATCGGCGCGGCCGCCGCCGAAGCCGAAGGTCCTGAAGCCCATCGACTCCAGCGCGACGTTCCCGGCGAGAATGATGAGGTCGGCCCAAGAGATCTTCCGGCCGTATTTCTGCTTGATCGGCCACAAGAGGCGCCGCGCCTTGTCGAGGTTGACGTTGTCGGGCCAGCTGTCCAGCGGTGCGAAGCGCTGCTGGCCGCGGCCGCCGCCGCCGCGGCCGTCGGTGACGCGGTAGGTACCGGCACTGTGCCAGGCCATGCGGATGAAGAACGGGCCATAGTGGCCGAAGTCCGCCGGCCACCAGTCCTGCGAGTCGGTCATCAGCTTCACCAGGTCCCGCTTCAGCGCCTTGAAGTCGAGGCTCTTGAATTCCTTGGCGTAATCGAAGCCCTTGCCCATCGGGTCGGACTTTGCCGAATGCTGGTGCAGCAGCTCCAGGCGCAGCTGGTTCGGCCACCATTCGCGGTTGGTCCGGCCGACGCCGGCGATGTGGGTGTACGGGCACTTGCCCGCGCTCATGTCAACCTTCGTGTCCATGTGTTCTCTCCACGCAAGTGATGGGGACCGGCTGCCAAGCATTGGAGCGCGCGCCAACGGATTTTTGAAATCGTTTAATTCATACGCCTCGATAGACGAAGGCTATTGCCATCGCCTGGGATAAGCTTGCATGCTGGTCACATTTGCGAGCGCGCGCCTTGTGTTCAATCAACCTCGGCGCGCGGGCTGCGCCGGAGGCAGCCGGTTGATTGACCCGCCTCAAAACCTGACGGCTAGCTCATCAGCGCCTTGTAGCGGATGCGGTGCGGCTTGTCGGCGTCCTCGCCGGCGCGCTTGCGCCAATCGGCGACGTAGTCGGTGAAGCCGCCCTCGAACCACGCCGTGCGGCTGTCGCCCTCGAAGGCGAGGATGTGGGTCGCGACGCGGTCGAGGAACCAGCGGTCGTGCGAGATCACGACCGCGCAGCCGGGGAAGTCGAGCAGCGCGAGCTCGAGCGCGCGCAGGGTCTCGACGTCGAGGTCGTTGGTCGGCTCGTCGAGCAGGAGCAGATTACCGCCGCTCCTGAGAACTTTCGCCAGGTGCACGCGGTTGCGCTCGCCGCCCGAAAGGTCGCCGACGCGCTTCTGCTGGTCGGCGCCGCGGAAGTTGAAGCGCGCCACGTAGCCGCGGCTGGGGGTCGAGTAGGCTCCGACCTGGATCACGTCCGAGCCGTCGGAGATCTCCTCCCACACCGTCTTGTCCGGGTCGAGGCTGTCGCGGCTCTGGTCGACGTAGGCGAGCTTGACCGTCTCGCCCACGCGCAGCGTGCCGGCGTCGGGCTTCTCCGTCCCGACCAGCATGCGGAACAGCGTCGTCTTGCCCGCGCCGTTGGGGCCGATCACGCCGACGATGCCGCCGCGCGGCAGGCGGAACGACATGTCCTCGAACAGCAGCTTGTCGCCGAAGGATTTCTTCAGGCCCTCGGCCTCGACCACCAGGTCGCCCAGGTGCGGCCCCGGCGGGATGTAGATCTCGTTGGTCTCGTTGCGCTTCTGGAACTCCTGCGAGGCGAGCTCGTCGAAGCGCGCCAGGCGCGCCTTGGACTTCGCCTGGCGCGCCTTCGGGTTGGAGCGCACCCACTCGAGCTCTTCCTTCATGGTCTTGATGCGCGCCGCCTCCTGCTTGGCCTCGATCTCGAGCCGCTGCTCCTTCTGCTCCAGCCACGACGAGTAGTTGCCTTCCCAGGGAATGCCGTAGCCGCGGTCGAGCTCGAGAATCCAGCCGGCGACGTTGTCGAGGAAGTAGCGGTCGTGGGTCACCGCGACCACCGTGCCCGGGAAACGCTCGAGGTACTGCTCGAGCCACTGCACCGAGAGCGCGTCGAGGTGGTTGGTGGGCTCGTCGAGAAGCAGCATGTCGGGCTCCGACAGCAGCAGCCGGCACAGGGCGACGCGCCGGCGCTCGCCGCCCGAGAGCTTGCTCACGTCCGCGTCCCAGGAGGGCAGGCGCAGCGCGTCGGCCGCCACTTCGAGCGTGCGCCCGATCTCCCAGCCGTTCGCGGCGTCGATCTTCGCCTGCAGCTCGCCCTGCTCCTCCAGCAGCCGGTTCATCTCGTCGTCTTCCATCGGTTCGGCGAAGCGGTCGCTGATCGCGTTGAAACGGTCGACCAGCGCGATCGTCTCGCCCAGGCCTTCCTCGACGTTGCCCCGCACGTCCTTGTCCGGGTCGAGATGCGGCTCCTGCGGCAGGAAGCCCACGCGCAGGTTCGGCATCGGGATCGCCTCGCCCTCGATGTCCCTGTCCTCGCCCGCCATGATGCGCAGCAGGCTCGATTTCCCCGCGCCGTTCAGCCCCAGCACGCCGATTTTCGCGCCGGGAAAGAAATTGAGCGAGATGTTCTTCAGGATGACGCGCTGCGGCGGCACGATCTTGCCGACCCTGCGCATGGTGTAGACGTATTGGGCCATCGGCCGATTCTAAAGGATGGACACGCCGACCACGGGTCAGCCGTCCGGTGCTGCCGGCACGACGATCACGGGCCCTTCGGCGAACTCGATGACGTGCATGGCCAGGCTCCCCAGCATCGGAGAGCCCGGCCCCGCCCGGCCGGTCCGCCCGATCAGGATGAAGTCGGGGCCCCATCGGTGCGCATCCTTCATGAGCTCGCCGAGGGGGTCCCCGGCTCGCATTTCGGTCTCGATCGGGATTCCCCGTTCAGCGGCCAGCGCTCCGATCCGGTCCAGCATCGCGCGCGCGCCCCGCTCCATCCGCTCGTTCTCGACCACGGAGACGGCCCGCAGCGTGCCGCCGTGCTCCTGCGCCATCACAAGCGCGAGCCGCGCGGCGGCGAGCGCCCCGGCAGAGCTGTCGACGCAGACGAACAGCCTGAATCCGCTCATGTTCGCCGCTCCGCCCGCTCGGCGATCCATTTCGAGCGCACCATCTCCTCGCGCTCCTCCTCGGCCAATCGAAGCTCCACGTCGTGCAGCGTCTCCCGCAAGAGCGGGATCCAGCGGTTGTCCAGCCCGCGCAGCCGGCGCCGGGTCAGCCTGAGCTCGCTCTCGAGCAGCTCCAGGGCGCGCGTCGCGGCGGCGCGGTCCAGCGCGAGCTTCACCGCGCGCGCGTAGGCTTGCGCGGCGAAGGTCAGCGCGGCGCTGCGCGCTACGCTGCCGACCGCGCCGGTCCCGGGAGTCTCGAGCGACACCTCGGCGGGATACGTCACGCCCATGAGGCTGCGCCAGCGGATATGCGCTTCGGCAGGCCCCTCGACCTGGCTTTGCGCCAGCCCGATCTGAAGACTTCCGCCGATGACGGTTGCCCTCAGAAACCAGAGATCGGCCTGGCGCAGGGCGTCGTTCCAGACCCGTTCGGTCTCCTCCGCATGGTGTCGAGCCCGGCGTTGCTCGCGGTTCAGCGCCTGGATCTTCTGCTCGAGTACCTTGACCGCGCGGCTCGCCACCTCGAGGCGAGCTCTGAGCCAGAGGCGCGCCATGCGTCCCGCCGGCAGGTTCCTCACGCTTCTTCCCCCTCTTCGTCGGGCGCCGAGTCCTCCTCGGCGGCCGCGGACCCTTGCTCGCGTTCCGCGTAATGCGCATCGAGCTGCGCCTTGCTCACCATGCTGAGCTCGCGCCTGGGCAGCACCGAGAGCACGCGCCAGGCGAGATCCAGCGTCTCGTCGAGCGAACGGCTCTGCTCGCGCGACTGGGACAGGAACTCGCGCTCGAAGGCGCGCAGGAACTTCAGATAGAGCCGGTCGGTTCCGGACAGCGCTTCCTCGCCGAGGAGCTCGGAGAGCTCGCCGGCGTTTCGGGCCCGGTCGAGCGCAGCCTGCACCTGCGCGGCCACGTCGAGATGGTCGTCGCGGGACCGTCCCGGTCCCGCGCCCCGGCGCATGAGACGGGACAGGGACGTCAGCGGATCGAAGGGCGGATAGACGTCGCGCGCGGCCACGTCGGACGACAGCACGAGCTGCCCTTCGGTGATGTAGCCGGTCAGGTCGGGTACCGGGTGCGTGATGTCGCCGGCGGGCATGGTGAGCACCGGCACCAGGGTCACGGAGCCCTTGCGCCCCTGGATCCGGCCGCAGCGCTCGTAGAGCGAGGCCAGATCGCTGTACAGGTAGCCGGGATAGCCGCGCCGCGCGGGAACCTCGCCGCGCGAAGCCGCCAGCTCGCGCAACGCCTCGCAGTAGTTGGTCATGTCGCACAGCACCACCAGCACGTGGAAGTCGCGCTCGAACGCGAGGTGTTCGGCGATCGTCAGAGCGATACGCGGCGTAAGGATCCGCTCGATGATGGGATCGGAAGCGGTGTTGGCGACCAGGCAAAGCTCGCCCGCCTCGGCGCGCTCTTCGAGGCCGTCGCGGACCTGCATGACATCGGAGTTCGTGATGCCCAAAGCGGCGAATACCACCCGGAACGGCTCGTCGCCGGCGTGAGCCTGGGCGGCGAGCTGTATTGCCAAGTCCAGATGAGACAGGCCCCCGATCGAAAAGATGGGCAGCTTCTGGCCCCGCACCAGCGTCGCCAGCCCGTCCACTGCCGATATCCCCGTGATGATCGCTTTGGTCGGCGTGGCGCGCGAGCGGGGATTGACGGGCTGGCCGGACACCTCCCGCCGCTCGGCACCGACGATCCGCGGCCCGCCGTCGATCGGATCTCCGCGGCCGTTGGTCATGCGGCCCAGCCATCCTTCGCCGACCGCGATCGTGACGGGACGGCCTTCGAACGCCACGCGCGCGTTGTCGCGGCCGATCCCCTCGGTGCCTTCGTAGACCTGGACGATGGCGAGGTCGCGATCGACCTCCTGGACCACGCCGTGCCGCACCTCGCCCGAGTCGAGACGCACCCGCGTCTCCTCGTCCCAGCCCACGCCCTGGATGCCTTCGACGAAGACCAGCGGCCCCTGGATTCTTGTAACCGCCCGATACTCGACCGGAGCCCGCCTCATCCCGCCTTCTCCAGCTGCCCCAGGATTGCGTCGCGAGCCTCTTCGATGGGCGACGGATCGTCGGGGCCGGCCTCCTCCCGCGCCCGCAGCATCGGAGAGAAGTCGATCTCCTCGATCATGGAAACGGGCACTCCCTGGTCGACGAGCTCGCGGATGCGGTCGTAGACGGCCAGCACCGCCTCGAGCAGCGCCTTGTTTTTCTCGGTGCTCGAGTACGCGTCATTGTCGTTCAGGGCGTTTTGCTGCAGGATGCCTTCCCTGATCAGCCGCGCCCCGATGAGCGTCACCCGCTCGTCGTCCGGCAGGGCCTGTCGTCCGACGAGCTGAACCATGGACTGCAGCTGATCGGCCTCACCGAGCAGATGCATGAGACGGGCCCGGCGCTTCGGCCACTCCGGGTCGCCCTGGTCCGTGTGCCAGCCCGCGAGCGCCTCGGCGTCCTGCGAGAAGGACTGCTTCCAGCTCACCGCCGGGTAGTGCCGGGCACCCGCGAGCTCCGGATCCAGCGACCAGAAGCAGCGCACGAAGCGCTGGCTGTGGCTCGTCACCGGCTCGGTCTTGTCTCCCCCCGACGGCGATACCGCTCCGATGATGGTGGCCGAGCCTTCTCCGCCGCCCAAGGTCGTCACCCGCCCCGCGCGCTCGTAGAAGTCGGCGAGCGCCGAGGCCAGGCCCGCCGGATAGCCCTCCTCGGCGGGCAACTCACCCTTGCGCGTCGTGAACTCGCGCAGGGCCTGCGCCCAGCGCGACGTGGAATCGGCGATCACGACGGTGCCGTAGCCCATGTCCCGGTAGTACTCCGCCACCGTGATGCCCGTGTAGATGCTGCTCTCGCGGGCCATGATCGGCATGTTCGACGTATTGACGATGATGACCGTCCGCTCCAGGAGAGACCGGCCGGTGCGGGGATCCTCGAGCCTGGGGAAGTCCTCGAGCAGGTCGGCCATCTCGTTCCCGCGCTCGCCGCAGCCGACGTAGACGATCACGTCGGCGTCGCACCACTTCGCGATCTGCTGCAGCAGGATCGTCTTTCCCGTTCCGAACCCGCCCGGCACGGCCGCGTTGCTGCCCCTCGCGAGGGGGTAAAGGAGATCCACGACCCGCTGGCCGGTGCGCAGCGCGTCGTCGGCACGCAACCGCGCCCTGACCGGACGAGGGCGGCGCACGGGCCACCACTGGCTCAGGGTCACATCGTCGCCTCCGACGGTGGCGACCACGTCTTCGGCGCCGTACTTGCCGGCCTTTGCGACGTCGCCGGCTTTTCCGCCCATGCCGGGCGGCACCAGGATCCGGTGCGTGATCGCCTCCGTCTCTTGGATCGTTCCGATGCAGGTCCCCGCCTCGACCTGCCGGCCCGCCTCGATTTCCGGACTGAACTGCCAGGAGCGTTCCTTCCCGAGCGAGGGCCGGCCCCAGCCGGGCGCGAGGAAATCGGGAGCCTCGGTCAACGGGCGGAGCAGGCCGTCGAAGATTCCCCCCAGCAGGCCCGGGCCCAGCGCCACCGCCAGAGGCCGGTTCTCGGACCTCACCTTCGCCCCGGGGCCGAGCCCTCCCGTGTACTCGTACATCTGCGCCATGGCGGCGCCCTTTTCCATCGCGACGATCTCTCCCAGCGCGCGGCGCTCTCCCACTTCGACCACAGCGCCCACGCTCACGCCTTGCAGCCCGGCGATCTCCACCAGAGGCCCGCTCACCCGGACCACGGCTCCCTCTTGCCTGTCGCCTGAAGCGTCGCTCATCGCCAGAGCTCCTCGAGCTCCGCACCCAGGTCCTCGAGGGCCCGGTCGACCACGGCCGGCAGGCGGTAATCCACGAGGCGCCCCTCGCAGCGCGCGACCAGGCCGCCGGCGTCGGCGTCCGGCTCGATCCGGGCTTCGTCGCCGAGCTGCTCGCGCGCGATTTTTTCGAGCCGACTCATGAAACGCCGGTAGTCGTTGTCGCCGCGCTTCTGCTGGAAGCGCTGCAGCGTCCGCTCGCGCAATCGCTCGAGCGCCTCGTGACGGACTCGAAGAACCTGCGCGCGCGCCTCTCTGCGGGCCTCGGATCGGCGGCGACGGGTTTCACGCTCGGCCGACTCTCGCCCCTCGCCACGGGCCTCCTCCATGAGGCGCTCGAACTTCTGCCGCGCCGCGTCGACCTTCCGTCGCGCGCTCTCCTCCACTTGTTGCAGCCGTTCCCGGGCGTCCCGTTGCGCCTCGTCCAGGACCGTCTTGCGGAAAGCCTCCAGCTTCAAGTCGGAATCTGCGCCCATAGCACTCGTTCGCGTCCGGCAAGGCGTTCCTTCAGGACTTCGACAGCATCCGGCGTGAGCAGCAGCAGCCCGGTGTCGTCCGGAAGCCGCCCCCACGCGCCCAGGACTCCGTCCTCATCGGTCTCCAGCACGGTGACGCCGGCCAGCGCGAAACCGGCCACCCTGGCCGATGGCCCGAGCGCCACGACCCGGCTCATGCGCGCCCCAGAATCATCACGGCGATGATGAGCCCATAGATCGCAATGCCTTCGGCCAGGCCGACGATCACCATTGCCCGGCCGAAGATCTCGCTGCGCTCGCTGATGGCCGCCAGCGCCGCCGAGCCGGTGTAGGCGACGGCGATCGCCGCGCCGATGGAGGAGCCCGCCACGGCGATGGCCGCGCCGATCAGCGCAGCCCACGTAGCCGAAGACGCGGCCGCCGCCTGCCCGGCGGCCGCCGCCTGTTGCTGCGCGAAGGCTGGAGCGGCCGCCAGGATCCCCCCCAGGACGACGAGCGGGCCCAGAAAGAGGAGGGCTTGGACGACGTGCCTCGCCGCGCCTGATTCCGGAGAGCGGCGCCGGACGATCAGCGCCCAAGCCAGCGCCGGGACGACGGGTGCAATCAGCATCAGATAGATCATGGTCACTCCTCGCTTGCGATGGGTATATGCCACGGTTCGAACAGTCTCCCCTGGCCGGAGAACACCCGGGAGAAGAGCTCGTAGTACTCGAGACGAAGCGCCTGCACGCCGGCGACCAGCGCTTCGAGCGCGAACGCCAAAGCGTTGCCGAGCACGAAGACGAGCACGGCCATGACCGACCCGAACGGGGAGCCCCAGAGACTGCGCGCGCCTTCCCATACCATAAGCCCGAGCGCGGCGTGCGTCATTCCGAAAGCGGCGAGGCGCCCGAACGAGAGCACGTTGGCCAGGATGCGGGTGACGGCATCGAAGGCCTCGACGACCGCCTGTCCCAGCGCGCCTCCGCCCTCCCCGGCATTGGCCTTGAACCCGGCGAAAGCCAGCACCAGCCCGAGCCCCGCCAGGGCGCCTCCCGCGACTTTCGCGCCGCCGTTCGGCCAGACGAAGCCGGCCGCGAACAGCGCCGCGCCGAAGAACAGCGCCGCGCCCGCAATGCCCGTCGACGAATAAAGCGCCAGCTGAAGCCCCCCTTCGCGCCAGCGGTTGACGGTCCCGATCCCGTAGCTGACGCCGATCAGCGCCGCGCCGGCGCCGATCGCGGCAACGAGGAGCCGCACCGGCTCCTCCAGCGGAGACAGCCAGAGCGTGGGCACCAGCCCGGTGGGCCCGAACGCCTCGCCGTACAGCAGGCCGAACACCGCCGCCGCCAGCCCGGCCGCGACGGGAAAGAACCAGAGCCTGCGAATCCTCTGCAACCTCGGGTGCTCGGTTCGTGCCAGCAGCCCGCCGAGCGCCGCGAGAACCAGTCCGTGGCCGACGTCGCCGAACATCATGCCGAACATCAGGACGTAGGTGACGACCGCGAACAGCGACGGATCGACGTCCTCGTACGGAACGACCGCGTAGGTCTGTATGAGGGGCTGCACCAGGCCGCGAAACTTCCGTTCGGGCATGCGCGTCGGAGGCTCGAGGCCCCGCGGTCGCGGCAGTCGCAGGACGGAGCTGCCATGCTCGGCAAGCCGACCGGCGAACCCGTCGAGATCCTGATCCGGAACCCAGCCGAGCAGGATCCCGGCGGGTCCATGCTCGACCGCGTCCTTGGCGCGCCGCGCGAGCTCCGCTTCGCCGGCAACGAGATCCCAGGCTTCGCGGTCGCGCAGCTTGTCCAGGTCGGGCTCGCCGCGGGAAAGGCGCGGCTGAGCGTTCTTCGGCGCCCCGCGTGGCATCCGGCTCGCCTCGTGGTTCGCGGCCGTTTCGCCGTGGTGAAGCTCGTCGACCTCCATCACGCCAGCGTCGGCGATTTCGACCAGCACCGAGCGCAGGCGCGAACGCGGCGCGACCACCGCGACGCGCGCCATCTTGATCGGGCCGAGCTCAGAGTAGCTCATCGATCATCTCTCGTTCGCCGCCTCCGCGGCTCGCCAGCTCGAGGGCCCCTTGAACCCGGTGCGCATCGGTCAGCAGCACGCCGAAAGCGCCCATCACGGCGTCGGCGCCGGAGGCCGGATGCCGGAGCCGCTCCAGGCCGTCGGCGTAAAGGCTGCGCCACCACCGCACCTCGGCTCGCCACAGGTCTTCCGCCTTGTCGATGTCGCGCAAGACCCAGGCGGCGTCACGGGGCAGGCGCCGCAGAAAGTCCGCGACGTCTTGCGCCTCCTTCCAGTCGCGGCCAAGAATGCGCACACGCGCAGCGTTGGCGCCGGCCTGCGTCCGGCCGCCCGCGAAGAGGTCCCGGGCGACGACCAGGGCGGCCCAGCCTCCGATGAGATGCGACATCTCCTCGATCTCCTCGTCCACTCTTCGAGCCCACGACAGGCGCAGCGCCGCGACGATGGACGCGGGCTCGTCGGCCCCGGGATCGCGCCACGGCGAAGCGGCCAGCCCCTGCCGAACGACTTCGACGGAGTCCGCGGCCCGGATGCGGCTCCACGCCGTATCGAGGGACCCGAGGTCGTACGGCGGGAAGGCCGGCAGCCCTGCCAGCTTCGCGAGCAGGTTCTCCACGTTCAGCACCTCCCACCAGCCGACGAGGACCCTGACCAGCTCGCCTCCCGCAGGCGGAAGCCAGCCTCCCAGGATGCGCAGGTGCCACAGCGGCGTCGCCGCGACGGCCCACTGGGCCGAGGCAAGCGTCATGCCGGGCTCCAGGTCGTGGCCGTAGGGACCCTCGTTCAGCCGCTCCAGCACGGTGGCGACGGAATCCTCGCCGGCGAGCTCCTGGCAGCGCTCGCGTCCGAGACGCCGCTGGCCGAGCAGACCGGCCCGGACGGCCCCTGCATTCCATGCGATTCCCGCCGGCATCAGCCGGTCCTTTCCTCTTCGGCGCCCGTCAGCCGGGCGATCATGCGCTCGACCATCGAGTCCAGCCTCTCGTTCACCCGATCGCGGATCCCGCGGGCTTCTTTGCTCGCTTCGTCGAGCGCCTTGCGGGTCTCCTGCTCGATGTCCTCGCGATGGCGGGAGGCCTCTTCCGCGCGCGCCTGCTCGACTCGATCACCGGCTTCCGAGAGGATGCGGCGAGCCTCTTCCTCGGCCTCTTCCTTCTTCTTGCGCGCCTCGTCCTCGCTCTGCTTGCGGATGCGTTCGGCCTCTTGCTGAACCTCGTCGATCGCGCGGAACACCGCCTCCAGCTCTCCGGACAACTCGGCCGAGCGATCCGCGGGAACCGCGATCGGACCCGGCCGTCCTGGAGGGGACACCAGGCGTCGGAAGCGTCGAAGGAATCTGCTCAGGTCCGGCATGATCCGATTTAGCCTTGCGGCTCCGCGGCTGCAACGAACTAGAATAGTGGACGCCGTAACTCCACCTTTGACATGAATCAACTCGCGCTCGCCCACGGTCGATGCGTGTATGCTTGAGCAGCAATGGGATTCATCCAGGCGCCGCCGACCCTCGGCAACCAGTACACCGACGACCGCGTCCTGCGCGCTTATCTCGAGCGCACGCTCGGCACGGACGCGCTCGAGGCGGCGCGCGCCCAGCTCGAGCGCATGGGCGCGCTCGCCGGCGGCGAGCTCTACGCGCAGCAGCTAGCCGAGCGCGAGCTCGAGCCGCAGCTGGTGCAGTGGGACGCCTGGGGCAACCGCGTCGACCGCATCGAGCTGACGCCGCTGTGGCGGCGCGCCGAGGAGATCGCGGCGCGCGAAGGCCTGATCGCGCTGCCGCACGAGGCGCCGCTCGGCGCCCTCTCGCGCGTGCTGCAATTCGCCCTGGTCTACCTCTTCACGCCCTCGACCGACGTCTACGCCTGCCCGCTGGCGATGACCGACGGCGCCGCGCGCACGCTCGTCGCCTCGGGCAACCGCGCGCTGATCGAGCGCGCGCTGCCGCACCTGGTGAGCCGCGACCCGGCGCAGTTCTGGACCAGCGGCCAGTGGATGACCGAGCCGATCGGCGGCTCGGACGTCGGCCTCGCCGAGGCCGAGGCGCGCTTCACGCCGGGCGAAGGCTGGCGGCTGTACGGGCGAAAGTGGTTCACCTCCGCGATCAGCTCGCAGATGGCGCTGACCCTCGCGCGCCCGACCGACAATCCGCCCGGCGGCAAGGGCCTGGCGATGTTCTACCTCGAGACGCGCGACGCCGAGGGGCGCCCCAATTGCCTGAGCGTCGACCGCCTGAAGGACAAGCTCGGCACGCGCAAGGTGCCCACCGCGGAGCTGACCCTCGACGGCGTGCCGGCGATCCCGGTGGGCGAGCTCGGCAACGGCGTGCGCGCGATCAGCACCGTGCTCAACATCACCCGCGTCTGGAACGCGGTGTCCGCGATCTCGTACATGCGCCGCGGGCTCGCCCTCGCGCGCGATTTCGCCGGACGCCGCGTCGCCTTCGGCGCGCCGCTGTCGCAGAAGTCGCTGCACGTCGACACGCTCGCCGGACTGCAGGCCGAATTCGAGGCCGCCTTCCACCTCAGCTTCTTCGTGGTCGAGCTGCTCGGGCGCG